>Ga0265293_10000333_pt1 | contig 114039 bp, 103 predicted proteins | sample Munlanlewell138R_FD_192505 | JGI IMG/M metagenome (GOLD analysis project Ga0265293, IMG submission 192505) | Leachate microbial communities from a municipal landfill in Southern Ontario, Canada - Leachate well 138R | ecosystem: Engineered > Solid waste > Landfill > Unclassified | place... | reverse complement strand
ATTACATGCCTTGGCACACAACTTGAGAAAGAAAACTGCATAAATCCGAAGCAGCATGTGCGTTTTTAAGAAAATGACAATCCTATCGTAAAAAAATCCTAAAAAAATAAAAATAAAAAAACCGCCTCGAAATATTGTATCGAGACGGCTTCTTTTTTTTGGTGAAAACATAGGAAATAATATCCCCAGCTAGATGTTTATTTTTTTATAAAACTTACTTTGTGTTTTTCTTATTTAAAAAAATAAAAACTTTAAATTTGAAGTTATACTTAAATATTAAAGAGCAAAAATTATCGATATGAAAAAGATCATTTGTATTACAATATTCTCATTATTTTCAACTTTTGCTATTTCTCAAACATCTGAAGATAATATAAAAGAAGTTCAGAATTATATTCAAAACACTTCACAAACAGCTTGGTTTGATCCAATAAATGAGAAAGGAAGTTTAGAAGACGGAATTCTTTTTGACAAGTCCTATTATATTTTGTCGAACGATGAAGTGTTCTCCATAATTTTCACACTTTATGATAAAACCTCAGTCCGAAAAGTATTTTATTATAAAGAAAATCAATTGATTGCTGCAATTATTGAAGAGCACGATGTAAACAATTCCAATAAATTGCTTCGCTATGCAGATTATTTTTATAAAAACGGTACGTTAATTAACTCAACCGACGAACAAAAATCATTCCCTTCTGGTGAAGCTTATCAAGAAGGCACAAAACTCTTAAAAGAATACAAGCTTAAGAATGAATCAAATAAAAACAAATAAATAGTTGTGTTTTATTAAAAATAACGCTATTTTGCATACAGAAAACCTAAACTAAAAAACTATGTCTGAAGTTGGCAGATTATTCGATATCCCTTATTATCAGTTGCAAAACTATCCACTAGAAAAAGCGCTGACAACTAAATACAACGGAAAATGGACCTCTATAAGTACTCAAGAGTACATAGATCAATCGTGTTATATTTCAAAAGCTTTGTTGGATATGGGAGTAAAAAAAGGTGATAAAATCGCTTTAATAACTTCCACAAATCGTACTGAATGGAATATTATGGATATTGGTATATTGCAAACAGGTGCGGTTACTGTACCAATTTACCCAACAATTTCGGCAAAGGATTATGAATACATTATCAAACATTCCGAAAGTATATATGTATTTATTTCAGACAAAGAAATATTAGAAAAATTAGATTCTGTAAAACTGAACATTCCAAAGCTTAGAGGTATTTTCTCTTTTGACGAAATTCCTGGTTGTGCACATTGGTCTCAGGTTATTACTGCTGGTAAAGAAGCGAAAAACGAGTACGACTTAGAAGTTGCAAAGGCAAATGTAGCTCCAAACGACTTGGCTTCAATTATCTATACTTCGGGCACAACAGGTACTCCAAAGGGAGTTTTATTAACGCATGAAAATATAGTTAGCAATGTAAAAGGTTCACAAAATCGAGTACCTTTTGAGAAAGGTTCTTATACGTCATTAAGTTTCTTACCGTGTTGTCATATTTTTGAACGCATGATTTTGTATCTGTACCAGTATACAGGTGTTTCTATTCATTTTGCTGAATCTATCGATAAAATATCAGATAATTTACAAGAGGTAAAGCCACAAATTATGACGGTAGTTCCTCGAGTATTAGAAAAAGTTTTTGATAAAATTTATGCTAAAGGCTCTGAGCTTTCTGGCATAAAAAAAGCACTTTTCTTTTGGGCATTACGTTTGGCTGAAAAATATGAACCCTATCAAGCAAATGGTAGTTTTTATGCTTTCAAACTTAAAATTGCGCGTAAACTAATTTTCTCTAAATGGCAAGCTGCTTTAGGGAATAACTTAGAGCTTTTAGTTTCTGGTTCTGCTCCTTTATCACCTAGACTATCAAGAATTTTTGGAGGAGCTGGAATTGTTGTAATGGAAGGTTATGGACTAACGGAAACATCTCCGGTTATATCTGTAAACGACAAACGTAACAACGGTTGGAAAATTGGTTCCGTTGGTAAAGTATTGGAAAATGTAAAAGTAAAAATTGCCGAAGACGGCGAAATATTATGTCAGGGTCCTTCTATTTCTCAAGGTTACTTTAAAGATCAAGAAAAATCAGAAGAAGCTTTTAAAAAAGGATGGTTTCATACTGGTGATATAGGCAAAGTTGATTCGGATGGTTTTTTATTTATAACCGATCGTAAAAAAGAAATTTTTAAAACTTCTGGTGGTAAATATATCGCACCACAAATCATTGAGAATACCATGAAACAATCTCGTTTTATAGAACAAATCATGGTGGTGGGCGAAGGTCAAAAAATGCCGGCAGCTCTCATACAACCAAACTTTGATTTTATAAAAGAATGGGCTAGTAAAAAAGGCTTGACTTTAGGTTTCTCATTGGAAGAAGTTGTGAAAAATGAAAGAGTTATAAAAAGAATTCAAAAAGAAATCGATCTTTTAAATCCACAATTTGGAAAATGGGAACAAATTAAAAAATTCGAACTCACTCCAAATATTTGGTCTATTGAAACTGGCGAACTTACACCTACTCTAAAATTAAAACGAAAAGTGATTCTAGAAAAGTATAAAGATTTATATGATAAAATTTATTCTTAAAGAAACAACTTAATTCAACATAAATAAAATGATAAAAAAACGTCCCGAAGATCGGGACGTTTTGTATTTAAGATTTACTCCATTCCAAAATGGAATTCCTATTCATTTTTATATAGTCCTCGTTACCTGCTTTTTCTGATGCAGCAAGAGATTTCTTCGCTGTTTCTATAGCACCTTTTTTATCACCCATGGCTGCCTGAATCAACGACTTTTGACGTAACATATAAAAAGGAGCTTCTTTTTGCATATCTATAGCTTTACTTACATATTCTAAGGCTTTAGACAAATCATTATTGGTCGAAAACAGATACGTTCCTGCTGCATAGTAATCAGAAGGCTTAGCAGCATCATTCAAAGAAGTTTCAATGCTTTTCATTGTCATTTCGTGCGTAGGTGTCTTAAAAGGAATTCGAACCATTGTCTTTTCCCAAGACAAATCTAAACTTCCTTCTAAATGACTAACCGGAGTTACCGCAATCGTAAAGTATTCCACTTCATAAGACAAAACCTCTGGCGAAACAGTCGTTTTTAAAGCCACATCACTTTCGTTCCATTCTCTTGGTAACCCCCAATTGTCGGTGTTTTTATAAAATGTAATTTCCCAATTCTGAGCTTTTGGAGTAGTGTAAAGCGCATAAGTTCCCGCTTCTAATTCAGAACCGTTGATAAGTACAGAGGTATCAAAAGAAACTGTCGTATTGTTGTTTGCTCCCGTTCTCCAAACTTTTCCATAAGGTACTAAATCACCAAAAACTAAACGTCCTTTTTTTGCTGGACGATAATAATCTACTTCGACTTTCGTCAATCCTACCATCTGATCCACTTCACTCTTAGGGCTTGCCTGTGGTGTTTGAACTTGTGCGTTTACTTGCATCGTTAATGCAAGACCTAATGCAATTACTAATTTTTTCATTTTTATATTATTTTAATATTTGGTTATTCCTTTTTTCAACCAATCTTCGTATTCCTCTATATCTGGCGTATAACCGATAGGTGGATTTAATGAATTTCCTTCATTATCTAAAACTATATAATATGGTTGGGCATTTGCCTGATATTTTTCAATCTGAAAATCACTCCATTTATTACCAATCGTTTTAATTTTCTTACCTGTAGTTTCAGAAATATATTGCTCGTTTTCAGGTAATTTTTTTGGACTATCAACGTATAAAGATATTAAAACTAACTCATTTTTTAGTAGATTTAACACATTGGTTTCAGACCAAACATGTTCTTCCATTTTTCTACAATTTACACAAGCAAATCCGGTGAAATCTAATAAAACAGGTTTGTTTTGACTTTTTGCATATTCCATTCCTTTCTCGTAATCTAAAAAGGCAATAATTCCATGTGGTCCTTCTTTTGCCCCATCAGGAATTTCGGATAAAGCAGTGGTTCCGCCTCCTCCACCTACTCCATATGGACTTTCTGAATAAGTCATCGGCGGTGGAAAACCTGAAATTAATTTTAAAGGTGCTCCCCATAATCCAGGGATTAAATATATTGTAAAAGTTCCTACCAGCAACGCCATCATCAGTCTTCCAACAGACAATTTCTCTACTTTTGAATCATGAGGTAGTTGGATTTTTCCAAGAAGATAGATTGCCCAAGTTCCAAAAATCGCAATCCAAATAGCTAAAAACATTTCACGTTCCAACCAATGTTTTTCTAAAACCAAGTCTGCATTCGACAAAAACTTAAAAGCTAATGCTAATTCCAAAAATCCTAAGGAAACTTTAACTGTATTCATCCAACCACCAGATCTTGGCATGGTATTTAGCCACCCTGGAAACAATGCAAACAACATAAAAGGAAGTGCCAATGCTAATGAAAAACCAAACATTCCAATCAAAGGAGCAATACCGCCATTCATAGCAGCGTCTACTAAAATGTAGCCTACAATTGGTCCTGTACAAGAAAAAGACACTATCGCTAAGGCTAACGCCATAAAGAAAATACCAATCATACCACCGCGATCTGCCTGACGATCGACTTTATTAGCCCAAGAATTTGGCAGCATGATTTCAAAAGCACCTAAAAAAGAAACAGCAAAAAAGACAATTAGAAAAAAGAAAATCAGATTAAACCATACGTTGGTTGAAAGCGCATTCAAAGCATCGGCTCCAAAAATCTGAGTCACGATTAAGCCTAAAACCACATAGATTACAATAATGGAAATTCCATAGATAATAGCATTTTTAACCCCTTTGGCACGAGATTTACTTTGCTTAGTAAAGAAACTTACCGTCATTGGAATCATTGGAAATACACAAGGCGTTAATAGCGCTACAAACCCACCCAGAAAAGAAGTGATAAAAATGGTCCAGTTGTCCATATTACTCACTTTAGTTACAGCATTAGTTTCAACTTCTGCATCGTCTAGGTCTGAATTTGAATTGTTAGTTGCGAATTCCTCAAAATTAAGTACTTCACGAGATGTCAAAGTTTCTAAATCGAAAACAAAAAACTTGTTTTGATTGATACACATATCTATACAAGCTTGATAAAAGACTTCTAATTGGATGGTTTCAACCTCAGGGTTTGTAATTACGATCTTATGAGTAAATTGTGCCTCTTTGGCAAAGAAATACTCGTCAACTTCAAAAATATCATTGTACTGAACTTCATATTGACTTTCTACTGCATTTCCTTGCGGTTCATAGTTTCCTTCAGCATTTTCGTAGATAAATTCCATTGGCAAAGGACCGCCGTCTGGTGTGAACTGAGAATACATATGCCACTCACCTTCAATGACAGCATCTAATTTTATTTGATACTCCGTATCTGAAATTTTTTCGATAGTCGAATTCCATTTAACAGGATCTTGTACTTGCGAAAATCCTGAACTAGTAATTAAAATCACTAGTAATGTGAGTAAACTTCTCATTGGGCTAAACTAATTTTATAAACTTTATTTGTATTTTCTGTAACTTTAAATCGATCGTCGGCTCGATGACCTACAACCCAAACTACCTGTTCATCAGCATTCACCAAAACCCAAGCAGTTTCTTTTTGAAACATCGAGAATTTCTCGTCCTTAAAAAACTTTGAAATTTTTTTTCTTCCTCTCATACCAATTGGCACAAAGGTTTCTCCTAATTGAGGTTTTCTCAAAACTAGAGGAAACTTCAAAAGATTTGTATCTACGAAAATAGTATTTTTATCTGAAACAGCTTCCACACAACTAACTTCTGAAAAACTTAATAATATTGGCGCATTTATTAAATCTTTAGTTGAATTGATGATGTATTCACAATTATATTTAATTATATTTTCCTTTATAATAAATTCATTTCTGTTTTTTAATAAAGTAAATTTATCATTTTTTAACAACTTTCCCGAAGTGGCATGAACCAACTTTTGAATTTCAACAAAATTATTAAAACCAAACTTTTTTAAATAGGTTGATAAATAAATCAAATACTCCTGATAATCAGCAGCCCTATTTAAATCAATAACAATATATTCATCTTGATTCGATATACATCGGCTTTCAAAGTGCTCTAATGCCTTTTCTGCTAAAAAACGGGTTTGTTTTAAATAATCTAAGGTATTTTTAAAAGAATCTAGAAAGGCTGTGTTTTCTTCTTTTAAAATGGGCACCACTAAATGTCGAATTTTATTTCTAAGATATTTTGTTGTTTGATTGGTTGCATCCTCACGCCATTGAATTAGATTTTGCAAAGCATAATTATGAATATCATCTCTTGAAAAAGTCAACAAAGGTCTAATGATTCGGTTGTTCACTTCTGGAATTCCCAACAAACCATCGATACCTGTTCCTCGCGTAAAATGTATCAAAAAAGTTTCAACCTGATCATCTAAGTGATGGGCTGTTGCCAAAAAATCGCAAGTCTGTTGTTCCAATAATTCATCGAACCAAGCATAACGTAATTCCCTTGCTGCAATCTGTATTGACTTTCTATTTTCTAAGGCATAGTTCTCTGTTTCAAAATGCTTAACGTGACAAATAATATTCTTATTTAAACAATAATCGCGTACAAACATTTCATCGTGAAAACTCTCTTCATTTCTTAATTGAAAGTTACAATGTGCTACTTCAAAAGGCAAGTTCAATTTATAAAACAAATCTAACAAAACCATGCTATCTATACCACCGCTTACTGCTAAAAGTGTTTTTTTTGAAAAAACCTCTGGAAATTTTATCTCGAGTTGTATTTTAAAAACATCTAACATTGTTCTAAAACTTTTTTCATAGCATTCGCTTTCAGTAAACATTCACTATATTCATCTAAAACATTAGCATTTATGGTGATGGCACTACCAACACTAAATGAAACGTATTTTTTTTCTTTATTGTATAAAATTGAACGAATGACTACATTAAAATCAAAATCACCTTGGGGAGTAAAATAACCTACAGCGCCGCTATAAACACCTCTTTTTGAATATTCTACATTTTCAATAATTTTCATTGCTGCAAGCTTTGGAGCTCCCGTCATACTTCCCATCGGAAAAGTAGTTCGAATCACTTCTATCGGTGATATGTCTGGAGCAACTTCAGCACTTACAGTTGAGATCATCTGATGAACTTGCTTAAAACTATAAACTCCAAAAAGTTCATCAACCTTAACACTACCTTTTTGTGCGGTTTGTGACAAATCATTGCGAACCAAGTCGACAATCATAACGTTTTCAGACTGTTCTTTTTTATTTTCACGTAATTCCTTTTTTAACAACTCATCTTCTTCAACACTACTTCCTCTTTTTGCGGTGCCTTTAATAGGTTGAGAAACAATTTGAGTTCCCGTTTTTTTTAGATATCGCTCTGGGGAAGCAGACATTACGAAATGTTGATTAAATTTAGCAAAGCAAGCAAATGGCGGTTCGGAAATCTGATTCAAATCCCAATAAGTAGAAACGGGATCAATCACAGTATTTTCTGCATAAAATTCCATGCAATAATTTACTTCGTAGATATCTCCTCTTTGAATATGCTGCATGATTTTATTAAAACCAATAGCATATTCCTCTTGAGACACGCGTTTCCTAACAACAACCTTATTGGAACCTTGAGTAGTTTGTTCAACACTTATTTCGTTGATGTCGTTAAAATCCAAATTCATTTCATCATCGCAAAGTTCTAGATATTCCATTCGCACATGATTACCTTCCAGAAAAAATATTTTCTTTGGTTGAAAAAAAAACAATTCTGGAAATTCTAATCCATCATTATTAATAGAATTCAATTCATTCAGATCGTTTTTCAAATCATAGGTCAAATTCCCAAACAACCAATCATTTGTGTGTTGATAATAAGCTTCCAAATTTTCAAAAGCTTTGTAATGATCTGTTTGCAACAAAGTGAAAGCATCCACAGCCAAAACCATTTCAAATGTGTGATAGAGGTCGGTTTGTTTGTTGTTGTCTAAAAAAACAACTTCTCTAAAATGTTGAGCCCATCGAAGCAATTTCAATTTAAAAACTTCTGGTTGATCAACAAAAAAAACAGCTGAAGTACGCCTCATTAGTCGTTCAAAATTATTTGAATTTTATTGGATATTTCATTTAAGATTTCCGAATTTAAGATTCGTTGATTTTCACTATCAAAGTTCTCTCCAAACGATGGAAAAGCTACTGTTTGAATTGTTTCACAACCAAATCGAGCCGAAAGGTTTTGTAGGCTTTCATTTGCTCCCAAAGCTCCTCTTCTACCCATGGATGTACTTAAAATAAAAACTTTTTTCCGCGTTAAAAATTTGACATCTAAACGCGACAACCAATCTAAAATATTCTTAAAAAATGCAGATATATTTTGATTGTGTTCGTTGGTTGTCATAAAAATATTTTGATGTTTTTGAATCGCTTCCATCAAAATCTTTATCCCTTCTGGACTGCCAATTTCATTTTCGAGATCTTGACTGAATAAAGGTATATCCAACTTTACTAAATCAATGAATTCGTTTTGGATATTTAATTCATTTAGAACAGCCAAGGTCAACTGTTTATTAATCGAAGTAGAGGAATTACTTCCTACAAATACTAGCATACAAAGCCTATTTTTATAGGCTAATATATAAAAAAAGCGGCAAAGTTATCTATAAAGCTTTAAAAAGTTATTCATAAAAAAAGCCATGGAATTTTCCATGGCTTTAATATTGTTATGTAGAAGAATTATCCTAATACTTCTTTAACTTTCTTTCCAATTTCAGCAGGAGAATCAACAACGTGAATACCACATTCGCTCATGATTCGTTTTTTAGCCTCTGCTGTATCATCAGCACCACCAACGATTGCACCTGCGTGCCCCATTGTACGTCCTTTTGGAGCAGTTTCGCCAGCAATGAATCCAATAACTGGCTTTTTATTTCCATTTTCTTTAATCCAACGAGCTGCATCAGCTTCCAATTGACCACCGATTTCACCAATCATAATGATAGCTTCTGTTGCATCATCATTCATCAATAACTCTACAGCTTCTTTTGTAGTTGTTCCAATGATTGGATCTCCACCAATACCAATTGCAGTAGTGATTCCTAAACCTTGTTTTACAACTTGATCTGCAGCTTCATAAGTCAAAGTTCCTGATTTTGAAACGATCCCAACAGTTCCTTTTTTGAAAACAAAACCTGGCATGATTCCCACCTTTGCTTCTTCTGGAGTAATTACTCCTGGACAGTTTGGACCAATTAGACGAACATCACCTTTTGACTTCACATAGTTGTATGCAGTAACCATATCAGCAACAGGAATCCCCTCTGTGATACAAATAATTACTTTGATACCTGCTTGTGTAGCTTCCATTATTGCGTCTGCTGCAAATGCAGGTGGAACAAAAATGATTGATGTGTCTGCACCTGTTTTTTCAACAGCATCTTGTACTGTATTAAAAACTGGACGGTCTAAATGAAGACTTCCACCTTTACCTGGGGTAACGCCTCCTACAACATTTGTGCCGTATTCAATCATTTGAGAAGCGTGGAAAGTACCTTCGCTTCCAGTAAAACCTTGAACAATTATTTTTGAATCTTTATTTACTAATACACTCATAATTTATATTGTATCGATGTTATTATAATTTCTACAAAAATAAGGCTAATAAGCCAATATAAAAACTTTTAATTTTAATTTTTTATTAATTTTGAAGTTGACTCATTTGATAACCTTTGAAAAGTTTTCCATCCTTCAACTCCCAAGTTGAGAAAAAGGTAGCCAAAAACAACTCTTCATCTGGGTTTTCTAATGTTCTAACGTAATAGGTATAGAGTATTGCTACTTTGTTTTCTTGAGCAATAGTTTCGTGAACTTCAGCGCGTAAGTCAAAATAAGAATGTTTCAAATCTTTGGAAAGCGCCAAAATATCGGCATGATCCAAAATTAAATGCCCTTTTGAACTAAACCACTCAAGAGTGACATCTTCATGCAGTACATCAAGACAATAAGTTTTACTCAAAATTCCGGCCGAACTGTAAAATTTTTTAACCAAATCTAATGCACTTTCCATAACTATATTATTTTACTAAACTCTTAACTTTTGCCACGTGCTTATAATATTCACGAGCTTCTTCTGCAGGTGCACCAAAATAGATTTTACCTCCTTCTAAGCTTTTAGAAACCCCGGACTTTGCCAAAACTACCGCAGCTTTACCAATGGTTATTCCGCTTGTAGTTCCCACTTGGCCCCACAGAGTAACCTGATCTTCCAAAATCACACAACCAGCAATACCACATTGTGCGGCTATCAGACACATTTCTCCAATAACAGTATCGTGACCAATATGCACTTGATTGTCAATTTTCGCTCCTTTTTTGATAGTTGTATTACCAGTCACTCCTCTATCTATAGTACACAAAGCACCTAAAGTAACATCGTCTTCAACCACCACTGCTCCACAAGAAATCAAAGGATCAAAAAAATCGGTGCGTTTTTTAAAATAAAACGCATCAGCTCCCAAAACAGTCCCGGCATGAATAATTACGTTATCGCCAATGACTGTATGATCATTGATGACCACATTGGGGTGTAAGATACAGTTTTTTCCTATTCTAACATGATTTCCAATAAAAACATTGTGTTGAATAATTGTTCCCTCACCTACCTCTGAGGTTTCAGAAATGGCAACATTGGAAGCTTGAAAAGGTCTGAAATAAACAGCTAATTTGTTGAAATCTCTAAATGGATCATCAGAAATTAACAAGGCTTTTCCTTCAGGACAAGGCACTTCCTTATTAATCAAAACTATAGTTGCATTAGAATTCAAAGCCTTTTCGTAGTATTTTGGATGATCTACAAAAACGATTTCCCCTTCTTGAACTACATGGATTTCGTTCATTCCATAAACGGGAAAGTCGGATGAGCCTACAAAGGCACATCCAACAATCTCGGCTATATTTTCTAATGTATATACTTTAGGAAACCTCATTATCGAAAGTTATTCTTTGATTCGCTCTAGATAATTTCCTGTCGCAGTATCTATTTTTACTTTGTCTCCTTCGTTTATGAACAATGGTACATTTATTTGTGCACCCGTTTCAACTGTAGCAGGTTTAGTTGCGTTTGTTGCAGTATTTCCTTTAACACCTGGTTCGGCATAAGTAACCTCTAAAACTACTGAAGCTGGCATATCAACAGCCAAAGGCAAATCATTTTCAGTATTTACTTGTACCATTACGTTAGTTCCTTCTTTCAATAATTCTGGTGCATCCAAAATATTTCTATCCAAAGTAATTTGGTCAAACGTTTCGGTATTCATAAAATGAAAGGAATCCCCATCATTATATAGATATTGATAAGTATGTGTTTCTACTCTAACCACGTCTATCTTATGACCAGCTGAAAAGGTGTTATCTAAACTTTTACCTGTTGTTAAACTTTTCATTTTAGTTCTAACAAACGCAGGACCTTTTCCAGGTTTTACGTGTAAGAATTCAACAATTTTAAAAATATCATTATTATGTCTAATGCATAATCCGTTTCTGATATCAGATGTAGTTGCCATTTTTTAAATTTAAATTTTTATATTGTGTTAATAAACTCCTGCATATCCTTTCATAATTCCCCTTGAAGAATTACGAACAAAATGAATAATTTCATCTCTTTCAGGTGTTGCTTCCATTTCTGCTTCAATAATATCTATTGCTTGCGAATTATTATAACTTTTCTGATATAAAGTTCGATAAATGTCTTGAATTTCCCTAATTTTTTCAGAAGAAAATCCTCTTCGTCTCAATCCCACCGAATTAATACCGATGTAAGAAAGTGGTTCTTTTGCTGCTTTGGTATATGGCGGCACATCTTTTCTAACTAGCGAACCTCCAGAAATCATCGAATGATCTCCAATGGTTATAAACTGATGTACTGCAGCCAACCCACCAATTACGGCAAAATTACCTACACCGACATGTCCTGCAAGTGCCACACTATTTGCTATAACTACATTATTCCCTACAACACAATCATGTGCCACGTGTGCATAAGCCATAATCAAGCAATTGCTTCCTACAACAGTTTGTCCCGAAGCAGCTGTTCCCCTATTAATAGTCACACATTCTCTGATTGTTGTATTGTCACCGATTATTGCAATTGAGTCTTCACCCCCAAACTTCAAATCCTGGGGTATTGCAGAAATAACTGCACCTGGAAAAATGGTGCAATTTTTTCCAATTCTTGCTCCTTCCATTATGGTTACGTTCGACCCAATCCAAGTTCCCTCACCAATTTCCACATTGTTGTGGATGGTCGTAAATGGTTCTATAACCACATTCTTTGCTATCTTGGCACCCGGGTGGACGTATGCTAAAGGTTGATTCATTCGTTTTTGTATTAATTACTATTTTGCTTTTACTATTTGAGCCATCAATTCGGCTTCAGTTGCAATTTTTCCGTTGGCATAAGCAACTGCTTGCATATGACAAATTCCTCTTCTTATTGGACTGATTAAGTCTAATTTAAAAATCAACGTATCGCCGGGCAACACTTGTTGCTTGAACTTAACATTATCGATTTTCATAAAATAAGTCAAATAGTTTTCTGGATCAGGAACAGTACTCAAAGCGAGGATACCTCCTGTTTGAGCCATGGCTTCAATAATCAGCACACCTGGCATAACTGGAGCTCCTGGAAAGTGACCTTGAAAGAACTCTTCATTCATTGTCACATTTTTCATTCCAACTACCTGTGTTTCGGTCAATTCAATAATTCTATCAACCAAAAGCATTGGATATCTATGTGGTAACATTGCCATAATTTTGGTAATGTCCATTAAAGGTTCTTTGTTTAAATCATAAACTGGCACTTGATTTCTACGCTCTGTTTTGATGATTTTTGCCATTTTTTTCGCAAATTGAGTGTTTACAAAATGTCCTGGTTTATTGGCAATCACTTTACCTCTGATTCGTGTACCTATTAAAGCTAAATCTCCGATCACATCCAATAGTTTGTGTCTTGCAGCTTCATTCGGATAATGCAGGGTTAGATTATCAAGAATACCGTTTGGTTTAACTGCAATATTATCTTTGCCAAAGGCTACTTTTAACCTTTGTAAGGTTTCATCAGAAATCTCTTTATCTACGTATACGATTGCATTATTTAAATCTCCTCCTTTGATTAGACCATGCGCTAATAAAGTTTCTAATTCGTGCAAGAAGCTGAAAGTTCTCGCCTGAGCAATCTCGGTTTTAAATTCGCTAAGGCTTTTCAAAGTAGCATTTTGTGTACTCAAAACCTTTGTACCAAAATCAACCATTGCTGTTACTTGGTATTCGTCTGCGGGCATTACAATAATTTCACTTCCTGTGCGCTCGTCAACATACGAAATGACTTCTTTTACTACATATTCGTTGCGTTCAGCATTTTGCTCAACAATACCTGCTTTTTCAACTGCTTCAACAAAATACTTTGAAGAACCATCCATAATTGGTGGTTCGGAAGCGTTTAACTCTATAATAACATTATCCAAATCACAACCCACCAATGCAGCCAAAACATGCTCGGTAGTGTGAAGTTGAACGCCTTTACTTTCCAAATTCGTGCCACGCTCTGTAGATACTACATAAGCAGCATTGGCTTCGATTACTGGATTTCCAGGTAAATCAACACGAACAAATGTAAAACCATTATTAATTGGGGCAGGCTTTAAGGTCATCGTCACATTTTGACCTGTATGCAAACCTACACCTTCCACAGTAACTTCTTGCGCAACAGTCTTTTGCTTTACCATAACTTTAAACTTATTTTTTTTCGTTGATTGATTTTTTTAATCCTTCTAATTCTTTTACAATAACTGGTAATTTTTTAAAATAAACATAAGATTTCGAAAATTCATTATAGGGCATTGCTGGACTACCTTGGAACATCTGATTACTTTCTATACTGCGTCCGACACCAGCTTGTGCTTGAATCTTAACATTATCTCCAATAGTAATGTGTCCTACAATTCCTACTTGTCCACCTATAACGCAATGTTTACCAATTTTAGCCGAACCTGCAACTCCTGTTTGAGAAGCAATAACCGTGTGTGCTCCAATCTCGACATTATGAGCAATTTGAATTTGATTATCCAACTTTACTCCTTGTCTAATAATGGTAGATCCTAAAGTTGCACGATCAATTGTTGTTCCGGCACCAACTTCTACATCATCTTCAATAATTACATTCCCTATTTGAGGAATTTTAGAATAACTATCATCGTTATTCGGTGCAAATCCAAACCCATCGGAACCAATTATAGTACCAGAATGGATCACGCAATTTTTTCCAATTATACTTTCAGAATAAATTCTAGCACCTGCATATAATATCGTATTATCACCAATAACTACATTGTCTCCAACGAATGAATTGGGATATATTTTTACATTTTTTCCGATTGTGGTATTTTTTCCAATATAAGAAAAACTACCCAAGTATAAATCTTCACCATAAGTTACGTTTTCTGAAATAACGCTGGGCTGTTCAATTCCAGACTTCATCATTTTCATTTGGTCATAATATTCCAATAATTTTGTGAATGCTAAATAGGAATCTTCTACCAAAATTAACGTTAAATCTAATGGTTGTGTAGGCTTAAAAGTTTTATTTACAATAACAATTGAAGCCTTTGTGGTATAGATATAATGATTGTATTTCGGATTAGACAAAAACGTAATTGTACCCGAAACACCTTCTTCGATTTTTGCTAGTTTATTTACACTTACCAAAGCATCGCCAACTATATCTCCTTCTAAAATATCTGCTATTTGTTGCGCTGTTACATTCATTAACTACAAAAATATATAAAATTATTGTACTTTATCTATATTTTTTGGAAAACAGACAAAGTATTTGTAAACTGGTTCTGATAAAGCTTTTAAATTGTATTGATCAGAGGCTTCTAAAACATCGACGATTTCTTTGTTTTTTGTCATGATTCTAATCGGCTCTGCCTTTAAATCATACGCCTGATTTTTTAATTTCCCACCAAATACAAAATAATCCAAATCTTGATTTTCAATATTAAGTTTCGCCTTACACAGTTCCTTATAGTAATCTATTTTTAAATTAAAATCGGCTTTAGAAACCAGTGAAATTCTAAATAATTTCCTGTTGACGATTGCACTACTCAAATGCGACAAAACAGGATCAGAATCAAATTGCCAGTTTTTCAATGCTGTAATAATATCAGTATCATCTAAAAGCGAAAACTGTAAAAGTGATTCCTTATCGAAACTATTTTTAGTGATGTGATGTGTCAGAAAATAATTTAATGGAATACTTGCAGGCAATTCTTTACCCAACAAAGTTAATTCTTTAGCTCTTTTTAGAATTTTAGTTAAAATCATTTCTGCTCCAACACTGGTTTTGTGTAGATAACATTGCCAATACATTAAACGACGGGCAACTAGAAATTTTTCAACAGAGTAAATTCCTTTTTCTTCTATAACCAATAAATCATTGTGAACATTCATCATTTGAACTAAACGTTCTGAATTGATGTTTCCTTCTGCAACACCACTATAGAAACTATCTCGTTTCAAATAATCCATCCGATCCATATCCATTTGAGATGAAATCAGTTGAACTAAAAACTTCCGATGGTAATTTCCTTTAAAAATCTCAATAGCGAGGGTTAATTTTCCTTTAAATTCTTCATTCAAAGCATTCATAAACAACAAAGAAATTTCCTCGTGCTGCACCTCTTCAACAATACTATGTTCCATAGCATGCGAAAAAGGGCCGTGACCAATATCGTGCAATAAAATCGCAACATACAAGGCCTCTTCTTCTTCTTTTGAGATTTCAACATTTTTAAATTGAAGTACTTGCACTGCTTTTTGCATCATGTGCATGCATCCTAAAGCGTGATGAAATCTAGTGTGTTCGGCTCCTGGATATACCAAAGATGACAAACCCATTTGCTTGATTCTTCGCAAACGTTGAAAATACGGATGCTCTATTAAATCATACAACAAAGTGGAAGGTATGGTTATGAAACCATAAATCGGGTCATTAAGTATTTTTAGTTTATTGTGCGTTGCCAATTTGATATTAATAAAATAACGCACAAAGATAAGGAATTTATGAAAACAGAAAATGCACTTTCAAATTAAAAGTGCATTTTTTAATTTTAATTGCTAAATACTATAATTACTCAAAAAATCAATACTTTTTTGAATGTCGTAGTGCAATATTCGATCTTCTTTTACTGTTGGCACTTCTTTTCTGTAAGCTTCAACAAAATTTTCTATAAATGTGCTTGATTTTAAAGGCCTTCTAAATTCTAATGATTGAGCGGCATTAAACAATTCAATAGCAAGAATACGTTCTAAATTATCTACGATTCTCAAGGTTTTTGTAGCTGCATTTGCCCCCATACTCACGTGGTCTTCCTGTCCGTTACTCGATACAATACTGTCGATACTTGCCGGAGTTGCCAATTGTTTGTTTTGACTCACGATGCTTGCTGCGGTATATTGTGGAATCATAAAACCGGAATTTAAACCCGGATTATTAACTAAAAATGGAGGTAATCCTCGTAATCCTGAAATCAACTGATAGGTTCTTCTTTCTGAGATGTTTCCGAGTTCTGCCAAAGCAATTCCTAAAAAGTCTAACGCCAATGCCAAAGGTTGTCCGTGAAAATTTCCTCCAGATACAATAATATCATCACCTACAAAAACATTCGGATTGTCAGTTACAGAGTTAATTTCTGTTTTAAAAACACTTTCAACATAATCAATTGCATCTTTTGAGGCACCGTGTACTTGAGGAATGCAACGGAAAGAATAAGGATCTTGTACATGTTCTTTAGGTTGCTTAATCAATCCACTACCTTCAAGAATCTCACTCATAAATTCGGCTGTTTTTACTTGTCCTTTATGTGGGCGTACTATGTGAATTAGTTTATTAAAAGGTTCTATTCTTCCATCAAAACCTTCTAATGAAACTGCAGCAATCACATCGGCCAAGTAACTCATTTTTTTAGCTTTCAGTAAAATAGAAACACCATAAGCACTCATAAATTGTGTGCCGTTTAACAACGCCAAGCCCTCTTTTGATTTTAAAGTAATACTTTCCCAATTCATTCGTTTCAACAACTCTTTGCCGCTAATGCGATGTCCGTTTTTATAGACTTCGCCTTCGCCTATTAATGGTAAACACAAATGAGCTAATGGAGATAAATCGCCAGATGCACCCAAAGAGCCTTGGGTATAAACAACAGGTAAAATATCGTTATTGAAAAAATCTACCAAACGTTGTACTGTTTCTAATTGTACGCCTGAATTACCATAACTCAATGATTGAATCTTAAGTAACAACATGATTTTCACAATGTCGTTTGAAACTTCTTCTCCTGTACCACATGCATGCGATTTTACTAAATTTTCTTGCAAGGTTGTTAGATCTTGTGAAGAGATTTTCACATTACACAAAGAACCAAAACCAGTATTAATACCATAAATAGGCATGGTTTCTGTCTGCATTTTTCGATCTAAGTATTCACGGCATTTATTGATGCTAGCAATAGCTTCCTCTGATAACGCTAAGGTTTGCTTTAGATTTATAATTCGTTGCAACTCTTCCAAGCTCAGAGTGCTGTTGCTAATATAATATGTATTTGTCATAACGCGTTTTTAATAATTGTCAAAATTCCTGAAACTTATTTATAAATCAAAATTTTTATGAATACATTGTGCATTCAATTTAGCTGATGTTCCTAATTACATAATTGTTAGACTTGACCCGACCTAAAAAATAATGTTGATTACCTAAATTAATCGTAAATTTGATACTAAATAATTAATCTGTTTATGTGCACAATAACCTTTTTTCCACTTGCCAAAGATAAATTTGTTTTAACAACCAACAGAGATGAGCAACCTGAACGCAAAACCTTATCACCTATGGAATACATTCACAACGGAAGTACATTAATTTATCCAAAAGACTTAAAAGCAGGTGGCACTTGGGTGGCTGCAAACACTAATGGAAGAGTTGCAAGTTTGATGAACGGAGGAAAAGTACCGCATGTCCGAAAAGAAAGTTATCGACTAAGTAGAGGCATTGTAATGATAGAACTTCTTCAGACAAAAAATGTAATTTCTTTTTTAAATCAATTTAGTTTTTCTGATATTGAACCATTTACAATCATATTAATCGAACCGCAGAAACAGCTAAATATACATTACAAAGCCTACGAAATAATTTGGGATGAAGAAACATTACACCAAAGAGCATTGCCTTGGGAACCACAAATTTGGTCTTCAACCCCACTCTATACAAGAGAAATACATCAAAAAAGAATAGAATGGTTTTCTGAATTTATCAATACAAATCAAGACATTACTCCTGATGATTTATGGCATTTTCATCATACTGCAGGAAATGGAGATAAAACCAACGACCTTATAATGGATAGAGGATTTATTCACACAAAAAGTATCACTCAATTTACAAATGATGGAACCATAAAATATAAATACGAAGAGGTATCCTAAATTCAAGATCGAAAAATCATTTTCCCGTTCGATGCTAGTAAAAGAAAGTCGACCGTTTATGATGTTTTTTTTGTATTTTTGCTTTTTATATAAATGAATATGGCAAATTACGAAGAAGTTATTTTGGTGAACGAACAGGATGAGCCAATTGGTTTGATGGAAAAAATAGAAGCACATGAGAAAGCATTGCTACATCGTGCTTTTTCAGTGTTTATACTGAATGATAAAAACGAAATAATGCTGCAACAACGTGCAGCTCATAAATACCACTCTCCCTTACTCTGGACAAACACATGTTGTAGTCACCAGCGTGATGGCGAAAGCAATACAGAAGCTGGAAAAAGAAGAATGGAAGAGGAAATGGGGTTTTCGGTACCACTTAAAGAACTATTTTCTTTTATTTATAAAGCACCTTTTGATAACGGACTCACTGAACATGAATTTGATCATGTGATGATTGGTTATTCCAATCAAGAACCGATGATTAATAAAGACGAAGTTGCAGATTGGAAATGGATGAGCATCGATTCCATAAAAAAGGATATGGAAGTACATCCTGAGGTTTATACTGAATGGTTTAAAACAATTTTTTCTCGATTTTACCATCATATTGAAGCACAACAAAGATAATTATGAGAGTTACAGTTTCTAGAAAAGCACATTTTAATGCAGCTCATCGCCTGTATCGAAAAGATTGGGACGAAGAAAAAAACAATGAAATCTTTGGGAAGTGCAGCAACCCCAATTTTCATGGACATAATTACGAACTTATTGTCGAAGTTACTGGAACAGTGAATCCTGAAACGGGCTATGTAATTGACATGAAAGATCTAAGCGCCCTTATCTATGAAGAAGTAGAAGTAGCTTTTGATCATAAAAACTTAAATCTAGACGTGCAAGAATTTGCAGATTTAAACCCTACAGCTGAACATATTGCATATGTGATCTGGCATAAATTAAGAAAGAGATTGCCAGTTAAATTCGATTTAGAAATCACTTTGTATGAGACGCCAAGAAATTTTGTAAAATACTGTGGTTTATGATTTTTTTCACAAGCATTTGTGATAAATTTTGTAAATTGCCAGCTTAATTTTTTAGAAAACGATTGTAGTATTGAATACAACGAAACAACATAAAGAACGGGATTCTAAGATTGATGAATTTGTGAGTTATCCGCTTACCTTTCAACCAATTTTAAAAGAGCGTATCTGGGGCGGAGATAAATTGCGTTTTTTAGGTAAAGATTTACCTGAAGGCGCTTGTAGTATTGGTGAAAGTTGGGAAATTTCAATGATTGACCGCGACATGAGTGAGGTAGCTTCAGGAGTTTACATACAAACATCTTTAGATGCTTTATTAAATCGCTATCCTGAGCAAATACTAGGCACCAAAATATATAATAAATACGGTAAACAATTCCCTCTTCTTTTTAAATTTCTGGATGCTAAGACAGATTTGTCGATTCAACTGCATCCGAATGATGAATTGGCTCAAAAAAGACACAACTCATTCGGAAAGACAGAAATGTGGTACATTATGCAAGCCGACGAAAATGCTCGTATTATTTTAGGATTTAAAAAAGACAGTTCGCCTGAGGAATATTTGGAACACCTAAAAAACAAGACATTACCTGATGTATTACAAGAGTTTTACGTTAAAAAAGGAGACGTCTTTTTTATAGAAACTGGTACTATTCACGCTATAGGTGGAGGAATATTGTTGGCCGAAATCCAACAAACTTCAGACATCACATATAGAGTTTACGACTGGGATCGGGTTGATGAACATGGAAATGAACGTGAATTACACATTGATTTGGCATTAGATGCGATCAATTACCAGAAAAAAAATCCGAAAATAGATTATGAAAAGACAGACAATGCATCCAATGAACTGATAGATTGTCCTTTTTTTACAACAAACTTTATTCCTTTGACTTCAACTTACGAAGTTAAAAAAACAAACGAGTGTTTTTTGGTATATATATGCACAGAAGGGACCGCAACTTTGTACTACGATAACGATTCTTATGAATTTGAAAAAGGGAAAACCGTATTAATCCCCGCATCAATGACTAATTTTTATATTAAAGGTACAGCAAAATTATTAGAAGTATTTATTAACAATTAAACAGAAGTAACATGGCAAATGTTAGAAACCTTAAAAAAGACATTAATTACGTATTAGGCGATTTGATTGAAGCTGTATATGTTTGGGAAATGTCCACAACTGGAAAACCCACAACACAATCAGAAGCAATTATAGACGAGGCAATTCAGGAATTTGATTCATTAATTAGCCGAGTAAACGAAAAGAAAGTTGAAAATAAAAAAGCACATTTCAAAGCTATTAATTCCGACTTAGAAAAAGCAGCAAACGATTTGGTAGATAAAATCAATGCTCTTTAAAAGACTACAGAACCTGTCAAAATCAAAATTTGACAGGTTTTTTTAAGTTTTTTAAAAAAAAGTTTATTTATTTTTTTTGATTAAAAAAACCAAACAATTGAAAATATGAGAATTGCAAAAAGGTGCTATTATTTTTCAAAAAAAAGATGTTTTTTTTCTCTGGAAACACTTGCAAATATCAAAAACAGCCGTATATTTGCAACCGTAAATGAGTCGCCTCTGTAGCTCAGCTGGCTAGAGCAGCTGATTTGTAATCAGCAGGTCGTGGGTTCGAGTCCCTCCAGAGGCTCAAAATTTTAAAACCTTCTAATTAATTTAGAAGGTTTTTTTTATATTGACAAACAAATCAACATGGCAAATAAATTTATATGACCGCGTTTTAAATCCCCAATTCTTACGATCTTTTTTTCATTCCTACAGTTTTTTATTTTACAGGAACTGCACTACACCAAAGGCAATTCAAATTACTTTTAAAATTAGTCCCTTTTCATTAAATTAAATAAGCACGACACTTTGGTTAAACAAGACATAAAACCTACTTAAAAGACTTTAAAACCTTTAAATGTAAGTCTACTTCGGTTTGCTATATAATCTTTCACAAATCGTTGGATTTCTACCTGAGAATTTCTCTAAAATTTAGTTCAATTACCTTACACAATGAACAAATACATATGAAACAATTTTAGTGCCAATATCAAAACAGTTCCATTCTAATTACGTTTCAGAGTTTGAATTACACTTCAGAAAATCTATCTTGTGGTATTTTTGGAAAATAAACCATAAGTAAACACACTAAATACGATAATTTTAAATTTTGTTATCCAATATATTTCGCAGATAAAAAAACATTTGTATATTTGCATCCGAAAATAAGCCGCCTCTGTAGCTCAGCTGGCTAGAGCAGCTGATTTGTAATCAGCAGGTCGTGGGTTCGAGTCCCTCCAGAGGCTCAAAATTTTAAAACCTTCTAATTAATTTAGAAGGTTTTTTTATTTAAATTGACTCAATCTCATCTATTATATTTAATTAAATCAGCTACTCTATTTATAATTTTCAAACCCTTAGTTATTTCTTATCATCCAATACTAAAAATGTCTTAAATCACATAAAACAAAAAAAGCTACCTAAATGATTAGATAGCTTTTTCTGTATTGTAAATATAAAAGTTCTTAGATGTAAACTACTTCGTTTTGTTCTGTTGGATGATCTTCCAAAAAACCTTGACTTTCCATCCAAGAATCACTATAAACTTTAGTCATGTATCTTGATCCGTGATCTGGTAATATTAGAACCACATTACTTTCGGCATCAAAAACGTTTTCACTTGCTAATTGTTTCACTGCTTGAATTACCGCACCAGAAGTATATCCCATAAACATACCTTCTTGATGAGCTAAATCTCGAGCAGCAAAAGCAGCTTCAGCATCGGTTACTTTTACAAAACGGTTAATTTGATCGAATAAAGTTGTTGAAGGAATCAAGTTTTTCCCCATACCTTCAATCTTATAAGAATAAGCTTCATTCATATCAATCTCACCTGTTTCGTGGAATTTTTGAATAATAGATCCATAAGCATCTACACCAATAACATTAATATCAGGATTTTGTTCTTTCAAATACTTCGCAGATCCCGAAATAGTTCCACCTGTACCAGAACAAGCCACCAAATGGGTAATTTGTCCTTTGGTTTGCTGCCAAATTTCTGGTCCCGTTGTCAAATAATGAGCTTCGGTGTTTAATTCATTAAAGTATTGATTGATGTAAATAGAACCTGGAGTTTCTTCATGAACACGTTTAGCAACACTGTAGTATGATCTTGGATCTTCTGGCTCAACAGAAGCTGGACAAAGATATACCTTTGCTCCCATCGCTCTTAACATATCAACTTTATCCAAAGAAGATTTATCTGAAACGGCCAAAATGCATTCATAACCTTTAACCATCGCAATCATTGCAAGACTGAATCCGGTATTTCCTGAAGTAGTTTCTACAATGATACTCCCAGGTTTTAAAATTCCTAAGGCTTCTGCTTTGTTGATAATATGTAATGCAATTCGATCTTTAGCCGAATGCCCAGGATTGAAAGCTTCTAATTTCGCATAAAAATTACCTGGAATTTCATTGGTGATTCTATTTAACTTAACCAATGGCGTATGGCCAATCAACTCTAAAATAGATTCGTGAGCCTCTATTTTTTCTCTCATAACTTAAAATTTAGAACGACAAAACATCGCTCCTTTCGCTTTGCAAAAGTACAGTTTTTTTTCAAACTGTGTTATATATTCAACCTTTGTTTTACAATCTTATTGACACATTACTTCTCAATCCCTTCCAGGTCAAACAAAAACGCATATTCTTTAGCTACTTCTTTCAAAGCTTCAAAGCGTCCAGAAGCACCTCCATGACCTGTATCCATATTCGTATCTAGGAAAAGTAAATTATTGTCGGTTTTTGTTGCACGTAACTTAGCTACCCATTTAGCCGGTTCCCAATACTGAACTTGTGAATCGTGCAAACCAGTAGAAACATACATATTTGGATAAGATTGGGCTTTTACATTGTCGTAAGGAGAATAAGACAACATATACTCATAATATTCTTTATCATTTGGATTTCCCCACTCATCGTATTCACCTGTTGTCAATGGAATTGAGTCGTCCAACATCGTAGTTACCACATCTACAAACGGAACTGAAGCTATTACTCCATTATATAATTCGGGGTTTTGGTTGATAATGACACCCATTAACAAACCACCTGCCGAACCACCTGATGCATACAAATGTTTGTTTGAAGTATATTTTTCTTGAATTACAAATTTTGAGCAATCGATAAAGTCAGTAAAAGTGTTCACTTTTTTCAACAACTTCCCATCTTCATACCAAGGTCGGCCTAACTCCTCACCTCCTCTAATATGGGCAATTGCGTAGATAAATCCTCGGTCCAACAAACTTAAACGCGAAGTTGAAAAATAAGGATCTAAAGAATAACCATATGAGCCGTAAGCATACAACAAGAATGGGTTTTCTCCATCTTTTTTCATGCCTTTTTTGTACACTAAAGATATTGGAATTTTTGTACCATCGGTGGCAGTAGCCCAAATACGTTCTTCTACATAATTATCTTTATCAAACTTTCCTCCTAAAACTTCTTGCTCTTTAAGTACTTTCTTGTCTTTAGTTCGCATATCAAACTCAACAGTAGAAGCTGGTGTTTTCATAGATTGATAGCCATAGCGCAATTTATCAGTATCAAAGTCTATATTACTAGTGGTATAAGCAGTGTAAGTTTCGCTTTCAAAAGGCAAATAGTATTCTTCACCATTCCAAGGTTTAATTCTAATGTTGTTGATTGCCTTGGTATTATCTCTTTCACTGATTACTAGGAAATCTTTAAAAATATCAATGCCTTCCAACAAAACATCATTTCTATGCGGAATTAAATCCTTCCAATTCTCCATAGATGTTGCATTTTCAGGAGTAACCATTAATTTAAAGTTGGTTGCCTGATCTTTATTCGTCACCACATAGAACTGGCCGTTGTAATAATCGACATCGTATTCCAATCCTCTAACTCTTGGTTGAAAAACTTTGAATTTACCTTCAGGACGATCCGCTTCCAATATTTGGAACTCGGTTGTTAGAGTACTTCCCGAACCAATCATCAAGTATTTGTGAGATTTTTCTTTATAGACGTATGTACTAAAAGTATCATCTTTTTCGTGATAAACCAATTCATTCTCACTTTGCGATTGACCTAATTGATGTTTAAAAATTTTATCCGAACGTAGTGTTTGAGCATCTTTTCCGGTATAAAACAGTGTTTTATTGTCATTTGCCCAAGCGGAGCTACCGGTAACACCTTCAATCTTATCAGCCAAGATCTCACCTGTCTCTAGGTTTTTGATTCGAATGGTATAGATTCTTCGACTCACATTATCAACACCAAAAGCAACCAATTTATTGTCTGGACTTACATTAATTCCAGCTAAATGAAAATAACTTTCTCCTTCTGCCATTTCATTACAGTCGAATATAATTTCTTCGGCTGCATCTAAACTATCTTTTTTTCTTGTATAAATTGGATAATCTTTTCCCGTTTCGAAACGAACAATGTACCAATAATCATTATAAAAATATGGAACTGAAGAATCGTCTTCTTTGATACGACCTTTCATTTCATCAAAAAGTTTCGATTGAAACTCTTTGGTATGCGCCGTCATTTTTTGGTAATATTCATTTTCAGCATTCAAATAATCAATTACCTCTGCATTTTCTCTATCGTTGAGCCAAAAATAGTTATCAATTCGCTCGTGTCCGTGCTTTTCTATAACTGTAGGAATCACTTTAGCCACAGGCGGCTGTATATTTTCTGTCATTTTATTCTCTTTATTTTTACATGATGCTGCAAAAATAAGACAAATTGAGCTTAATAAAACTGCATTCTTCATAATAGGTAGCTTTTGAATTTATTCAACCTTACAAAGCTATTATTAATTTCGAATTAAACTGATTAATTTATTACACTTCATTTGTTTTCTCATAACTTCGTTTAAATTTTCTTATCTTTATCGAACCTCAATATCTCTTAAACTTCAATATAAAGTTGATTTCGTATCAAGCAGTCATTGAAAAATTGTACATAATCATTTATGAAGATGCATTACTAATCTACTCAAAAAATAATCCCGAATTTAATACAAATACGTCGACTATTTATTAAATTTGTCCGCACACAAAATACAATTACTATGTTTGGAGACTTAATGGGAATGATGGGGAAATTACAAGAAACCCAAAAAAAGATTGAAGAAACAAAACAACGTTTGAACAATGTTTTGATCGATGAGCAAAGTGCCGATGGTTTATTGAAAGTTACGGTTAATGCCAACAGAACGATCAAACAACTTGAAATTGACAATGAATTATTGCAAGATAAGGAACAATTAGAAGATTATTTGATTCTGACACTCAATAAAGCATTAAGCAAAGCTGGTGACATTAACGAAGCGGAACTAGCTGCGGCTGCAAAAGATGGAATGCCTAATATTCCGGGATTGGATTTATTTAAATAATCTATGAAAAAATTATCTTTACTAGTTTTAGGATCGATGAGTTTGTTGGTAGCTTGCCAAAATGAAACTCCTAAAGGAAATACTGTTATTGCTGGAGAAATTCAAGGTTTAAAGCAAGGAACACTTTACGTTCAACAAGTAAAAGACAGTACTTTGGTGGTCATCGACAGTATGGTTTTAAAAGGGAAATCTACTTTTGAAACTTCATTTGATTTAGAAGAACCTGAAGTTTTATATCTCAGCTTAAATCGAGGAGTTTCACAGTCAATGGACAATTTAATATTGTTTTTTGCTGAACCAGGAAAAATGTCAATCAAAAGTTCATTAGACAATTTTTCAGGTGGTGCCGTTATCGAAGGTTCAGCCAACCAAGAGCTTTACAATAAATATCTTGAAATGCGTTCGTCTATTAACAACCGACACAATGAATTGGTTAAAGACCATTTGCTGGCTCAGAAAAATCAGCAATTTTCAAAAGCTGATAGTTTAGAACAAGCAATTAGCAGAACAGGATCGCGTTTTTATTTAAATGCCCTTAATTTTGTTTTAAAAAACAATAAAAACGAAGTGGCGCCATATATCACGCTAACTGATATTGCTACGATTCATCACAAACATTTAGACACCATCTACAACAACTTAGACCCAAAAATAGCTCAAAGCAAATACGGTTTAATTTTGGAAAATTATATGGAAATGATAAAAGAGTAGCTTAAAAACTACTCTTTTATTATTTTAACTTGAAGTATAATTTATTTTAAATTCAAAAGATATTCACCGTAGCCACTTTTTTTCAAGGGTTCGGCCACTTTAATCAATTGTTCTTTAGTTATATATCCCATTCTATAAGCCACTTCCTCAATTGCACCAATTTTCAAACCTTGTCGTTCTTCAATTACATGCACAAATTGTCCTGCTTGCATTAAGGAAGTAAATGTTCCGGTATCTAACCAGGCGGTTCCACGATCAAAAACACCTACACGCAACATTCCTTTTCTTAAATATTCTTTATTTACGTCTGTAATTTCATATTCACCACGGGCTGAAGGTTGAATGTTTTTAGCAATTTCTACTACCTGATTATCATAAAAATACAATCCTGGTACTGCATAATTAGATTTTGGTTTGAGAGGTTTCTCTTCTATTGAAATAACGTTATTGTTTTCATCAAATTCTACAACTCCATAACGCTCAGGATCATGAACCGGATAGGCAAAAACCACTCCCCCTTCTTCATTAGTACAACTCTGCAATAACTTACTCATTCCACTACCGTAAAAAATATTATCACCTAAAACCAAAGCAACTTTATCTTTTCCAATAAACTCTTCACCGATCACAAAAGCCTGAGCCAAACCATTCGGTTCCGGTTGTTCGGCATATTCAAAATGACAACCAATCTGAGAACCATCACCTAATAATCTTTTAAAATTAGGTAAATCATGCGGTGTTGAAATGATCAAAATTTCGTTGATTCCTGCCAACATCAAAGTTGATAACGGATAGTAAATCATTGGCTTGTCATAAACAGGCATCAATTGTTTACTAACCGCTAAAGTTAATGGGTGTAAACGAGTTCCAGATCCTCCGGCTAATATAATTCCTTTCATCTTTATACAGATTATTTCGATTTACGCTTATTTCACGTATTTTACTTAATTATAACTAGTTGACTGAATTAATTTCGCAATCATATTGAAGACAACATCTCTTTTAAACTATCTTTCCAATGCGGAATGTCAATATGGTACGTTTCTTTAATTTTTGTAGTATCCAATAATGAAAAATTCGGTCTTTTTGCTGTTGTTGGAAAAGCACTACTTTCAACAGCATTTATTTTAGTTGAAAATCCTTTGATCTCTTTAATCGCAGATGCGAAATCATACCAACTGATTTTTCCTTCGTTACTATAATGGTAAACACCTTTCACAAAACGATCTGAATTAACAATATGCATGATTACTTTAGCTAGATCGCGCGCGTAAGTTGGAGCACCAATTTGATCGTTTACCACATTTAACTCCTCACGTTCATCCATTAAACGCAGCATTGTTTTAACAAAATTTGCGCCGTAAGTAGAATAAACCCAAGCTGTTCTTATAATGATATATTCTGCACCAGATCGATTTAAAGCTTGTTCGCCTTTTAATTTAGTTGATCCATAAACATTTATTGGAGCTGTTTTATCATCTTCTTTCAGAGGTTTTTTTGAAGAACCATCAAAAACATAATCCGTTGAAATATGGATTACCTTTGCTTGATTTTCGGCAGCCCACGTTCCTATTTCTTTAAGTGCCAAGTGATTAATTTTATCACATAATTCTATTTCACTTTCAGCTTTATCTACAGCAGTATAAGCACCGGCATTGATAATAATATCTGGTTGGGCTGATTCTAAAACCTTCTGAATTTCTTCAGGTTGACTTAGATCCATTTGTTCACGAGTTAGAAACAGCATCTCAAATTGAGGAAACTTTGTTTGTAAGTTTTCTAATTCGGCCCCAAGTTGCCCATTCTTTCCAGTGATTAATATCTTTTTCATTAATTATTTAAATTTTACATCATAAAATAAAGGTGCCTCTTGATCTTTTTCAGACAAAATCATCTCATCATTTTGAATTTTCCAGTCGATACTAAGATTTTTATCCAAAGGATGCACTCCAATTTCAGAAGCTTTATGGTAATAATTATCACATTTATAGAAAAAAACAGCCGATTCTGACAAAACAGAGAATCCGTGTAAAAATCCTCTTGGAATGAATAATTGCTTGTTATTTTCAGCGGAAAGTTCAACAGCAATATGCTGCCCGAAAGTAGCAGAACCAGGCCTTGCATCCAAAGCAACATCTAAAACCTTACCTTCCAAAACCCGTACTAATTTCGCTTGTGCAAACGCTCCTGTTTGAGCATGTAATCCACGTACCACACCTCTACCAGAATAACTTTGATTGTCTTGAACGAAATGGGTTTTCATTTGAGTCAGTTCTTGAAAGGTTTTTTCATTAAAACTTTCAAAAAAATAACCACGTTCGTCTTCAAACTTACGAGGTTCTATAATAAAACAACCTTTTAGTATTGTTTCTGTTACTTTCATAATTATTGAAATTAATCAAATTAATGTAAATCACACGAATTTCGCATGGCTGCATTAATATTATTGTAGTAGTTTGTATCTTAATTTGCGATTTGCTTCATGTTATTTTAAAACTCAATCTAGTTTTTTTTTACAAAGACTTCATTCTATTAAAAACTAACTACTTATATTGTTTCTCGTAATATTTTTGATAAGCTCCCGAAGTTACATTTCTAAGCCACTCTTCATTTGAAAGGTACCAATCGATCGTTAATGATAATCCTTCTTCAAAGGTTACGCTTGGTTCCCAACCTAGTTCTTCTTTAATTTTTGTTGCATCAATCGCATAGCGCAAATCGTGTCCTGGACGATCTTTAACAAAAGTAATCAACGCAGCACTTGTACCAGGTTGCCTACCTAATTTATCATCCATTTGTTTACACAATTCTTTTACTAAGTCGATGTTTTTCCACTCATTAAAACCTCCGATATTATAGGTAGTTCCATTTTTGGCTTTATGAAAAACCTCATCTATTGCACAAGCATGGTCTATTACAAACAACCAATCTCTAGTATATTTTCCGTCTCCATAAATAGGTAGCGGTTTGTTGTTGATGATATTGTGAATGCACAAAGGAATCAATTTTTCGGGAAAATGATTGGGGCCATAATTATTAGAGCAATTGGTTAACACTACTGGTAAACCGTAGGTATCGGCATAAGCTCTTACAAAATGGTCTGATGCAGCTTTTGAAGCAGAATAAGGAGAATGCGGGTCATAGGAAGTCTCTTCGGTAAAAAAACCTTCATCTCCCAAAGTACCATAAACCTCATCGGTAGAAACATGATGGAAACGTTTGTTTGTAAAATCATCGTTCCAAATATGTTTGGCGGCATTTAAAAGATTCACGGTACCGATAACATTTGTCATCACAAAATCTAAAGGATTACTGATGGACCGATCAACGTGTGATTCGGCCGCTAAATGAATGACTCCCTCGGGTTGGTATTTTTCAAATAATTCGAAAACAGCTTTTGCATCGCAAATATCCAATTTTTCAAAACTATAATTGGATTTATCTTCAATGTCTTTAATGTTTTCTAGATTTCCTGCATAAGTTAATGCATCAACATTTACAATATGATAGTCAGGATAATTTTGAACAAAACGACGTACAACATGTGAACCGATAAATCCGGCTCCACCCGTAATAAAAATATATTTTCTTGATTTAGTTACTTCCATTACTAATTTATGAAAACCACTTAAATTAGACGAAATTAAAGTGAATTTAGATCTACAAATGTAGCTTTTTACTTTTAATTTAAGGCTTTAAACGCCAGAATTAGAGCAATTAAAATTCGATATCGTATAATTTTAATTTATTGTAGAGTGTTTTTCTATCAATTCCTAAAATTTGTGCAGCTTTCGTTTTATTGTATTTCGCTTTTTCTAATGCAATTTTTATTAATTGTTCTTCATTTTTAGACGAAAATAACTTCAAGTCTTCTACATGTGTATGTGTATTTAAATCAGAATTCACACTTTCGAGGAGCGATTCTTCAGATTTTAAAACATTATGTTGAAACATTTCAGTTGGCAAAGCTGTTGTTTCTATCACTGGAGATTTTGATAATAATACGGCTCTTTTGATTACGTTTCTCATTTCACGCAAATTCCCAGGCCACTCATAATTCAAGAACAATTCAGTAACCTCATCAGATAAACGGATAACCTTTCGCTCTAACTCTTCGTTGGATTTTTCAATAAAAAAATTAGCAAAAGTTAAAATGTCCTTTCCGCGCTCACTCAATTTAGGAGCCAAAATGGAAAACTCATTCAATCTATGATACAAATCTTCTCTAAATTCGCCTTTTCTCACTGCTAGCTGAAGATCCTCGTTTGTAGCTGCAATGATCCGAATGTCAACATCGATTTCTTTGCTGCTTCCAACAGGTTTCACCTTGCGTTCTTGTAAGGCGCGTAACAATTGTACTTGAACATCGTAAGATAAATTTCCTACTTCATCTAAAAAGATTGTTCCTCCGTTTGCGGCTTCAAAATGCCCAATTTTATCTGTAGTTGCACCCGTAAAAGAGCCCTTTACATGGCCAAAAAATTCGCTAGCTGCTAAATCTTTTGGAATTGCCCCACAATCTACTGCTACATAAGGTAAATCTTTACGCTTACTTAGTTTATGAATAGAATAGGCAATATTTTCTTTTCCAGTGCCACTATCTCCAATAATTAAAACTGAAATATTTGTCGGCGCTACGACATTGATGAATTCATGTAATTCTTTCGATTTTGGACTTTCTCCTTTGATATAGTGACTGTCGTTGTAGACATTCTTTTCTAGGCGTTTTTCTTTTTTTGACTCGTTATCTTCCATTAAATCGTGCTCATCAAATGTTCCTTTATTCTCTAGAGCTTTTTTAATGGTATATAAAATTTCATCAGAATTTACTGGTTTAGCAATGTAGTCATAAGCACCTAATTTCATTACGTTAATAGCCGTCTTAATATCTGTATATCCAGTCATAAGTATGACTTGAATCCTTGGATTTATTTTTTTTATGTAGCGTAAAATTTCAACTCCATCACTATCTGGCAATCGAACATCTGTAAGTACCAAGTCAATATCTTTTTCACTCAACACTTCTTCAGCTTCTTTAAATGCAAAAACTGCATCGACTTCAAAACCTTTTTTGGTTAAGAAAGTCTTCATCATCAGACAAAAAGACACATCATCCTCTATAATTAGAATTTTACTCATGTTTTATACTTTGAATTAATTTAGCGTTATTGTTTAAACAATAAAACAAAGGCTTAAAATTAGTTTTTTTATTTGTACTAAAGAAAACATTTGCTGTTTTTTAACTTTAGAAAGACTATTTATTTAAAAGCCTTTGTTTATTTCTTTCAACATCTGCTCTTCTTTATAAGTTAAAGGAACGACATTGAATTTTTCCCAATATCTAGTTTTGTAATTTTTTCCCAAACGTGTTAACTTTTCATAGTCGTAAAAATCATCTGGGTTCGGTTTTTTAGGATTTTCTTCCATCGAATCAATCAGGAGTTCTACAATACCACCTACTTGAGTTAGTTGATTACGAACTTCAGAAACACCGAAAACCCTAACAGATACATAGGCCAACGAATAATTATTGTTATAGAGATTAAAAAGTGTTGTACGATTATAAAAACTTCTTTTATAAAGGTGATTCGTGTACATTCTAAAATCACTATTATTGATAAACTCTGTTGCTAATTCTGTTTTAATTTCTCTAATAAGATCATCTTTTGCACCATAGACCATAGTTCCTTTTAACATGGCCTTTTTAGCACCCTCGGTTGGTGAAAAGTTCAAAATATAAAGTTCTGTTCCTTCTGCATCTGTCTTAGAAGTAATGTAGAGACTGTACTCATTATCAGAAATAATCTCTTTGATCAATTTGAATTGAAATTCATATAAAATCCTTTCTCTTAAATCTCCCCAATAATAACCTGTTACCGAATTCGAATCAAAGTTTTTAGCAGTTTCGTTAGTAAATTTCACACTTCGACTTTCGCGTACAATAACATTACTTTTATTTATAGATCGTAAATAATAATCCAATTCAGCATCCTCGTATTCATACATAGTTCCGTTGATATACATTAATTCTCTATAATATGCATTGAGTCTAAGATTTTTTGAAAAACGAGCTTGTGAGGCTTTAATCACTCGATTAATTTCATTTCGGATTGAAGTATTTAGTATCACAATTTCTTCCAAATCCTCTGAAGCTACCTTCATTGAGACATTTAAAGTCTTTTTGTTAGCAACGGGAATCTCTTGGGTAAAATAATTCAAATGCCTAAAAACCAACTTTGTATCTTCAACAGAACAGTTCATTTGAAAACGTCCTTCGCTATTGGTAACAGTTGTTTTTCCGGACACATTACCGATGATAATCAAATGCTCTATTGGTTGGTTGGTTTCAGCATCGGTAACGATTCCTCTGATTGTATTTTGGGCATTTATAGTGCTACAAAAAAATAACGTCAAAATTAAAACGTAGGTTCTCATATGTTTGTTTTAGTAAGTTTGTTTGGCTTTTGGTAAATTGTTACACTCATTAAAAAAAGAACCACTTTTGGTGGTTCTTAGTTTTTTTTGAAACTATTTTGTATTAAAACACGAACAATGGTCTTTCGCTCATTAATTCGTTTACCTCCTCTGCAATTTGTTCCAATAACTCTTCGTTGTCGATATTCATCAAAACGCGGTCTATTAAATCAACCACCGTTTCCATATCACTTTCCACCAAACCACGCGTAGTAACAGCAGCTGTACCCACACGGATTCCTGAAGTTACAAACGGAGATTTATCGTCAAAAGGAACCATATTTTTATTAACTGTAATTTCGGCTTTAACCAATGCATTTTCTGCTTCTTTTCCTGAAATATTTTTATTTCTCAAATCAATAAGCATCATATGGTTGTCTGTACCACCAGAAATTATATGGTAACCTCTTTTTACAAAAGCTTCTGCCATTGCTTTAGCATTTTTCTGAACTTGCAACATATAATGCATAAATTCATCTTGAAGTGCTTCGCCAAATGCCACCGCTTTAGCTGCGATAATGTGCATCAAAGGTCCCCCTTGGTTTCCAGGAAAAACAGCTGAATCTAACAAAGAAGACATCATACGTGTTTCGCCTTTCGGTGTTTTTAAACCAAACGGATTTTCAAAATCTTTACCCATCATAATCATTCCTCCTCTTGGTCCACGCAAAGTTTTGTGTGTAGTAGTAGTTACAACATGACAATGAGGTAGCGGGTCAGACAAAAGACCTTTTGCAATCAATCCTGCTGGGTGTGCAATATCAGCCATTAATAAAGCTCCTACAGAATCAGCGATTTCACGAAAACGCTTAAAATCCATATCACGAGAATAAGCCGAAGCACCTGCAATAATTAATTGAGGTCTTTCACGCTCGGCAACTTCTTGTACTTTGTCATAATCAATACGACCAGTAGCTTGATCTACACCATAAAAAACTGGATTGTACAATTTTCCTGAAAAATTCACAGGAGAACCATGCGTCAAATGTCCACCATGGGATAAGTCAAAGCCTAAAATTTTATCTCCGGGCTTTAAAATAGCAGAAAAAACAGCAGTATTTGCTTGAGAACCTGAGTGAGGTTGTACGTTTACATAAGCTGCATTGAATAAAGCTTTTGCTCTATCAATTGCAATCTGTTCAACAATATCAACTACTTCACAGCCTCCATAATAACGTCTATTTGGATAACCTTCAGCATATTTATTTGTTAATACAGATCCTGCAGCTTCCATTACTTGTTCGCTAACAAAATTCTCTGAGGCAATCAATTCTAAGCCATTTATCTGTCTGTCTTGTTCGTCTAAAATAAGATCGAAAATTTGTTCGTCGCGTTGCATTATAATTTATTAGATTAATTAGATTAAATTGAACCCAAATCTATGAAAAAAGATTGTTATATTCGCATTAAAATAATTTTAATCTTCAAAACAGATTTTATATGAGTATAGCAGCAAACAATCCTGACTTAAAATCTTGGTTGGAAGTAGCTGAAAACAGCGACTTCCCTATTCAAAACATTCCTTTTGGTGTATTTTCTATAAACGAAGACGAGTTAGCGATTGGAACCCGAATCGGCGATTTTGCCATAAGTTTAACCGCCTTAAACGACTTGGGATATTTCAAAGACATTGAGTTTGACGACACCGTACTTTACGACGAAACCTTAAACGCTTTTATTTCTGAAGGAAAAGAAGTGTGGAGAGCTGTGAGAAACAGAATTTCAGAGCTTTTTGAGGTGAACAACCCAAAATTGAAAGACAATGTCAAACATCATGAAGCGGTGCTGTTCAAAATTGATGAAGTTCAAATGGAACTTCCTGTTTTCATTGGAGATTACACCGATTTTTACTCTTCAAAAGAGCATGCTACCAATGTTGGTATGATGTTTAGAGATCCTAAAAATGCTTTATTACCTAACTGGCTTCATATACCTGTGGGATATCACGGAAGAAGTTCTACTATTGTTCCTTCTGGAAATCCAGTTCATCGCCCTTTGGGACAAACTTTACCTAAAGGAGAAACCCAACCTATTTTTGGCGAATCTAAACGCGTAGATTTTGAATTAGAAACAGCATTTATAACTGCTGACGCCAATATTATGGGCGAACGCGTTTCTGTGGAAGACGCTGAAAATCATATTTTTGGAATGGTGTTACTCAATGATTGGTCTGCACGTGATATTCAAGCATGGGAATATGTACCACTTGGTCCGTTTTTGGCAAAAAACTTCGCTTCATCTATCTCTTGTTGGATTGTAACTTTAGATGCTCTAGAGCCATTCCGTTGCGAAAGTCCTAAGCAAGAAGATCCTAAACCATTACCTTATTTACAACAAACAGGAGCACATGCTTTTGATATCAATTTGGAAGTTATACTACAACCACAAGACAAAGAAGGTAAAACGATCTGTGAATCCAATTTTAAATACATGTATTGGACAATGAGCCAGCAGTTGGCACATCACACCGTAAATGGCTGCTTGGTATCATCTGGAGACATGATGGGGTCGGGAACAATTTCTGGTTCAACTCCAGATAGTTACGGTTCTTTATTAGAATTGACTTGGGCAGGACAAAATCCTATCGAAATGCCCGACGGGTCAAAACGCACTTTTATTCAAGATTACGACACCGTTATCATGAAAGGATATTGTGAAAAAAATGGAATTCGTATCGGATTCGGAGAAGTTACTTCACAATTACTTCCAGCTGTTCCTTTTGAATAATAAAAACATATTACCAAATCACAGGTTTACTTAACTTTTATATGAACTTGTTTTGACTTTTTTGATTGAAGTGAAAAAGTCAAAATAAGTTCTCTGAGTAAACCTGTGAATTCTTCGAGTCTATTATAAAATGTTGGCATTTCTTGACCTTATTTACCCATACATTCTTGCAACTACAGTCATAAGTTTTTTAGGCTTTTGGATTTCAATGGTGCTGTTCTTTGGAATAAGTGGTTTAGAAATCCAATCATCTGAAAATTTAAATACTTTTTTTCGCAAAAGACATGTCAAATACATTTCGTTTGTTGGAATCGCTTCTCTTTTAATTCTTATGCTAATCAGAGGTGTTTTTGAGCAAAATACTATTTATAAAATAAAGAAAAACTATCTAAGTGAAAATTATCATATTTATTGGATTCCTGAGGAAAATATAAACAGTCTGCATCTTGATTTTACCAGTCTAAAGCTAGCCGAAGCAACCAGAGCAACTCATATAAGCAATAAAGACAGCTTGCTTTTTATTTTTAAAGTTTCAAACACAAAATTCAAGATAAAACTAAAAAAAGCCGTTTTCGATAATAATTTATATTTTCTATACATCATTGATTACAATTACACTTCCGGCACTCCCTATGCTACGATTAGAAAATTAAACAATTCTTAAATCTCAAACGATCTTAGTTTAAATACAATAGCTCGTTTTATTAACCCAACATAATTTTAACCTGAGTTCGATTATAAAATTGAGATTCATATTTCAATAAATGAGTAAGATACGAGCGTTTTTCAGGAAGAAATAGCGGGCTATTTCGAGTGAAAAAAAGCGAAGTAGCTTGTTATTTATTTTGAAGTTTATAAAAAACATTTTTCGTTACTTATGATTTTAATAATCAGCGATATGAATCCAATAAAAGAATCGAACTCAGGTTTTTACGTCTTTTAACTTTGTAGGTTTCAAAAAACAAACTATCTTTGCCTCGTTTTCAGGTTGCAATTTATGCATTAAAAGGGAAACAGGTGCGATTCGTCTATGCCTGTGCTGTTCCCGCAACTGTAAGCTTTTGTTGATTTTCAACACTTGTTTTTAACACGCCACTGAGTTTCATTGGGAAGGCTAAAACAAGAAAGCGAGCCAGGAGACCTACCCGAAAACCGATTAGTTAATTACACCTTCGGGAAAAAAGGTTATAAAATGAATGTAAAAAATTATTTTGCAGCTCTTGCATTTTTACTGAGCACACTTTCTTCTTATAGTCAGGAAAATATTTCTTATGAATTAGATGAGCTTATTATAGAACATCAAAAGATTTCCAATCAATCCAAATCACAACGAACGATCATTTTCAACGACTCTATTATAAATCAGAGTGTAGGAACTTTTACAGATTTTTTACAAAAAAACACGAATATTTATTTTAAAGAAGAAGGATATGGCATGGTTAGCTCACCTTCATTTAGAGGTACAACTTCTCAGCAAACCAGTGTTTTATGGAACGGAATTAAAATTAACTCCCCTTTTATGGGTCAAAGCGATTTCAATTCAACCGCCTTTAAAAACTACGACAACATTATTGTGAAACCAGGTGGTGGAAGTGTTTTATATGGCAGTGGCGCCGTGGGTGGAACCATTCACTTAAACAATGAACTACAGTTTGATCAAAAATTCACCAATCAAGTACAACTTAATTATGGGAGTTTCAATACACAAGGAATTCATTATAAAGTTTTGGGAGGAACTAAAAAATGGGCAGTTCAGGCTTACTTTGGTTACAATCATAGTGATAATGATTACGAATGGTTGGGAAAAAATCAAAAAAACATTAACGGACAGTTTGAAAACGTGGATTTGGGTGTAGGAATTTCCTATAAGTTAAATGATAAAAACACCTTGGCTTTTCATTCTTCATCATATAACGACGATCGTCATTTTTCTTTATTAACCCCTTATCAGACAAAAACAAAATATAAGAATAGTTTTTATAGAAACTTATTGAAATGGCATTATAAAACGAATCGTTTTTTGAACACATTTTATATTGCAAATTTTCAGGAAAAATACTCGTATTTTGACCAACTTCCCTCCGATCGTCATTCAGGAGGAAATGCCTCAATGTGGTTTATTAAAAATGAAATGAATTTTCAGGCTACTAAAAACTGGAAACTCTCTGCTCTTTTAGAATATCAGAAAAACACAGGCGAAGGTATCGAATCGGGCCTACCACTTGCACAACAAGAAATTGCCTCATTAGCGTTGTTATCAAGTTATGATTTAAACAAAAACTCAGGTTTCGAAATTGGGTTGAAAAACGAATTTGCCAAAGATTATCAAAATCCATTTTTATTCTCAGCTGGATATTTCTGGAACAACAGCTTTTATGAACTGAAAATCAACACTTCAAAAAATTACCGAATTCCAACTTTTAATGATTTGTATTGGCAACCAGGAGGTAATCTTGATTTAAAACCTGAAAAAAGTTATCAAATCGACTTAAATAATGATTTTAAATTCAGAGATTTTACTTTTAACCTTTCGGTTTATTATAGTTCTATTAGTGAAATGATTCGTTGGATTCCTACTACAACAGGTTATTGGGAAGCGCAAAACACCAATAAAGTTACTGTCTTTGGAACAGAAATCTCGTTGAATTACCAAAAAAAATGGAATAATCAGGTTTTTAGTTCTTCCATCAACCATGCTTATACAAAATCAATAAACGAATCAAACAATAAACAGCTTACATATACTCCTCTACACAAGTTAACGGGACAAATCAGTTATCAATATAAGACATTTAGTATCACTCCATCTTTTCAATATGTAGGAAAAATATATACCACAGAATCAAATGACGAACAAAGCACTGTAGATGCTTACGGACTTTTTGATATAGACTTTCAACATTTTTTTAATAGCAAGAAGTTTCCATTTACTCTGAATTTTAAAATAAAAAACATTGCTAATACAGCTTATACAATACTTCCAGAGCGACCAATGCCTGGTAGAAATTATCATATTCAATTCATTAAAAAATTTTAACAAATGAGAAAAATTTTAATTCCTATGTTTGTAGTTGCTACGCTTTATAGCTGTAGTAATTCTGATGACGATAACTTTATCGATCCGAACGCAAAATACTTGAACGGTTATTTTATTACCAATGAAGGTAATTTTAATAAATTAAACGGAGCTGTATCACATATTTCTAGTGATTTTAATACTATTTCCAATGATATTTTTCAATCTGCCAACGGTAAAAGTATAGGAGATGTAGTTCAAAGTATGGTGGTTTATGGTGATTATGCATTCGTAATTGTAAACAATTCTAATACGATTGAGGTAGTTGATAAAAAAACTTTTCAATCTGTACATACTATTACAGAAGAACTTAGCAGCCCAAATTACGCTGTAATCAACAACAATAAATTGTATGTTACCAGCTTATACGATTCAACTGTAAATGTTTACAACGCTGAAGACTACAGTTTCATAAAAAAAATTGAACTTGATTTTGCAGCAGGTGGTATCGTTAGTTTAAACAATTATGTTTATACAGCCAACGGTTTTTACAGCGGAGGAATGAGTGTTGAAATTATTAACACAACTACAGACACCAATACTAAAGATTTAGTTTTTGACAGTAAAATCAATGGAATAGAAGCAAATGGTCATTCAGTTTATGTATTGGAAACAAGCGAAACTTCAAGTAAAATCACTAAAATCAACGGCGAAAATACTTTAGAGCAAATTGACTTACCACATGCAAATGCACGTTATTTAGCGGCAGATAATTCAAAATTGTACTACACGGCTGGAACTGGTATTTATCAATTATCAGACGTGTTGACTGAAACCAGCAGTAAATTATTTGATGTAGCATCAAACGGAGATAGTTTTTCTATATTATATGGATTTGAAGTTTTTGATGGAAAAATTTTCACTTCAGACGCCAATGGATTTACCGACAAAGGTAGCGTGACCATCTATAATGAAGATGGCAGCAAAATCAAAGAATTCAATGTTGGAGTTGGACCTAATGGTTTCTTTAAATTCTAATGTTTAAATCGATGAAACATCAAGTGCCTTAGACTTTTTAGTTTGAGGCATTTTTTTTCAAATGAAGCATGAACTATTGATCGAATTTGTTATTAAAGTTAAGAATAGGATTTCAATGTTTAAAAAAATCAATATCCTCTAAATCAAATTTATTTAGACAAATATTTGGTTTGACCTAATGGTAGTTTATATTTGCATATTCGGTTTCTAATTTATTTAGACTCACAAATCTAAAATTCAATTACTCAATTATAATGGACACAAAAAATTTAAAAGGTTTTAACGTACGTGTATACGCTGTATGCATTGAAAACAATAAATTATTGTGTATCAAAGAAAATTTCTTAGGTATTGAAATGATTAAAATGCCGGGTGGCGGCTTGGAATTTGGAGAAGGAACTGTTGAATGTTTAAAACGTGAATTTAAAGAAGAATTAAACCTTGATATTGAAGTTAAAGATTGCTTTTACATTCAAGAAGACTTTGTCCCTTCATTAGTGAATGATCAAAAACAAATACTAATTTTATATTTTAAAATTGACCTTATTCATTCCGATCAAATGAAAATTCAGGAAAAGGAAATAAAAGAAGTTTTATGGATTGATTTAGATCAAGAAGCCCCATTTTCATTACCGGTAGATCGTATTGTTTTTGAAAAAATAAAACGAATAAATAACGAATAAATTCAAACAAGATGTTAGCAGAAATATCCATCCTTTACGTTGTTTCATTTTTAGTTGTAATGTATCTAGTTGCATATATTGTAAAATTTAGAGATAAAAATATTGATGCATTCTACAAAATGAAACTATCACTTTTGTTATTTGGTATTTATTCATTGGCTTTGTGGTTTTGCCTACCTACCACTCCTACATTAGAAACTTTCGGATTTCCAGAATCTGCAAACGATATTAAAACGGATCAACAAATTTTAAAACTCTTTCAAGATTACAACAAAGCTTTAGTTAGAACTATTGAAGTTGTTAATTGGTTTTTGTTTGGTTTTATTTGGTTTTTTATGACCAATATTTATCTCTATGCTACACATCGAGAAAATGAATTCAATCCACAACAGAAAAATTAAGTAACTTTCTAAAACAGCATCAATTTAAAGCAGTTTATGATTTAAAAAATTACTGAAGCTCGAACACCTTTTAACCAAAACAGCTGCTTCATCTTGTGATTTTTTCGTCATTAACCAATTGTTTTAAAACACGTTATCCTGTTTACTTTATTTAACTATCTTTATTTGAAATTATAATTGTATTTTTGCTTTTTTTAAATTTTTATAATGTCTTTAAAATCCACAGCAAATAAAGTCAGAAGAAAAGTTATGCATTTTTTAACGCATAACATTGGGAAAAAATCAGTTGCTGAAATGCAAAAAAAAGCGGAACATTTTTCTGTTAAACGCGTGTTGATTTCTCGTCCAAATCACCGTTTGGGAAATATGCTTTTGATCACACCACTTGTCCAAGAAGTAGCTCGAACTTTTCCTGATTGTCAGATTGATTTATTTGTAAAAGGAAAAATCACTCCGATTGTTTTTGAAAACTATTCTCAAGTTCATAAGATCATCGAATTGCCTAAAAAACCTCTCAAAGAATTTTTAAATTACATAAAAGTCTGGATTTCACTCAAGAGCAAACGTTACGACTTGGTCATAAATGTAGAGAAAGGCTCTTCGTCTGGAAGAATTTCTACTATTTTAGCTCCTGCCGACTTTAAATTCTATGGTGATGATTTTGAGGAATTAAAAGGGAAATTCAATGATTTATCTCATATTGCAAAATATCCCGTTTATAATTTCCGTAGATTTCTTGAAGTCTTAAATCAGCAACCTTTACAAGGAGAAGTTCCAGTTTTAGACTTGAAGTTAACAGCTGAGGAAAAAAGTAAAGGGAAAGAAGAATTAGATCAGATTACTCAAAATCCCAATAAGAAGACAATTGCCTTTTTTGCTTATGCTACAGGCGCAAAATGTTATTCAACTGAATGGTGGGATGATTTTTATCAATTATTTCACCCAAAATTTAATAATGATTTCAATTTAATCGAAATACTCCCTGTAGAGAACATCTCTCAATTAGAACGAAAACTACCTACGTATTACAGTAAAGACATTAGAGAAATTGCTTCATTAATGTCTAATTGTGAATTAATTGTAGCTTCAGATTCTGGTATGATGCACTTGAGTAGTGCTGCATTAACTCCAACAATTGGTTTGTTTTCTGTCACTTCGCCTCAGGTTTATACTCCTTATGGAAATTTCAGCACCTATGTAGATACTAACCTACAAACTCAAAACGAAATCATTGAAGCAATGCAAACGATTTTAGATAAAACCTCACCTAATAAAACAGCTCAGCTTTAAAAGCTGAGCTGTGATCATTAAATCTACATTATAAAGTTTTAGTTTATTTATAAAATGAGCATTGCATCACCGTATGAATAAAACTTATATTTTTCTTTAACCGCTTCATCGTAAGCTTTCAACATTAAATCATGTCCTGTAAATGCAGAAATCATCATCATTAATGTAGATTTCGGCATATGGAAATTAGTGATCATACAATCTGCAATACTGAAATCGTATGGTGGAAAGATAAATTTATTGGTCCAACCTTCAAACGGATTCAAAGTATTTACAGATGAAACCGAGCTTTCCAAAGCACGCATAGCAGTAGTACCAACAGCACAAATTTTCTTGTTATTTTCTTTTGCATTGTTTACAATGTCACAAGCTTCTTGAGTGATAAACAACTCTTCAGAATCCATTTTGTGTTTAGATAAATCCTCTACTTCAACCGGATTGAAAGTTCCTAAACCAATATGTAGCGTGATTTTTGCAAAATCAACACCTTTAATTTCCAATCTTTTCAAAAGATGTTTAGAAAAGTGAAGTCCAGCTGTTGGTGCAGCAACAGCACCTTCTTCTGTAGCATATATTGTTTGATAACGCTCTTCGTCTTCAGGAACAACATCTCTATTAATGTATTTTGGCAATGGTGTTTGCCCTAATTCTTTTAATTTTAAACGAAATTCTTCGTAGGTTCCGTCGTAAAGGAAACGCAAAGTTCTTCCACGAGATGTTGTGTTGTCAATCACTTCGGCAACCAACGATTCGTCATCACCAAAATATAATTTATTTCCGATACGTATTTTACGAGCTGGATCTACTAAAACATCCCATAAACGTTGTTCTGCGCTCAATTCTCTCAGTAAAAACACTTCGATGCGAGCACCTGTTTTTTCTTTATTACCAAATAGTCGCGCAGGGAAAACCTTAGTATTATTCATTACCATTACATCACCTTCATCAAAATAATCAATAAGATCTTTGAAAAGTTTATGTTCTATTTCGCCGGTATCACGGTGCACAACCATTAATCGAGATTCGTCCCTGTTTTCAGCAGGAAATTCTGCTAATAGTTCGTCAGGTAAACTAAAGTTAAATTTAGATAACTTCATATAATTATAAAAAACGGTTGATAATTGATTGTCTGTTTCTTAAAACAAGTGTGCAAATATACGACTTGAAACAAGGGGTTGTCAAGTATTTCAAACTATATTTTATTTTTCAAAACATAACTCTCTTTCAGTCAAACCTTTATCTTTTAGTAATTTTCAGCCCAAGTAATTGAAAATCATCCCAAAAAGACGGATAAGATTTTGAAACTACTTCTGCCTCTTGTATCAACAAAGACTGTTTAAAAACTAAAGGTGCAAAAGCCATTGCCATCCTATGATCTTGATAAGTTGCAATTTCGATGCTATTATCCGAGAAGTATACTTGGTTTCTTAACTCAAAACTATCATTTGAAATATCTACTGAAGCTCCAAATTTCTCAAATTCATTTTTTAATGCTTGTAATCGATCTGTTTCTTTAATTTTCAATGTATGCAATCCCGTCAAACTACATTTAATTCCTAATCCTAAACAAGTTACCGCAATTGTTTGAGCGATATCAGGCGAATCATTTAGATTGAATGCTACGAAAGAAGGAGTGTTATTTTTGACTTTCTCTATATGAATATAGGGAAAATCAAATTTAGTTTCAACTCCAAATTCTGTATACAGTTCAGGTAAAACTGTATCTGCTTGCAGGCTATTTTGTCTAAAATTTTTCAAAGATATTTTAGAACCAATCGGAGCCAAAGCGATTAAACTATAAAAATAAGATGCTGAAGACCAATCTGATTCAACTACAAAATGAGTTTGTTTCAGTGATTTTGATGGAACAACTTGAATGACTTGCCCTTTCATACTAGTTTGAATTCCCAAAGAATTTAGTATTTGTAAAGTCATATCTATGTAAGGTCTAGAAGTGATATCTCCTTGAAGTTTTAACTTTAAACCATTTGGCAAAGCTGCAGCAATCAAAAGTAATGAAGAAATATATTGGCTACTGATGTTTACATCAATTTCAACCTCGCTTTTTAAACTTTTTACACCTTTTATCTTTAACGGTGGATAACCTTCTTGTTCTAAATATGAAATATCTGCACCTAATTTTTGTAGTGCGTCAACCAAAAGTTTAATCGGGCGTTGTTTCATCCGATCCGAACCTGTTAATATGATTTCTTTTTCTTCAATTAATGCGTAATACGACAACAAAAAGCGTAATGCTGTTCCTGCATGATGGACGTCTTTAATCTCATCATCGTTTTCCAGACATTGTTGCATCACTAAACTATCATCAGCATCTGAAGCGTTTTCGATTTTTAAATCAGGAAATAATTTTTGAAGTATCAATAATCTATTTGTTTCCGATTTGGAACCAGAAATAGTAAGTTGTTGATTGTTTACAAAAGAATGCAATTGAAGTAGATAATTCATAAGTGTGAATTTACATTCAAATTTAATTATAAAAAAACAAAACCCGCTGAATTTGCGGGTTTTGTTTTTAGTGACGTCGGCAGGATTCAAACCTGCAACCTTCTGAGCCGTAATCAGATGCGCTATTCAGTTGCGCCACGACGCCATGATAAGTGTATATTTAAATTTGTGACGTCGGCAGGATTCAAACCTGCAACCTTCTGAGCCGTAATCAGATGCGCTATTCAGTTGCGCCACGACGCCGTGTTTCTTTAACGGTGCAAATATAGCTCGTTTTTTTTGAATATTCCAAATTAATTGAAGGGTTTTTTACAACAAATAAACATTTTATTGTAACCAATTAGTTATTAACCCCTTGAAATCATTCATAAAATTGTATTGTAATTTTTTGAAACTTGTATTACTTTTGAAATCTAATTAAAAGTCGAACAACAGTGCTTTCCTATTTACGTTTTTTATTTCAATCAAGCAATCAGCACGGAGTTCACTCTCCCTTTGTTTTTAATTTTTTGACGAAAGGACTTTACTCACAAAAAAATAAATTTAAAAAAAATTATTCACTGTCTGAACGAATCGTCCTTTCTACAATTGCTTATTTTAATTGTAAAAACATTTACATTGTAGATAAGGTTTTACTTCAAAAAATGGAACAAAACTTTCCAGAAATAACTTTAAACAATCAAGTAGCACCATACGATCTGATCATCATTAATCTACCAAGTGATTATACAGACCTTCAGCATCAATTGCATTCACAAAGTCTTATTATCTTTCAAAAACCTTCGAAAGCAATAAGAAGTGAATTGCTACAAAACAAAAATTTCCGATTGATATTAGATTTCTACCACACGATTATTATATCTAATCGAGTAGAACAGCAACCACAAATTTTCAAACTTCGCTATTAAAAACAAGTTGAATTTAGTTAAAGAATCTCTTTCTAGTATTCATTTTTTCGTCTAAACTATAACTTCCTGGCCCAGTTAAAAACAAGAAAAGGAAACCTGCCAAATACAGGAAACCCATTTCAGCTTTACCCATAAAAGCCCAATTATTGACCGAAACAGCTACTATCATAGTAATGATTAAAGGAATCGACGCCAGTCTAGTAAAGAGTCCAAAAATAATAAGCAAGGAAGCTAAAACCTCGGCTAGTATAGCCAAGATCAATGAGAACTGTGGACCTAATCCCATAAAGTTATGAAATTCTGTTTGCAAAACTTCGTATTTCTCTATTTTTGGTAAACCGTGATTGAGAATCATTAAAACACCTAAAACAATTCTTAATCCAAGTAATCCACCATTGAGTGCTACTGGTGAATAATTTGTTGAATTCAATTTCATCTTTTTTTAAGATGCAAGTTAGTTTTTTATCTGATGATGTGCAACTAATTTTTTTTAATGTATCTTTACCAAAATTTAAGATATGAAAGTTTACACAAAAACTGGAGACAAAGGAACTACAGCACTTTTTGGAGGAACTCGAGTTCCTAAATACCACATTAGAATTGATAGTTATGGAACTGTTGACGAGTTGAATTCTCATATAGGATTGATTCGAAGTCAAGAAATTGACAACAAATATAAAGAACAACTTATACACATACAAGATAAGTTATTTACTGTAGGCGCCATTTTGGCAACCGATCCCGAAAAAGCGGTTTTAAAAAGTGGAAAAGAACGCTTAAATATTCCTTTGATTAATGAAGAAGATGTGTTGTTTCTAGAAAACTCTATTGATGATATGGAAGCTGATTTGCCACAAATGACACATTTTGTTTTGCCAGGTGGACATCCAACTGTGTCATATTGTCATATCTCTCGTTGTGTTTGTCGTAGAGCAGAACGTTTGGCGACCCATTTAAATGACATAGAACCTACAGATGAGATGGTTTTAAAGTATTTAAACCGACTTTCTGACTATTTGTTTGTCTTGGCACGAAAATTGACTCAAGATTTAAAAGCAGAAGAAGTGAAATGGGTGCCTGAGAAACATTAGGAAAAACCTATTCAATATAACGTTCTTTTTTTAGTAAATATTTAATGAGAAAAACATTGCTTTTTTCAATATAAAAATTATTTTTGCAATTAAATTTAAAAAAGTTATTTAAAGATGTATTGGACATTAGAATTAGCATCTTATTTAAGTGATGCGCCATGGCCTGCCACTAAGGATGAGCTTATAGATTATGCCATTAGAACTGGTGCACCTTTAGAAGTAGTTGAAAACCTTCAATCAATTGAAGACGAGGGCGATTCCTACGAATCTATGGAAGAAATTTGGCCAGATTATCCATCCGACGAGGATTATCTGTGGAACGAGGATGAATATTAACATAAAAAATACTTGAAAAGTCTCTTTTTAAACGAGACTTTTTTTGTCAATATATACGAATATTAATTTTAAAAACTTGTTTATTTATGAATATCATAAATAATATCTTAAAAGCTTTTGTTGGTGACAAGTCTCAAAAAGACGTCAAAAGCATACGCCCTATTGTAGATAAAATCAATCAACATTACGCTTCGTTTGAAAATTTATCAAGCGATGAATTGAGAGGAAAAACAATTTCTTTTAAAGAAAAAATAAAACAATCCCGTGCAGAACAAGATGCTAAAATCGCTTCGTATCGAGAAGAGTTAGAAAAAACTACTGACATTGATACACGTGAAAACATCTACGCTTCTATCGACTCTTTGGAGAAGGAAGCTTATACGCTGACAGAAAAGACCTTGATGGAAATTCTACCTGAAGCATTTGCTTTGGTAAAAGAAACCGCACGCCGATTGAGCACAAACAGCGAATTGATTGTAAACGCCACTGAACAAGACCGAATTTTTGCCGAAACAAAAGAAAATGTTCGCATTGAAGGTGATAAAGCAATTTGGTCTAATACATGGAAAGTTGCAGGAAAAATGCTGACTTGGAACATGGTTCATTATGACGTTCAGATGATCGGTGGAACTGTTATTCACCAAGGAAAAATAGCTGAAATGCAAACTGGTGAAGGAAAAACTTTGGTTTCTACTTTGCCTATTTACTTAAACGCATTAACTGGAAACGGTGTACACGTAGTTACTGTCAACGACTATTTAGCGAAACGTGACTGCCAATGGAACGCTCCTCTTTTTGAATTCCATGGATTGACTGTTGATTGTATTGATAACCACCAACCCAATTCAGAAGGACGAAGAAAAGCTTATAGAGCTGATATAACATACGGAACCAACAATGAATTTGGTTTTGATTATCTACGCGACAATATGGCACATACACCAGAAGAATTGGTGCAACGCAAACATAATTACGCAATCGTAGATGAGGTCGATTCTGTTTTAGTAGATGACGCTCGTACACCTTTGATTATTTCTGGACCAGTTCCAATGGGAGATCAACACGAGTTTTTAGAGCTGAAACCTAAAGTTGACTCTTTGGTTAATCAGCAACGTCAATTAGCAAATGGTTTTCTAACCGAAGCCAAACGATTGATTAAAGCTGGTGATACAAAACAAGGTGGATTTAGCTTATTGAGAGCGTATCGTGCTTTACCTAAAAACAAAGCACTTATCAAATTTTTGTCTGAAGAAGGCGTTAAACAAATTCTTCAAAAAACAGAAAATCACTTCATGCAAGACAACAGTCGTGAAATGAAAAAGGTGGATGAAGGTTTGTTATTTGTGATCAATGAGAAAAACAACCAAGTTGAACTTACAGATAACGGAATTAAAGCATTGTCTCAAGGAATGGATGAAAATTTCTTTATCCTTCCAGATATTGGCACTGAGATTGCTCGCATTGAAAAAATGCAAATTTCTGCAGATGAAATGTCGCAACAAAAAGATGCTTTATTTCAAGATTTTGGAGTAAAATCTGAACGTATACATACATTAACGCAATTGTTGAAAGCATATACTTTGTTTGAAAAAGACACAGAATATGTGATTGTAGACAATAAAATTATGATTGTAGACGAGCAAACCGGTAGGATTATGGACGGAAGACGTTATTCCGACGGTTTACACCAAGCAATTGAAGCCAAAGAAAATGTAAAAATCGAAGCGGCTACACAGACTTTTGCTACAATTACTTTGCAAAACTATTTCCGTATGTACAACAAGCTTTCTGGAATGACTGGTACAGCAATTACGGAAGCTGGTGAATTTTGGGAAATATACAAATTGGATGTGGTAGAAATTCCCACCAATCGTCCAATTGCACGCCAAGATCATGAAGACAAAATCTATCGATCAATTCGTGAAAAATTCAACGCTGTTATCGAAGATGTTGTTGAGATGTCAAAAGCAGGTCGTCCGGTGTTAATTGGTACTACTTCAGTTGAAAACTCTGAGTTATTGAGCCGAATGTTAAAAATGCGTGGTGTTAAACACAATGTATTGAACGCGAAACTACATAAAAAAGAGGCTGAAATTGTTGAAGAAGCAGGGCACTCAGGAATTGTTACCATTGCTACCAATATGGCTGGTCGTGGTACCGATATTAAATTATCTCCAGAAGTAAAAGCTGCAGGAGGATTAGCAATCATCGGAACCGAACGCCACGATTCTCGTCGTGTCGACCGTCAGTTACGTGGTCGTGCTGGCCGTCAAGGTGATGTGGGGTCTTCACAATTCTACGTTTCTTTGGAAGATAACTTAATGCGTTTGTTTGGATCAGAGCGTGTAGCTAAGATCATGGACGGAATGGGCCTTAAAGAAGGTGAAGTTATTCAACATAGCTGGATGACAAAATCTATTGAGCGTGCACAAAAAAGAGTAGAAGAAAATAACTTTGGTGTTCGTAAACGTTTATTGGAATACGACGACGTGATGAACGCACAAAGAGAAGTTGTTTATAAACGTCGCAGACACGCTTTGCACGGAGACCGCCTAAAAGTAGACATCGCGAATATGATGTTTGATTTATGCGACTTCTTAGTAGAGGGTAATAAAGTAGGCAACGATTTCAAAAATTTTGAATTTGACTTAATTAAGATTTTCGGAATAAACTCTCCTTTTACAGCTGAAGAGTTTGGTAGAATACACGAAAATGAATTGACGGACAAATTGTACGAAGCCATCTATAAAAGATATTTAGCTAAATCTGAACAAAGTGCCGTTGAAGCTTTCCCTGTAATTAAAAACGTTTATGAAAATGGAGCATACGAACGTATTGTGGTACCTTTTACCGATGGTATTAAAACAATTAACGTAGTTACAAATTTAAAAGACGCATACGAAAGTGAAGGAAAATCATTGATTGTTGACTTTGAAAAGAACATTGTTTTATCAATAGTTGATGAGGCTTGGAAAAAACACCTTCGCAAAATGGACGAGTTAAAACAATCGGTTCAATTAGCAGTACACGAACAAAAAGATCCTTTATTGATCTATAAATTTGAAGCTTTTGAATTGTTTAAAACCACCATGCAAAATATAAACAAAGACGTAATTTCATTTTTAATGAAAGGTGATTTACCTAAACAACCTGAAAATGAAAATGGAAATGGAACCGAAATCAAAACAAGTGGTTCTTTTAAAATGTAAAAACAAAAAAGTGAAGCTGTAAAAAGCTTCACTTTTTTTATATAATCAATAAATTGACTCAAAAGTTTTTTGTACGAGCTCATGTCAATATTTCTTTAAACAGAATTATACATACAAATAGACTAATTTACGTCAGCAACTGCTTAGCATGTTCTAAAGCCGCATCAGTAATTACATTACCCGAAAGCATTTGTGCTATTTCTTGAATGCGTTCCTCTGTTGTTAGTTGTTTAATCTCTGATACTGTAGTCTCCGCTTCATCAAACTTAGCTACTTTAAAATGTTGAGAACCTTTTGATGCCACTTGAGGTAAATGTGTGATAGCAAAAACTTGCATATAATTTCCCATATCTTTCATAATACTCCCCATTTTATCTGCAACATCTCCAGAAACACCGGTGTCTATTTCATCAAAAATAATTGTGGGCAAATTACTTTTCGTTGCCAAAATGGATTTCACTGCTAACATAATTCGCGACAATTCACCTCCTGAAGCGGTTTTCTTTAAGGAACCAAAAGCCATTCCTTTATTGGCCGAAAACAACCATTGAATGGCATCTTTCCCATTAATAAAATAGCTGTCTTTTAACTCTAAACGTATGTCGAATTGTGCATTTGGCATTCCTAAAGGGCTGATCAAACGAGAAATCTCATCACTTAAATTCTTTAGAACATTTGTTCTATTGTTGTGCAATTTCAATGCCAATTCATCAAGAAGTAAGATCAAGCTTGAAAGTTCATGTTCAACTTTCTGTATTTCTTCATCTCGATTTTCCGATGCTGAAAGTTGCAAAGCCAGATTATCCTGAATTTCAATTAATTCAGCTATACTATTTACGTTGTGTTTCTTTTGTAATTGATAAATCAATTGTAATTTTTGATTGACAATTTCTAATTGCTGTGGATCAACAACCAAACTTTGCAATTCGTTTTGAAGTTCATTTGAGACATCTTCCAATTCGATAAAACTACTTTCAAGTCGATCGCTTAATCCTTGATACAAACTACTAATTTGAGCCAATTTTTGCAACTGAGCTTTCACCTCATAGAGTTGTTTATTAATACCAAATTCTTCATTTGTCAAAACAACTAAACTCTGCTCGAGCAACCCTCCTACTTTTTCTACATTATGCAAAACTTCGAATTGGCATTCTAGCTCTTCTTGTTCGTTAGGATTCAAGTTTGCTTGGACTAATTCATCTAACAAAAAAGCATGATAATCTTGCTCTTTTGTTGCTTGTGCCTGTGCTTCTTTTAAAGCAATTAGCTTTTGTTGTAGTTTCTTGTAAACACTTAATTTAAGTTGATAATCCGTCAATAAAGACATATTATCGGCATAAACATCAATTAAATTTAGTTGGTAATTTTCACTAAATAAGTCCTGAGTTTGGTGTTGGGTGTGTATATCGATCAATACATTCCCCAATTGTTGTAAATTCTGCAAAGTAGTAGGCACATCGTTTACAAAAGCACGTGATTTACCCGAAGGCAAAATTTCTCTACGAATGATTGTTTCTGGTTCATAATCCAATTCAAATTCATCAAAAAGACTGTTTAATTGGTACGAATCCACATTAAAGTGCGCCTCAATAACACACTTTTCTTCTTTATTTTTCAATGCATTCAAATCAGCACGTTTACCTAAAACTAGGCTCAGAGCATCTAACAAAATAGATTTTCCAGCACCTGTTTCTCCAGTAATTATGGTTAAATTTTTTGTGAAGTTGATAGAAGCATGGTTGATTAGAGCGTAATTTCTAATGATTAAATTCGTCAGCATTTAAAGTGATTTTTACATACGATTCCATTTTGAACCATTTAACGGACTGATGCGCGTCAAAGATTCAATCAATTTGGTATTATCATAACGAGGGCCTGCGCTAAAAACTTGCACCACTTCATCTGATTTTGCGTCAAAGAAAAGACGAGTTAAGAAAGCATTCGATCGTGTTCTGTTGAGGCTTTCAAGAGTAAAAATAGCATCGGCAATACCTTGTTTCGCTTTTTCTGGATCATCTGCCATCCAATCCATTCCATTGATGTGGTAATCGTATAAAGCTTGTCTAAAAGAATCATAAGCTCCAGATAATAGGTCGTTTGAAAGCGCATATCTATTGTTGGTCTCTCCCATGGTCCAACCTTTATCGGCAGTACCCGTACCCTGCATCATCGAAACTACCAATGAAGCTTTTTGATAACTGTCAGTTCCGCCATTTTTTGTAAAAGTATCGGCATCAAAACCAATCATCATATGAGCATAGAAACTTAAAAGTGCCACTAGATTTGAAGAAATGTTATTTTCAGAATAAGTCAATGCTTCAAATTCGATATAATTAAAATTAACATTATTATCTCTAAAAGCGAAAACAGGACTTGAGTACGCTGAATTGTATGTCGGTCTAGAAGATTGTACTTGAAAAACACCTTTCAAAGAATTAGTATTGGGATCATATTCCTCTACAACCAACAAAACGCTACAATTGATTTGCTCGTTTCGACGTACATTAATGTTTGTAAACTTAGTATTGTTTAGAAAATCTTTAATCGAGTTTTGAAGTGTTGTAAACACTTGTTTATTCGTTTGTTGAATTTGTTCAGAATTTACTGAAACAGTAGCGTTTAATTCCTGAGCTACAGCAGAAATTCCAAAAAAGAAAACGAATAATGCATAATATTTATTCCACATAATACTTCACAATTTGATTTACAATATCACGAGCGACTTCTTTTTTGGATTTTAATTCCTGAGGAAAAAGCTGTTCGTTTTTATCGATAAAAGTAACTTTATTTGTGGGTTTTCCAAATCCAGCCCCTTCATCATTCAACGAATTTAATACAATTAAATCTAAATTCTTCTTTTTTAATTTAGATTTTGCATATTCTACCTCATTCTGCGTTTCCAAAGCAAAACCAACCATAAATTGATGTTTTTTATTTGCACCTAATGAAGCTAGAATATCTGGATTTTTCTCTAAAACGATGTGCATCTCTGGATCGTTCTTCTTAATCTTTTGCGCAGCTACATCTTTTGGTCGGTAATCTGCAACAGCAGCTGCACCAATAACAATATCAACCTGATCAAACAACTGTTGACATTCATTATACATTTCAATTGCCGAAGTAACGGAAATGGTTTGAATATTAAAATGTTTCGATTTCAAAGAAGTCGGGCCACTTACCAAAAAAACCTCTGCTCCCCTATTTGCTGCCTCTTCTGCAATATCAAACCCCATTTTTCCTGTCGAATGATTACCTATAAATCGCACAGGATCGATAGGTTCATAAGTTGGACCTGCAGTTACCAAAACTTTTTTTCCTTTTAAATCAAGAGATTGTTTGAAAAAGTCTTCTAATTGATTTACAATTTTTTCTGGTTCTGCCATTCGACCTTTACCAACCAAACCTGAAGCTAATTCGCCGAATTCAGATTCAATTTCATGATTCCCGTAATTCTTTAATGTTTGAATGTTTTTTATAGTTGCTGGATGTATAAACATATCTAAATCCATAGCTGGAGCAAAAAACACTGGACATTTGGCAGAGAGATAGGTTGCTAAGAGTAAATTATCACACAAACCATTGGCCATTTTAGCCATAGTATTTGCTGTAGCCGGAGCAATAATCATTACATCAGCCCAGAGAGCTAAATCTACGTGATTGGTCCATTCACCAAAATCTTTTTCGAACTGTGTATATACAGGACGTTTGGATAAAGTTGCCAAAGTCAAGGGTGTAATAAAAGCACAAGAAGCAGGTGTCATGATTACTTGAACCTCTGCACCTGCTTTTATTAATAAACGAACTAAACTTGCCGTCTTATAAGCGGCAATACCTCCTGAAATACCAAGTATGATTTTTTTTCCGCTTACTACCGACATTTTTAGAAGTTTTATTTTGTATAAACTATTTCGCCATTTTGCCACTCTTCAACTGCCAAGGCATGTGGTTTTGGCAATCTTTCGTAGTATTTTGAAACTTCGATTTGCTCTTTGTTTTCGAATACTTCTTCTAAGCTGTCGTTGTGTGTAGCAAACTCTTCCAATTTATTAACCAATTCTTTTTTGATTTCAGTATTGATTTGATTTGCTCTTTTACCTATAATCGTAATAGCTTCGTAGATATTTCCTGTTGGAGCTTCAATTTCAGCACGATTGTAAGTTATAGTATTCGTAGCAGCTTTTGTGTTTTTTAAATCCATTTCCTTTATTTTGTTGAAAATTGTTGTAATTCTTTATTTAAACGATCCTTCATTTTTAAAGCTTCTTCTTTATATTGATTCTCAGGCTCAAATGCCATTAGATCTTCATATAGAACTAAAGCATCTTCAATTCGCTCTTCCATTTTAGAATAGATACTATTCATAGCCAATTTATAAGCAGAATCAAATTTGTAGTAAAGTGCGTCTGTTTTATAGGTGGTTCCAGGGTAATCTTTCAAAAAGTTATCCAATGCAACAATAGCAGCATTATAATCTCTCGTATATTCCCCAATTTTATTATACAACCTTGCAGCTTCATATGCTTTACGCTCGATTTTCTCATTGAGTTCTTTCAAATATTTTTGAGCTTCGGCATGATTTTCTGCCTTTGGGTAAGCTTCTAAATAAGTTTCAAACTTTCTGATTGCTTCATAAGTTATGTGTTGGTCTAAAGTATAGTTTTCAGACAACTCATAAGCTGACATAGCTTCTAAAAATAAAGTCTCTTCTCTGTTGGGACTGGTGAGATACAAATTATTGAACTTCTGAAACATTGGTCCAGCTACTTCCCATTTGCGAGCATTGTAATACGATTTACTAAATTTGTAAAACATAGACTGATAATTGGGCCCCCAACCTTCTTTACTTTCAATTTGTTCGTATAAACGAATAGCTTGTTTGTACTTTCCTTTTTCGTAAAGTTGATCGGCAATTTCGTTTTTATACGCACTGTCGTCTACTTTCAATGCTTTTTGAAAGGGCGAACAAGCCGTCAGCAATCCTGCGCCAATCAATACATACAAAAAATGTTTCATAAAAATTCTTCTGTTTTTCTAAATCTCTATAGATTTATTAGCAAATGCAAAGTTAATACATATCTTGTTATCTCACAACATCTTTTTTTTCATAAAAAATGCTTGAAAATTGATTAAAATTTCACCTGAGATCCAACATAGCAAATTAAGTAGTTTCTAAGTCAATCCTCAAAAATTTACTACCTAATAATTCGTTAAATATTTTGCTCTGCTTGTTGAGTTGGGAAGTTTTTAATATCGTTGTCAAACAAGTACAATCCCCCTTTGTCATCACCAATTAAGTTGATTTTATCTAAAATAGTACGTGCAGTTGCCTCTTCTTCAATTTGTTCTGCTACATACCATTGTAAGAAATTATGGGTAGCATAATCGCGTTCTTGTAGTGAAATGTGTACTAATTCATTAATACTTTTAGATACAAAAACCTCGTGTTCAAATAATTGTTTAAATAATGTTTTGAATGAAGAATGATCTAATACTGGTTGTTCAACAGATGGAATAACAGCCGCTCCACCACGTTGATTGATGTATTTAATCAATTTCAACATATGCATACGCTCTTCATCAGATTGAGCATACATAAAAGCAGCAATTCCTTCAAAGCCTTGGTCTTCAGCCCAAGAAGCCATTGCTAAATAAATTTGCGAAGAATCACCTTCAATCTTAACCTGCTTGTTTAGTGCAGCTTCTAAATCTTTTGATAACATAGTCTTTTTTATTTTAGTTTATATTTTTTACGAAACTTGCTAATCTTTCTGATAAATCGTCGTTCACATTTACCAAAGGCAATCTCAAATAATTCTCGCAAATACCTAAATGTTTAAATACTTCTTTGATACCAGCAGGATTTCCTTGTTCAAAAATCATATGAACTGCATCGGTCAATTTATAATGTATTTCGTATGCTTGATCTACTTTTCTGTCAAGTCCTAAACGTACCATTTCAGAAAATTCTTTTGGGAAACCTTCACCTATCACAGATATAACTCCAGATCCACCTGCTAAAACCATTGGCAGAGTAATAATATCATCGCCAGAAATGACCAAGAAATCTTTTGGTTTTTTACGAATCAATTCCATTGCTTGAACTAAATCTCCAGCAGCCTCTTTTATTGCAATGATGTTTTCAAAATCATTTGCTAAACGGATAACTGTATCCGGTGTCATATTACTAGCTGTTCTTCCTGGAACATTATATAGAATCACCGGTAAAGGAGAAGCTTCGGCTATGGTTTTAAAATGTTGATAAATGCCTTCTTGAGTAGGTTTATTATAGTAAGGCGATACTGAAAGCACAGCGTCAAATCCCTTTAAATTGTCTTTATTTAACTGACGCACAACTTCCATTGTATTGTTGCTCCCAACGCCTAAAACCAAAGGCAATCTTCCTTTGTTGGTTTCTATAACAACTTGTTTAACAAGATCTTGCTCATCATGAGTTAAAGTGGCAGTTTCAGCAGTTGTTCCCAATACAACCAAATATTCTACACCACCATTTATGTTGTGCTCTACAATACGTGCCAACGCTTCAACATCAACACTTAAATCTTTTTTAAAAGGAGTAACCAAAGCCACACCAGTTCCAATAAATTGCTTCATATATTCGTTTAAAAACTTGATGTTTTATAGAGCAAAGTTAACTCTTTTTTCTTCAAAAAGTGTGTGAAGATCAGGGATATTTTGTAGAACAGTCTTGTTTATATTCATTTTAAGAATAAAGAAAAGATATTGATGCCAGCTATTAATCATTAGTTGTTAGCAATCGAAAGGCAAAAATCTAAACAAACGCATCATAAAAACACATAAATTACAATTAATTTCACCAATAATTTAAATGCTTTTAAATCACATATATGCACTTTGTAGACAGTATAAAATAAATGAAACTGCAATCGAATTAAGATTTCTGATTTCTTAAACTAAAATTAATCACAGCTGTTTGGCTTTTCAAGAAATCTTAGGTAATTTTCCTAAAAAAACAATGGCTCGTAACTTATTTACTAAAACATTATTTATCAGTGTTTTTACACTTTCCTTAATAGTTTTCAATAGCTGTAAATCACCTAGTTTTGTAAACACTGAGGCGCAAACACAATACATAAGCATAGATCATACTATTTATGAAAACACGGAGATTGATAGTTTTTTAAGTCCTTTTCGTCAGCATATAGAGGCAGATTTATCTAAAACTCTATGTTACAATCCTGAAAATTTAAATAAAACGGATGCTAAATGGCAAAATCCAATGACTAATCTGTTTGCGGATGTCGTTTTGGAAATTGGAAACAGTGTTTTTGAAAAGAGAACTGGAAAATCAATCGATTTTTGCTTATTGAATTATGGAGGGATCCGTGCAAACATTGCCAAAGGTGATATCAGCACACGCACTGCTTTTGAAATTATGCCTTTTGAGAACTTTGCTGTAGTTTTAAAAATAGATGGAGCAACGGTTTATAAAATTGCCGAGTTTATTTTAAAAAACCAAACCGCTCACCCACTTAGCAACATGGAAATAACAGCAAAAAAAGATGATTTTAAAATTAAACAACTAAAGATAGGCGGAAATTTAGTCGATAAGAACAAAGAATATTATGTGATTACAAACGATTATTTAGCTAAAGGCGGCGACCACATGGATTTTTTCTTCGATGCCACCGAAACCCACTCTTTAGATTATAAACTTAGAAACATGTTTATTGCCTATTTCTCTAAAACCGATACTCTAACTCCTTCAACCAAAGAAAGAATAATATTTGAATAATGAAAAGACGCGATTTTATATTAAAAACCTCAGCTGCAACAAGTTTATTGACCATTGGCGGTTTGGGATTGAGTAGTTTTAGCACTCAAAAAAGAAAGCGAATCACCATTTTACATACTAACGATACACACAGTAATCTGGATACTTTTGCGTCTAATCATCCTCAATTTGCCAATCAAGGTGGAGCAGCAAGAAGAGGAACTATCTTTGAAAAGATCAGAACTGAAAATCCAAATACATTGATTTTAGATGCCGGAGATATGTTTCAAGGAACTCCATATTTTAATTATTATGGTGGTGAATTGGAAATTAAAGTCATGAACATGCTAAAATATGATGCCGCAACCTTAGGAAATCATGAGTTCGATAACGGAATCAACAGTTTAGCTGAACAAGCCAGTAAGGCTGATTTTCAATTCATTGTTTCAAATTATGATTTTAAAAACACCTTAATGGATGGTTTGACAAAACCTTACAGAATATTTATAAAAGAGGGTATTAAAATAGGTGTTTTTGGACTTGGAATCAAACTAGATGGATTGGTAAATAAAGAACAAACGGGTGATTTAGTTTGGAATCATCCTTTAGAAATCGCTCAAGATATGACTCGTTTACTTAAACAAGAATTAAACTGTGATTTAATTATTTGTCTATCGCATTTGGGTTACAGATATCGAACTGATGAATACTTCTCTGATTTAGATCTTGCTGCTCAAACAAAAGATATCGATTTAATTATTGGCGGACATACGCATACTTTTTTAGACGAACCAACAGTTGTTTCTAATCTAGAAGGAAAAAAAGTTATCGTAAACCAAGTTGGTTGTTTCGGCGTTCGAGTAGGACAAATAGATTTCTTTTTTGATGAATGGAATAATAAAGATTCTGCTTACCGTGTGGTCAACGTTTAACAGTTCAGAAGACCTCAACATAAAAAAAACCTGCAAGTGATCTCTATTCTTGCAGGTTTTTATGTATTTAAAAAACTTTCATTAACTCTTTTAATGCTTCATGTTCATCTTCAGGGAGATAATTAACAAGGTTGTTGAAATAATCTCTAAACTCTCTTCTTGAACATAATCGCACTATTGCATCTTTACCAAATTTTTGGAATCTACTGTTGTGATGTACCAAAGCATTCACCAAATGTGGTAAAGTATTGCTATCGTATTGATTCAAATACCACATCGCATTTATAGCATTGGTTCGCACATTACTATTGAATTTATTGTAGGCAAAATTTTCCAACTCTAAATACCAATGAGGTTTTTTATCATTGTTGTAATTCTCAGTAGACAAAGCAAGCATCAACCAAGTAATTTTCAAATTATAATCACTAAAACCTTTCCATTTAGATGTTTTATCTAAAAGTGCTGCTCTACCCTCTTCGTCTTGATTCCAAAGATTCTTCAAAACTATTTCTTGAGTAATATATGATTGATCGTCTAAAAATGCAGCATATTCCGTTTTGAACTCACCTGGAATTTCTTCAATAATTTGCACTAATGCTTGACGCAACTTTAATTCATTTGATTGCGCTACATATTGATAAAACTCTTTTGCTTCTGAATAGGGCACTTTATGCAATTGAAAGATAATTTCTCTTTTAGTTTCTATTGGCGTCTGATTATCTTTTAACCAATTTAAAAGCGTATCTTTTTTAACACTAAAAGCCTTTGGCTGCAATTCTAACACTGCCAAATAAGATTTTACTACCGGTGCATTTTCAACTAAAAACAAAGCATCTCTTGTCTGAAAAGAACGATTCTCTAGCCAATTTTCTTTATATTGTTCTATATTAAAACTGGGAGCAACCAGACTTATTTCCTTCAAAAAATCATCTGTAGTTGCATTCTTAAAAGCAAATTTTTCTAAATAATTTTTAACAGCGCGATCTAGATTTGCCTCACCAATCTGTGTTGATAAGTAAAATAACATCCATGCTCCTTTTTGGTAATAAGTAATTGTTGTTGCCTTTTCACTAACAACGGCAGTGTTTTTTCTTTGTTGAGCATCTTTAGTTATCAACTCGGCCATTTCGTACAATCTCCAATAAAAATGATCTGGACCATGAACTTCACGTTCGGCCAACAAAGCATAATAAGTAGCAAAACCTTCTTGAAGCCAATGGTCTTGATTTCTTTTTGCTGTCACCAAGTTTCCAAACCATTGATGTGCCATTTCATGAGCATTGACATTGATGTAATTTCGGTCGTTGAAACCAATCTCATCAACCACATAATCACTATTGAAAATGGTTGAAGAAGTATTTTCCATCCCTCCATACATAAAATCTTCTACAGGTATATTTCTATAAATTTTCCAAGGATAAGGAACGCCTATTTTCTGTTCTAAAAAGTCGAAAATCTTTTTATTATGTATGTAAGTCGTTGTATATTTAGAAGCATCAACAGGTCTGATGTAATTCTCTAGAGTAATACCCGAAGCCGATTTCTCAGTTTTTTTGTCGTATTTCCCAATTGCCATCATCACTAAATACGAACTCATAGGATCGGTCATTTTATAACTCCAAGTGGTGTTTTTCCCTCTTGTAGATTTCCCTTCTAGAACACCATTACTGATAACATCATACCCCGTTTCAAAGGTAATTTTGATATTGAAAATAACTTTCTCATTCGCATCATCGAAACTAGGTAGCCAATGACTGGTATATTTTCCCTGACCTTGAGTCCAGATTTGTAAATCGGTGCCCGAACCAACGTAATAGAGCGCTTGTTTTGGATTCGTTTTATAACTGATTGTTACAGAATTATCTCCTTCTTTAAAACCTTGAGTTAAGGCGATAAATTTTTGATCGTAATGATACTTAGGTGTTTGTCCATTTAGTTTCATCCCTTGAATCATCATATCTTTGGCGTCAATCTTAATTGTATCTGTCATTTCATTGACCTGAAACTGATAAGTCACCTCACCAATAATTAGATGCTCTGATATATCAAACTGAATGCTGGCATTAGCGGTTATAAAATCAACCTTTGGAGTTGATTGCCCAGTGGAAGATATTGTAAATAAGAAACTTACAGAAAGTAATAGTTGTTTCATAACTTAAATTTTAAAGCTGGTAAGATATAAGAAAAAAGTAAATCTACGAAATTATCAGCTTATAATATTGATTATTTTAGCTTTTTATGATGATCGAAAGGAAACAAAACACAAATTTTAAATAAATCAATAAAAACCTTTACTTTACTTAAAACAACAAACCATTACAATTCGCATACTACTATTGAATTTTATATAGTAGTATTTTAAACTAATAAAAAAAATCGACTGTCATTTAAACAGTCGATTTTATTGATTAGCGAACTAATTTTTTGTATTTGATTCGTGTTGGCGCCACATCTCCGAGACGCTTTTTACGGTTTTCTTCGTATTCTGAGAACGAACCTTCAAAGAAATATACTTGCGAATCTCCTTCAAAAGCTAAAATATGCGTACACACACGGTCTAAGAACCAACGGTCGTGGGAAATGATAACCGCACATCCTGCAAAATTCTCCAAACCTTCCTCTAAAGCTCTCAATGTATTAATATCCAAGTCGTTGGTAGGCTCATCTAATAACAATACGTTTCCTTCTTCTTTTAAAGTCATCGCTAAATGCAAACGGTTACGTTCACCACCCGATAAAGTAGCAACTTTTTTGTTTTGATCTGATCCTCCAAAATTAAAACGTGATAAATAAGCACGCGCATTTACTTGTCGGCCACCCATCATGATTAATTCTTGACCTTCAGAAAAGTTTTCATAAATAGATTTTTCAGGATCAATATTCTTATGTGTTTGATCAACATAGGCGATTTTCACAGTATCTCCTACAATAAACTCTCCTGAATCTACTTCTTGTTCTCCCATAATCATTCGGAAAATAGTAGATTTACCAGCCCCATTCGGCCCAATAATTCCCACAATTCCCGCTTGTGGTAAATTGAAATTTAGATCATCATATAATAATTTATCTCCAAAAGATTTAGCTACATGTTTGGCTTCGATAACATTTGTACCTAAACGAGGTCCATTTGGAATGTAGATTTCCAACTTTTCTTCCAATTGTTTTTGATCTTCATTCAATAAGCGATCGTAGTTTTGCAAACGTGCTTTTTGTTTGGTTTGACGACCTTTCGCTCCTTGACGCACCCAATCCAACTCACGCTCTAATGTTTTTCTACGTTTCGATGCCGTTTTTTCTTCTTGCTCTAAACGTTTTCCTTTTTGTTCCAACCAAGAAGTATAATTTCCTTTCCATGGAATACCTTCTCCGCGGTCTAATTCTAAAATCCATCCTGCTACATTATCCAAGAAATAACGGTCGTGCGTTACAGCAATGATCGTTCCTTTGTATTGTTGTAAATGTTGTTCTAACCAGTGTACAGATTCAGCGTCTAAGTGGTTGGTTGGCTCATCTAATAACAATACATCTGGTTCTTGCAACAACAAACGACACAAAGCTACGCGACGGCGCTCACCTCCTGATAGAACAGAAATCGGCGTGTCTGGTTCAGGGCATCGAAGTGCATCCATTGCAACTTCCAATTTGTTATCGAGTTCCCATCCGCCTACTGCATCGATTTTATCTTGTAATTCTGCCTGACGATCCATCAACTTTTGCATTTTATCTGCATCTTCATAGACTTCGGGCAAACCAAACATATCATTAATTTTATTAAACTCATCCAAAACAGCTACCGTTTCAGCCATACCTTCACGTACGACGTCGATCACTGTTTTCTCTTCATCTAATTGAGGTTCTTGTTCCAAATAACCAACGCTATATCCTGGCGCAAAAACCACATCTCCTTGATAATTTTTATCAACCCCAGCAATGATTTTCAACAATGATGATTTACCAGAACCATTAAGTCCTAGAATTCCAATCTTTGCTCCGTAAAAAAAGCTTAAATAGATATCCTTTAAAACTGTTTTATTAGTCGAAGAGTAAGTCTTACTGACTTTCGACATCGAAAAAATCACTTTTTTATCGTCTGACATAGTTCTATAAATTGTATTTTTAAGTTTATTTTAATTAATGCAAATACGCTAATTTCTTTGCACAACTACACTCCAAAGTTATTACAAATAAGTGATTAAATAAAACTTTTATTCCTCAGCTCTTACTAATTAAATCTAAATTTATTATTTTTACTATTATAAAATCAAACAGCTATGGAATTTACAGAAAACTTTAAAGAATCAAACAACTTTAGAATTGAAGGTCAGTTGGTTTATATAATTGACAACCAAGGCAATAAACTAGAGTTATTTGTAGGAGAACCAATTCAGGCTGTTCGCTGGTCTGACGAAGGAAGACTTATTGTGGCCTTAAAAAGTGGCGCAGTGAGGTCGTACGAAAATGAAGTCAAGTTTATTAAGATTTAAAAAGAAGAGGCTGCCAATGGCAGCCTCTTCTTTTTTTTGTTTTCTTTTATTCTGTTTCCTTCTTTACATAGGTAGCAATTACCTCATTGTTTTCATCCAATAATTGCAATTGATCCTTTTTTATAACAAAAGATTTAGTCTGCGCTAAAGGAACTTTATAAATTAAATGTGCCATTTCATCTCCACAATAACGCATCGTAGACATACCTGATTTAAAAATTACTTTGTTATCTTCGGCGGTAAATTCTCCACCGATTCCGTTACATCCATCACTTGAAGAATAATAATTATCTGCAAAATTTAATTCTAACGCTTCTTGACCTTCAGTTGGAACAAAATCTCTGTTTTCGCTATCGATTCTTTTTAGAACCCAACCACTATTATTTAATCGATCCATAATTTTCTCAGATTTCTCTTTACTACTGTCAAATGTTTTTTGAGAAGACGCACAAGAAATTGCTCCAAAGCTTAAACTCAAAATTAACCCCAAAGTTGTTATTACTCTCATCATTTTTTTTTTACAAATATACTATTTTTTATTTTTCAAACTAAAACCATAAGCCAACCGAAGTGCAATTTGATTGGTTTCATAATCGCTATAGTGTTCGTAGCGAATACTTGCATCGATAAATTTGTTAGCAAATCCAAAAACCGGTGCTAATATTAAAGACTGATCTAAATTTTCACTGACTCCAAAAGCGATTCCCGCTTCTCCCATCCAATAAAAATTGTTGCCCATAAAATACTTGACACCTAATTTAGCTGGAACAAAACCACTATCTTTCTGATCAACAAAAAGATGAGTGTATCCAGAAGTCAAAGTTAAGGAAGTGGTTTTAGAGATATCATATTGTGCGCGCATATCTATTCCGAGACTACCATCATAAGCTGAATCTGTTGGAAATCCACCATTTAAACCAAAACCCAACCTGAAACCTCTGTTGTAATCTGTCTGAGAATAAGCAGATCCTATGGCACAAAAACAAACTGAAAGACTTAAAATTAACTTTTTCATAATAACTTTTTAAATATTCTTATTCAATTCTTGTGCCAAAAAGGCGACTAAAATGAGTATCTTTGCGGAAATTTTTAAAATGCAACTTAGGCAATACACTCAAGAATTCCGATACAACTTTAAATTAGCATATCCCATTATCTTGGCTATGTTGGGGCACACCATAGTTGGTATTATTGACAATATTATGGTTGGGAAAATCGGGGCAACAGAACTTGCAGCTACATCTTTAGCAAATAGTTTTGTTTTCATAGCTTTATCTGTAGGTGTAGGTTTTTCAACAGCCATTACTCCATTAGTTGCCGCAGCAGACACAGAAAACGACATTCAAAAAGGTAGAAGCGTTTTAGTAAATGGCGTATTTCTTTGTACCGTTTTAGGAGTCTTACTTTTTCTTTCACTGTTTGCATTGAAACCCTTGATTGATTTTATGAATCAACCCGATGAAGTCGTTGTAATGGCAAAACCGTTCTTAGACATCGTGGCACTTTCTCTGATTCCTTTAGTCGCCTATCAAGGATTTAAGCAATTTGCTGACGGTAAATCTTTGACAAAATATTCAATGTATGCAACAATTATTGCTAACCTGATCAACGTTTTGGCCAACTATTTATTGATATATGGCGTATGGATTTTCCCCGAATTGGGTATGATGGGGGCAGCTTATGGCACCTTAATTTCCCGTTTATTCATGTTGATTTACTTTATCTATGTGATGTATCGTTTAGATGTTTTTCAACCTTATATACATAAAATTCGCTGGAATGAAATCAATCGTTCTATGTCAAAATACATCTGTAAAATTGGAATACCTTCTTCATTACAATCACTGTTTGAAGTGGCTTTATTTACAGGCGCAGTATGGATTTCTGGAATGCTTGGAACTATTTCTTTAGCCGCAAATCAAATCGCACTTTCTATGGCATCTATGACATTTATGTTTGCTTCTGGTTTAAGTGTAGCAGCGATGATTAGGGTTGGTAACCAAAAAGGACTAAAAGATTATGTAAAAATGGAAACCGTAGCAAAATCAATAGTCTTAATGACAGCTATTTTATACGTAGGTTTCGCACTTTTTTTCGTTCTTTTTCACAAGCAAATTCCGTTGTTGTTTCTAGACAATAATGACCCAAGTCAGGCAGAAATAAACACAGAAGTCGTAGTTTTAGCAGGAAAACTGCTACTAATTGCTGCTATTTTTCAAATATCAGATGGTATTCAAGTTACCTCTTTAGGTGCTTTGCGCGGATTACAAGACGTGAATGTTCCAATGGTGATTACCTTTATCTCTTATTGGGTGGTGGGCTTTCCGCTATGTATCTATTTAGCACTTTATACCGATTTAAAAGCTGAAGGGATTTGGTACGGATTATTAGTTGGATTAACAACTGCAGCATTTTTTTCGTACTTTCGCTTTCAGTTTATGGCAAAAAAATATATTAATACTAATTTATAATGAATATGGAATTACCCAAATTTGTATTGGCAGATAACACAGATTTTCCAGATAATCTCTTTGTAATTCATTTAGAATACCCACGCTTCATTATTGATCTAGAGACCGAAGAAATTGAATTTTTAGAGGAATTGGACGAAAGTGAAGAGATGGAATTAAAAGAAGAGATGGATCGATTGATATCTGAAGCAGAAAAATTTTACAATAGAGAAATCGATCGTCTGTCTGACGAGTAATAAAAACAATTCAATTTTGATTAAACTTAATAATCGAAGTTGTAACTTAGCTTATTAATAATTAATTTTGACTTCTTATTTTGAAGTAATTAGAAACAAAAAACAGTAACAGAATATGATTATAAAACCAAGAACGAGAGGTTTTATATGTTTGACCTCGCACCCAGAAGGGACAGCACAAAACATTAAAAATCAAATTGCTTACGTTCAGTCTAAAGGCAAAATTGAAAATGGACCAAAAAAAGTATTAGTTATTGGTGCCTCTACAGGTTTTGGTATTTCTTCCAGAATCACAGCAGCTTTCGGTAGCGGTGCTGCAACTATTGGAGTGTTTTTTGAAAAACCTGCTTCAGAAGGACGCCCAGGCACAGCAGGATGGTACAATTCAGCTGCTTTTGAACAAGAAGCTAAAAAAGCTGGGATCTATGCAAAATCTATAAATGGAGATGCTTTTTCTGATGAGATTAAGAAAGAAACCATCGAATTAATTAAAAAAGATTTAGGTCAAGTTGACTTAGTCATCTATAGCTTAGCATCGCCACGCAGAACTCATCCAAAAACAGGAACCGCTTATACTTCTGTTTTAAAACCAATTGGACAACCATTTTCTAACAAAACCGTTGATTTCCACACTGGTGTTGTTTCCGATATTTCTATTAACCCAATTGAATCTCAAGAAGATATAGATAATACTATTGCCGTGATGGGTGGAGAAGATTGGAAGTTTTGGATGGAAGACTTACAAGCAGCTGGAGTTTTGGCTCCCAATGCACTAACCGTTGCTTACTCTTATATCGGTCCAGAATTAACCTATCCAATTTATAGAAATGGAACCATTGGTAAGGCTAAAAATGATTTAGAAGCAACAGTGCCAATTATCGACGATATATTGAAATCTATCAATGGAAAAGCATATGTTTCAGTAAATAAAGCTTTGGTTACGCAATCAAGTTCAGCAATTCCAGTAGTTCCGCTTTATATTTCGTTGTTGTACAAAGTAATGAAAGAAAAAGGTATACATGAAGGCACAATCGAACAAATGCAACGCTTATTTGCCGAACGTTTATATACTTCTAATCAAAACATTCCTCTTGACAATGAAAATAGAATCCGTATCGATGATCTAGAAATGCGAGAAGATGTCCAAAAAGAAGTGAGCGATTTATGGGAACAAGTAACTTCTGAAAACATCGAACAAATTTCTGACATCAAAGGTTATCGTGATGATTTCTTTAATTTATTTGGATTTAATTTTGATCAAATAGATTATGATGCAGATACAAATGAAATGGTCAACATTCCAAGTATTCAATAATATTTAAAACAAATTATAATGCCGGCATGTCCGGCATTTTTTTGCACTTAACCCAAAAACTAAATCGAGTTTACAAAAAAAGTAAACTATTGAAATAGCCGTAGGTAAAAAATATCCAATTTTAACATATAGAAAATATCTATATAGATTTACAACAAACATATTATCAGATAATTATAATAAACAATTTAAACTTATAGTTTAATATAATACAAAAACAGAAGTTTGTAAAAACAAACTGTTTTTTAAAATTGCATTGACACATTATTAAACTATAATACATATAAAAACCTTTATTATACTTTAAAACTTATCAATAAAAATAAACTATACAGAATCTAAAAAATGAATTCAATAAAAAAAGTACCACTAAGAAATAAATAATTTGTAAATTCATATCAAAAAGAAAATTTATGAGCGATACCATAAAACAAAAACATTTAAAAAAACATCAACGAATGGCAACGGGTCTGCTCCTATTCATGGCAATTATTTATATTGTTATGATTATTTTAATGAGAGACGATTCAAAATCTTGGATGGGTTATGTCAAAGCTTTTTCAGAAGCAGGGATGGTTGGTGCCTTAGCTGATTGGTTTGCTGTGACTGCATTGTTTCGTTATCCTATGGGATTAAAAATTCCTCACACCAATTTAATCGATAATAAAAAAAATGCATTAGGAAAAAATTTGGGCGATTTTGTAAGTGACAACTTTCTTACTTCAGAAACCATCCGACCTTATATTAATAAACTCTCATTGAGCGAATATATTAACGATTGGCTTGCTTCAACAAAAAATCAGGAACTAATCGTTTCTGAAAGTCGGAAAATCATTCAACAAATTATCGAAAAACTCGACGACGAAACCATCATCAAATTCATATCTAAAAAAGGACTTGAATTAACTGAAGATCTAAAACTAGAAAAAGTAGCCAGCACAGCTTTACATTATCTTTTAGATCAGAAAGAACACCAAAGATTACTCAATATTATTTTACCTCAGGCTCAGGTTTATGTAGAAAACAACAAAACACAAATTTACAATCGAGTAGTTGAAAAACAACCAATTCTAAGATTAGTTGGTGGAAAAGCTGTGACAGAGCAACTTATATCTGGTATAATTAGTTTTTTAAAAGAAATTGAAAATAATGACAACCATGAAATTAGAAGTGAATTGACCAATAAACTTTATGATGTTGCACATGATTTAGTTCATAATGATGATTGGAATTTGCGATTCCAACAAATAAAAAACGAATTTATTTCCGAAGAACGAATCTATAATTATGCTTCTGATATTTGGATTCGGTTAAAAATGGATCTTCTTGAAAAACTTAATGACGATGAAAGTCAACTTGTTAAATATTTAAATCAAAGTATTACAAACATGGCGATTCAATTTCAACAAAACACCGAATTACAAAAAAATCTAGACCGTTACATCAGGCAATACATCTATAAAATGGTTCTTAGAAATAGCAAAGAGGTTGGGAACATAATCAGTAATACTGTAGAAAAATGGGATGGTGCTGAAATGAGTCGCAAATTGGAACTAGAAGTTGGAAAAGATTTACAATACATACGCATCAACGGCACTTTAGTTGGTGGTTTAGTTGGGTTAATCATTCACACTTTAACGGAGTTGTTTTTGTAATTCGCATCTATTTAAAAAAATTCCCATACTAAAGAACTATAAATAGCTTGTCTTGTAAATATCTGAATGTTTCAAAGTAGCACCTTAATAATGAATGACATATCTTTTAGATTAACTTCAGAGCTGACAACTTTAAAAAACATTATCTAGCTTTTTATCAAAATCATTTCTAACAATAAAGAACAAGACTTTTTCTAAGAAAATAATTTCAAATGAATCTTTGCAATTCTTTTGAAAACAATTATCTTTGAACCTTATGAAGCCAGTAAAAATAATTGAATGTCCTCGCGATGCGATGCAGGGCATAAAAATGTTTATTCCTACCGAAAAAAAAGTACAATACATGCAGTCTTTACTGCGTGTAGGGTTTGATACTTTAGACTTTGGTAGTTTTGTTTCGCCCAAAGCTATTCCACAAATGCAAGATACAGCCGAAGTTTTGGCTCAGCTTGACCTGTCCGAAACAAAAACAAAATTACTAGCAATCATTGCTAATACAAGAGGTGCTGAACTTGCTTCTGTTCACAAAGAAATTCAATATTTAGGTTTCCCTTTTTCTATTTCAGAGAATTTCCAAATGCGAAATACTCATAAAACCATTGCGGAATCAATAGTAACCTTGCAAGAAATTTTAGAAATAGCCAATAAGACGAACAAAGAAGTAGTTGCCTATTTATCAATGGGTTTTGGAAATCCCTATGGGGATCCTTGGAATGTGGACATTGTTGGCGAATGGACCGAGAAATTAGCTGCAATGGGTGTAACTATTTTATCTTTATCTGATACAATTGGCACTTCAACCCCGGAAGATATCACCTATTTATTCTCCAATTTAATTCCGAAATATCCAAACATTGAATTTGGCGCTCACTTGCACTCAACACCTGACACATGGTTTGAAAAAACTAACGCTGCCTATCAAGCAGGCTGTAGAAGATTTGATGGAGCCATTAAAGGATTCGGAGGATGTCCAATGGCAAAAGACGATTTAACTGGAAATATGCCGACAGAAAAAATGCTTAGCTATTTTACAGCAAATAAAGTAGAAACTAACATTAGAATGACTTCATTTGAAGCAGCTTACAATGAAGCATTAAAAATATTCAATTTTTACATCTAAAATTTTATAGTTAAAAATAAAATGTGTAAATTTGCATGCAATTTAACTCCAATTGCAAATGGAAGCACATAAATCAAAAATAGTCGGTCAAGGACTAACCTATGACGACGTACTCTTAATACCAGCTTACTCTGAGGTATTACCACGTGAAGTAAATATTCAATCTAAATTTTCAAGAAACATTATCCTTAATGTACCAGTTATTTCTGCTGCAATGGATACTGTAACAGAAAGCGATATGGCTATTGCAATGGCTCGCGAGGGCGGTATTGGTGTTTTACACAAAAACATGAGTATTGAGCAACAAGCTATGGAAGTTCGCAAAGTGAAACGTGCCGAATCTGGAATGATAATAGATCCAGTGACACTTCCTTTATCCGCTACCGTTGGTGATGCAAAAACTGCTATGAAAGAAAACGGAATTGGAGGAATTCCAATCATAGATGAAAATTCTTCTCTTAAAGGAATTGTAACCAATAGAGATTTACGTTTCGAGAAAGACAACAATCGTTCTATTTTGGAAGTGATGACATCTGAAAGAATAGTAACTGCATTAGAAGGAACAACTTTGGGCGAAGCAGAATCTATACTTCAAGAAAATAAAATCGAGAAACTTCCTGTTGTAAATAAAGACAACAAATTGGTAGGCTTGATTACATTCCGCGACATCACAAAATTGACTTTAAAACCTAACGCTAACAAAGATAAATTTGGTCGTTTGCGTGTAGCTGCTGCTCTTGGTGTTACAGCCGACGCAGTAGAACGTGCCGCTGCTTTAGTTGCCGCTGGCGTGGATGCACTAATTATCGACACTGCTCACGGACATACCAAAGGTGTAGTAAATACATTAAAAGAAGTAAAAGCAAACTTCCCAGAAATTGATGTAGTTGTAGGTAATATTGCAACAGCAGAAGCTGCATTGTATTTAGTAAAAGCTGGTGCCGACGCTGTAAAAGTCGGAATTGGACCAGGTTCTATTTGTACCACTCGTGTAGTAGCAGGTGTAGGTTTTCCTCAATTCTCTGCTATTTTAGAAGTTGCAGCTGCTCTAAGAGGAACTGGCGTACCTGTAATTGCTGATGGTGGTTTACGTTATACAGGCGACATCCCGAAAGCATTAGGTGCTGGTGCTGATTGCGTTATGTTAGGATCTATGTTGGCCGGAACCAAAGAATCTCCTGGTGAAACCGTGATTTTTGAAGGTCGTAAATTCAAAACATATCGTGGAATGGGCTCTGTTGAATCTATGAAACATGGTTCTAAAGACCGTTATTTCCAAGATGTGGAAGACGATGTTAAAAAACTTGTTCCAGAAGGTATTGAAGGACGCGTGCCTTACAAAGGAGAATTACAAGAATCTATGACTCAATTCGTTGGTGGATTAAGAGCTGGAATGGGTTATTGCGGTGCAAAAGACATCCCTACTCTTCAAGAGACTGCCCGTTTTGTGCAGTTGACCTCTTCAGGAATCGGAGAGTCTCATCCTCACAATGTTACTATTACAAAAGAAGCTCCAAATTACTCAAGATAATTCAAAAAAAGCCTTCAAAATGATTTTGAAGGCTTTTTTTATTTCGATATCGGTCGTTTTGTATGTCTAGTCAGACAAAAGGTTTAATAATCTTTTGAAGTCGATATTTGTAGAAAATTTTTCTTAATTTAACTAAGTCTCCTAATCGCTTAATAAAAAATTAATCTCAGATTAAAACAAGCATTAACAAGTTTTCATATTTTTGCTATAAATTATTACTACAATGAAAAGAAGAAGTTTTTTTAAATTAGGAGGTTTAGCGGCTTTAGGTACTGCAGTTACAAATCCACTAGCGGCTATATCAACAGAAGCTAACAGTCAAACTCTTAATTTTAAAAATAAAAAAGCTAAAAATATCATATTCATGGTTAGCGATGGTATGAGCTCTGGTACTTTGAACATGGCCAACCTCTATAGCGAACGTATTTTTGGTAAAACATCTCAATGGTTACAACTATACAAAGATCAAAAAGTATCAAGAGGACTTATGGATATGGCTTCTGCTTCTTCAATTGTAACCGATTCTGCTGCCGCGAGTTCTTCTTGGGGAAGTGGTTTTCGTGTTAAAAATGGCTCGATAAATATCAGCACATCCGGAGAGGAATTGCTTCCTATTTGGCTAAAATTTAAATTAAAAGGAAAGAAAGCTGGCTGTGTAACCACTGTTCCAATTACACATGCTACACCCGCAGGTTTTACTGTGGCAATTAAAAGTAGAAATGATCAAGCTAAAATAGCCGAAAAATACCTTCAAATCGGCTACGATGTTTTGCTTGGTGGCGGAGATCGCTACTTTGCTGCAGAACACCGTAAAGATAAAAAAGACTTATATCAAGAATTTGAAAATCAAAATTATACCATAGTAAAAAACAAAGAAAGGATGCTTAATGCAGATCCTTCAAAAAAACTTTTGGGAATATTTGATTACGATGCTTTACCTTATACAATCGATCAACAGCAATCGCCAGAGTTGATGCAAAAAATTCCTACATTGGCAGAAATGACCAAAACAGCAATCGATCAAATGAAACAACATCCAGAAGGTTTTGTTTTGCAAGTTGAAGCTGGTAAAGTTGATTGGGCTGCACATGCCAACGATACCGCTGCACTTATTCATGAACAGTTGCAATTTGATGAAGCTTTAAAAACAGTCTTAGAATTTGCAGAACAAGACACCAATACTTTAGTTGTTATAACTACAGATCACGGTAACGCAAATCCCGGTTTGATTTATGGAAAATATGTAGACGAACACTTTGATAGTTTGTCAAAATATAAATACACCAATGAATATTTACTAAATAACATTTCCAACAATCAATCCGAAAGTCAAATAAAGGAATTCATCAAAAGCACAATTAGTGTAGAATTAAACGATGAAGAAGCTAAAACAATCGCAGCTTATTACAACTGTTTAAAAAAAGGAGACGACGGTTTGTATAACTATAGAAAACTACCTTATCAAGCATTTTCTGAAATTCAAAAAAACTACAACTCTGTTGGTTGGATTTCTATGGATCACTCTGCAGATTATGTAGAAGTGGCAATGTTTGGACCAGGAAGCGAATTGCACAAACCTTTTATGAAAAATAACGATATCCACTATCTTTTGTTAGAAGCTGCCGAAGTTGAAAACGATTTTTAATGTATTTTTGTTGAATGAAGATTGCTGTTATAAATAATTACGATTCGTTTGTGTACAATCTCGTTCATTATCTGGAAAGTTTCGATGGTTTAGAAACAGAGGTTTTCTTGAACGATAAAGTTTATATGGAAGATCTGGATGCTTTTGATAAAATCCTTCTTTCACCCGGACCTGGCCTTCCTAAAGAAGCTGGGAAATTATTAGAAATCATTGATCATTTCAAAGAAAAAAAAAGTATACTGGGCGTTTGTTTAGGACATCAGGCCATTGCAGAATATTTTGACTGTCAATTGATAAATTTAAAGAAACCTCTACACGGAACTACTTCAAAATTAAGACAAATAACCGATGATTTCCTTTGGAAAGATGTGCCTAACGAAACAACAATTGGTCATTACCATTCGTGGTGCGTAGATCCCGAGAAAGTTTCTGAGGCTATTATTGTTACAGCAATTGACGAATGGGGGAATATTATGGCATTAAAACACAAAAACCTAAACCTTAGAGGAATCCAATTTCACCCTGAATCAATTTTAACTCCAGAAGGAAAAAAAATGTTAGAGAACTGGGTGTTTCAATAAAAGATACCAAAAGCATCATCGAATCTTCGAAAAGTACTTCATCATTTATAGAAAAATGATACTTCTGCCCTATCCTGTTGACTGAAAAATTTTATTCAGCCAATATATACATTATAAATTTCATCGATTTCCATTCGAGCTTTTAAAACTTATATTTTATAGGTTAAAATTCATCTGATTGTTTTTTAAAAACAGACTTAGACAGAAATTCGAATATGTTTTAAATCCAGATAGCACTATTTTGGATAAAATAAAGAAGTGTAACATTTGTAACATACTTTCTATTTTTATATACCGACATTTGCATCAATTTAATTACAGATTAGAATAATTATGGAATGGATTTTAGAACCTTGGCCGTGGTATGTAGGCGGCCCATTGATCGCCTTGACAATGTTTACCTTGCTCTATGTTGGCAAAAATTTTGGAATGTCCTCAAACCTAAGAACGCTTTGCGCCATGTGCGGAGCAGACAAAACTTGTAATTTCTTTTGTTTTGATTGGAAAGGACAACGCTGGAATTTATTGGTAATGATCGGAGCTATCATTGGAGGCTTTATAGCTTCTCATTATTTATCCGATAATCAAGTTCCAAACCTCAACCCAAAAACGATTGAACAACTACACGCATTAGGGTTTGAAAGTGCTGGAAACGCCTATGTTCCAACAGAATTTTTTGGACCCGAAGCTTTTTCACAACCCAAAACATTACTCATTTTGTTGATAGGTGGATTACTAGTAGGTTTTGGAGCTCGTTATGCAGGTGGTTGTACTTCTGGTCATTCCATATCTGGAATTAGTAATTTTCAACTTCCCTCATTAATTGCTACAATTGGCTTTTTTATAGGTGGCCTTATCATGGTACATCTTATTTTCCCTTTCCTTTTTTAAATAGGATAAAATAGATTGTGGATGGCTGCATTTTTTTTAACCAATCACAAAAGAAACATCCACGAAAATTCAACACATTGATTTTAAAAATAACTTTAATTTCAGAACAATGAAAAATATAATATATCTCGTCATCGGAACATTTTTCGGAATCCTTATGTATAAATCTGAAGCTGCATCTTGGTTCAGAATCTATGAAATGTTTCATTTCCAATCCATCCATATGTACGGTTTAATGAGCAGTGCGTTAGCCATTGGAATTATCGCAGTGCAATACATAAAAAAGAAAAAATTGAAAGATATCAATGGCAATCCAATAGTTATTGCAGATAAAGAGAAAAGTATTACCCGATATTTAATTGGAGGTATTCTTTTCGGATTGGGCTGGGCATTAGCTGGCGCTTGTCCGGGACCGATGTTTGTATTGACGGGAGCTGGATTTTATCCTATTTTAGTGGTGATTTTGGGTGCGCTTTTAGGCACTTGGCTCTATGGTTTATTAAAAGATAAACTACCACACTAGTCTCTAAAAAACAAAGGATTAATCAGATTAACTTATAAGGTATTTTTGAAACAGACCTACTGAAGAATCAATTTCGGTTCTATTAACGATTAGTAAGATAACAACAAACTTGTCCAATAATACCTCTTAATTATACTACGAAAGATATATAAAAAAACGAAGCTTTTCAGCTTCGTTTTTTCATTTTACCGAGTAGTTCACCTGATTCAATAAATTTTAGATTTTATTTTTGTGCTCTGTAACAATTGTTACTGCCTCTCTTGTTAATGGCAACTAACTTTGTCATAATTAATATTTTTTCATTGAGTTATGGCAATAGATCTTATAGGCTATTTATTAGCTGTTTTAGTAGGCATTTCATTAGGACTTATAGGTAGTGGCGGCTCTATACTTACCGTTCCTATTTTGGTCTATGTTATGGGGGTTAATCCTGTATTAGCAACAGCTTATTCCTTATTTGTAGTAGGATCAACCTCTTTAGTAGGTGGTATGCAAAATGCAATTCAGAAAAAAGTAGATTTCAAAACCGTGTTTATCTTTGGTATTCCATCAATTGTAGCGGTTTATTTAACCCGAGCTTACTTAATTCCTTTGATTCCTGAAGTCTTATTCTCTATAGGAACCTTTCAATTGACCAAATCCATTACACTAATGGTCCTCTTTGCCATAGTGATGATCTTTGCTTCTATATCTATGATTCGCCCTTGCCCGAATTGTACTGAAAAAGAAGAAGTAAAGATAAAATACAATTATCCCATGATTCTAGTAGAAGGTACTTTGGTCGGAACATTAACTGGGCTAGTCGGTGCAGGTGGAGGCTTTTTAATTATTCCTGCTTTAGTTCTTTTAGCTAAAATGCCAATGAAATTAGCCGTTGGAACTTCTTTACTTATCATCGCTGTAAAATCATTAATTGGATTTATAGGAGACCTGCAAGGAACTGAAATAATCGATTGGACTTTGCTCACTATTTTTACTGGACTATCCGTTATTGGAATATTCATAGGAATCTTTTTATCCAAAAAAATTGAAGGTAACAAACTTAAAACCGCATTCGGTTGGTTTGTATTGATTATGGGAATTTATATTCTCATCAAGGAATTATTTTTATAAAATAACCTTTTGTAACTTATGTCACTTTTTAAGTTACAAACAATTTATAAATTTGTAATTCAAAACTTAGAACAATAGACTTGATAAACTAATTTAGCTTATAAATGAATAATAAAATCTTATTTTTAATGTTTGAAAAGCGATAAAAAAGTCGAAATCATAAAAGTAAAACAACAAATACAAAAAACGCTTAGATCTAAGTAGTTTTGCTATTATCAAAGCTTCTCAAAAACTTAAGGCAAACGATTATAATGGTCTAATTAGAATGCATAATTAATAATATTTAAAAATTAAAACTATGTTTTTTCAACACGTATATGATAAAAGTTTGGCTCAGGCGAGCTACTTTATCGGCTGTCAGGCAAAAGGTGAAGCTATCGTAATCGATGCACAACGTGATATAGATGTATATTTGAAAATTGCCAAACAAAACAATATGAAAATCACACACATCACAGAAACACACATTCATGCTGATTTTCTGTGCGGCTCACGAGAATTAGCTGCAGTAACCGGGGCAGAAATGTACCTTTCAGATGAAGGTGGCGAAGACTGGCAATATGCTTTCCCTCACAGGTTTAAAAACTTGTAAGGATTTTGATTAATGAAAGTTTTAATCTGCATAAAAAGTACCGTCAATACCAATATAACCTATAATCGTATAAAATCTTTGAGGTTCGGGTGAGGAAAAAATACTTCTATTTTTATAATATTCGGGATTATCTGTAATTTCTGTCAAAGCAAGAGTTTTTAAAGTATCATTTTGATTATGAAAATCCATTTCATTTGATTGATACGATTTAGATTCCGTTGATAAAGGAATTATCCATTCTTGTTTATTGATATTCCACAATCCTTTTTTACCGTCATCGCGAACGTTGTCACTTGCTAAAACAGCGACAACAGGCATATCTTTGTAGCTTTCAAAACGTAAAAAACGCTCTTTCGTATTTATTACTTCTTTTGTTTTTGTATCGTGAATTCGAAAGTAAAAATATTTGTTATCGTCTGGATACTCAATGATTTGATTGGTTTTTGTTAAAGTGTATTTTATGCCGATTTCGGGGTTATTGGTAAACGAATAAACCACATTTCCGTTGTTGTCAATTAAATCAACCCGACATTTTAAATATTTATAAAATCGGTGGTCTTGTCCGCGTTTTAAGTTTTCAAGGTATTTTATCCCCAAATAATAATCGTGATGCTCGTAACCAATTGCATCGTCATAATCGTAAGCAGGAATTAGTTTTTTAGCTTTTTTAAGATAAATCTGCGAAGTTCCGTTTTTATATAATCGAAAATTGCGGTCGGTTTTTGTAAATGAGATAGAATCATATTGTTCCGGCAATACCAATCCGTCAAAATCGCCTAATTTCCATTTATCGTTTTCTTTAAAAGCATAGATTTTAGAGTCAAAATTCCCTAAAAAATCCTGCATATTTTCCATTTTACGGTAATTTTCGTCGTAAATAACAAACGGTTGTTTTTCAGAACTGCGTATAGCAGTAAAATATTTGTATTTATATGGGTTTTCAAAATCTCTATAAGACGGCAAAATTTTTATGGTTTTTGCTTTTTTATATCGATTATAATAACGGTTGTATCCTCCTGTCATCATTAAATTATTTCCTTTATCGTCAAAATAATAAAACGTGGTATCAACTTCTATTTCTGAAAAACCAAAATCAGAATGATGTACTAATTTTACTTTTGGTGTTTCCGGAAAATCATTTTTCCAGACCATTTTTTGAGTTTTGTAATTGTATAAACCGATTAAATTATCATATCCTTTACCGAAAATACCCAGCAAATTTGGAGACGACATTTTATATTCCCTTATCTCACTCAACAATAAATTACCTTGAAAATCATAGTAATTAGAAAGCCGTTCATTTCCTTTAAGCGTACTTTCTATTTGACATTGAATCATATCAATATCCTTTAAAATACGCATATTTAGTCCGTTTTCAATTACGGTTTTTCCTTCAGGTGTTCGTAAATCCCGCTTATAATTTCCGTATTTTTTTGCATCTTCGCCTTCGGGTATTACCACATAATATCCATTATCTAAAATTTCGATAATATTTTTATTCATATATGATTTGTTCTTGGGCAATGAACTACCGTTGTAATGCTTAATTTCCAAATCATTAAAATCGTTATATGCGATAATATAATTACCTTCGGGAATATGAATGTGTTTGTATTTTGGTTCAACCAAAATGTTTTCATTTTTCACATCATACACTCCGTGCAAGCCATTTTTGGTAATGATGTATAAATTTGGTAATACTTTTCTACCAATAGAAGGAGTTTTATTAACGACGGCATTACTTGGGAGGTCGATGAGTAGAGTAAAATGATTATTTTCAAGTTTATAGAGGTGAAACGAAGAGTTGTACTGAATAAATTTTCCCGAAACGCTCAAGGAATCAGTGTTGTTGTGGAGTTTAAAAAACAAATAAGATTGTTCTTGATCAATTTCTCCTATATAATAAAAATCAGAGGAAAGAACCGTTCCTTCACTGTTTAAAACAAATAGTTCCTCCTCTTTTGAAGCCAAAAAGTAAGGATGGATTATGGCTATTACATCATATTGAGGAGTGATTTTTATAGACTTGTCTTTAAAACTTAACCCCCACTTATCATTTTTTAGATAAGGAATCAATAAATTATTATCTGAATTTTGAGCATTGCCAGAGACAGCAAAAATCAATAGTAAAAAGAGTAATATATATTTATTTGAAAACCTCATCTATTTAAAATTAAAACCCTCTCTTTTTGTCATGATTGTACCACATTGGAACTTTCTGACCTTTCATCTGTTTCATTTGTGCTTTCATCATAGAGATTTGCTCTTTTAACATTCCTTTTTTATCAAGCTCTTCAGCTTCTGCAAGTAGCTTTTGAGCTTCTAATTGTCTATTTCTGCTAAGCGATACGCCTGCCAATTGCAACTTTGCAACAGCTAAATCTTCTTTTTGATTCAATCCTAACTCCACCGCTTTTTTAAAGAAGCCTTCACTCTCTTTCAACTTGTTAGATTGTGCCATTACAATTCCATTTAGATAATGGTAATAACCTTGCTGATTCTTAATCAAATGAGATTCAGGTTTAATCTTGTTAAGAATACGAGCAGCACCATCCATATCTTGCTTTCTGAACTTAAACAAAACAGCAATCAATAACTCATTTTTAAAATACAATAAAACCACAATTGCTACCAAGAGTAAAAGAAAAATCCCGTTACCAATGTAGTTTTCAGTAAACTGCCAAATTGCAGTCCCAAATAACAGTACAGCTAAAACAATCTTTAAGTTTTTGTTTACCATTTCAGAAAATTATTTTAATTTTGCAAATATACAAAATAAACAAGCGCTTACAAATCAATTTTTAAAGAAGTTGTATCCAAAATTAAATTTTAAATTATTTATCGATTTTAACTTGTATTGTAAAAATGATTTGTATATTTGCACTCGGTTTTGAAGCGAGGTGCATCAAAGCTGTACTATTATAAAATATTTTAGATTTAAAGATAAGAAGCAATGAGTAAAAGAACGTTTCAACCATCGAAAAGAAAAAGAAGAAACAAACACGGTTTCATGGACAGAATGGCAACAGTTAACGGAAGAAAAGTGTTGGCTCGTAGAAGAGCTAAAGGAAGACACAAACTTTCTGTTTCTAGTGAACCAAGACATAAAAAATAATGATTGTTCAATCATAAATAAAGGCGTTACTTTTTAAGTGTACCGCCTTTTTTTTTACATTTTTTTGAATTGACAATGATTATATCTAATTTTACAAAAGATAACAACAACGCTTTTTTATTATAATGCCTAAAGACAACTCTATTAAAACCGTTCTAATCATAGGTTCAGGACCGATCGTTATCGGACAGGCTTGTGAATTTGACTATTCCGGATCACAGTCAGCACGCTCTTTGCGTGAAGAAGGGATCAAGGTTATCCTAATCAACTCGAATCCAGCAACAATTATGACCGACCCTTCTATGGCGGATCATATCTATTTAAAACCTCTGACTACCAAATCAATCATTGAAATCTTAAAAGAACACCCAGAAATTGACGCTGTATTACCAACAATGGGTGGACAAACAGCATTGAATCTATGTCTGGAAGCAGACGAAAAGGGAATTTGGCAAGATTTTGACGTGAAGTTAATTGGGGTTGACATCAATGCCATCAACATTACAGAAGACCGCGAGCAATTCAAACAACTGTTGAATAAAATTGGTGTACCTGTAGCACCTGCAAAAACAGCAACTTCTTTTCTTGAAGGTAAAGAAATTGCTCAAGAATTTGGCTTTCCATTAGTTATTAGACCTTCATTTACATTAGGAGGAACCGGAGCTGCTTTCGTTCATAAAGAAGAAGATTTTGATGAGCTATTGACCAGAGGTCTAGAAGCTTCACCTATACACGAAGTATTGATTGACAAGGCTTTATTAGGATGGAAAGAATATGAACTAGAATTACTTCGCGATAAAAATGACAATGTAGTTATTATCTGTACTATTGAAAATATGGACCCAATGGGAATCCATACTGGAGATTCAATTACAGTAGCACCAGCAATGACTTTATCAGACCGCACGTTCCAACGTATGCGTGATATGGCAATCTTAATGATGCGTTCAATCGGAAACTTTGCTGGAGGTTGTAATGTTCAATTTGCAGTTTCGCCAGACGAAAAAGAAGACATTGTGGCTATTGAAATCAATCCACGTGTATCTCGTTCATCTGCTTTAGCTTCAAAAGCAACGGGTTATCCTATTGCTAAAATTGCAACAAAATTGGCTTTGGGTTACAATTTGGATGAACTTCAAAATCAGATTACCAAATCGACTTCTGCTTTATTCGAACCTACTTTGGATTATGTTATTGTAAAAATCCCTCGTTGGAATTTTGATAAGTTTGAAGGAGCCGACAGAACTTTAGGACTTCAAATGAAATCTGTTGGAGAAGTAATGGCTATCGGTCGTTCTTTCCAAGAAGCATTACAAAAAGCGACTCAATCATTAGAAATAAAAAGAAACGGAATTGGTGCCGATGGAAAAGGTTATACCGATTACGATCAAATATTAGATAAGCTAAAAAATCCTTCTTGGGATCGTGTATTCGTTATATATGATGCCATTGCTTTAGGTATTCCATTAAGCACTATCAACGAAATTACAAAAATAGACATGTGGTTCTTGAAGCAGTACGAAGAAATGTACGCTTTAGAACAAGAAGTGCGCAAACACCGTTTAGACACTTTACCTAAAAATCTATTATTAGAAGCAAAACAACGTGGTTTTGCAGACCGACAAATCGCTCATATGTTGAATTGTTTCGAAAGTGAAGTACACAAACTTCGAGACGAAATGAACATTCAACGTGTTTATAAATTAGTAGATACTTGTGCAGCGGAATTTGTTGCTCAAACTCCATACTATTATTCTACATTTGAAGCCAATATTGAAAAAGCCGACGGAACAATATATTCATCTAATGAATCTGTGCGTTCAGACAGAAAAAAGATTGTGGTTTTAGGTTCAGGTCCAAATAGAATTGGACAAGGAATTGAGTTTGACTATTCATGTGTTCACGGCGTTCTGGCTGCTTCTGAAGTAGGTTACGAAACCATCATGATCAACTGTAATCCTGAAACTGTTTCAACCGACTTCGATACAGCAGATAAATTGTATTTTGAGCCTGTTTATTGGGAGCATATCTACGATATCATTCAACATGAACAACCTGAAGGTGTAATCGTTCAATTAGGTGGACAAACAGCTTTAAAATTGGCTGAGAAATTAGACAAATACGGAATCAATATCATTGGAACAAGCTATGAGGCTTTAGATTTGGCAGAAGATCGTGGTCGTTTTTCAGAACTTCTAAGCGAACTAAATATTCCTTTCCCTAAATTTGGAGTAGCAACTACTGCTGACGAAGCGTCTAAACTAGCCGATCAATTAGATTTCCCACTTTTAGTTCGTCCATCCTATGTTTTGGGTGGTCAAGGAATGAAAATTGTCATCAACAAAAAAGAATTAGAAGAGCATGTAATCGATTTATTAAAATCAATTCCAGGCAATAAACTTTTACTTGATCATTATCTCGACGGAGCTGTAGAAGCTGAAACAGATGCAATTTGCGACGGTGAAAATGTTTATATTATCGGTATAATGGAGCATATCGAACCTTGTGGAGTGCATTCTGGAGATTCCAACGCTACCCTACCTCCATTTAATTTAGGAGAGTTCGTATTGCAACAGATCAAAGATCATACTAAGAAAATTGCTATAGCTCTAAAAACTAAAGGACTTATCAATATCCAATTTGCGATTAAAGATGACACGGTTTACATTATCGAAGCCAACCCACGTGCTTCAAGAACCGTTCCTTTCATTGCAAAAGCTTATGGTGAGCCTTATGTAAATTATGCAACTAAAGTAATGCTAGGTGCCAAGTTGACTGATTTTGAATTCAATCCTAAATTGGAAGGTTATGCAATCAAACAACCGATTTTTTCTTTCAATAAATTCCCTAAAGTAAACAAAGCTTTAGGTCCTGAAATGAAATCAACTGGAGAAAGTATTTTGTTTATTGATAGCTTAAAAGACGATGCTTTTTACGATTTATACGCAAGAAGAAAAATGTATCTAAGTAGATAAATTTCGAATAAAAAAAACCTGAATTTAATAATTCAGGTTTTTTTTATAACTTTTTGTTTCGTTCGACTTATTTAGATCATAAAATCTGCAATCACCAAAGCGGCCATTGCTTCAACTATAGGCACAGCACGCGGAACTACACACGCATCGTGACGTCCTTTCCCTTTAATGGTTTCTAGAGTTCCTTGAGCAGTCAACATTTCCTGAGGTTGCAATAAAGTAGCCACAGGCTTAAAAGCAACGTCAAAATAAATATCCATTCCATTACTTATTCCACCTTGTATACCTCCAGAAAAATTGGTCTTAGTGGTCCCGTCTGAATTATAATAATCATTGTGTTGAGAACCAAACATTTTTGTGCCTTCAAAACCGCTTCCTAAACTAAAACCTTTACAAGCGTTTATTGAAAGCATCGCTTTTGCCAACTGTGCTTCTAAACGATCGAAAACTGGCTCTCCTAATCCAATCGGAACATTTTTTATCACACAAGTTATTATTCCTCCAACAGTATCTCCTTGTTTTTTTGTATCTAAAATCAACTGCTCCATCTTTTCTGCTATTTCTAAGTCTGGGCAACGAACAGCTGTTGTTTCAGTAAGTGATAAGTCTAATTGTTGGTAACTTTTTGTTGTGGATATATTTCCAACTGAAGAAACATAAGCATGAATTTCTACTGGCCGAACTATTTGTTTGGCGATCGCTCCGGCAACAACTCGAGCTGCTGTTTCTCGTGCTGAACTTCTACCTCCACCGCGATGATCACGGTGTTGATGTTTTTTTTGATAAACAAAATCGGCGTGACTTGGACGAAAAACATCTTTTAATAAATCGTAGTCTTGAGGTTTTGAATTGGTATTTACAATTTGAAAAGCGATCGGAGTTCCCAAAGTTTTTCCTTCAAAAATTCCTGATAAAAAAACAACTTCATCCGCTTCTTTTCGTTGAGTAACCAATTTGGACTGCCCAGGTTTTCTTCTATCTAATTCCTTTTGAATTGCATTTAAATCTAATTCAATGTTTGAAGGACAACCATCTATAATACCCCCAATAGCCAAACCGTGTGATTCGCCAAATGTAGTAATTACATATTTATTTCCAAATGAATTTCCTGCCATAACTAGTTGTTTTTAATAACTTAATTGCCAATTAATCGGTTCCTTTCCTTGTTGTATAAGGTAAGTGTTGGTTTTTGAAAAATGTCTATTTCCAAACCATTTCCCTTGATTAGCACTCATTGGTGACGGATGTCCGCTACTGAGAATCAAGTGCTTTGATGAATCGATGTTTTTTCCTTTTTTTAAGGCATGATTTCCCCAAAGCAAGAAAACCAAACCTTCTTTTTGTTCAGATAAATAGGAAATAACTTGACTAGTGAATTGCTCCCAGCCCATTTTTTGATGACTTCCTGCTTTTCCAGCTCTAACCGTAAGTACATCGTTAAGCAACAAAACACCTTGTTGCGCCCACTCAGATAAATCACCGTACATTGGAATTTCAAAACCTACATCTGTTTGTAATTCTTTAAAAATATTTCTCAGTGATGGTGGTAATGCTATTCCTTTGTTAACCGAAAAACTTAGTCCATGCGCCTGCCCCAAGCCGTGATAGGGATCTTGTCCTAATATAACAACTTTGGTCTGCTCTAGCGAACAATATTTAAAAGCGTTAAAAACAGCATCTCTCGGTGGATAAACTATTTGCGTTTCATATTCCTTTTCTAAAAAATCATTCAACTGCTGAAAATAACCCTTTTCTCTTTCTAAAGCTATAAACGCATCCCAAGTATTCATCGTTCTAATTTTTTAATTCTCAAATTTACTACTTATTCCCGTAAGTTGTAAAATGTTTGTAACTTTGATGTCTGATTTAAAATAAATAGATGAAACCGATTTCGGGAAAAACATTACAAGATTTAGAATTCAGTACAATTTTAGAACAAATTAGTGCTAATTGTTTAACGGAACTAGGCAAAGAAAAAGCCCTAGAGATACAACCTTTTACAAACAGAGAACTCTTAATTGAGGAGTTGTATCAGACGTCGGAATACCTTGCTTCTTTCAGCAATCAAAATGCGATACCCAGTCATTATTTTGATGCAATCAACTACGAACTGAAGTTACTGAGAATTGAAGATAGTTTTTTGGAAGCACCTGGCTTTAAAAAAATAACAACGTTGGTAGAAACGAGTAACTCACTGATTGTATTTCTTAAAAAGTTTCAAGAATACTATCCTTATTTATACAAGAAAACAACCATGACGATTCCAAATAAAGTCATTTTACAAAAAATTGAGCAGGTTTTAGATAAATATGGCGAAATTAAGGATACTGCATCTGTAGAACTAAAATCGATTCGACAAAGTATGCAAATGGTTCGCGGAAAAATCAACCAAAGTTTTGGGATGGCACTACAGCAATACAACAGCGCTGGATATTTAGACGACATTAAAGAAACGGTGGTAGACAATCGAAGAGTTTTAGCCGTATTGGCGATGCATCGCCGAAAAATTAGAGGTAGCGTATTAGGACAATCAAAAACGGGAAGTATCATTTATATGGAACCCGAAAGTACTTTTCGTTTTGCTAGAGAGTTGAGTAATTTAGAATACGAAGAACGAGAGGAAATTATGCGTATTTTGAAAACACTAACTAATGAGATTCGTCCGTTTTATCAAGATTTGATTGATTCACAAACCTTGCTTACCCAAATTGATCTTGTAGCAGCTAAAGCAAAACATGCAGAAAAAATCAATGGATTGTTACCGACAATTTCTAAGGAAAAAAAACTTTTTTTCAGAGATGCTTACCATCCTATTTTACTGTTAAACAACAAAGAAAAAGGAAAAAAAACGTTTCCACAAACCATTGAACTAAATAATAACGAACGTATAATCGTTATCTCGGGTCCAAATGCAGGTGGAAAATCAATCACATTAAAAACCATTGGACTATTACAGCTCATGTTGCAAAGTGGATTACTTATCCCAGTACACGAGCGAAGTGAAACCTTTTTGTTCGATCGAATTTTAACGGATATTGGAGATAATCAATCCATTGAAAATCATTTGAGTACCTATAGTTATCGTTTAAAAAACATGAATTATTTTCTAAAAAAATGTAATGATAAAACTTTATTTTTAATTGATGAATTTGGTACTGGTTCCGATCCAGAATTAGGTGGAGCTTTGGCTGAAGTTTTTTTAGAAGAATTTTATGAACGTAGCGCTTTTGGAATCATTACCACTCATTACACCAATTTAAAAATTCTAGCAAACGAATTGCCTCATGCGACAAATGCCAACATGATGTTTGACGAACGTACGTTGGAGCCTTTATACAAACTGAGTTTGGGACAAGCTGGAAGTTCTTTTACATTTGAAGTGGCACAAAAAAACGGTATCCCCTATAGTTTGATAAATCGTGCAAAAAAGAAAATTGAAACCGATAAAGTTCGATTTGATAAGACAATTGCCAACCTTCAGAAAGAACGATCACGCATGGAAAAAACTTCTGAAATTTTAAAAGAAGAAGAGAAAAAAGCGAGAGAAGAAAGCTCAAAACTATCTAATATCAATTTTAAAATTCAGGAAAAACTGGAGCGTTACCAAGAGTTATACGATGCCAATCAAAGACTGATTTATTTAGGGCAACGATTAGACGATTTATCAGAAAAATATTTCAACAACAAAGACAAGAAAAACTTGATAGGTGAACTCTTAAAAGTTGTTGAAATTGAAAACTCTAAGCGCAAGAAAATTTCAATTAAAGAAAAAAAGGAAAAAGAACAAAAAGAGCGACAATTAAAAGCTGAAGTGGAACAAAAAATTGAAGTTATTCGAACAGAAAAAAAAGAGAAAAAACAAAAAGAAGAAAAAGCTCAGCAAATAAATAAAACCAATTTTCTGCTTAAAGTAGGCGATCGTGTTCGGATGATTGACGGAAAAGCAGTTGGAACAATCGATGCCATCGAAAAGAATAAAGCAACGGTGAATTACGGTTTTTTCACCTCAAAAGTTCCTTTAGAGCAATTGGAAATGGTTGAAAGAAAGAAATAATAAAAAAGGCTTTTCATTTTGAAAAGCCTTTTAATATTGTTTAAACCGAAACTCCTAAGTAATTACTTGGGGTAATTTGTTTTAGTTCTTCTTTTATTGCATCAGAAACATTTAAGTTATCTATAAATGCATGTATCGATTTTTGATTGATTACATCGTTGGTACGCGTTAAATCTTTCAAAGCTTCATACGGATTTGGATATCCTTCCCGACGTAAAATAGTTTGAATTGCTTCTGCTACCACAGCCCAGTTATGCTCTAAATCTTCGGCAAACTTTGTTTCGTTCAGCAATAATTTATTAAGCCCTTTCAACGTAGCTTCAAAAGCAATAATGGTATGCCCGAAAGGAACTCCTACGTTACGCAAAACGGTGCTATCCGTCAAATCGCGCTGTAAACGAGAAAGCGGTAATTTGGCAGACAAATGTTCTAAAATAGCATTGGCAATACCCAAGTTTCCTTCTGAATTTTCAAAATCAATTGGGTTTACTTTATGTGGCATGGCAGAAGAACCAATTTCACCAGCTTTAATTTTTTGTTTAAAGTAGTCCATTGAAACATACGTCCAAATATCTCGATCTAAATCTATAATAATATTATTGATTCGTTTCAAAGCGTCAAAAAACGCAGCGAAATGATCGTAATGCTCTATCTGTGTAGTTGGAAAAGAATGTTTTAATCCTAAAACTTTTTCAACAAAATCAGCACCAAAAGCTCTCCAATCATTTTGTGGATAGGCAATTTTATGTGCATTGAAATTCCCTGTTGCACCACCAAATTTTGCTGCAAAAGGAATGTTATTCAACAAACGCAATTGTTCTTCCAAACGCTCTACAAAAACCAAAATTTCTTTTCCTAAACGTGTAGGTGAAGCTGGTTGTCCGTGGGTACGAGCCAACATTGGAATATCTTTCCATTCGATGCTCAACTCTTTTAGTTTATTTACTAATTGAATAAAAGTAGGCATATAAACTTCTTGAAAAGCATCTTTGGTAGAAAGTGGAATTGCCGTATTGTTGATATCTTGAGATGTCAGTCCAAAGTGAATGAATTCTTTAAACTCACTTAGATTTAATTGGTCAAATTTATGTTTGATGAAATATTCAACCGCCTTTACATCATGATTAGTTGTTTTCTCGGTGTCTTTAATCCAAACTGCATCCTCAGTAGAAAATTCTTGATAAATTTTTCTTAACTCAGGAAAGACTTCCTTAGTTACATTTTTTAATTGAGGCAATGGTATTTCACATAGAGCAATAAAATATTCTACTTCAACTAAAACGCGGTATTTTATCAAAGCTTCTTCCGAGAAATAAGCTGCCAAAGAAGCGGTTTTTGATCTATAACGACCGTCAATCGGTGATATAGCATTTAGTTCTGTCAACATAAATTTTTAGGGTGTGTTGTTAAAATGCAAATATACTGAGGTTTTACAGATTAAAAAACAATTTTTTCATCAATTGGTACGTCTGAAAATCTAAACACTTTTTAGATTATTTCACTATAACCTTTTTCGTTGCTATTCCTTGATTAGTGGTTATTTCTATAAAATAGACTCCCGATGATAAGTTGTTTACATCAACAGTGTTTTGGTGTGCGGTTTTAACGATTTGACCTGAATTGTTGTAAATTGTTACTTTTTCTAAAGACAAGTTATTTTTCATTCGAATATTCAACACATCAGATACCGGATTTGGAAAAACATCAAAACTTTCTGAGATAAAATTATTGGTAGATAAGATACCGGAAATATCATATACTCGAATGTGATTCGTACCGATACTCTTTATCTGATTTTTTGCAGAAGAGCCAGACGTTGAATTGAATTTTGGACTTCCTATCACTAAATTAGTTCCATCTGCAGAGAGTGCTAAAGAAAAGCCACTCCAATCACCGGCTGATAAACCTTCAATGTTTGTCCCCTGCTGTACCCAATTACCGGAAATATTTTGAAAAATACGTACATGACCGGAATCAACACCGTTAACATCACTGCCAAAACTGCCAACCGCTAATACCTCACCGTTGGCAGAAAGCGCAACCATTGAACATTGATCACCGGCTGCTTCTCCATAAATATCACTTCCAACCTGAACCCAATTGTTTGCAATATTTTCATAAACACTTACCCTACCGGCATTTTTTCCATTTACATCATTATACCTTGCTCCCATAGCAACTACCGAACCATCTGCTGAAAGAGCTACTCTATACCCATTCTCTTCAAGAGAATCTTTACCATCTGTAGCATGAATAGTACTTCCTATTTGTACCCAATTCCCTGACATATACTGATAGACTCTTACAACTCCCGGCATTGTCGCTGCTCCTATATTTCCACTTCCCAACAATTCTCCTACTGCAATTGTATTACCATCTGCAGAAAGTGCAACATACCAACCTTCAAATGTAGGAAGAATTGAAGGACCTGATATATTCGCACCTAATTGTGTCCATGTGCCTGCAACATTATGATATACTTGAACATAGTCAGTTCCTATCATTGTAGGAGCACCAACAGCCACAATAGAGCCATCAGCAGAAAGAGCCAGTCCGTGTCCAAACGCTCCACCTCCGGAAACTAAATTATCAATATCTTGTCCAATTTGTGTCCAAACTCCGGAAATATTTTGATATACCCTTACTTGACCAGAAGTAATACAATTATCACAATTATAAGGAGCACCTATAGCCACAACAGAACCATCGGCAGAGAGTGCTACTCTAAAACCGCTTTGGTCTCCGGCAGCTTCACCTTCAATATCATCTCCGATCTGTGTCCACGTTCCCGAAGCGTTGGAATAAACCCGTACGTGTCCGGCATCTGTTCCGTTACCATCATTAAGAGGTGCACCTACAGCAATTACACTACCATCAGCAGACATTGCCACACCGTATCCAAATAGATCATCCGGTGCATCGCCATCAATATCAACACCTATCTGTACCTGACTCATTCCCAAAACAGGAACTAATAAAAAGAAAAATAGTTTTTTATACATAACTTATTGTATTTTTATGTTTGTGAGGTAAATATAATAAAACATTCTCTATAAAAACAACAACGACTGTTTTCTATGGTCAGATAACAGCCGTTGTTTTAATATTTATATCCTTTTTAAGAATACATTTTAGTTCTTAATTCTTTGATTTTTGGATCGCCTAAGTATTCGTCAAAAGTCATATAACGGTCGATTACCCCGTTTGGAGTCAGTTCTAAAATACGGTTTCCTACGGTTTGTGCAAACTCATAATCATGGGTAGTAAACAACACCGAACCTTTAAAGTTTTTGAGTGAATTATTAAATGCTGTAATCGACTCCAAGTCCAAGTGGTTTGTAGGCTCATCTAGCATCAAAACATTGGCTCTGAGCATCATCATTCGTGAAATCATGCAACGTACTTTCTCTCCTCCCGACAATACAGAACCTTTTTTAAGGGCTTCTTCTCCAGAGAAAATCATTTTCCCTAAGAAACCACGTACATAAACTTCATCGCGTTCTTCTTCTGTTTTTGCCCATTGACGCAACCAGTCTACTAACGTAAGATCTTCCTGAAAAAAATCGTGGTTATCTGCCGGTAAATAAGATTGTGTAGTAGTAATTCCCCAGTCAAATGTTCCGGCATCGGCTTGAAGATTTCCGTTTAAAATTTCATAAAAAGCGGTAGTTGCCCGTGAATCTTTTGAAAACACCACTACTTTATCTCCTTTTGCCATATTGAAATCCACATCTTTAAAAAGGATTTCTCCTTCGGCAGACGCTTTTAATCCTTGAATATTCAAAATCTGGTCTCCGGCTTCGCGTTCCTGTTCAAAAATAATAGCAGGATAACGGCGTGAAGAAGGTTTAATATCACTGATATTCAATTTATCGATCATCTTTTTACGGGAAGTCGCTTGTTTGGATTTTGCTACGTTGGCAGAGAAACGACGAATAAATTCTTCTAATTCTGCTTTTTTCTCCTCAGCTTTTTTGTTTTGCTGTGCACGTTGTTTGGCAGCTAACTGTGAAGATTCATACCAAAACGTATAGTTTCCTGAGTAATGATTAATTTTCCCAAAGTCGATATCAGATACGTGTGTACACACGGCATCTAAGAAGTGACGGTCGTGCGATACGACTAAAACGGTATTTTCATAGTTTGCCAGAAAATTTTCCAACCAACCGATGGTTTCAAAATCCAAATCGTTGGTCGGCTCATCCATGATCAACACATCAGGATTTCCAAAAAGTGCTTGAGCCAAAAGAACGCGAACCTTAAGTTTTGGTTCCACATCTGCCATCAACGAATAGTGTAATTCTTCTGAAATACCAAGGTTTGATAACATTGAAGCAGCGTCGGAATCAGCGTTCCATCCGTTCATTTCATCAAATCGAATTTGCAATTCACCGATACGGTCTGCATTTTCGTCTGAATAATCTGCATACAGATCATCCATTTCCTTTTTTACTTCATGTAAAACCTTGTTCCCCATCAAAACCGTATCTAAAACAGTATGTTCATCAAACATATTGTGGTTCTGATTTAAAACCGACATTCGTTTGCCTGGCTCTAAAATTACATGACCTGAAGTTGGGTCAATTTCTCCTGCTAATATCTTTAAAAAAGTAGATTTTCCTGCGCCATTCGCACCAATGATTCCGTAGCAATTCCCTTGTGTAAAAGTTGCATTCACTTCATCAAACAAGATGCGTTTTCCGAATTGTACCGATAAATTTGATACTGTTAACATAAATTAAATAATTTTTGTGCAAAATTACTGAAAACTATTGACTTTAGAAAGTTAATAATCAATAAATTCATTTAAAGAATTCGGTGGCGTTCAATTGGTCTGTTTTCATCAAAATGAATCCGATAGGTTCGTAACTTTCTACTTAGACTTGCACCTAATCCTTTGGCTATATTTATCATTTTGGGATTAAAATCGCCAATCCATTGCATTTCGAAATCGGTATATGAAAGCTCATTTTTCATTACAGTTTGTCCTTCTACTATCATAAAGTGATCTACTCCTTTTCCTTGCCATTCAGGAACAATACCAAAAGCGATACCAATTACTCGCTTACTTTTCTTAAAGGTTTTATAATACAAAAACTTAAGTTTATGAAATAAGTCGAATTTCCCGTTTAAGTGTTTAAAATATTGATTTAAATCTGGAAGATTTAGCCAAAAAGCGACTGGTTTATCTTTGTAATAAATAAACCAAATAAGTTTTGGATCAATTACTGGCTTCATCGATTTAAAAATCAAACGCCCTTGTGATAACCCCATGGTTTTTCCTCCTCCGTGTGAAGCCCATGAACTATTATAAACCGTTACAAAATCCTGAATAAATTTATCTAAATTCTTTTTGTCGAGATGAACTGCTTTAAAGTTTTTATCTTCTGCTATAGATCGATGACGTTCGTAGTGCTTTGGTTTTAACTTTTGTGTGATAGGCAACGCGAAACATTCTTGATTGAAATATGTCTTAAAACCATAATTTTCAAAAAGTTCAGCATAATATGGAAAATTGTAGTTCATGTTATAAAGTGGCTCGTAAAAACCTTCAACCAACAATCCCCACCAATTATCTCGTTCTCCAAAATTAATTGGCCCGTCCATGGTTTCCATTTTGTGTTCCATCAACCATTTTTTAGCTTGATCAAACAAATAGTTTGCTGCAACTTGGTCATTGATACACTCAAAAAAACCGATACCTCCAACTGGATCTTTCCCCTCATATTTAGGGTTTACAAAAGCAGCAATTCTACCAATTACTTGATTATTTCCGTCGTACAAATTCCAACGAATTGCCTTACCTCCCCGACTAAAGAGCTTATTTTGTTTTGGATCAAATATTTTTTCAATATCCTTGTTCAATGGGCGAATCCAGTTTGAATCTTCTGCATATAGTTTGACTGGAAAGTTTAAAAACTGCTTTCGTGTCTTTATATTTTTGACTTCTATCGTGTACATCTATGCTTCAAATTAAGTTAACAAATGTATAAAAAAATAAGGACATTTTTTTTAAAAATCTGCTGGAGCTTCTATCAACATACTTATTTGAGTGATGGGATGAAAAAAACGAAGACTAAAAGCATGTAAATAGAGTCGATCCGCTTGATTCCCGTACAAATCATCGCCTTTTATTGGTGCATTTAATCCGTTTTGATGTGCGGCATGTACCCTCAGCTGATGCGTTCTTCCCGTTATCGGATGCAATTGAATTCTTGTTATTCCATTTTCAAACGAAAGCACCTTGTAAGTTGTAGAAGCAGGTTTACCAAAGGTTTCGCAAACCAATTGTCTAGGGCGGTCGTCTAAATCAACGCGTAAAGGCAAATCAATAAACCCCTCTTTTTCAACAACTTCTCCTTCTAAGAGTGCTAAATATTTTTTTTCAACTCGCCGTTTGATGAATTGCTTTTGAAGATTTTTATGAACTTCTTTATTTTTTGCAAGAATCATAATTCCAGATGTAGACATATCCAATCGATGTACGATCAATGGTCCTGTGGCTTGTGGATAGCGCTTTTTGATACGTTCATAAACAGAATCTGATATATGAATTCCAGGGACTGACAAAAATTCAGCAGGTTTATTGACCACAACTATGTAAGGATCATCATAAATAATAGGCAAATCTTTGGCTTCTGCAGGATTGATCAAAAAAGGATTTTCATCTACTTCCAATCCTTGTAACATGTGTTCTAAAATGGGCTCACATTTCCCCCAACATGAAGGATAAAATTGCCCATGTTTTCTCACTTCCGATTTAGGAGATTGTCCCCACCAAAACTCTGCAAAAACTATAGGTTTAAGATTATTTAGAAAAGCGTACTGAAAAAGTTTTGGTGCACAACATTCTCCTGCTCCTGCTGGCGGTTGAATATTTCGTGAACCATTAAAAATATCTAAAAGAGATTTTGTCTCCTTTTTTGCATTTAAAAAAGTATAATTCTCAAACAACCAAAGCTGCAAGGCATGAGATTCCTTTTTCCTTGTATTTTTTAATTCATCAATTTGTAATTGATGCGTTTGAATCTCTTTAAGCAACTCATCCTCTTCTAATTGAACCTCTTCAATTAAATATTTAAGTGAACGTTTATCAGCTAAACTTTCTTTAATCAATTCTTCATCCAACAACTTAAAAGCTTCTAAAGATAGACTTTCTTTTTGCTGCAATCTGATTTGTTTTCTTCGATTTTTTTCAATTTTAATTTCATTCTTTTTATTAGAGATTCGATCTTTATTAACAGATTGACAGTCTTCATAGCGTTGTTTTAGATTAGCAAAATGTGCGTTGTTCTCCAAAACTTCAATTTGATGATTGATACTGTTTAATTCAACTTCTTTTTGTAAAAAATAGCCGTCTTTTTTCAACATATCAAACACTGGAGGGACAAAAAAAGCTACCGAATTACTATTTGCCAGTTTTCCAGAATAAGCAGCAATATAGCCTAAACTACCTTCATATTCCACTACCAAAACACCAAACATCTTACCAATTGCTGACTCTTGATCTGTTACGTCTAATCCAAAGTTATGATCAAACTCTAGTTGTTGTTCCAAATAAGTCTGAACCTCTTTTGCAGCCAATTCACAAAGAGGGTGCACCTGATAATAAAAAGGGAAATTAAGTTTTGTTGGTAATGAAAAACCTTTCAGTTCTTGCGAGAATATGCGTAAACAAGAAGGTTTAGTTTTAATCCTATTTTTCATCTAAGAAATTATTAAATATGTGAAAAGTACAACTAAATACACGAATATGAAAAGCATTTTTGCTTTAAAAATCGTATCTTTGCAACAAATTTAAATAGAAATGTCATACGTATCTAATGTTTTAGAAGGTTGTTGTCCGAAATGTGGTAAAACACAGGTTTTTAAATCAAAAGGAAATCCAATCAAATTTAAAATGCCAGTGATGCATAAGAGATGTTCGAATTGTAATTATTCCTTTCATCGTGAGACAGGCTTTTATTTCGGTGCCATGTACATGAGTTATGCGCTAACTGTTGCCGAAATGGTTGCTGTTTTTGTTATCGGATTGCTTTTTGGAGTAAGTTTTATGAATATGTTCATTATCGTAGTGATCGTAGTCTTATTACTTTCGACATTTAACTACAGAGTCTCTCGTTTGATGTGGCTCAATCTATTTTACAACAAAGAAGATTCTGAATAATTTTCCAACAACGAACAAAATTACAAATCCATTCGACTTTTACCCCGAATGGATTTGTTTTAAAACAGCTATCTGAAATTATTGTTTTAATTCTTTCTTAACTGCAACACTTTACGAATCAACCTTAATACATATATTAGAAGATTACTTCGTTATCGTTGCTGTAATCACTTCCAAAAACCTGATCAGCTGGCGGCAAATCATTGGTAGCACTACCCAAGTTCATACTTGATGGAAATTCATTAAATGGTGTTGAAAAATCATCAAGATTATCAAATTTACCGAATTTACCTAAGAACTTCAGGCGAATATTATCCAAACCTCCATTACGGTGTTTCGCTACGATAAACTCAGCTTGACCTAAAGTTGGGCTTTGCTCTTCATCATCCCAAGTATCAATTTTATAATATTCAGGTCGATAAATAAACGATACTATATCCGCATCTTGCTCAATAGCTCCAGATTCACGTAAGTCAGATAATAATGGGCGTTTTGATGTACCCCTAGTTTCTACGGCACGCGATAACTGAGAAAGAGCGATTACTGGAATTTCCAATTCTTTTGCCAAGCCCTTCAAATTTCGAGAAATTGTTGAAATCTCTTGCTCTCGGTTTCCAATTCCTTTAGAGTTTCCACCTGCGGTCATCAACTGAAGATAATCAATAACTACCAATTGAATATCGTATTGAGACTTTAGTCGTCTTGCTTTTGCTCTTAAATCAAAAATTGAAAGCGAGGGAGTATCATCAATGTATAAAGGGGCTTCTTCTAAATCTTTCACCTTTACGCTAAGTTGTTCCCACTCATGTGGTTCTAATTTCCCTGTTCTTAATTTCTCTGATGTTAAACCAGTTTCTGAAGAAATCAAACGTGTAATTAACTGAACACTCGACATTTCTAAAGAGAAAACTGCCACACCTTTTTTAGAATCAATAGCGATATTTCGTGCCATAGATAAAACAAAGGCCGTTTTTCCCATTCCTGGTCGAGCAGCTATAATGATTAAATCAGAGGGTTGCCAACCAGAAGTAAGCGCATCTAATTTGTGAAAACCTGTAGGAATCCCAGATAATCCTTCTTTTTTTCCTATTTCCTCGATTCTTTTCTTTGCCTGAGCAACTAAAGATTCGGCGGTTTCGGTACTTTTCTTGATATTCCCTTGAGTAACATCATATAGTTTAGATTCTGCCTGATCTAAAAGTTCAAAAACATCACTGGTTTCATCATATGCATCTTCAATAATCTCGTTTGAAATTTTTATCAAACTTCGCTGAATAAATTTCTGAAGAATAATACGTGAATGAAATTCGATATGCGCCGAAGAGGCAATCTTTTGAGTTAAATTAATCAAATAAAAATCCCCTCCAACTGCTTCTAATTTTCCGTTTTTTCTCAATTGAGTAGAAACAGTTAAAATATCAATAGGCTGGGTTGATTTAAACAAAGCTTCAATTGCTTCAAAAATATAGCGATGTGCTTCTTTGTAAAAAGCCTCTGGCTTAAGAATGTCAATTGCTTCATCTACGCCTTTTTTATCAATCATCATGGCACCAAGAACTGCCTCTTCCAAATCAACAGCTTGTGGAGGCAACTTCCCTTTTTCTAACGTAATTACGTTTTGTCTATCCCTATAATTTGATGCTATAACTTTCTCTTGTTCCATAAGGCGAATTTACTTTTTTTAAACACAATTACCTAAAGAATTTTATCAACCATTGGTCTCGACTTATTAACATTTTAATGTTAGTAATTTAATAATCAATTAACAATCAGTAACTTACAAACAAACACTATCAACCATTAATTTAAAGCAGGTATACAAATTCCATTGTAACTCACTGACTGTCATTGCCAAAAAAACCGAACAAATGTTCGGTTTTTTTCTTTATTTCAAATAAAAATTATTCCGAAAATTCTCCCATCGCTAGATACTTGTCCATACGTTCCTGTATCAACTCATTAATATCTTTTTTAGACAAAGTTGCATAAGTTTTTACAATGGTATTTCTAACAGTTTCAAACGTAGTTTGAGAATCATAATGCGCACCACCAAGTGGTTCTGGTATGATGTCGTCGATCAATTTATTCTTTTTCATATCCACAGAAGTCAATTTCAATGCATCTGCTGCCATTTCTTTATATTCCCAACTACGGAATAAAATTGATGAACATGATTCTGGAGAGATCACAGAATACCAAGTATTTTCTAACATAAACACCTTATCTCCTACTCCAATACCTAATGCACCGCCCGAAGCTCCTTCACCAATAATGATTACCATGATCGGCACTTTAATACGGAACATTTCTAAAATATTTCTAGCAATTGCTTCTCCTTGACCTCGTTCTTCTGCTTCCAAACCTGGATAAGCACCTGGTGTATCTACAAAAGTAACAATTGGAATATTAAACTTTTCGGCCATGTGCATTAAGCGCAATGCTTTTCTATAACCTTCTGGGTTTGCCATACCGAAATTACGGTATTGACGGGTTTTGGTATTGGTTCCTTTTTGCTGTCCAATGAACATAAAAGTCTGATCACCAATTTTCCCTAAACCTCCTACCATCGCTTTATCATCTTTCACTCCTCGATCGCCAAATAGCTCTAAAAAAGTATCTCCACAAAGCGCTTTAATATAAGCCAATGTATACGGTCTATTAGGATGACGCGATAATTGTACGCGCTGCCAAGCGGTAAGATTACCGTAAATTTCCTTTTTCTTTTCCTCTAACTTTTTTTCAATATTTTTACAAGTCTCCGTAACATCTACATCGGATTCTTGTCCAATTATTTGACATTTATCCAGTTGTTCGGTCAACTCTTTTATAGGTAGTTCAAAATCTAAATATTCCATAAACTTCGATTATTTAATCTAAAATTTAGCTACAAATATACTGCTTTTATTATTTATTCAGGAGCTTTTTTCTATTTTTAAAATAAGCGTTGAGTAAAACTGTACTTAAAATGATTACTGCTCCAAAATAAAATGCTGGGGTCATGCGTTCTTGATCTTTAAAAAGTATTACTGCAAGCAAAATTCCGTAAATTGGTTCTAGATTGATGCTAAGCATGACCGTGTAGGGTGTTAAATGTTTCATGATATTGATAGTTGCAATAAAGGGATAAGCTGTGCAAACGATTCCTAGAATTGATAACCAAAGGTAATCTAAAGGCTGAAATTCAAACTGAAAAGCCGCAACACCATCTTGATAAAACAAAAAGACTCCTAACAAACACAAGCCTCCTAAAAGTTCATAAAAACTAATAACAACACTGTCGTGTTTACCTGCCAATTTCCCATTAATTATAGAAAAACAAGCCGATAAGAATGCAGAGATCAATGCTACGACAATTCCCATTTTATATTGAGTTTCAAAGCGAAAAATCAACAATAAACCTAGAACCACCATACAACCCAACAGGACTTCATACCAAATCAATTTACGCTTATAAAAAATTGGTTCTAACAAAGAAGTGAAAAAAGCTCCAGTGGAGATGCAAGCAAGAGTGATTGAAATGTTTGAAATTTTAATCGCGTGAAAAAAAGTTAACCAATGCAAAGCTATTACGAAGCCATAAATGAACAAGCGTAAAATATCGCTGGTTTTCAATGCTAATTTTTTCTTCTTGAATTTGAGATAAATCAGAATCACAAAAACCGCCAAAGCAATTCGAGTAAAAACCAACGGTAAAGCATCTAGGGTAATCAATTGCCCTAAAATAGCGGTGAATCCCCAAATAAAAACGATTAAATGAAGTTCTAACTGGTTTTTTAGATTAACGTTTAGCATTGTTCAATAGATAAACAGCTAAGATTCCAAAAACGATATTAGGAAACCAAACAGCAAATAAAGGATTAATACTAGAGGCTTCGGCTAATGTTCCAAATATTTTATCGAAAAAAATGTAAATAAAAGCCAAAGCAATTCCCAAAGCTAGATTGACCCCCATGCCTCCACGGCGTTTCATAGAAGAAACGGCCACAGCAATAATTGTGAGTATAAAAGCAGAAACAGGAATACTGTATTTTTTATATTTTACTACTAAATAAGAGTTGATGTTTGCCGAACCTCGCTTTTTTTCACGTTCGATAAAACGATTCAACTCTCCAAGAGTCATGGTTTCAGCTGCATAGATTGCTGGAGTTAGATCGTCTACATCAAAGTCAAATTTCATTTTAATTTGAGACTCTTTTTCAATAATGTCGTCTAATTCGCCGACGATTCTTTTTTCATAATTATACAAAGTATAATCTTTTGTACTGTCGTTAAAAACAATCCGATTAGCATTGATTTTAGACTTAAGTTCTAGACCTTCAAACTCTTCAAGGGTAAAGTTATAACCTGTTTTGGAATTATAACTAAAATTACTCACATAAATAAATTCATTATCACTGATTTGCTTAAAAACCCTTTGTGTTTCTCTTACTTCTTTTCGTTTAAGATATTTATACCTAAAATCGTTATAACCCAAACTTGCTTTAGGAACAAAGAAAAAACCCATAAGCAGGGCAAAAACAGAAATAATAGTTGCCCCTACTATATAAGGACGTAAAAAACGCATATACGAAATACCCGAGCTTAAAATAGCCACGATCTCGGTATTGCTTGCTAATTTTGAGGTAAACCAAATGATTGAAATAAACAAGAAAATCGGGAACAACATATTTGCAAAGTAAATGGTAAAGTTTCCATAGTATTTTAAAACTTCAACCATCGGAATGTCGTTTTCTAAAATTCTATTGATTTTTTCAGCAACATCAACAACAATTCCGATAGGCACAAACAACATAATCATTACGAAGAATGTCCCTAAATATCTTTTTAATATGTACCAATCAATGATTTTCATAGATATTGATTATAAACGTGTTGCCATTTGCTTGACCATTTTTTCTTTCCATGTATAAAAAGTTCCATCTAAAATTTGTTGACGAGCCTCACGAACCAACCACATATAAAACCCTAAGTTATGAATGGTTGCAATTTGTTTACCTAAATATTCATCTGCCACAAATAGATGTCTTAAATATGCTTTAGAATACTCCAAATCTACCCAAGTATGTCCCACTGGGTCGATTGGATTAAAATCGTCTGCCCATTTTTTATTTTTTATATTAATGAATCCTTCCGAAGTAAACAACATACCGTTGCGTGCATTTCGAGTAGGCATCACACAATCAAACATATCGATACCCAAGGCAATATTTTCCAAAATATTAATTGGCGTTCCTACACCCATTAAATATCTTGGCTTATCTTTTGGTAGTATATTAGTTACCACCTCGCACATTTCGTACATTTCCTCTGCAGGTTCACCAACAGAAAGGCCGCCAATTGCATTTCCTGCAGCGCCAGCATTGGCAATATATTCAGCAGATTGTGCGCGCAAATCTTTATAAGTAGAGCCTTGAACTATAGGAAATAAAGTTTGTTCATAGCCATATTTTGCAGGTGTTTTTTCAAAGTGATCTATGCATCGATCCAACCATCTGTGTGTCATGTGCATGGAACGTTTCGCATAACGATAATCACACGGATAAGGCGTACATTCGTCAAATGCCATGATGATATCAGCTCCAATAGTACGCTGAATTTCCATAACATTTTCTGGAGAAAAAAAGTGATAAGAGCCGTCGATATGCGATTTAAACTTCACACCTTCTTCTTTAATTTTTCTTCTTCCTGATAAAGAATAAACCTGAAAACCTCCAGAGTCGGTCAAAATACTACGATCCCAATTCATAAATTTATGTAACCCGCCCGCTTTTTCTAAAATTTCTGTATTAGGTCTAAGATACAAATGGTAGGTGTTTCCTAAGATTACATCGGGGTTAATATCTTCTCTTAACTCTCGTTGATGCACTCCTTTTACAGAAGCAACAGTTCCCACAGGCATAAAAATAGGTGTTTCTATAGTTCCATGATCAGTGGTTAACAAACCCGCACGTGCCTTGGAATTGGCATCTGTATGAAGTAATTCAAATTTCATTAGCTCTTTATTGATTATAGTTGACGAACAGAAATTGAAGATTTTGTTAGAATCAAAAAAACTTCAAAACTGTCGTGTTTTTTCAGACAGCAAATATACGTTTTTTGGTTGATAGTTGTGATTTTAAGAGCAAGATTATGAAGTCATAATTAAAATCAATAAGATACATTATTTCAGTTTTTTAGTTACTTGAAAACACAAGGTTTCAACTCCTTTTCATATCTTTGCAATTATGGAGTTTTTTGTTGATGTCATCGTACCACTTGCTGTCCCTAATGCATTTACCTATCGGGTGACTGCTGATGAGTTTCATTTTATTGAGCAAGGTTTTCGAGTTGCCGTGCCTTTTGGAAAACGAACCATTTACACAGGCGTAGTCTTGAGTAAGCACCAACTAAGACCACAGCTTTATGAACCAAAAGATATTTTTGCTATTATAGATGACAAGCCTATTGTTACTGCCAAACAAATCGAATTCTGGCAATGGATTTCCTCTTATTATATGTGCACAATGGGCGAAGTATTCAGAGCATCTTTACCTTCGGCACTTCTCTTAGAAAGCGAAACATTGATCACTTTTAACCAAGAAAGTACAATTACCATAGATTCCTTGAGCGATGATGAGTATTTATTGTATGAAGCTTTTCAGAATCAACCTATTATGCGATTAGATGAAATTAGAGAAATTTTAAACAAGAAAAATGTCTTTGGTGTAATTGATCGAATGCTAGAAAAAAACATAATCTTTTTAAACAAACATTTACAAGAGACTTACAAACCTAAATTGGTAAAATACGTCCGTTTAAATAAACGTTTTGAAAATCAAGAGCAACTTCAAGAACTGCTTACAACAGGATTAAGATCAGAAAATCACAGAGCATTAGTTTTAAAGTACTTTCAATTAAAAACGCAACAAAAACCAATCGCTGTTAAAACACTCCTAAACGAAGTCGGCGTGTCATCAGCTGTTTTTCAGACAGTTGAAAAAAAAGGCGTTTTTGAAACCTATACTTTAGCTGAAGACCGAGTACAGTTTAAAGACGCTACAAAAGATTCGATTCAATTTTCCGACGAACAGTTGGCTGCTATCAATTCCATTGAAAATCAATTTTCAAGCAAAGATGTGGTGCTTTTACAAGGAGTGACTGGTTCTGGAAAAACTGAAATTTATATTAAAAATATTCAAAGCACAATCGATTCAGGACAACAAGTTTTGTTTTTAGTGCCAGAAATCGCCTTAACTACTCAATTAGTCCAACGATTAACCTCCTTTTTTGGTAATAAACTCGCGGTTTATAATTCAAAATACTCAGACAATGAGCGCATAGAGGTTTATCAACACGTATTAACACAACATGAAAATGCACAAATTGTAATTGGTTCTCGTGCTTCTATATTTTTACCCTTTCGAAATTTAGGTTTGATTGTGGTTGATGAAGAGCACGATGCTTCTTATAAACAAAATGATCCAGCACCTCGATATCAGGCTCGGGATGCAGCCATTGTCTTGGCAAAACAATTCGATGCCAAAGTTTTATTGGGTTCTGCTACTCCTAGTTTAGAAAGTTATTACAATGCCTATCAGGAAAAATTCGGTTTTACCGCTTTAACCCGTCGCTACACTAACTTACCTTTACCCGATATTGTTTTGGTTGATTTAAAAGAAGCTCGAAAACGAAAAGAAGTCAACGGATTTTTCAGTATCAAACTGATCGATGCCATCACAGAAGCACTTTATAACGGAGAGCAAGTTTTGTTGTTTCAAAATCGAAGAGGTTTTGCACCTGTTTTAGAATGTATAACTTGCGGACATGTTCCTCAATGTACCTCTTGCGATGTAAGTCTAACTTATCACAAGTATTCCAATCATTTAAAATGTCATTATTGTGGTTTTGTTATGGCGATGCCCAATAGTTGTCATGCTTGCCACAGTAGAGACCTTTCAACCAAAGGTATAGGAACAGAACAAATAGAAGAAGCTTTGAAGGATTTGTTTCCTAATAAAAAAGTGGCACGAATGGATCAAGATACCATGCGCGGTAAATTTGCATTCGAAAAGGTGATTGACGCATTTAAAAACCAAGAAATCCACATTTTGGTTGGCACACAAATGATAACAAAAGGTTTGGATTTTGACAATGTCTCTTTAGTCGGAATCATGAATGCTGATGGTATGTTAAGTTTTCCTGATTTTAGAGCACACGAACGCGCTTTTCAATTGATGATACAAGTTGCAGGCAGATCCGGTCGAAAGAACAAACAAGGCAAAGTTCTCATACAAACATATAATCCGTACCACAATACTATTCAGCAAGTAACACGCAACGATTACCAAGGAATGTTTAAAGAACAAATGTATGAGCGATTAAATTTTAAATATCCTCCTTTTTATCGTTTGATTCATTTACAACTAAAACACGTGAATTTTGAAAAAGTAAAAAATGCAGCCGGATGGTTGGCTACTCATTTGCGATCAAATAATTCAGATATTTTAGTTCTAGGTCCACAAGCACCGGCAGTCAATCGAATTAGAAATCAATACATTCAAGTGATTTTGATTAAATTGCCTATCAATAAACCGACAAATGTTTTAAAAAAATCGATACAACGTAGCATTCAAAGTATGGAAACAATCGGGAATTTTAGGCCAGTTAAAGTAACTGTTAGCGTGGATCATTATTAGTCTTTAAGTTCAAACATGAACTTTCTAAATTTAATTCGCAGTTTCACATATCTCATTAATATATGTAAGTGGTTTATATAAAAAATAAAATATCACAAACCATTTGTAAGTTTAAATAAACTGTGCTATATTTGCACCCAATTTTATAACAAATTAAATAGATTTATTATGAATCATTATGAAACTGTTTTCATTTTGAATCCCGTTTTATCTGAAACTCAGGTAAAGGAAACAGTACAGAAATTCGAGGAATTTCTTGCTTCAAGAGGGGCTAAAATGATTTCCAAAGAGGATTGGGGCTTGAAAAAATTAGCTTACGAAATCCAAAACAAGAAAAGTGGTTTTTACCATTTATTCGAGTACACTGTTCCAGGAGAAGCAATTCTTCCATTAGAAACTGAATTCCGTCGCGATGAGCGCGTAATGCGTTTTCTTACAGTAGCGTTAGACAAACACGCTATTTCTTGGGCAGAGAGAAGAAGAGAGAAATTAAAAACTAAAAAAGCGTAATTATCATGTCAAACATTGAGCAATCTGCAAAAGGAAAAAAAGACGGAGATATTAGATATTTAACGCCTTTGAACATCGAAACAAACAAAGCTAAAAAGTATTGTCGTTTCAAAAAATCAGGTATCAAATACATCGACTATAAAGATCCAGATTTCTTATTGAAATTTGTAAACGAGCAAGGAAAAATTTTACCACGTCGTTTAACTGGAACTTCTTTGAAATACCAAAGAAAGGTATCTGTAGCTGTTAAACGTGCTCGTCACTTAGCTTTAATGCCTTACGTAGCCGACTTATTAAAATAATAAATTAAATTAAGTTGTTGCCTCGCTAATGCGGGCTAACTTCTAAAATAAAAAGGACAACAACATGGAAATTATCTTAAAACAAGATGTAATCAAATTGGGATTTAAAGATGATATCGTAACTGTAAAACCAGGATACGGACGTAACTTTCTTATCCCTCAAGGAATGGCTATTTTGGCTACTCCTTCTGCTAAAAAAGTTTTGGCTGAAAACCTTAGACAAAGAGCACACAAAGAAGCTAAATTAATTGCTGACGCTAACACAATTGCTGAAGCATTGAAAGCTTTAGAGATCAAAATCGCTGTTAAAGCTGGTGGAGAGAAATTGTTTGGTTCTGTAACTAATGCAGACATCGCTACTGCTTTAGAATCTAAAGGTCACGAAATCGACAGAAAATTCATCACTTCAGGAACAATCAAACGTTTGGGTAAATACTCAGCAACTGTTCGTTTACACCGTGATGTAATCATTGAATTGCCTTATGAAGTAATTGCTGCTGAATAATTTCAGTCGCTCAAATCATAATTAAAAACCTTCTCTTTTCGAGAAGGTTTTTTTGTACCTTTATTAAAAATAGCATTATAATTCATAAAGGAAATTATCGAAAAATGGAATTCTAAATCAGACTTAAAGTCAGAGATGTTTTTAGCAAAAACCGAAACTCCTTTAGGAGACATCTGGATAGGAACTACAAACGATGGAATCTGTTTCGTGGACTTTATTGATGATCATGAATTTGAAGATAAAAGCTCGTGGATTCCAAAATCTTTTAAAATGAAATTCACCTTAAAAGAAGCTCATCCATTTATTGAGCAATTAAAAAAGGAATTAGAAGCGTATTTCAATCAAAAACAAACCTATTTTAAAACACCTTTGGTTTTAAGTGGTACAGATTTTCAAAAACAAGTTTACAAACAACTATCAGAAGTTCCATATGGCACCACTATAACCTATCAACAACAAGCTTTAAATATGGGCAATCAAAAAGCAATACGAGCTGTCGCCACAGCAAACGGCAGCAACAAACACCTTATTGTAATTCCTTGTCATAGAATTATTGGAAAAGATGGTAATCTAACGGGATATGCAGGTGGAATCTGGAGAAAAAAAGCACTTTTGGAGCTGGAAAATGCCTTCATGCAGACCGAGTTGAAATTTTAATTCTTACAACTAAAGCTGGATTTTATAACGTATCTTTGCAAAAAGTTTCATTAAATGAAATACCTTTTATTTATACTCATCTACTCTTTTTTGTGGTTCATCTCGATTCTGCCGTTTTCGATGCTTTATTTTTTGGCAGATATAGCTTATATATTAGTATACAAAATCGTTGGATACCGTGTACAAACAGTGCGTGCCAATCTTAAACTTTCATTTCCCGAATTGAACGATGCCGAACGAAAAGAAATTGAAAAAAAATTCTACCGACATTTATGTGATTTATTCTTAGAGATGATAAAAACCATTACGATATCACAAAAAGAATTAGATAAAAGATTTGTCTTTGAGAACCTAGAACTCTTGAAAACTTACGAACAAAAAGGAAAAAGTATCATTTTAATGTTGCCACACTACGGCAATTGGGAATGGGTAATTGGTTTAGGAAAAAACCTAAACTTCAAAGGGTTTGGAGTATATAAAAAGCTGAAAAACAAATATTTCGACAAATTATTCCGAGATATCCGTTCACGTTTCAATGCCGAATTAATATCAACACAAGAAACAACAAGTGTGATTCGCGAAAATCAATCAAAGGGTCTTTACGGAGTTTATTTATTCCTTAGCGATCAGACCCCTTTATTGAGAGATAATTTACATTGGGAATCTTTTATGGGTGTCGAAGTACCTGTTCACATGGGTGCAGAAGTTTTGGCACGAAAGCTAGATATGAATATGCTTTTTCTTCACATTGAAAAAGAAAAAAGAGGTTTTTACAAAGTGCGCTTTTCCGAAATCACAGACGAAGTTAGAAAAGAACCAAAATTTAAACCTACACGTATTTTCTTAGACAAGACAGAAGAGCAAATTAGAAAAGCACCTGAGTATTATTTCTGGACACACAAACGATGGAAACATCAAGGACAAAAGGAGGGCTTTAAAACGAGATAATCAATCTATCTTATTCATGTAGAAAGATTTAATCAACTGCTATCCATGACAATCAACTAATTCTTTACTGTCGCTTTCTTCATTTTCATTATTAAAACATCATCAGAAAAGAACAACAATTCGTCTTCGACAATTTTATAGTTGGTAACTTTTTGTAATGCACTTAAAAACTCTTGTTCCATATTTTCATGTGCGCACATCATTCGAGTAATGGCTAGTTTTGAGAAGCGAATAACCTCGTTTTGCAGATAAAATCCGCCGCTTATAGAATTGCAGCTACTGTTACCAGAAAGTCTTGTTTCTTCGGAATTAAAAGTTAAAAAAGGGGTTTTTAAGTATTGATTTTCTACAATATCTTTACCATTAAATGTTATTAACTCCCATGTTGCCTGAAGGTTTTTTGGCACGATAAATTCTCCACAACCCGAGAGTTTTAATTGTTGTGCTTCATAAGTAATTTCTAAATTCACACTAAATGAAAAATCATTATCAGACATCCCATCAGAACATTGTTGTTGTTTTAAAGTCAATAAAACACTATTCACATCATTCTTAGCAATAATTCGTTGAACATTTGCATCCTGTGCTTTATCTATACTGTTGATTTTGAACACTTCTACAACACCATCTATATCTTTATAAACAACAAAATCGTTGTCGATTTCAATATTCCAAAAAGGTTCTGTTCCTAAACCTTTAAAATACGGGGCGAACTTATTTTCTAGATAAACCTTTGAACTTCCAGTTTCATTATCCATAATTATTTGTCTGTTTTTACAGCCCGTCACTAGTACACAGCAAAAAATAATAGTTGTAAAAATTACATTTCTCATATTCGATTTTTGATTAAAGGTAACATAAAAAACAAAAACACACTAAAAAAACCGTTTGAATTGTCTTCAAACGGTTCTTATTTCTATTTTAAAACAAATGCTTAAGTTAGCATACCTCCATCAACATGAAGGACTTGTCCTGTGATATAAGTTGCCAAGTCAGAAGCAAGGAAGACACAGGCATTTGCTATATCTTCTGGAGTACCTCCTCTTTTCAAAGGAATATTTTCTGTCCAACCTTTAATTACATCTTCACCTAATTTTTCGGTCATTTCAGTTTCAATAAAACCTGGAGCAATTACGTTGCAACGGATATTTCTTGAACCTAATTCTAAAGCAACAGATTTAGAAAAACCAACGATTCCAGCTTTAGAAGCAGCATAATTGGCTTGACCTGCATTTCCTTTTACTCCAACTACAGAACTCATGTTAATAATAACTCCGTTTCTGTTTTTCAACATAACTCTTTGTACCGCTTTGGTCATGTTGAACACTGATTTCAAATTCACATCAATAACTTGATCAAAATCTGCTTCAGACATTCTCATCAACAAATTATCTTTTGTTATTCCGGCGTTATTGATTAGAATATCAATTGTTCCAAAAGTATTTAAAACCTCATCGACTAATTTTTGAGCTTCTTCAAAATCTGCTGCATTCGATTTATAGGATTTAACTTGAACTCCTAATTCACTTATTTCTTTTTCCAATTGAAGTGCCGCTTCTTCAGACGAGCTGTAAGTAAACGCCACATTAGCTCCATGCTTTGCATATGTGAGTGCAATTCCTCGCCCAATTCCACGAGTGGCACCAGTAATTATCGCTGTTTTGCCTTCTAATAATTTCATAAAACTTTTTTGTGCATTTAATTGACTGACAAATATACTTATTAAAACTGTTTTCTCACAACTGTTTTTCAACTCTTATTGACAAAAAAACTATTACTTAGTAAAAACAGCCTACGAAACTTATTTTTTTACAAGAATTACTTCTGTCAAGTTAAAAATATTAGTGTTGATGGTTGAACATGAAGTAAATTAGTATTGAAAAAAGTGTGTAAAAAAACTGCCCCAAATTTAATTTTGAGGCAGCTTATTTCTACTTTCTTATCCGTTAGTTGGCCTTGGAGCCCATCTGTCATAGGGTGTCATATCGAAGCTATTCACTTCATCCATGGTCAATCCCAATGCTTTTGCAACTCCTTCTCCATATTCTGGATCTGCTTTGTAACAGTTTCTAATATGTCTAATCTGAATAAATTTCTCTGCTCCACCAACTTGTCTTGCTGTGTTTCCGAAAAGTAAATCAGCTTTACCATCGGCTTTAATGATTCGGAATAAATCTCCTGGCTGAGTGAAATAATCCTGATCATCATCTCTAAAATTATGAGCGTATGCATCTCCAGACAATTCCAAAGGCGGTTCTTTTTCATTCGGATTCTCTTGCCATTCACCATAACTATTCGGTTCATAATGCAAGGTACTTCCATAATTATCATCAACACGCATCTGTCCATCGCGATGAAAAGCATGGTAGGGACATTTTGGTTTATTTACTGGAATCTGATAATGATTCACACCTAAGCGATAACGCTGTGCATCACCGTATGAAAACAATCTTCCTTGAAGCATTTTATCAGGTGAAAATCCAATACCAGGAACAATATTCAACGGGTTGAAAGCAGCTTGTTCTACATCAGCAAAATAGTTTTCTGGATTTCGGTTTAATTCAAACTCACCCACTGGAATTAATGGAAAATCTTTTTTAGACCAAACTTTTGTCAAATCAAAAGGGTGAAAGCGATACGTTTTTGCTTGTTCCTCTGTCATGATTTGAACGTACATTTTCCATTTAGGGAAATCACCTCTTTCAATAGCATCAAAAAGATCACGTTGAGATGATTCACGATCATCACCCACTATTTTTGAAGCATCAGCGTCTGTTAAGTTTTCTATTCCTTGTTGAGTTACAAAGTGAAATTTCACCCAATGACGCACATTTTCTTTGTTGAGGAAGCTATAGGTATGACTACCGAATCCATGCATATGACGGTATCCTTTTGGAATTCCTCTGTCACTCATCACAATAGTTATTTGATGCAAAGCTTCAGGAAGCAAAGTCCAAAAATCCCAGTTGTTATTTGCGCTTCTTAAATTCGTTTTAGGATCACGTTTTACAGCGTGATTTAAATCTGGGAATTTCATCGGATCGCGGAAAAAGAAAACCGGAGTGTTATTTCCTACCAAATCCCAGTTGCCTTCATCTGTATAAAACTTCAATGCAAAACCACGAATATCACGCTCTGCATCGGCAGCACCCCTTTCGCCAGCAACTGTAGAAAAACGCGCAAACATTTCAGTCTTTTTACCAATTTCAGAGAAAATACTCGCTCTTGAATATTGAGAGATATCATGCGTAACCGTAAAAGTTCCAAAAGCTCCCGACCCTTTTGCGTGCATACGACGTTCAGGAATTACTTCTCGATCGAAATTAGCCATTTTCTCTAAAAACCAAAAATCTTGCATCAACATTGGGCCTCTTGCTCCTGCAGTTTGCACATTTTGATTATCAGGAACTGGAGCTCCTGTCTGACGAGTTAATTTTTTCTTTTCTTCCATTCTTTTTATTTTAATAGTTAGTTGTAATTTGTTGTCTGTTCTATCATAAAACAATCCGTCCCTAAATTATACAAAAAATCATTATATTCCAACAATATTTTGTTATATTATGAACATTGTTTAGACCAAATAATCTAGTGATTCACTTCTTTATTTTATTTTTAATAAAGCAAAGTAAATAAACAAAAAAGAGAGGAAAAACGGATTTCCATTGTTATTTCTTATGGATGAATAAAAAATAATCATACAAGAATAGAATTTATAACAAAATAAAAGTCAGAAAAAAAAGGCTGCCAAAATTCAAATGGCAGCCTTTTTGATAATTAATAAATTAACTTATTTGTTTTTTCTTCATTCGTTCTTTGATGACAGAATACAAAATCGGTAAGACCGAAAGTAAAATAATCAACAAAACAACTTTTGAGAAATTATCTTTGATAATTGGTATATTACCTAAAAAATAACCACAAAGCGTGATTCCAAATACCCAAATAAATCCACCGGCAACATTATAAGTCAGAAAAGTTTTATAATCCATTCGTCCAATACCCGCCACAAAAGGAGCCAAAGTACGAACTATAGGCACAAAACGAGCAATTACAATGGTTTTGCTACCGTATTTTTCATAAAACTCATGTGTTTTTTCAATGTGTTCATTCTTTACTGGTTGATAACTAAAAATACGAAAGTCTACAATTCGCATTCCAGTTGCCTTTCCTATGGAGTAATTCACCGCATCACCACTTACAGCTGCGATGAACAGCAAAATCATGACCAACCAAACGTTTAAGCTTTCTGGAAATTGAGCAGCCAACATACCTGTGGCAAATAATAAAGAATCTCCTGGTAGAAATGGCATAACCACTAAACCGGTTTCGACAAAAATAATTAAAAATAAAATAGCATAGACCCACACACCATAATCTTGAAGAAAAATTTCCAGATATTGGTCGATGTGTAAAATAAAATCGATAAGTTCCATTTAGTTAGTGTTTTAAGATAGAAAGTTTGTAAAAAGGCTTTACAAAATCACTAAACTGTTGGACCTTCCCAATCGTTCATACCTCCTACAAGATTATAAGTATTTTCGAAACCTAATTGTTGCATCAGCAAACATGTTTGTCCACTTCTGTTTCCGGAACGACAATAAACGTAATAGTTTTTAGATTTATCTAAGTTTTCCAAAGCATTTAAAAAATCTTGACCTTGGTAAAAATCATGATTTATCGAATTTGGAATAGCACCTTCACTGATTTCTTCTTCTGTACGAACGTCTAAGATGACTGCATTTTTGTCTTTTTGAGCATCTGCCCACCACTGTTCTTGTTGTAAGTTCATTGTTTGATTCAAATTTTTTGTCAAATATAAAAATTTAGTTTTTAAAACTCGGCAAAAGAAAGGAGAATCTATTTATATTTGACCACAAAACACACAAGTCTATATCTGATTAGCAATATCATTAAAATCAAAACCTAATGCTAATTTGCAATCAAAATAATAAGCTGCTACAATCGATTAGCTAACTCATTGACTTTAAACCTAAATATTTTTAAAATGTCTTCACATCACATTGTACGTGAAAATCAAGAACCAGCTTTGATCATCGCAAATGGCGAAGCGTGTTCCACTGAACTTTTGAATCAATTATTGGAATGGTCTCCTTTTATTGTTGTTTTAGACAGTGCCATCGATCGTGTTTTAGAATTGGGAATTAAAGTGGATGTGTTGATTGGAGATTTCGATCGAAATTTTGATTATAATTACTATGAAAGTGTTCAATATCCGATTGAAATCATTCATGTGAAAGATCAAGATTCTTATGATATTGACAAAGCGATTCGCTTTTTAATAGACCGACAACATACTGCAGCTAATATTGTTTGGGCAACCGGACGACGAATGGATCATACAATGACAAATATAACCAATATGGTGCGCTATCAGAATGAAATAAAGCTAGTCATGTTGGACGATTATTCTAAGATTTTTCCTCTGCCCAAAAAATTCACAAAGTATTATCCTTCTGAAACCATTATTTCATTGATTCCTGTAGGAACAGTGGAAGGAGTTTCTACTCAAAACTTAAAATATGAATTAGAAGACGACACTTTAATTCTAGGTTTTAAACCAGGGAGTAGCAATGAAGTTTTAAAAGATGGTTTGGTTGAAATTTCATATAAAAATGGGCATCTTTTATTGATGGAAAGTAATGATTAAAAGCCCTACCCTCTTTTTCCTAATTCAATAATTTCCATGTTTGTGATTTTTCCTGAATTAATTTCAAAGCGCATCATTGTACGTACTTGATGAAAACCATAAATACCTGCTGCTCCAGGATTTATAGCCAAACAATTGAACTGCTTATCAAACTGTACTTTTAAGATATGGGAATGTCCACAAATAAAAATATCCGGACGGTGCGTCATAAGTTGTTCTTTGATTCTTGAAGGATATTTGCCAGGATAACCGCCTATGTGAGTGATCCAAACTTTCATTCCTTCACATTCAAAATGTAAATCCAAAGGAAACTCTAAACGCGCTTCAGCATTATCTATATTTCCATAAACAGCACGCAGAGGTCTTAACTTTTTTATTTGGTCTGTTACCGTTAAATCACCAATATCTCCAGCATGCCAAACTTCATCAGCTTGTTTGGCGTAATCTAAAATTCGGTCGTCTATATAACTATGTGTATCGGAAAGTAAAAGTATTTTCATGTTTATTTTTCTGTAGTAAATCTTAACCTTAATCGATATGTTGCGAAACCAACTAAACTTCAATTCCGACAAAATGACAAAAGTGAATTATTGGCTTTACCATTACTTGATTCAAAACTATGAATTTCCATTTTTGTTGAATAAAAAATCTTTAAAATGAAATTTCTGCCAGTAAAAACATTTCGTATCATCTATGGATTAATCTTGTTTTGTCGAATTTAATTTCGACTACGAAATAACGTAAAAGCGACAAGATTTCATAACTAAAGTCCATCTTTTTTATCGATAAATTTCTAATGTTAATACTAAAATCTAATGAAAAAATCTTTGAGTTTTTGCTCGGCATCGATCCAAAATAAAGTTTCAATAATCAAACAGAAATTATTTAAATCAGCTGTAAAATAATTTAAAGTATTCAAACTCAAGCGGGCTTAAATCGACAAGTTTTTGAAATCTCCATCAAAATTCATCTCTGTACAACGATGAAAAAAAAGTGATAAAAAAACAATTTAAAAACATAAAATCATTCAGAAATTTAAAACTTCGAAGAAGTTCGCTCTTGTTTTGACCCCTATAAACCTAGAGTATTTTTAATTTTTTAAAGTGTAATGTTTTAGGCTGCTTTTTTTCTGTTTAAAATCAAGTGTTTGTCCTTTTCCCATTTCTCCATTGGAGTGATTTTTCCAAGCAATCCATGTAGTCTTTTGTTATTATAAAACACTACGTAGTTCTTTAAAATTTGCT
>Ga0265293_10000332_pt1 | contig 114717 bp, 89 predicted proteins | sample Munlanlewell138R_FD_192505 | JGI IMG/M metagenome (GOLD analysis project Ga0265293, IMG submission 192505) | Leachate microbial communities from a municipal landfill in Southern Ontario, Canada - Leachate well 138R | ecosystem: Engineered > Solid waste > Landfill > Unclassified | place... | reverse complement strand
ACGGGTGGCTTGGACGCAGCCTTATGGGGAAATGATATTGGAGAAGGCATGTTGTGGGGAGCCACTGGAGGAGCTATATTTACAACTTTCACCTCTGAGAACTTTAGTAATTTGACTAAAGGAGAAGGTTTTTATACCAACAAGAATGTTTTTAATAGTATGATGGAGAAAGGTATGGATAAACAGGCAATACTTGATTATTTTGGCTTTGAAGGTAGTTACAAACCAAATAAATCAGCTGGTGCAGAATATGTTGAAGGAAAAGCTTATTATGGATCTACAAAACCTTCAGATGGTCAAATTTCTTATGGCGATTTAGCTTTCAGCTCTTATGATAATCTTAGAGGAACATATCAGAAAGAGCTTTACACAAGTCTTAAAGTTAGAAATGGATTAGGAGTTGACACATTTACACTAGATGGATTGGAACACATGAAATATTTCCCTGAAGAAGCAAAAGGTTTTTATAATTCATTTAAAAATAATGGATTATATCCAAATTCAACCTTTAATTATTTAGGTCAAGCTAATGCATATTGGTCTCAAATGTATGGAGTTTCAATAGTTGAAAGAAAATGGTATCACTTTATTTATAAAATCCCAAGAAGATGGTAAGATTAATATTTGTATTTGTGTTAATTACAAACTTTTGTTATGCTCAAGACACAATCAAAGAGATTGAAATTGTCAATGCTATTCAATCTTGGCCTCAATTTAATGGAAGGATTGATGAGTTCGTTAAACAAAGCATTTCTTATCCTGAAAAAGCAATTACTGACTCAATAAAAGGAGTAGTTTATGTTACTTTTTGGGTAGATACTTTAGGGTTTACTTATGATCACAAAGTCGCAAATGGGATTAAGGAGCTTAATGAAGAAGCATTAAGAATTGCTAAAACGATAAATTTCAATAAACCAGCATATCAAAATGGTGACCCTGTAAAAGTTCTATATACACTTCCCATAAGGTTTGAATTAAGCAACGTTGGCAAGAAAAAACAGAGAAAAGATTGCAGGTAATATAAATGTGTTTTGATGAGGTTGAAATATTTGACTTTCTAGTTTCAACCTCATTATTTTTTCTGTTGTACAAGCTCTTCAACCAACTTCTCCAACTGCTGTATGCGGCTAAGCAGGGTGGTACGTTCGGTTTCGGCTAAAGTATGATAGTGGTTAACGATGTTTCCACCATGGTTATATTCACTATTGTTGTAAAAAACCATATTGTCATTAAAGTTCATTAAGAAAACATGATCCACCTCAAGCACAACGGCAATCTGCTGCATACGCTGTATATCAAATTTAGTTTGTCCGTTTTCGATGCGGCTATAGCTTACCTGCGAGATGCCCAGGCACTCTGCCATTTACTTCTGGGTGTAGTTGCGTAACTCGCGTATCTTCTTAATCTTTTTATATCCAAAATAGCCCTTTTTAAAAACTGGAATAGAGGCCGATATAAATGTCACCACACAAAAAAAGGCTGCCCGAATCCATTCAGGCAGCCCTTTTTAATATTTATTTAGAAAACTTATTCGATAGTAAGTTTCTGGTTTTTAAGCTGTCCGTCAATTTGCATTTTTGCAATATACAATCCTTTGGGGAGCTTGTTAATCATGTCATTCAGCCTGTGTGTTCCGGCTTGCAGCATACCAAAGTCGCGCTGAGCAAGTTGCTTACCGCTGATGTCGTAAATGCTTACCGATACATCGGCTGATTTGCTTAGTTCAAGGTTTAAGGCACGCTGCGCTCCAACAGGATTAGGATACAGTTGGGCTGTGCTTTCGTTTTCAATCTCCTGCTGACCAACATAGCCGTAAGCAAACTGATTACGTTCCAGAGAACCAAATGCCTGACCGGTGAATAAAGGATCATTACCTTCGCCAATAACGGCGTAATATCCTGTTCCATTGTTGCAGCATATTCCGTTTCCACCGGCATCATGAATCACAAATTCGTAACATCCCAGATCGCTAACTTCCAGTGGGATGGTCAGTGTAGTACTCGGTGTGCTGTAAGGGCCACCTGATTGAATAACTTCACCATTGGTATTAAATAATTCCCAAGTTGTTTCTTCAGGAGACTTGTCCAACAATATGAAAAGGAATAAATCAACACCATTTACATTAATTGATTCTACGAAGTCAAAAGTCTCCGCATTATTTTTTGGATAATCATCAACCTGGCCATTAGTCTGGCTTATCACGATATCCAATTCATTTTCAGCCTGCAAATCAAATGTAATCTCGCCTGCATCAACAGTTGCAGTTTCCAAAAAGCTGAGGTTTCCACTCCAATCTGTTGTGTGTACTAAAGTACCATTTATATGGAATTCAATTGTTGCATTGGTCAGCATATCCGAACCGTAATTCGTGATTGTGGCTTGAGGTTCCATGGTGCTGCTGCAGTTAGATGAAGTGGCGTTTGAAATGGTTTTAACGGCAGCATCATTGGCATAAATAGGCACAATCTGCTCTGTGCTGCTGTTGGCTGCCTGATGCACGTGTTTGCTGTTGTTGTCCTGTACAAAACCAACGGCTGCAATTTGATCTATCTCGTAAACGTTTTGTAGTTCCCAGGCTGTTTCAACAAAGAAATAATCATCCTTTTCAAAATCTGGAAGTGAGGTGCCAGCTTTGGAAGGGATAAGGGCTTTCATTACGTTACGAAAAACTTTTTCGCCATTAGAACCGGGAGGCGATGTGAAGTTTATTTCTTTCTCAATAACCGCTATATGCGCTACCAAATTGCCACTAACAGCCTGGTCGGCCCGTATAAGCATGGTAACATACACACTATCCTGATCATCACTCAGGCGGTGTTGCAGCTGAATTTCGAGTGGAGAAGTGTTGGCGGAATAATTATTCAGCATGGCTTGGCTAATTTGTGAGGGCGTACCATGAAAATAATTGCCACTTAAATACACATGGGGTACGGAGTTGATGCTGTAATAATTTTTTCTTGCGCTATTGTCGCCGGGGTTATGGTGATACATGGGGTCGTTACCGGCTCCGGGCCAGTTCATGTGGTACTTAATGGAGGTTATGATGTCTTCATTGTTGTGAAGTAAGACATCAAAAGCAGGGTTTTGAGCTGCGCAGGGGCCGCAGGTCGAGCTTGTAAAGCCTTCGGCCAACAGCATTCTGCTCACTTGAGCGGATAAAAGCACTGGCATCAAAGCCAGTAAAATAGTTAAGGTGTAAATCTTTTTCATGGGTTTATTAAATTTAGGTATTCAGGTATTGCAAAGCTAAAAATTTTATTATTGCAAATATACTACTAAACAGACAACACTTTCGCTCTTTAGGTTGTCTTTAAACGATTAAGGCATCAGAATTAATTGCTAAAGTTTACCTTAATCTACACAGTAAAAAAAATTGCACGATCTTTGTAACAAATTAAGCTTATCATTAATACAAAATCCCATGAAAAAATTAGTACTTCTTTTAACTTTGTTAATTGGCACAGGCTATTATGCTTCTGCACAATCACTTAGCATGCATCTTGATGGTGTTCAGATTGAAAACGGCCAAGATATTTATATTAATGGTGAACTGTCAGGAGATCAATTTGAAGAATTTTTGGCACACATGCTTGTCAAAAATAATACAGATCGTGATATTCCCGTAAAAGCCCGTCGCGATAATATGGATGTGGTTGAAGGCTCTATGAATTACCTTTGCTGGGTTTCATGTTTTGCCAATGATGTTGTTGAATCACCTGATGCCTATAATCTGGCTGCCGGTGAAACAACCTCGGATCAAATCTTTGCCGGACATTATGCGCCGCAAGGTAAGGCCGGAACTTCTACCGTCAAATACACCTTCTTTAATGAGAACAATCCTGACGACAATATTTTCTTTATCGCCCACTTCATTATTCGTGCAACTTCGCAGTCACTCAGCATGCATCTCGATGGTGCTGAAATTGAAAATGGTCAGAGCATTTATGTTAATGGTGAGATTACGAATGATCAGTTTGAAGAATTCTTAGTGTATATGCTCGTCAAAAATAATTCAGACCGCGATATACCTGTTAAAGCCCGCCGCGAAGACGTGGACGTGGTTGACGGCACCATGAATTACTTATGCTGGGTCACTTGTTTCGGTAATGATATTTTTGAATCACCCGATGCCTATGTTCTAACTGCCGGTGAAATGACTTCAGAGGAAATCTTTGCTGGACACTATATGCCACAAGGTCAAGCCGGAACTACCACTGTGAAGTATACTTTCTTTAATGAAAATGACCCTGAAGATAATATTTTCTTTATTGCTCATTTCGTAGGTAGCCCAACTTCTGTAAATGACATTTTGGCAAAATCAGTGATTAGCGATGTTTACCCTAATCCCGCCAGCCAAGTGGTATCTTTCGACTATAATTTGCCTGTAGAGGTAAAATCAGCCGAAGTTACTTTGTTTAACTTGTTGGGTCAGAAGGTTGTTTCACAGCCCATTAACGATTTTGCCGGTAAACTTCAAATCAATGTTTCTGATTTGCCTGAGGGTGTTTATTTTTACAGCCTTAGGCTCAATCAGCAAAACGCTGTAACGAAAAAATTAATCATACGTCGCTAATCCCAGAGAATTTTTCGATTTTATAAGTGAAAAAAAGCCGGTTTATCAGTAAGCCGGTTTTTTTAGTGATTACCGAAAACGTTTGTTATTTTAGTCAGCTAAATAAATCAGCAGTCAGATTTTGTATTTAAAGGCTTGAACAACACGTCAAAAACCTGATTTTATATCAGCTGCTTCACGTAATACTTCAAATCAAAGCGTATTATTTTTTATATTTGTCTTATTTTTGCATGATTAGGCGGTGGCTGTCCTATCGTGATATGTTTTAATTTGTGAGCCATATTGATTGAATAATCAATTTTATAAACACAGGATTACTGAACCAAAAATGACCTACTATGGGTATTAAACAGAAAACCTCGGAACTTCAACGCCGTATGCGCGACGCATTAATGGGCGGTGGTGACAAAGCAATCGAAAAGCAAAAAGCTATTGGAAAGCTTACTGCCCGCGAACGTATTATCGCCTTGCTTGATCCTAAATCTTTTCACGAGTATGACCTCTTTGTAGAACATGCCGCGAAAGATTTTGATATGGATAAAAAATACCTTCCCGGCGATGGGGTAATCACCGGAACGGGTACCCTGAGTGGCCATCCTGTTTGTATTTATGCACAGGACTTTACCGTTGCAGGTGGCTCGCTGGGTTGGATGCACGCCAAAAAAATCACCAAAATCATGGATCATGCCATGAAACTGAAGGTGCCGATTATCGGCATCAACGACTCCGGTGGCGCGCGTATTCAGGAAGGTGTTAACTCGCTGGCCGGTTATGGCGAGATATTTTATCGCAACACCCAATCTTCAGGTGTTATCCCTCAAATCTCTGTTATTCTGGGGCCTTGCGCCGGTGGAGCGGTTTATTCGCCGGCACTCACCGACTTCGTGTTCGTGGTCGAAAATATCTCCAAGATGTTTATTACCGGTCCCGAAGTAATTAAAACCGTACTCGGCGAAGAAATCTCTATGGAAGAGCTTGGCGGTGCTCGCGTTCATTCCGAAATTACTGGTAATGCTCATTTTTTTGCTGAAAGTGAAGAAGAATGCTTTAGCCAAATCAAACAGCTGATGAGTTTTATTCCATGGAATAATATGAAAAAAGCTGAGAAGTTTCCTAAAAAAGCACCAAAAACCAGAAGTTATAAAATCGATACCATTTTACCTACCGATCCCAGGCTTCCTTATGATGTGCGCGATGTGATAAAAGCTTTGACTGACGATTCAGAGTTTTTGGAAGTACAGGAGCTTTTTGCTGCTAATATCGTTATTGGTTTCGCACGCGTAAATGGCGATACAGTTGGCTTTGTGGCCAATCAGCCAAATGTTTTAGCGGGTGTGCTCGACGTGGATTCGTCTGATAAAGCCGCCCGTTTTATCCGTTATTGCAACGCTTTCAATGTGCCGCTTGTTACTTTGGTTGACCTTCCCGGCTATCTGCCCGGCGTTGATCAGGAGCATGCCGGTGTTATCCGCCACGGCGCAAAAGTGCTTTACGCCTATTCGGAAGCTACCGTCCCAAAAATCACCGTCATTATGCGCAAGGCATATGGTGGCGGATATATTGCCATGTGCTCACATCACCTGCGTGCTGATTTTGTGTTTGCCTGGCCTACTGCCGAAATCGCCGTTATGGGCCCTGAAGGTGCTGCAAATATCATCTTCAGAAAAGAAATTCAATCTGCCGAAAATCCGGACGAAATGCGGAAACTGAAGGTAGAAGAATATAAAAAGAAATTTGCTAATCCTTATGTTGCTGCGGCTTATGGCTATATTGATGCCGTTATTGAGCCCGCCGAAACGCGCCGCATGTTGATGCACTCGCTGGATATTTCCAAAGATAAAATCGTAGAAGTTCCTATGAAAAAACATGGAGTTCCACCATTTTAATTAAGGGCTATACGATTCATTTTAAGCTTTTATCAAAAATTTTAAGTTTACACAGCTTTTTAAATCTATTTTTAGCTTATGAAAAAGGAAAATCCGGCAGAACAAAAACCGAAATATGAGACGCTTATAATCGATAATGTTAAGTACAAAACAACATTAACGAAAAAATACATCAACAAAAAGCCCTTTAGTGAAAAAGTTCTCGGTAATATGACAGCGTTCATACCGGGAACCATTACAGAGGTGTTTGTTACTCAAGGTCAACGCGTGGAAGAAGGTGATCCACTTGTGGTTTTGGAAGCCATGAAGATGCTTAACGAAATCCGTGCTCCTTTTGCAGGTGAAGTAAAACAGCTGTTGGTAGAGCCCGGTCAGCGGGTTTCAAAAAATCATTTACTTGTAGAAGTTGTTTCTTCTTGAGTAAAACTACTGTTTTCACTGTCAATAATATCCAACACCTCATCGCGGCCAAGCCCGGTTTCTGAGGAGGTGGAAATTGTTATTGGCAGTGCTTCCCAGTTTTTCAACAACTCATTCTTGAAGATTGTTATCTGTTTAGAAGCCATTCCCTTGCTCAATTTGTCTGTTTTTGTGAAAATCAGCACAAAAGGGATTCCTTGTTGGCCTAAGTCATTAATAAATTCAAGATCAATCTTTTGAGGAGGAATTCGACTGTCGATAAGTACGAAAAGATAAACCAGGTTGCTGCGTTTTTGCAAATATTCCTTGAGCATTTCCACCCATTTTTCGCGTTCGGTGCGCGATCGTTTTGCGAAACCATAGCCGGGCAAGTCAACCAGATACCAGCTTTCGTTGATTAAAAAATGATTGATGGTGATGGTTTTGCCTGGTTTTGACGAGATTTTGGCCAGCTTTTTCTTGCCGGTCAACATATTTATCAGCGAGGACTTTCCAACGTTCGACCTTCCGATAAAGGCGTATTCGGGCAGATTATCTGGCGGTAGTTTATCAACTTCCGTATTGCTTTGTATAAAATTAGCTTCAGAGATTATCATGAGAGGTGCACGGGTTTTTCTCCTTTTTCAAAATGTAGGTGACGGTCTTTTTTGATGCCGTAAATATCATCGATTGTAAGGATGATTCCTGTTTCCTCTACCTCACCAAAGGAAGTGTTTAATGCTGTGCCAAAGGTGCGCATGGTTGAAGAAAGATTCATATAAGCATTCACCAAAGGAGGTATATTGTGTTTGCGTTCACGTACCTTTTGAACCAGAATTTTATAGTTTTCTTCGTAATTTTTTCCGGTAAATACCTTTTCTAATTCGGATAGACTGTGATGGTAAGGCATTGGATTATAGGGATAAACAAGTTTGTCCGGATCAGGGAAAAAGCGGTTTAAGAAGTACAGTATCAGGTCGCGGGCAAATTTATCGTAATGAGGATACATGGTAACTTTCCCAAAGAAATATTTGGAATGAGGATATTCTTGTATGAGCGATCCCAAGCCGTCCCATAAATTGTCTAAGGCAAAAATACCCTTGCGGATATTGTTCATGGGTTGATAAAAAGGCTGTACAAACGACCGTCCCAGTTCAATCGTTTTAGGAATAAACTCTTTGATAAACTGATCAGAATAGTGAAAAAGTTTGGCGGCCGGTGTTTGCACTTTACCATGCGCGTCAATGGGTAAATTTTTACAGTCAACAAAACGATAACCACCCATAATGGCCTTGTCTTCAGGATTCCACACTATCAATTGTTTAAAGCTATAAGGTCCTTGGTCAAAATCGTCGATGTCGATGGGTTTGCCTGTTCCTCCGCCGGAATCTCTAAAAGTGATTTCGCGCAAGCGGCCAATTTCCTGCATCACATTGGGCGAGTCCTGGTCGGAAATAATATAAATTTCGTTGTTTCCATTGTTTGTTTTTCTGAAAAACCTATCCTGAGTAAGTTCAGAATAAATGGTTTCAACGGGGACAGGTGGTATTATTGGTTTCATGTTAAAAAAATTAGCATTTAAAAAAGCGTGTAGTTTTCCGTCGGGTCAAATATTAAATCAGGGTTTTTAGGTAGTTGATAGATGTAATTTCTGAGCTGCGTGGCCCATTCTTTATCAGTGCGCGTTTTGTCGAAAGTTTCGTAGCTCACAGGTGTACCAAAAGTGATGATAATTTTTTTGTCTTTCTGTTTAAAAAACTCATCTGCCAGGTATAACATCTCAAAGTTGGCTTTGATGCCAAGCGATTTACGAATATTTGACAGTCCGTAAAAAAAGTTAGAGTTTCTGCCTGCAATATGTGTTGGTACAATTGTTCGTTGATATCTTTTCGCCTTTGTCAAGAAGGTTTTTTTCCATTCCAAGTCGTAAATTTTACCGCCCTTTTTGCGCGAAACAAGTCCAAAAGGAAAATAGCAAATACTGTCGTTGCCTTCAAAAGTTTCATTTAAAATCCGGATATTTTCTGCATTGCTGCCGTGTTTATTAATGGGAATAAAAAGCGGTTTCAGGTTTTCGAGGTAAAGTAAAATATCATTGACAGGAAAGCGGATATCTTGCCGTTTTTTACCTAGAGCCTGCATCAATGCGATGCCATCGAGGCCGCCAAGTGGATGGTTAGAGGCGACAATAATCCGCTCGGAAACCGGAATTTTTTCCAAGCCAATCACTTCTACCTCCGGATCAAACTCTTCCATGATTGCATCCACGAAATCAAGACCGTAGCGGTGTTTTGAGCGTTTAATTAAACGGTTAATCTGTTCCTGGTGTATGATGCGCTTGATGTAGCTATACACGAAACCAGGAATAAGTGCAGACAGGCGTGGATTTTTTTGGTTAAATACACGTTCCACATCAATCAAATTCTGGTCTTGCTGAGGGACAGACTGCTGCGTTTCTTTCATAGTTCACTTACGGCTTTTCGTTACAAAAATAGCTAAAATGATGATGTAATGGGCTACAAAATTTTCTCAAGCTCCCATCTGTCTGATTTTGTGTTTTTTCCATTTTAATTGGTAATAAAACGTATTCATTATCAAGTGATAAGCTTTTATGCCACTTTCTTGCATTTTTTAAAACGCTTTGTAACAGGTGATTACGCTAAAATTTCAAATTATTTTCAGCTTTTTTGTAACATTTGATAACTTTTGTGGTATAAAATGGGGTAATGTGGGAAAAAATGCACTAATTTTACCTCACTAATTGACAAATTTTTGAATTACCCAATCGGACAATATCAATGTAAGCTGGATGCCAAGGGAAGACTGATGCTTCCGGCAGATTTCAAGGAGCAACTTGGCGGCCTTGCAGGGGAGGGTTTTGTGCTTCGGCCAGGTCTTTTTAGCAAGTGTCTAGAGCTTTATACTATGAGCGATTGGGTACAAACGCAGGATAAGTTGCGTTCGTTGAATCAATTTGTGCGGTCGAATGTAGAACTTGTACGTAAGTACAATGCCGGAGCCAAAATGGTAAAAATTGATGGCTCAGGGCGTTTGCAGATTCCCAAAAACCTGATTGATTCAGGTGGCTTGCAGAAGGAGGTAGTACTCACTTCTCTCACTGTCAAAATGGAGCTTTGGGATAAAGCGTCGTACGATGAGGAAATCAACCGCATGGATGAAGACGCATTCGAAAGATTGGCAACAGAGAAACTGGGTAATACCGACCAAACGAGCTAAAAATATATGTACCACAAACCAGTCATGCTTCACGAATCAGTGGAAGGCTTGCAGGTGAAACCTGATGGCCTTTATGCCGATGTAACCTTTGGCGGAGGCGGCCATGCCCGTGCCATAATGGAGAAGTTGGGCAATGGACGGCTGTTTGGTTTTGATCAGGACAAAGATGCGCAGGCCAATGCCATTGCTGATGATCGTTTTACTTTTATACCTCATAACTTTCAGTACCTCAGTAATTTTGTGCGTATGTATGGCGTTGAGCAGCTCGATGGTATTTTTGCCGATTTGGGCGTTTCCTCACATCAGTTTGATGTGGCCGAAAAAGGCTTCTCTACCCGTTTTGAAGGTGCGCTGGATATGCGGATGGATCAAAATAGCGCCAAATCTGCTGCTGATATTGTGAACACATACGATCAGGAACAGCTCACGACTTTGTTTAGAAAATATGGCGAACTGCCAAACGCCTGGAATATGGCCGGACATATTGTTGCTTACCGCCAAAATCAAGCCATAAAATCTACCACAGACCTCAAAACTGCCATTGAAAAAAGCTTGCCAAAGCACAAGGAATTTAAGGTGCTGGCACAGGTTTTTCAGGCCTTGCGCATCGAGGTAAATGAAGAACTGAAAGTACTGGAAATTTTCCTCGAACAATGTGCGCCACTGCTCAAACCCGGCGGAAGATTAGTGGTAATTTCTTACCACTCGCTCGAAGACAGACTGGTGAAAAATTTTATGCGTTCAGGCCGTGCTGATGGCGTGATTGAAAAAGATTTTTTCGGTCGACCACAAACACCTTATGAGCTCATTAGCCGCAAACCGATTATCCCTACAACACCTGAAATAGAAGAAAATAACAGATCAAGAAGTGCCAAACTTAGAATAGCACAAAAGAAATAAGATGGAAAAAAGAACCAATGAATTAATAGAAAAGCACGAGGCGCCCCCTCAGGCAGAACCAAAAATCAAAAAGCAACGCAGTCTTTTTGGGAAGTTCTTTCTGGAGGTGCTTGGCGGTGATTTTTTGGCCTATAGCTGGGTCAGAAAGCAAACCAGTTACGTGTTTTTTCTGGCTGCTATAGCATTGGTTTATATCGGTAACAGCTATTATACCGAGGGTATGAGTCGGAAAATTGACGACTTAAACCGCGAGCTTAAAGAGCTGCATTACGAGTATATTTCTACAAAATCTGATCTGATGCAGCAGACCAAACAATCCGAGATTGCAAGAAAACTTAAAAATTCAGGGCTAAAAGAATCGACGGAGCCTGTTAAGAAATTGATCATCAAAATGGAGGATTACGATTGATGGATGAGAAAAAAGACATATTGTGGCGGGTTTACCTGTTGTATGTAGTGATGCTCATCTTCGGACTGGCGATTGTTTTCCGCATTGGCTGGATTCAGCTTACAAAAGGCGAACAGCTTAGGGCGCAGGCGCAAAAGCAAGAGCTGAAATTTTTCAGCGTCCAAGCTTTGCGCGGAAATGTGTTGTCCGATGATGGTGCTTTATTAGCCACTTCGGTGCCGGTTTTTGAGGTCCGCCTGGATATTGCTTCCACGCTGATTGATCAACCGTTTTTTGATTCAAAAGTTGATTCGCTGGCGTTCTTACTTTCTGAACTTTTTAAGGATAATTCCAAAGCAGCCTATCTGCACGATCTCAAAACTGCGCGCAAACAAGGCAACCGTTATTTTTTGTTGCATAGCCGCGCCACTTTTTCTCAAGTGAAAAAATTGCGCAGCTTCCCGATTTTGAAACGGGGCAAATACAGAGGCGGCCTGATTTTGATTCCACATGATAAACGTGAAAAGCCTTTCCGGGAGCTCGCGAGCCGAACAATTGGATATGAAAATGAAAGCGAAGATTTGTTTGTGGGCATCGAGGGCGCTTACCATCAGGAGCTGAAAGGAATTGACGGCAAACAACTGAAACGCCGGATAAACAATGGAGATTGGAAACCCATGTTTGACGATAATGAGGTGGAGCCGCAAAACGGAAAAGATGTGGTGACAACGATCGACATCAACATACAAGATGTGGCTGAGGATGCGCTGCGTCGCAATTTGATTGAAAACAACGCCGAAGAAGGCTGTGCGGTGCTGATGGAAGTGGCTACCGGAAAAATTAAAGCCATCGCTAACCTGAGTTGGGACAAGGCATCGGGGGCTTATCGGGAAAAATATAATTATGCACTGGCCGAGAGTGTTGAGCCGGGTTCTACTTTTAAATTGGCTTCGATGATGGCGCTGCTTGAAGATGCTAAAGTGAAACTGAGCGACACCATTGATATTGGCAGGTCGGGCTACACTGTATATTTTAACAGAACGATGCGTGATGTTTATCCCATCCGCAACGGCAGAATTACGGTGCGGGAAGCTTTCGAAAAGTCGTCGAATGTGGCCATTAGCCGACTCGTTTATGAGGCCTATAAAGAAAATCCGGAAAAGTTTGTGGAACGCCTCTACGGGATGTCGCTCAACAACCCGCTTGGGATGGATATTGCCGGTGAAGGCAAGCCGTATATCAAGCATCCACGCGATAAAAAATATTGGTATGGCACCACACTTCCCTGGATGTCAATTGGATATGAGCTGAGTATGACGCCTTTGCAAATCCTGACTTTTTATAATGCGGTGGCCAACGATGGCAAAATGGTGAAGCCTATTTTCGTTGAAGAAATTCGGCAGGGCGTGAATGTAGTGAAGCATTTTGAAACCACTGTGATCAATAAATCTATCGCTTCCCGCTCCACCATCGACTCTGTGAAAAGCCTGATGGAAGGGGTGGTGCAAAATGGTACGGCGCGGTACCTGAAAAGCAGCTCCTTCACCATCGCCGGAAAAACCGGGACAGCACAAATTGCAAGTGGGAAAACCGGCTACAACAAAACGAATTACACCGCTTCTTTTGTAGGATATTTCCCTGCTTCAAACCCAAAATATAGCTGTATCGTTGTAGTCAGCAATCCCTCATCCGGGAAAATTTATGGAGGAGCGGTATCCGCACCCGTCTTTAAAGAAATTGCCGATAAAATTTATGCTACCCGCTTAAATATTCACGACGAAACAAAAGATAAACCCGTAGAAACAAGTGTTTTGGCGATAACCGGTGTGCCGCTTTTTCACGAAGATGCTGCCAGTTTGTACGAAGCCCTTGAAGTACCGTTTCAGAATACTTCTAAGGGAGCAGTTTGGCTCAATGCCAAAGCAGATTCACTGGGCTTGGCTTTGCGAAGCATCAACTACCGCGAAAATCTTATTCCTAATCTAAGAGGCATGAACGCGCGCGATGCTGTGTTTTTACTTGAAAATATGGGGATGAAAGTGCAGTTGAGCGGACATGGGCAGGTGGCCTGGCAATCGATAAATGCCGGAAATACCCCTGTGAAAGGACAAATGATCGAACTAAAACTCTTGAATTTGTGATGAAGAAGAGCGTGTCAGATATAATTTATAAATGCCCGGTGCGCGATGTGGCCGGCGATACCTCTACAAACGTGGATGCCTTGTTTTTTGATTCCCGTGAAGTAGCACCGGGAAGCTTGTTCTTTGCTGTTAAAGGCCAGCTTTCTGATGGGCATTTGTTTATAAATCAAGCGATTGAAAATGGTGCTGTGGCTGTGATTTGCGAAAAAATGCCCAACCAACTTCATCAAAATGTCACTTATATCCGTGTCGAAAACGCCGCTTACAGCCTGGCGCTGGCAGCTGCTAACTTTTATGAGCATCCTTCACAAAAACTCAAGCTGGTTGGCGTAACCGGTACGAATGGCAAAACAACTATCGCAACTTTGTTGCACCAATTGTTTACTGATAACGGCTTTAAGGTTGGGTTGCTTTCGACCATTGAAAATAAAATTGGACAAAATATCCTATCCGCATCACACACAACACCGGATTCGCTAAGCCTGAACAAGCTTTTGAGCGAGATGGTTAGCCAAGGCTGCGATTATGCTTTTATTGAAGTGAGTTCGCATGCCATTGATCAGTTTCGGGTGGCAGGATTGCGTTTTGCCGGTGGAATTTTTAGCAACCTCACCCACGATCACCTGGATTACCACGGAAGTTTTCAAGCCTATCGCGATACCAAAAAAAGTTTTTTCGATTGGTTGCCTGCAACTGCTTTTGCACTCATCAATCTCGACGACAAAAACGGTCGCTTTATGGTGCAAAATACTAAAGCGAAAATTTGTACCTATTCGCTTCAATATGAATCAGATTACCGGGCAAAAGTGCTCGAAAATACTTTTGAAGGACTTTTGCTGCTCGTCAATGGAGAAGAAGTTTCTACCCGTTTGGCCGGTGCTTTCAATGCGTATAATTTGCTTGCAATTTATGGAGCAGCCCGTCAGTTGGGGCTTTCGGAGATCGAAACGCTGGAAGGTTTGAGTATGCTCAGATCTGCCTCCGGACGTTTTGATCTGGTTTATCATCCCAGTGGCATCACCGGTATTGTGGATTATGCACATACGCCCGATGCGCTGCTGAATGTATTGAAAACCATCGATCAGGTGCGGACCCACAACGAGCGGCTGATTACGGTGGCCGGTGCCGGTGGCGACCGCGACACCAGCAAACGCCCTGAAATGGCGCGAATCGCTGCAACATACAGCAATAAACTGCTGCTCACTTCTGATAACCCGCGAACTGAAGCTCCTGAAAAAATTATTGCCGATATGCGCAAAGGCGTTGAGCCAGCACATTTTAATCGGGTGCTAGCAATTACCGATCGCAAAGAAGCCATCAGAACGGCTGTGGCGCTGGCAAATAAAGGAGACATCATTTTGGTGGCTGGGAAAGGCCACGAAAAATACCAGGAAATCAATAAGGTGAAGTATCCTTTTGACGACCTGGAAGTACTGAAAGAAGCTTTAAATCAAAGACTTGTATAGTTATGTTATATTATCTTTTTTCATACCTCGATCAATATTTTGACTTACCCGGAGCGGGCATGTTTCAGTACATTTCCTTTAGGGCTGCTGCTGCTGTGATTACCTCGCTCGTGATTTCTTTGGTTTTTGGCAAGCGCTGGATCACTTATCTCAACAAAAGGCAGGTGGGCGAAATTGTTCGTGATCTGGGTCTTGAAGGTCAAAAAGAGAAACAGGGAACACCAACAATGGGCGGGCTGATTATCCTGGCTTCTATCGTGATTCCCACTTTGCTTTTTGCGGATTTGGCTAATGTTTATATCATTTTAATGCTGTTTACTACGATATGGTTAGGCGGACTGGGATTCTACGACGACTATATTAAAGTGTTCAAGCAGGATAAAAAAGGTCTTTCGCCCCGACTGAAAATTACCGGACAGGTGATTTTGGGTTTGGTAGTTGGCCTGGTGATGTATTTTGATGATGCGGTTGTGATGCGCGAAAAGCCGGTGCAAGTGCAACAGATTGTGCAGGAAATGCCACAAACCGGGAAGCAAAGTCGTTTTACGCTTTCCGAACACCGCTCAACGAAAACCACAATCCCTTTTATAAAAAACAATGAATTTGATTATGCTGTTCTGCTCAAATGGATGGGCGGAGATTACCGCCAATGGGCATTTCTGATCTTTATTCCATTCGTTATTTTGATCATCACAGCGGTTTCCAACGGTGCGAACTTAACCGATGGCATGGACGGATTGGCGGTTGGCACCTCGGCGATAATCGGGGTGACGTTAGGGATTTTAGCCTGGGTTTCGGGCAACTTTATTTTTGCTGATTACCTCAATATCATGTACTTACCAAATACGGGCGAACTCACCATTTTCATCAGTGCCTTTGTGGGAGCCAACATTGGTTTTATGTGGTATAATTCGTATCCGGCGCAAGTGTTTATGGGCGATACAGGAAGTCTGGCGTTAGGCGGCATCATTGCGGTGTTCGCCATTCTTATCCGGAAAGAGCTACTCATCCCGATACTTTGTGGCATTTTTCTGGCCGAAAGTCTCTCGGTGCTTTTGCAGGTCAGTTATTTCAAATATACACGCAAAAAATTTGGTGTAGGCAAGCGTATTTTCCTGATGGCGCCGCTGCATCACCACTATCAAAAACAGGGTTATCCTGAACCAAAAATCGTTCAACGATTTCTAATCGTGGGCATTATGCTCGCGGTTTTAACCATTATCACCTTAAAAGTCAGATAATTGTGAAAGCATTAAAGCATAAATATCACCAAATAGCAGTACTTGGCGCCGGCGAAAGCGGTTGCGGTGCTGCCATCCTTGCCAAAAAGCAGGGCATGGAGGTATTTGTGTCTGATGCCGGAAAAATTACAGAAAAATTTAAACAGTTTTTGCTCGAAAATAATATCCCGCACGAGGAACTCCAGCATACCGAGAAACGGATTTTGCAAGTAGATCTAATCATTAAAAGTCCCGGAATTCCCGAAGAGGCTGGCGTTATACAAAAAATTAGAAAAGCCGGCATTAATCTGGTCTCCGAAATTGAGTTTGCGAGCTGGTTTACCAATGCTTTTTTGATTGCAGTAACGGGCTCCAACGGCAAAACCACAACGACCGCTTTACTTGGCCATATCATGAGAAACGCAGGACTGGATGTTTGCGTAGCCGGAAATATCGGACGTAGCTTTGCTGCTGCTTTGGCCGAGAGCGATCACACCTATTTTGTGCTGGAAATCAGTAGCTTTCAGCTTGATGATATCGTGGATTTTAATCCGGACATTGCCGTTTTGCTCAATATCACACGCAATCATTTAGATCGCTACCAAAATAGTTTTGAGGCTTACACGGCTTCGAAGATGCGGATTATAAAAAATCAGACCACTGAAAACTGCCTGATTTTTAATGCCGATGATGCGCTTATTCAATCCGAATTAGTGAAACATCCCGCGCAGGCAAAATTATTTCCAATAAGTATTGAAAAAGAAATTAAAACTCAGGGTGCTTTCGCGAGCAACAACCTGATAAACATACATGTAAATCAAACAAATTTTAATATGACAATCGAACAATTAGCTTTACAAGGCAAGCACAATACCTATAATTCGATGGCCGCAGGTGTAACGTCCAAATTGCTCCAAATCCGCAGTGAATCGCTGAAGCAGAGCATGTCGGATTTTCAAAATATCGCTCATCGCATTGAATACGTAGCCAATGTGCACGGAATTTCTTATTTTAACGACTCGAAAGCTACTACTGTAAACGCTACCTGGTTTGCCCTCGAAAGTATGACAAAACCTGTGATCTGGATTGCGGGCGGCATTGATAAAGGAAACGATTACACTGCTCTGCTGCCATTGGTACGCGACAAAGTGAGGGCGCTGGTTTGTCTGGGTCGCGACAACCAAAAGCTTATCGAAACTTTTGCGCCAATTATCGAGCAAATAGCCGAAGCGGAAAATGCCAGGCAGGCTGTTACTATTGCTTCGATCCTGGCTCAAAAAGGCGATGTGGTGCTGCTTTCGCCCACTTGCTCCAGCTTTGATTTATTTGAAAATTACGAAGACAGAGGAAACCAATTTAAAGACGCGGTAAACGCTTTATAACTATGATGCGCAGAATTATTGGTGATATAAAAGGAGACAAAGTGATATGGGCAGTGGTTATTTTGCTGTCGATATTTTCGTTGCTTGCCGTGTATAGCTCAACCGGAACCCTTGCATACAAGTATCAGCAGGGCAACACCGAGTATTATATGCTCAAGCATTTCGTGATTTTGTTTCTGGGCTTGGTTTTTATGTATCTCACGCATAAAATCAAATACGTCTATTTTTCACCGGTATTTCAGGTGGCACTTTGGATTTCAATCCCGCTTTTATTGCTTACGCTGATTTTTGGGCTAAACCTCAATGAGGCAAAACGCGTGCTGCCACTGCCTTTCAACCTCACCTTCCAAACCAGCGACCTGGCTAAGCTCACCTTGATTATGTATTTGGCGCGCTTGCTGACCAAAAAACAAGACAGTATAAAGAGCTTCAAGTCGGCTTTTGTACCGTTGATGATTCCAATCTTATTGATTGTTTTGTTGGTGTTGCCGGCGAATTTTTCAACAGCAGCCATGATTTTTACCACGAGTTTGGTCTTGCTTTTTATCGGTCGTGTCAATATGAAATATATTTTCTCCTTGATAGGAATTGGTTTGGTTGGACTTACTGTTTTCATTATTATATTGATGCAAATGCCAGAAGATCAGCAGGGTAGGTTGTGGACGTGGAAAAACAGGATTGAGAATTTTACGCAGGATACGGGAGATAATTTTCAGAAAGAACAGGCCGAGATTGCTATTGCCAACGGAAAGTTCTTTGGCAAAATGCCCGGAAACAGCACCCAGCGCAACTTTTTGCCGCATCCTTATTCTGATTTTATCTTTGCAATTATTGTTGAAGAATATGGCTTGTTGGGAGGTGCTTTTATCGTGCTGATGTACCTGATACTGCTCTTTAGGGCGGTGGTGATTGTTACGAAAATCCCACAAACTTTTGGCGCCTTTTTAACCATCGGTGTGGCATTTAGCCTGGTTTTTCAGGCGATGGTAAATATGGGTGTTGCTGTTGGCTTATTGCCCGTTACGGGTCAGCCTTTACCTTTAATAAGTATGGGTGGAACCTCAATTTGGTTCTCCAGCCTTTCTATTGGGATAATTTTGAGTGTGAGTAAAGAAATAGCAAGAAAAGAACAAATTAATTTAGAAAATAGTCAAAATGTTGCAACAGTCGAAGCGGATTATTCTTAGCGGCGGCGGCACCGGAGGGCATATTTTTCCGGCCATAGCCATTGCTGATGCGCTCCACAGGCGTTTGCCCGATGCTGCCATACATTTTGTAGGCGCTACGAGTCGCATGGAAATGGATCGCGTGCCAAAAGCCGGTTACAGCATTGATGGCCTATGGATTAGTGGCTTGCAGAGGCGTTTTACCAAAGACAATATCTTGTTTCCGCTCAAAGTGATCGTGAGCCTTTTTAAAGCCAGAAGAATCCTGAAAAAGTTTAAACCCGACATAGTAATAGGAGTGGGCGGCTATGCCAGCGGACCAACCTTGCAGGCTGCCATAACTCTGGGAATCCCTACATTAATTCAGGAGCAAAACTCCTTTCCTGGAATTACTAACAGGCTGTTGGCCAAAAAAGTAGATAAAATATGTGCCGCTTACGACGGGATGGATAAGTGGTTTCCGACAGAAAAGACTATCTTAACCGGAAATCCTCTGCGCAAATCAGCGGTAGAGGTTGATGGGAAAAGCGCAGAAGCCATTGCGTTTTTTAAGCTGGATCAACAACTGCCCACAGTGCTTGTGGTTGGCGGAAGCCAGGGTGCACTGGCCATCAACAAGGCAATAAGTGCACATATTCAGTTATTTGAAAAGTACCGCATTCAGCTTATTTGGCAATGTGGAAAAGTATTTTATCAGGAAGCGAAAACGCAGGTCGAAGCCGCTAAATTAACTGATATTGTTAAAGTTACGGCATTTATTGACAGGATGGATTTGGCCTATGCAGCTGCTGATTTGGTGGTTTCGCGTGCCGGAGCGATGGCGATAGCGGAATTGGCTGTTGTGCGCAAAGCTGTTATTTTTGTGCCGCTGCCTACTGCCGCCGAAGACCATCAAACGAAAAATGCCTTACGGCTTGTTGCCAAAGGAGCGGCAATTGTGATACGCAACGAAGAAGCAAATCAAGTACTTGTACAGCAAGTTATTGGGCTTTTGGCAGATCAGCAAAGCATGGAAAAAATGGCGACGGCAATTGGAACTTTCGCGCTGCCCAATGCTGATGAAGCCATTGTGGACGAAATTGTAAAACTAATTAAGTGATGAAAACAGTAAACGGACAACAGGTATTTTTCCTCGGAATTGGCGGCATCGGCATGAGTGCCATCGCCCGCTTTTTCGTTACTTTAGGAGCCGTTGTTTCCGGTTACGACCGCACGCCTTCTGCCTTAACTGCACAACTTGAGCAGCAGGGTGTTTCTGTGTTTTATGACGATGATCCGGATTTGCTGTCCGGCAAAATTGATCTGGCCGTTGTTACACCTGCCGTTCCACAAGACAGTGAATTGTATAAAGCCTTGAAAGACAAAGATGTTAACATGATAAAGCGCTCGCAGGTGCTGGGGATACTTTCTGAAGAATATTTTACGGTGGCGATTGCCGGCACACACGGAAAAACCACTATTACTGCACTTACAGCACATATTTTTCAGGAGGCCGGACTTGCTTTCAATGGATTTATTGGCGGCATTGCCAATAACTTCAGCAGCAATTTGGTTCTTCATCCCGATGCAAAAATCTTGCTCGTCGAGGCTGATGAGTTTGACCGTTCGTTCCTTGCATTAAATCCTGATATCGCTCTAATTTCTTCTGTTGAGGCCGATCATTTGGATATTTATGGCGATCATTCAAAGCTTGTTGAGAGTTTTATTGCCTTCGCAGAAAGGCTTCCGGAAAACGGTAAACTCATTTTGCAGCAAGATCAAAAAATTAATACCACCCGGAAAAGCTATTATTATGGCCTGTCATCCAAATCAAATGTTTTTGCTGATGACATCAACATCAGGAATTTGAAGCAGGTTTTTAAGTTGCATTGTGGGATTCAAAAGGCGGTCGAAGTAAGTTTGGCTTTGCCCGGCTTGCACAATTTGAATAACGCGTTGGCGGCTACTTCGATAGCAATTCAGATGGGTATTGAACCTCAGGTGATTGCGAATGCGCTGGCTACATTTAAAGGGGTAAAACGACGCTTTGATATGCGGGTGAATAATGAAAAGCATAGCTATATTGATGATTACGCACATCATCCTACCGAAATAAGAGCCTGCTTGTCAGCCGTGCGTTCTGTGTTTCCAGATAGCCGGATTACCGCTGTTTTTCAGCCGCATTTATTCTCCCGCACGCGCGATTTGATAGCAGAATTTTCCAGCTGTTTTGGCGATGCAGACCAGCTTTTGTTGCTGGATATTTATCCTGCCCGCGAAAAACCAATCCCTGGAGTTGACTCCACCCATCTGCTGGATAAAATTTCGCTGGAAAAAAAATGGCTGGTTCAAAAGGCGGAGTTGCTGCCCACAATTGAACGGCTAAAACCACAAGTTCTTGTTACCATGGGAGCTGGCGACATCGATCGATTTGTTGAACCTATCGAAAAAATGATGCAGCTATGGTAAAAAAGATACTCAGCATAATCGTTTGGACAGTTAGTGTTTTAGGGCTTCTGGTGTTGTTTGCCTTTGCGCGGAAAAACTACCTAGATAAGCCTGTTACAGGTATTGAAGTCAGCGTGATACGCAAAAATCAGACTGGCTTTTTAAATCATTCAGATCTCCTAAACAGGGTCATAACTTTGACGGATTCTGCAAAAGGCAAGCCAATCAGGCAATTTAAGCTGCGAAAAATAAAGGAACATATAAGCCAAAACCCGTGGATTGAAGATGCTGACGTGAGCACCACTTTAGAAGGCAAAATAAGTGTGCGTGTGAATGAGCGTGATGCCTTTTTAAGGGCTTATAACCGGAAAAATGAATCGGTTTATATTGACAGGAATGGGATTATTTTCCCAACAAATCCGGCTTATGCCTCCAGGGTGATTATCGCCAGCGGATACCTGGATTTCCCGGGGCTTAAAAAGCAAAAAACGGCTTCAATTTTTGATTCAGCTTATCGAAAAACTGCCCTGCCGAAAATATTTCAGTTGAACACGGCGATTCAGGATGATCCGTTTTTAATTGTCTTGATAGACCAAATTTATTATAATAGCTTACAGGAAATTGAGCTGAGTCCGAAAATCGGATCAGCCAGCGTTTTGCTGGGCAATTTGGACGATCTCCCAAAAAAATTACTTTACTTGAAGGCTTTTTACAAGCAAAAAGCCTTGAGTGATGAATTGATTCAATACCAACGAATCAACTTAAAATTTAAAAATCAAATAGTTTGCACCAAAAGATAATGACCATGAAATCTTCAGACATTATTGTAGGATTAGATATCGGAACCACTAAAATGGCCTGTTTGGTGGGAAGACGAAATGAGAACGGAAAAATAGAAATATTAGGACATGGCAAAACCGAATCGGTAGGCGTAAAGCGTGGCGTTGTATCTAATATCGAAGATACGGTAAACTCGATTCGCAAAGCTGTTGACGAGGCTTCGGCACGTTCGGGTGTTGATATCAAATATATTAATGTAGGCATTGCAGGTCAGCATATTAAGAGCTTACAGCATCGGGGCAGCCTCATTCGTGAGTCGGGCGAAGTGGAAATTAACCGCCTGGAAATTGAGAAGCTTACCAACGATATGTATAAGTTGAGTATGGCAGCCGGTGAGGAAATCATCGACGTTATTGCGCAGGAGTATATCGTAGATGGCGAACAGGGAATTAAACAGCCTGTGGGTATGTTGGGCAGCAAACTGGAAGCTAACTTTCATGTGATTATCGGCCAGACGGCGGCTGCCAAAAATGTGCTGAAATGTGTAAAGCGTGCCGGCCTCGAAATGGTCGATCTCATCCTCGAACCCATTGCTTCGGCGCAGGCCGTTTTGGGTGATGACGAAAAAGAAGCCGGTGTTGTGCTGGTAGATATAGGCGGCGGCACCACGGATATCGCGATTTTCCACGACCGCATTATCCGGCATACTGCTGTTATTCCGTTTGGTGGTGACATAATTACCGAGGACATCCGCGAAGGCTGCACCATTATTAAAAAACACGCTGAGGAAGTGAAAGTGAAGTTTGGTTCGTCATTGGCAAGCGAAAATCGTGATGATGAAGTAGTTTCTATTCCCGGAATTCGTGGCCGTGCACCTAAAGAAATCTCATTTAGAAACCTGGCTTCGATCATTCAGGCAAGGCTCGAAGAGATTTTAGAACACGTATATTACGAAATCAAAAATTCGGGTTTTGAACGCCGTTTAATTGCCGGTATTGTACTCACAGGTGGTGGTGCAATGATGAAACATATCGATCAGCTGGCGGCTTTTGTTACCGGAATGGATGTACGCATTGGCTATCCAAACGAACATTTAGCCAAAGGTACTGATGAAGAGCTGGCCAGCCCGATGTATGCCACCGGGATTGGCCTCGTTATAGAAGGAATTGCCCGCCATGACAACGAAGAAGAGGTTGAACGACTGAAAAGCAGCTCTGATCCGATACCCTCGAAACCAACAAAAGCTAAAGAAACGATGGAGAAAAAAGGAGCAAGTTATCTTGATAAGATTAAGAAGCTTTTTGATAGGGAACTGCTGGAATAGAATGGGCTTCAAGAGCTATTAACCTTAAATTGTTGAAAACTAAATAAATTGACACAAAAAACATACAAACCAATAAGTAATTTTAAAAAATCTTAATACCATGCCAGAAATGTTAAAATTTGAACACCCCAAGGATCAATCCAATATCATAAAAGTAATCGGCGTAGGCGGAGGCGGAAGCAATGCTGTGACGCACATGTTTGAGCAGGGCATCAAAGGTGTTGACTTTATCCTTTGCAATACCGATTCTCAAGCCCTGGATACTAGCCCTGTACCCACAAAAGTACATCTCGGCAAGCGTGAATTGGGTGCTGGCAACGATCCGGCAGTGGGTCGGGATGCGGCACTGGCAACCGTTGAGGAGTTTAGAGAGCTACTCGAAAAACACACTAAAATGCTGTTTATTACTGCCGGTCTGGGTGGTGGAACAGGCACAGGAGCAGCGCCGGTAGTAGCACAGGTAGCACACGAACTGGATATTCTTACTGTTGGTATCGTGACACTTCCGTTCGGTTTTGAAGGCAGAAAGCGCAGGCAACAAGCCCTCGAAGGCCTGGAAGAGCTTCGCAAACATGTGGATACGCTGTTAATTATCAGCAACGATAAATTGCGCGAAGAATATGGCAATATGAAACTTACGGAAGCCTTTAAGCGCGCCGATGATGTGCTTACCATCGCAGCTAAGGGTATTGCCGAAATTATTACCGTTACAGGATATATAAATGTTGACTTCGAGGATGTGAACACGGTGATGCGCCAAAGTGGTAAAGCGATTATGGGCTCGTCCAAAGCAGAAGGTGAAAACCGTGCGCTGAAAGCCATTGAAGATGCCATGAGGTCGCCGCTGCTTAATGATTCAAATATTGCAGGTGCTCAAAATATTTTACTGTACATCACCTCGGGTGAGGATGAAGTATCACTGGACGAAGTACTCGAAATCACTGATTATATTCAGCAGACTTGTGGAAATACGGCAGAAGTAATCTGGGGTAACGGTAAGGATGACAGCCTTGGAAATAATATTGCCATTACCATTATCGCCACCGGATTTGATAATGATGAGGATATTCCAGTCGGCAAGTCGCACGGACGAATATCCGTAACGGATTTATATGGAAATCAAACGAATACCCGACATTCGCTCTCAAAAGAAATAGCTGCCAAACCCACTTCTGAAGGAAATGTGATCAGGCATCAATTGCATGACGACAAACCTGAAGAAATCGCTGAGAAGACAGAGAAACAGATAGAAAAGAAAAATGAAGTGCCTCAGCAAAGAACGATCTTTAGCTTTGTGGATAAGGAAGAGCGCCTGGAAAAAAAGGCAAAAGTTCATCGACTGGAAGAAGATAAATCAGAACCTGAACTTAAAAAAACGGATGAACGTACTAGCGACCTGCCTTTTACTGTCGTAATAAATAAGACAGAAAAGAAAGAGGAGCAGTCTGTTTATACCTCTTCTAAAACACCTGAGCCTGTTTCAATTAGTATTAGTGATTCAGATCCCCAAGAGGATTTAAAAACAGCGGCAGAAAAACCGGGAAAAGAAGCTGGAACACCCAAAGAGGAACTCGATAGAAATTCTATGTTGCGGCAGTCGCGCTTAAAAGCGATGAGTATGAAGCTGCACTCTAGCCAGGGCCTTGATGAGCTGGAGCGCCAGCCAGCCTATATGCGAAGAGGCTTAAAGCTGGATGATCCTGAGCAAACAAATCCTGACAAAGCAGTTTCGAGATATTCGCTTAAAGACGAAAAGAGCGGCTTGAGCAGCAGCAATAGTTTTCTTCATGATAATGTAGATTAAAAAATAAATGAAATGGGACTGGAAATTTTAATTAACGACGATATTAAGCAAGCCATGCGGGCAAAGGATACCCGCAAGCTTGCAGCGCTAAGGGCAATAAAGGCGGCTTTGTTGCTCGAAAAAACCGGGAAAGACGTCAGTAGTGGCGAAATTCCGGAATCGGTAGAGATTAAATTGTTACAGAAACTGGTGAAGCAACGCCGGGAGTCGGCAGCTGTTTATGCTGAGCAAAACAGAGCCGAGCTGGCAGAAGAAGAGGATTATCAGGCTTCAATTATCGAAGCTTATCTTCCGCAGCAGCTTTCGGAAGAAGAGATAAAACTAATTGTGGCTGAAGTTATTAAAGAAACCGGAGCCAGCTCCATCAAAGACATGGGTAAAGTGATGGGAAAAGCCACCGCGAAAATCGCCGGACGCGCAGATAATCAACAGGTTTCAGTAATTATTAAACAGATTCTTGGAGTTTAAAAGGTTGATTTTTTGACACAAAAAAAGCTGTCTTTTCTATTGAGAAGACAGCTTTTGTTTTTTGAGTTAGTCAGCTAACTATCCAAGCATCAAACGCTTGAAGGCTGTAACAGTAAGGTTTTTATCAACCTCACTCAAGTATTGACGAACAGTTTTTTTGTTCTCGCGAACAAAGTCCTGATTCAGCAGTGTGTTTTCACGGAAGAATTTATTGAGTTTTCCTTTGGCGATTTTTTCCAGCATTTCTTCTGGTTTGCCTTCGTTACGGGCTTGGTCCATTCCCACTTCAATTTCACGTTTGATAACCTCATCAGACACATCATGCTCGTCAACGCCAACAGGATCCATGGCTGCTACTTGCATAGCCAGTTCGCGGCCAATTTGTGCGAGTTTTTCGTTGTTGTTCAAATTCAGTCCAACGATAGTAGCCAAGCGGTTACCGGGGTGAATGTATGCTGCTGTTAAAGGAGCTTCAATAGCTTCGAAGCCACCCAGATCAATTTTTTCGCCGATAACACCGGTTTGATCTATAATTGTTTCTTCAACAGTTCCTTTATCACTGAGTTGAAGTTTTTTAAGTGATTCAACTTCTTTCACCTTATTGGCTATTGCCAAGTCAAGGATGCTCTCCGCATACTTAACGAAATCTTCATTTTTGGCTACAAAATCAGTTTCACAGTTGATCATCAAAACGGCTGCGTAGCTGTTGTCAGCGTTTGTTTTTGATAAAACTACACCATCTTTTGCATCGCGGTCGGCTCTATTGGCTGCAACTTTTTGTCCTTTTTTGCGCAGCAGGTCAATGGCTTTTTCCATATCTCCATTGCTTTCAACAAGGGCTTTTTTGCAGTCCATCATGCCGGCTCCAGTTTGTTTTCTTAACTCATTAACTTGAGAAGCGGTGATATTCATTGCGTTATATTTTTCGGATTATTGAGATTCAATTATTTCTTGGCTACTGCTTTGCGTGGTCTTTTAGCGCGTGTGCCTTCTCCGGCTTTTTTGTTTGCGCCTTTCTCCTTTTTGTCATCATCTTCATCTTCAATACTGTATTTGTCAGTACGTTTGAATGAATCTTCTTCGTCGGCGTGATCTTCAGCACTCTTGTCTTTCGCCAACTTGCGGTCGTTCAGGCCTTCTTCAATAGCTTCAGCCATTAATTTGATGATCAGCGCGATTGATTTTGATGCGTCATCGTTACCCGGGATTGGGAAGTCGATCAGGTTAGGGTTTGAGTTGGTGTCAACCAAAGCAAATGTAGGAATGTTCAGTTTGCGTGCTTCTGCAATGGCAATATGCTCTTTGATTACGTCAACAACAAATATTGCTGAAGGTAAACGGTTGAGGTCAGAAATACTACCAAGGTTTTTTTCTAATTTTTCGCGCTCGCGCTGGATTTGCAGCCGTTCTCTTTTTGAAAGGTTAGTGTATGAATCACTAACGGCAAGCTTGTCGATATTTGCCATTTTGCGCACTGCTTTGCGGATAGTAGCAAAGTTTGTGAGCATACCACCAGGCCAACGTTCTGTAACATAAGGCATATTTACCTTTGAAATGGTTTCAGATACAATGTCTTTGGCTTGTTTTTTTGTGGCAACGAAAAGGACTTTTTTGCCTGAGCGGGCGAGCTGGCGCATAGCATTAGCTGCTTCTTCTAATTTGGCCTGTGTTTTATACAGGTCGATGATGTGGATTCCATTGCGCTCCATAAAGATGTAAGGCGCCATGTTTGGATTCCATTTTCTTTTGAGATGGCCGAAATGTACACCGGCATCCAATAACTCTTCAAATGATACTCTTGACATAGGATTTAATTAATTGTTTACATTCACTAAAAACAATTACTGAGTAGTTCTTCAAGGAAGTAAGTCTCAGTAATTTGGATACTAAACACAGTTGCAGACTTGCGAAGGGTCTAGCGTTTACTAAACTGAAATTTCTTTCGCGCTCCTGGCTGGCCTGGCTTTTTGCGCTCAACCATACGTGGGTCACGACGCATCAGACCTTTAGCTTTTAGAATAGGACGATACTCAGCATCAATGATGCAAAGGGCACGGCTAATGCCTAATCTTGCTGCTTCAGCTTGTCCGTTTATTCCACCGCCATCGAGGTTGATTTTGATGTCGAATTTGCCTACATTGTCGGTAAGCATCATCGGTTGTTCAACTATATATTGAAGTATGCCGGTTGGAAAGTACTCTTTATAGTCGCGCTTGTTAATTGTAATAGTGCCATTACCACTTTTGAGGTAAACACGGGCAACAGCAGTTTTTCTTCTGCCTAAAGCGTTGATAACTTCCATGATTATTTAGTTGTATTGAATTTGATTTCTTTAGGCTGCTGGGCTTCATGCTTGTGTTCTGTTCCGGCATATACATATAAGTTGCGGAAAATTTCAGCGCCAAGTTTCGTTTTAGGTAACATTCCTTTGATAGCATGCTCAAGCACGGATATCGGTTTGCGTTCAAGCTGCTCTTTGATCGGACGTGTACGTTGTCCACCGGGATGGCCGGTATGCCAAACATAGTATTTTGATTCCATTTTATTGCCGGTGAGGGCAATTTTTTCAGCATTGATAACTACTACGTTGTCGCCACAGTCACTGTGGGGAGTGAAGCAAACTTTGTTTTTGCCTCTTAAAATTTTCGCAATTTCGGAAGCCAGACGGCCCAAAATTTGACCTTCAGCATCAATGATAAACCACTGCTTGTTGGCATTTTCTTTGTTGACGCTTACAGTTTTGTAACTAAGTGTATTCATTTGACTTTTAATGTTTTCATGTGTCCTTACAGCACCTACTTCTCCCAAAACGGGGTGCAAAAATAGAAACTTATTTTTGTTTGGCCAAATTTATCCACATTAATTTGTTGATAGTTTTAGCCTTAGCAGAGCCGAACCCTCATTAATGCAGACAGTTTTAGGGTTTGCAAAAGTACATAAACTTTCGTTGCTGATGTAACTCATTGATATAATCTGTTTGTTTCTGTCAAAAGCCGTCAATGTCTCTTCTTTAAAAATGCCGTATTTTTGTTGAAAATTTATATTTATGTCGGTAATTGTAACTGATGTTTCCAAAAGGTATGGAAAGCAAATGGCACTTGACCAGCTTAGTTTGACTATTCATAAAGGTGAAGTGGTTGGTTTGCTGGGGCCTAATGGTGCCGGAAAATCTACCCTGATGAAGATTCTGAGCTGTTTTATTCCTCCTACGGCCGGAAAAGCGTCTGTAAATGGCTTTGACGTGATTGACCAATCAATGGAAGTACGCAAATTAGTGGGATACCTGCCCGAAAATAATCCCTTATATACCGATATGTATGTGGCCGAATATCTGCGGTTTATTGCCGGAATCCATAAATTGGGAAAGCAAACCGGCTCGCGTATTGATGAGCTGATCCAGCAAACTGGTCTGACTATCGAAATCAATAAAAAAATTGGTGCTTTGTCCAAAGGTTATCGCCAGCGTGTTGGCCTTGCACAAGCCATGATGCATAATCCCCAAGTTTTAATCCTTGATGAACCTACCAGTGGTTTGGATCCCAATCAGTTGGTTGATATTCGTGCACTGATAAAATCGCTGGGCAAAGAAAAAACAGTGATTTTGTCCACCCATATCATGCAAGAAGTGGAAGCTATTTGCGATCGTGCCATCATTATTAATAACGGAAAGCTGGTGGCCGACGACAGCACCCAAAATCTGAAAAAGAAACCCAAGAGCAATGTGTTGATGGTGCGTTTTGAGGAGACGGTGAATGCCAACCAGCTCAAAAAGATCAATGGCATAAAGAGCTTGCAGGAAATTAGCGCAAACCATTGGCTGATAGAATATAACGAAAAAGAAAATGTGCGTAAAGAGTTGATGCAATGGGCGATGACGCATGATATCAATATCCAGTCGATGCAACAAGAAGCACTGAGTATGGAAGAGGCTTTTCAAGTGTTTACGAAGTCCTAAATTTTCGACACCTATAGTATAGGGTTGTTTCGTCGGGCTATTTTAGTCGGAGGAAGGTTAATCTATCTCAGCAAGAGACTGACCTTAAAAGTTAGAAAGAATTTGTACAGCCTTTAAATTAAGCATATTAAAAAACAGCTTTTCAGGTTACAAGCGATGGATTTTATGATGGCTGCGTTAATAAAGCAGTCCGATTTCTCAGTAATTGAAAATCAAAAAGATCAATTCAAGAATAATTTATACTTCCTGGGCTGGTTTTATCGGGTTTTACTTTCTATTTGCTTATAATATGCGCCTTCGTTAATAAAGTTAAAAGAAAAAGTTAATTGCCGGAAGAGGCTCAAAAGAATGCGAGATTCAAGCCAACGCCAACAAAACAGCGAAGAATATTTTTAACAAAAAACTACGGAAACTTTTTAAACAATTATCGTTTCCTGCTGTTTATTACTCTAATTTTGCGGCCCCAAATTAATCCCGAACTAAAGAAACGAGAATATACCCTTATGGATAAACATAAATTAGTAACTATTCTTTTGCTTGCAGTGATGCTGCAAAGTGCCGATTTGCTGTTGGCGCAGAGCGAAGAAAAGTTGTTGAACCTGCAAGATGCACGTGAATATGCCCTCGAACATAATTATAGCCTGCAAAGTTCTGAGATAGACATCGACAAGGCACGCTACCGGGTAAAAGAAGCCGTCAGCCTTGGTTTGCCGCAGCTTGAGGCTTCCGTTAATTACAACGATAATATGGCACTTCCGACACAACTTTTGCCGGGAGATTTTTTTGACCAGCCGGGTCAGGACGTCGAAATACAGTTTGGCACCAAGTATAATGCTTCGCTCAGTGGCTACGTAAACCAACTGTTGTTTAGTGGGAGTTATATTGTTGGTTTACAGGCTTCTAAAACTTTTTTGCAGCAAAGTAAAAAGCAGTTTCGCAAAAGTAAGATCGACGTGATAAAAACCGTTTCCGAAGCTTATTTTATGGTTTTGGCTACCGAAGAAGGTATCGCCGTGATTGATTCTACCTTGAATATTACGCGCAAGTTGGCTGATGAAACACGTATTATATTTGAAAATGGTTTTGTGGAAGAAACGGATGTTGACCAGCTCGAGCTTTTGATTTCGGACCTTGAGGTAAGCCGCATCGACGCCCTCAGTCAGCTCGAAATTTCTAAGGCCTACCTTAAATTTTATCTCGGTCTGAATAAGGAAGCCTCTTTATCGTTACAAGAAAACCTGGAAGAGCTGGTGTCCGCAACAACGAGCCAAAGACTACAGGCCAGCAATTTTGAAGTACACAAAAATATCGACTTCCAGATTCTAAAAAACCAGCAAGACCTTGCGCTACTTCAGGTGAAGCTCGAAAAAAGTAACTATATGCCTACGCTTTCGGCTTTCGTAAGTTATCAAACCCAGGCACAGCGCGGCAGTTGGAACTTTTTTAATCCGGACGAAAAATGGTTTGGCAGCTCGGTATTTGGTGTCAACATGAATATCCCGATTTTCAGCAGCGGCCAGCGTCATGCCAAAGTAAAGCAGGCACAGTTTGAGCATGAAAAAACCAAGGTTGCTGAAAAGCAGCTTAAGTCGAGTCTGGAGATTCAATTTGAGACTACGCTAAATGATTACGAAAACGCCTTGCTGAACTACACCAACACGCGCAAAAACAAAGAAATCGCCGCTAAAATATTTCGGCGCACCGGTATCAAATACCGCGAAGGCGTGGCCTCAAGCCTCGACCTGCTGAATACCCACAACCAATACCTCAACGCGCAATCGCAATACATCAATGCGGCCTTGCAGGTGCTCAATATGGGCGTTTCGCTGGAGAGCTTGCTGGCAGATGCTTATCAGGATTAATAAGTCGGAAAATGGACTCAAAGGAAAAAGAAATTATCGCGCAGGCCGCCGAAATCTTTAGTCGGTATGGCATCAAAAGCATCACCATGGATGAACTTGCCCGGCAGATTGGTATTTCAAAAAAGACTTTATATCAGTATTTTACCGATAAAAATGATTTGGTAGAGAAGGCACTGAACACCATTATGGCGCAAAACCAGTGTCTGATGAATAGTATCGATAAAAACTTGAATGCCATTGAAGAGATGATGGAGGTATATCGCTATGTGAATGAGATGATTCGCTCGCGAAACCCTATTCTGGAATTTGATTTGGAGCGCTTTTTCCCACAACTTTTCAAAAAATTACGCGAAACACACCGCCTTCATACCTATAATATGATGCTCGAAAATCTGAAAAAAGGGAAAGCAGAAGCATACTACCGTACCGATATTGACGAAGATATACTGGCAAAGTTGAGCCTGTTGCGCATTGAATATTTTATGCACAGCGACCTCATCACTACCGAAGAACTGCACTCCAACAAATTTTTTACGGAGGTATTCAAATACCATCTTTTCGGGATTATCTCCAAAAAAGGCAGGCAATACATTCAGAACAATCATCCCGAATTTATCACCATTGAAACTAAATAAGACTAAATGAGAACAATACATTTTATACTTACAACACTGATCCTGGGTTTTTTATCTTCCTGCGGCACATCAGAAACAGAACAATCTTTGAGCAGTAAGCTGGAGGCACTCCGCCAGCAAAAACGTGAAATTACACAACAGATCAGCGAAACAGAACAGAAGCTGGCCGTAATTTCTAATGGCGACGAGCAGCAAACACGCGAACCGGTGGTGCTTCAAGAAGTAAAGCGGGTTACTTTTAAACACTTTTTTGAAGCCAGCGGAAGTGTTGAAGCTGTGAATGAAGCATTTATAAGTCCTGAAGTAAACGGTCAAATTATGGAAATTTATGTTCAGGAAGGCGACCGCGTGCGTAAAGGTCAGCTGCTTGCCCGGCTCAATACCGAGGTGACAGAAAAAAATATCGCCGAGCTACAAACCTCGCTGTCGCTGGCTACAGAGATTTATGAACGACAGGAAAGGCTTTGGAAACAACAGATCGGCTCAGAGCTGCAATACTTAGAAGCCCGCAACAGCAAAAAAAGCATTGAAAACCGCTTGGAAACCATACAGGCACAGTTAGCTATGTCGTTGATTTATGCACCCATCGATGGTATCGTAGAAAAGGTGAATCAAAAAAAGGGCGAGCTTGCCGTTCCCGGGATGCAACTGATTCAGCTGGTCGACCTGAGCGAGCTGTATGTGCGGGCTGATATTTCAGAATCTTTTCTGCCTTCTATCAAAAGTGGCGACACCGTGAGTCTGACATTTCCTTCCTATCCCGACTACGAAAAAACTTTGAAGATAAACAGGGTGAGCAATGTTATCAACAAAAATAACCGCACATTTGAGGTGGAGCTACGCCTTGATAATAAAGAAGAAATGTTGAAACCCAATATGATAGCCATCATTCGTGTGAATGATTTTACGGCAGAAAACAGCCTGGTCATTCCTTCTAAAATCATTAAAGAAGACCTCAATGGCCGGTATATTTATGTGGCGGCTAAAGAAGGTAACGAACGTGTTGCCCGTAAGCGCTACGTCATTACGGGGCGCACTTTTGGTAGCAATACCCGCGTTATCAAAGGACTGGAGGCCGGCGACCAAATAATTACCGACGGCTTTAGCCGCGTCACCGACGGTAGTTTACTCAAAACATCTTAGCAGCAACTATTATGACAGACAAACCTAAAAATCCCCCCAAAGAAAGGGACTTTGCACTAACGACCTGGGCGCTCAATAACCGCAACACCATCTTTTTACTCACGCTAATACTGATTGTTTTTGGTTTTTATTCGTATCGGTCGCTTCCCAAAGAACTCTTCCCCGATATCGTGATTCCTACCGTGATGGTGCAAACAGTATATCCCGGAAACTCTCCACTGGATATTGAGAACTTGATCACCCGCGAGCTCGAAAAAGAGATTGAATCGGTAGACGGAATCAAGAAAATGACCTCGCTTTCGAGTCAAGATGTCTCCAATGTTTTTGTGGAGTTTAACACCAATGTTAATATCAAGGATGCCTTACAAGAAGTGAAAGACGCGGTAGATAAAGCCAAAAAAGAACTACCCGACAACCTGCTGGAAGACCCGATGGTGACGGATATCGACTTCTCGGAGTTTCCTATATTAAACATCAACCTATCAGGTGATTACAGCATTAACGAGCTTAAAAATTATGCTGAATACTTGGAAGATGAGATTGAGGCCTTCTCCGAAATATCCAAGGTAGAGCTCACCGGGATTACCGAGCGGGAGATAAAAATCCACGTAAATCAGCACAAACTCGACGCCTTCAAACTGGGTTTTGGTGATATTGAAGCTGCTATCAAAAATGAGAACGTTTCCATGTCGGGCGGCGAGATAAAAACCGGCCAAACCACCCGTTCGGTGCGTATTGCAGGCGAATTTACCAATACCAAAGAAATGGAAGACATCATTGTAAAACACGAAGACAACAATATCGTTTATCTGCGCGATGTAGCTACCGTGGTTTACAGTTTTGAAGATCCTACCAGCTATGCGCGCCTCAATCATAAGCCGGTGGTATCGGTTCAGGTGATAAAAAAAGGAGGTGAAAACCTGCTGGAAGCCACCGACAAGATTTTTCGACTTATAGAAGAATCACAGCGCAACAAATCTCTGCCCGAAGACTTATCCATCACGCTTACAAACGACCAATCGGAACAGATTAAGCTGCAATTGAGCAACTTAGAGAACAGTATGATCATGGGAATCATTTTTGTGGTGCTGGTGCTTTACTTTTTCTTGGGCACACGCAACGCCTTATTTGTTGGCCTGGCCATCCCGCTTTCAATGTTTATCTCCTTTATGGTGATGGGATTTATGGGTTTCAAACTGAATATGATCGTGCTTTTCTCGCTGATTTTGGCCCTCGGAATGTTGGTGGACAATGCCATTGTGGTGGTCGAAAATATCTACCGCTATGTTGACAAAGGTTATTCGCTGGCCGAAGCGGCACGGCAGGGCGTGGGTGAAATTGCCATGCCGATTATCTCTTCAACAGCGACAACGCTGGCGGCATTTTTCCCGCTTATCTTCTGGGACAGCATCATTGGTGAGTTTATGAAATACCTGCCCATGACGCTGATTGTCGTACTAATCAGTTCGCTCTTTACGGCTCTGGTGATTATCCCTGTGGTGTCGGCTAAGTTCTTTAAAAAAGACGATCCCAACAGAAAGCTCAATGTCAGGCGCGAACTCACTATTTCCGGCTCAATAATTGGCGTAGCAGTGGTTTTTTACTTGACAGGAGTAATGGCATTGGCCAATATCCTGGTGCTTTTTGCATTAATCGGTTTGGCACATCTGGCTTTTTTAGATCGTTTTGCACGCTGGTTTCAAAACACCTTTTTAGTCTGGTTCGAGCATATGTACCTAAAAACACTCAACTTCACATTGCGTAAAAGGAATGCCCTGTTGGCTGTGATTGGTACTTTTGTGTTGATGTTGGTTACATTAACGCTTTATTTTAATAGCGATCCTCAGGTAGAGTTTTTTCCGTCAGGAGACCCCAAATATGTGAATATTCTGGCAGAACTGCCGCTGGGAACTGAAATTGATGCTACCGACTCGCTGGTGAGTATTATCGAAAACCATGTGTATGAAATACTTGAACCCAATAAACATATTGTCAAATCGGTGCTTACCAATATCGGTAGCGGTGCTGTAAGCGAAAACAGCGGCTTTTCAGGTCGTGGCGGCGGCCCAAATAAAGGACTGATAACGGTTAACTTTATTGACTACCAGGATCGTGGCGGCATAAGCAGTAAAAAAATTATGAAGCAGCTATCTGATGAGCTATTGGGCGTGTATCCGGGAGTGCTGCTCACCATCGAAAAACAAAACGAAGGACCACCAGTTGGGAAGCCTATTAACTTGGAGATCAGTGGTAAGGACTTTGATAAGCTGATTGCGTTGAGCGATAGCATTATCGGCCATATCAATAATGCACGCATCCCGGGCATAGAAGGCCTTCAGATCGACCTTGATGTGGGCAAACCTGAGCTGAATGTTACCATTGACCGCGACAAGGCAAGGCGCTTCGGACTTTCTACCGCACAGATTGCCAGCACTATACGTACGGCACTCTTTGGTTCGGAAATATCCAACTTTAAAGTTGGCGAAGACGAATATCCGATACAACTGCGCATGCAGGATGCGTATCGCTACAACCTTTCTGCGCTGCTTAACCAGCGTGTTACATTTCGTGACCAGACCAGCGGGAAAATTGTGCAGGTACCAATTTCTGCCGTTGCCGATGTTTCGTTGAGTTCTACTTATGGCGCTGTTACGCGTAAAGACCGTAACCGCATGATTACCATTAGTTCTAACGTGATTACGGGTTATAATGGCACTGAAATCAATGAACAGATTAAACCTATCGTGGCCAACTTTAACTTTCCGGAAGGCTACCGCTACGAGTTTACCGGTGAGCAGGAAGAGCAAGCCGAAAGTATGGCTTTCCTGGTGAGTGCCATGCTGATTGCGGTGAGCCTCATACTGTTGATTCTAGTAGGTCAGTTTAATTCGATTGTAAAACCTATTATTATCCTGGTTAGTGTATTGTTCAGCACCATTGGTGTTTTTGGTGGCTTGGGTACTTTCCGGATGGATTTTGTGGTGATTATGACGGGTGTGGGTATTGTTTCGCTGGCCGGCGTGGTAGTAAATAATGCCATTGTTTTGATTGATTACATCACGATACTAAAACGGCAGCGCAAGTTGGAAATGGGTCTCGATCCTGATGCCGACCTGCCATACAAAGAATCGGTAGAAAGCCTTATTGAAGCCGGTAAAACCAGGCTGCGACCTGTGCTGCTAACGGCTATCACAACGGTGCTCGGTCTTGTTCCACTGGCAGCAGGCCTAAATATTGACTTTATAGGACTGTTTCAAAGTTTTAAACCGGACATTTATTTTGGAGGAGATAACGCCATGTTCTGGGGGCCGATTTCATGGACAATCATTTTTGGTCTTAGCTTTGCCACTTTCCTTACGCTGGTGATTGTTCCGGCTATGTATCATGTGTTGTATCTGGCGAAGATAAAGTTTTGGCCGAGTAAAGTTTAAGAAAGATTCAAAGATTCGAAGATTCAAAGATTCAAAGATTCAAAGATTCAAAGATTCAAAGATTGGGTTCGGTTCGAAAAGTCAAGAAATGTCACTAAGGTTCTAAGAACCACAAAGTGTTGATTATTAACATTAAAACCTTTGTGATAGCTTTATCAGTTGGTGTTTTCGTAGCGGAATAATACTTTTTGGTGTGGGCTTAAAATACAAGGCTTACCCCTGTGCAGTCGTCAGGTAGGTTCAAGGATTCGTGCAGCCGAAACTGTTGCCACAAAACAAGTAAGGCAAGTATGCACCAATTCGATTAGAGTGCTGAAACGAGCTGGTTTTATCGAACGGCACACAGTAGTATGCCGGAAGTCAGGTATTTGACGCAATCTAATATACGATTCCATCGCGTGAACGCAAGTAGCAAACCTTTCCAGGTAGGGAAAAAATGTTTTTGGAAATAAACTTGAGAAGTGTTTCAAAAAAGCCTCACCCAGGATTCTTTTTATTCAAACCCTGCCGAATTCTTTTTCTCTTCGTAATAGGTTAGGCCTTTTGGTGTGGCTATGCTGCGCACAAAATTTTCAAACATGACGTCAAAAAGCGTTTTAAAAGAAAAGCCTTCTGGTGGAAAAAAGTTGGGATTGTGGATGTCGATCAGTCTGCTGATATATAGCCTGGCAATCAGCTCTATGCTTAAATCGCTGCGATACATTTCCTGGCTGATGCCTTTGGTAAGATTTATACGGATTTTATCCGAGATAAAATGGACGCGTTGATCAAAATGTTGTTGGTAGATATCCGGAAAAAGTCCTTTCAGCTCGTGGGTGATGGCGGGTGAGATGTCGTAAAATTTTTCAGCCAACTCACGCGATACAATTAGCAGGATATCAATAGCATTCATACCTTCGAAATCGTACTCAATAAAAATCTCGATAAATTTCTCACGCTCCAGTTGCAGGGTTTTTTCTACCAGTTCCTCATTCGAGCTTATGTATTTATTGAGGATTTGAATATCATCACCTATCAAGGGTTCTAATTTGTCAAATGATAGATTTCGCACACCTATTTCAAGTGCTTTGCGACGGATGGTCTCTAGTATAGGTTTTAATTCTTCTTGAATCATAGTTGAAATTGCAATCCTCACAATAAATTCGCGTCAAAGATAGAAAAAATATCAATGATTGAAAACATTCTATAATACTCTTTATATCAATTGTTTGCGATTATCATCTTGCGATGCATGGCCTGATTATTACTGCTGATTTCGTAATAATACACTCCCGGAACCAGTTGCCACTGCTCAGCATCGAAATGGTATTCGTGTTTTCCGCGTTCGTGATATTCCGCTTGCATGGGATTGGCTACCACGCGCCCGGTTTGGTCATACACCCTAAAATCTACCTTGCCGGCATCGCGTAACTTAAAGCTTATCAATGTGCTTTGCTTAAATGGGTTAGGATAGTTTTGCGCCAGGCTTAAAGGGATTTTTGGTGCTTCGGTCAGCCCTACTGTCATATCAACAATGGCGGTGTAAATGGAACGCGCACCACCTTCCATACGTGTCCAGATAGGACGCACGGTATTGTTGTGGGCTGAAATATTGTTGTAATCGCCAAAAAAGACATTATTCCACGGAATAAAAGGGCTTTCGCTGATTTTTGTGTTCGTAAAAGTTTCACCTCCATCTCCAGAAACAGCCATATAGACATCGGTTTGATTATCGTCATAGGCTCGCCTGTCGTAGAACACAAAATACAGGTGGCCATTGGTTTGGTCAATATCCATCCAGGTAAAAAACTGCTGTTTGCCCGGCTCGTCGTCATTTACGCGTACAGGCTCTGTCCAGGTTTCACCCTGATCTGTCGATTTGGTAAGCCAGATATCGGTATCGTCAGCACCATTCCGCTGATCGGCAAAGTTGATATAAATGGTGCCGCGATGGACAGAATTGCCGAGGTCGCATTTGGTCACGGGCATGCCGTTGCTGCGCGAAATGCCCGGGATATCAAAATCCCAGCCACCGATATGCGGATCTACGGCAATATCTTCGTCAAGCCAGGTCTCGCCGCCATCCAGCGAACGGTCAAAGACAATGCCTTCCGGTCCTGACCAGCTCACATAAATTTCGCCATTTGGCCCTACTGCCGGAACAGCACCTTCGGTGGTCTCGCCGCTATCAACACAGTTGCCCGCAACCTGACTTATGGTGATGGCCGGTGTCCAGCTTTGGCCGGCATCAACCGACTTGCTAAAACGGATATTGCTTTGACACGCAGGATCGGAAACGCCGTAGTCGTCAAACTGCGTCCAGGTTACGTAAATCGTGTTGGTGGCCGGGTCAACTACTGCCCACTGTTTGTCTTGGGCCTTAGTGCCATTAAGACCCATATAAGTTCCGCTGGACCATTGCCTGCTGCCTTTATCAAATTTCTGACAGACGATTCGGTCAATCCAGTTGCCGATAGGAGGGTTAGAAAGGTGGTAGAAATAGAAGTCGCCTGCCGTGTCAGTCATAATTACCGGATCACCCCACACGCCATATTGTGGAGATTCAAGCACATTCGACTCCCAGGTGTAACCACCATCTTCAGAATAATACCAGTAGTTGAGGTTAGTGCCGGCCATAATCTCCAGCGGGTTTTTCGGATTGATCCAGATGCTGGGCTCGTTGGCCGAGCTGTAATTGTCGATGCGTACGTTTTGATACTGCGCAAACGCGATCACAGGCAACAAAATAAGTCCTAAGAAAGTAAATATTTTATTCATAATAGTATGTTATAGCATTTCTTGATTTTCAAGGATAAGGGTTGTGTCCAGTTTGTTTTCGGTATGGGCCACCGCGCAAGCAATGGCAGAGTCGCCGGTGATATTCACCACTGTTCTGAGCATGTCCAGTGGTCTGTCAACGGCAAAAATCAGCGCAATTCCTTCAGTAGGGATGCCTACTGCACCCAGCACGATCACCAGCATTATCATACCGGCGCCTGGCACGGCAGCCGAACCAATGGAAGCCATTGTGGCCGTAAGGATGATGGTAAGTTGTTGTAAAAACGTGAGATCCATGCCGTAAATTTGTGCTAGAAAAACTGCTGCAACGGCCTGATACAAACTTGTTCCGTCCATATTGATGGTAGCACCCAGCGGAAGCACAAAACTGCTTACTTCTTTTTTTACGCCGAGGTTTTCCTCGCAACATTGCATCGTCATCGGTAGTGTGGCGGCACTCGAACTGGTTGAGAAAGCAAGCAATTGTGCAGGAGCGAGTCCTTTGATAAACTGCTTGAAGCCAATCACGGTGAGTTGGCTGATCACTATCGGGTAAACCACGAAAACCATAAACAACAGCCCGATAATCACACTTAGCGCATACAGCCCCAGTGAGCCAAAAAGTGCTGCCGTGTCTGCAATATTATCGCCTGCAACTTCTACGGTGATGGCGGCAATAAGCGCAAAAACTCCGTAAGGTGCTACCCACATAATCAGGTGGATCATTTGTAACACAATTTCGTTCATCGACTCAAAAAATGCTTTCACAGGACGTGTTTTTTCGGACGGAATTAAAATCATAGATATGCCGAAAATAATCGCGAAAAAGATGACCTGCAGCATGCTGGTGTTTTCAGTAGTAGCCCTGAAAATATTGTCAGGAATCACATCAATTATAAATTGTAATGGTCCCGAATCGTTCGTGCTTACTTCAGTTTGAGCAGCACTTGCAGCATATTTCTGCTGAAATTCCAACGATTTATTTTCAGGAAGCAACTTTCCCGGCTGAATAATGTTGACAACTACAAGGCCAACGCTAATAGCAATAACGGTGGTGAGCAAGTACAAGCTGATGGTTTTGAGGCCAATGCGTGATAGCTTTGAAACATCGTTAAGGTTGGAGATTCCATTGATAAGCGAAACAATAATCAGCGGCACGGCGATAAGTTTGAGCAGCCTGATAAAAATAGTGCCCCAGGGTTTTATCCAGTCGATGGTAAACTGCTGCCAGTCAGCCACAACAGCCAGTAAACCAAATAAAATGCCGGCAGCCATGCCGATGAGGATGAGCCAGTGCAGCGGAATTTTCGTTTTTATCATAGGTCAATTTTCGTGAAACAGTGTTGCTTCTTTGGTTTGAGAACTTTTTGCGAAATGAGGTTTCAAATATACAGGATTTATTTTTGTCGGAAAGGAAAGATGTGGCGGGGTGGAGTATTGGAGTAATGGAGTTTCCCGACAACTCATCAAATCAACACATCATCACATCATCAAATCATCACATCATCAAATCAACAAATCATCACATCAGCAAATCAACACATCAGCAAATCATCAAATCAACTCCACCACCGAAATTTAAGTAAAACAAAAAATCCCGTACTTTGCAAAATAAAAACAGCATTATGGCACATCCAAAACGTATCGGAATTCTTACTGCCGGCGGCGATTGCCCGGGTATCAACGCGGCTATCCGTGGCGTTGGCAAAACGGCTATTGTGCGTCATGGCATGGAAGTGATTGGAATTTCATCAGGATTTGCAGGACTTATTCACAAAGAATATACGCCTCTTTCCGAAGAAAAGCTATCGGGCATTCTCACCTTAGGCGGCACTATTTTGGGTACATCACGCGAAAAACCATTCAAAAAAAAAGGCAAAGGCACTATTGACAAGCCAGAGCTTATCAAAAAAAATTACAAAGAACTTGGTCTGGATTGCCTGGTATGTATTGGCGGTAACGGCACTCAAAAAACTGCCTATCAGCTCAGTGAGTTGGGAATGAATGTGGTGGGAATTCCAAAAACTATTGACAATGATGTTTTTGGTACTGATTTTTCCTTTGGTTTTGATTCTGCGCTGAGCATTGCTACGGATGCCATCGACAGGCTGCACACCACAGCCAACTCACACAAACGCATTATGGTGATAGAAATTATGGGTCATCATGCCGGTTGGCTAACGCTTTATGCCGGAATGGCGGGTGGGGGTGATGTGATTTTGATTCCGGAACTCAGTTATAATCCCAAAGTGGTAAACCAATACCTGAAAATGCGTGCCGAAAGGAAGAAGCCTTATTCTATTGTTGTTGTGGCAGAAGGCATTAGCAGGCCTGATGGTACGCTTTCAGCAGCCGATTATGTGTCGAAGTTGATTGAAAAAGGAACGGGTGTCGAAACACGAAAAACCATTCTCGGCTATTTGCAGCGGGGTGGAAGTCCATCGGCAAACGACCGCATTCTGGCTACACGCTTTGGCTCGCATGCCGTGGATTTGATTGTAAATGAGGATTACGGCAAAATGGTGGTGAGCAAAGATGCCCAAATTGCCAGTATTTCGCTGCAAGAGGTCGCCGGAAAAACACGGCTCGTGCCAGCAGATTATCCGCTGATCACCAAAGCAAGGTCGCTGGATATTTGTATGGGCGATAGTTGTATTACATCAAAAAACTCATCTGATGCCTGATCTTTTAATTCAAATAAGTGGCTGGTTATTAGCGGTATTGCTGGCCTTGGTAACAGTTTTTTCCTGGTTTTTGCTGCTTAGCGGCAGGTTTAAAACAGCTTTTATCATGCCTTATCGAGAAGGAGAACCCCAATCTAAGGGAAAAATGTGGTTTGTGTTGCAGTCGTTCGCGCTCTTATTTGCTGCCTTTATTGCCGTGATGCGCGTTGATCAATTACTTGACGGCCACCGCGACAACGTAATAGAAAACCTGGTTTATGGCGTTTCGGGCTTGTTATTTATGCGGGTTCTGGGCGAGTTTAAGTATATGGGTTTGTTTCGGTCGGTAGATGCCGGTGAATTTACCCGCATCGACAAACGCTGGCTGACGCCTTATGCGGTTATTTGCTTTGTGCTGAGCTGGGCGTTGTTGTAGGGTGGGGGAGATTGGGATTAAGCTTTCATGTTTTTGTCCACGGATTTCGCGGATTTCGCCGATTTTATTGAGGTGGCGGCATATCGCGGTGGAGAATTGGTGAAGTGAAATGTGTTGGTTGGAGGTGTTTTGGATTGGTGGGATGTGGCGGTTCGCTGCGCTCATCGGGATTAATACTGCCAATTTTTAGCGATAAGGTGGAGCTGCGCAAAGGCCTAGATAGGAACATTAAATTGAGGATGAGTTGTGGCATAGGATTTGGAATTTGAAGCTTAGTAGTTGTCTGATGAATTGTTGGCCTGTTAGGTTTTGTTATGGTTCTCTCCGCAATATTTATGGTTTCTGGTGTTTTTGTTTGATTTGATTTGTGGTACTGTTTGAATCTTGCGAAGCGGTAATCCTTATAGAAATCGCTGTAGGTAGACTGTTTAGATTTGAGATAGCGGTCAAAAGTATTTCGTAATATTTGATTGTTTTTGGTGGTAAGGGTTTGTATTTGCCGGCGATTTCGCTTTCGCTGGTCAAAACTGCTTGCTACCTGATTAATTGCACTTTCGTAGTTTTGAATGGCTTGATGCAGTTGTAGGATTTCTTGCGGTGTGATTCCGGCATTGGCAGCGGCTTCGGGATGCTGGCCAATGATTTGTAAAAGGTAGGTGGCATAAAGCATTAGCTGATGCCCTGAAACTGAGCGGTAATCGCGAACAAAGCCATGGAGGGTGTTTCTTTCAGACTCATCTGCTATAACAAAGCTGATTTGCAGGAATCGGGCGAACTCTTCCAGCATTTGATGGCGTGCTGAAATACGCAGATGGCTGACACTTTTAACCGGAACGGTGAGGCTGGTAATCAGTTTTGACATTTGAGCGGTGTTGATAGATAACTGCTGTAAGCTATCTTCGAAGACGGGAATAGCTGCAAAGCAGTTATGATAGTGATGCAGGACACTCAGGATGGCGTTGAACTTTTGAATAGATTGAAGTTGATATTTCATGGCGGTTATTTTTAGTTTTCAGTCCTTTAAAATGAAAGGTCTTCCTTATATATTAACGCCAAAGCGTTACAGTTTTAGCCGATAATACGCCAGTAAAGTAACAAGTTCAAAAAATTTGTATCTCAATTTGAATAAGTTAAGCTGTTGATAACTTTTTTAATAGGCTTTGATTATTTTGAAAAAAGCTGTTGATAATTTGGAATGATCGGCGCTGGTTTTGGAAATAGCGAATGGAATTTTGTAACAATGAAATCTGATTTTGGAAATAGCGGATGAGCTTTTGTAATAAGTGAAAGTGGTTTTGCAAATAGCAGTTGAGCTTTTGTAATAAGTGAAAGTGGTTTTGGAACAAGCGAAAGTAGTTTTGGAATTAGCGAATGTGTTTTTGTAACAATCAAATACGGTTTTGGAAATAGCGAATGAGCTTTTGAAGCTAGCAAATACAACTTTGGAAATGGCAGATGGGTATTTGTAGCAATCATTTCTGCTTTTGGAATTAGCGAATGTCCTTTTTTGCTTATAAAGTGGGGCTATCTGTAAGCCTTTCGTGTCGTTTTGTTTTGCGTTGTGTGTTGTTTTAGTGGGGGAGTTAGAATTACAATAAAAAATGCCAGAAAAATTAATTTCTGGCATAAATTGGGAGACGTTCTATTAGAAAAACTCCCAAAGGCTAATACCATTGGGAGCTTGTTGACTATAAATGGGATATGCTAATCTTCAATTTCTTCCTTTTGGCTTTGCCAATAGTGATAGACTTTACGTCCACCATAAGCGGCTCCAAGGCTAAGTAGTATTGCTATACCCGATCCAATAGGTGCGTTGCCACCAACTGGGCCGCCTCCTGTATTCGGATCTGCCGGTGGTTCTGGTGGGCCTTGAGCGTATGAGAGGTTACTGACAAGTAGCAAAGTGGCGACAATGATTATTTTTTTAAAGTGTTTCATAGCCCTTATTATTGAATGATTAATTTTGATGTTTTGGCATGGCTTGCTGTTTTCACTTTCACTATAAGAAAGTGAGGGTAGCTGTTCGCGTTGATGACAATTGGATTGTCTGAAGCATGAATTTGATGATAAACAGTTCTGCCCATTTGGTCAAAAATTTCCACAGTTGCGTTGCTTAAATCGCCTGAAGGGAGATGGATATAAATTCGTTTATTTATAGCGTGCATTTTAATGGTTTCGCTAGCTATTGCTTCAATTCCAACCATACCGTTAAAGTGTAGTATGAATCGGTCAGCGGGTATATTTTGCTGATGCTGGAAGCTGTAAACAGCTTGTTCATTAATATCAACTACTTCATTTAGCAATACATCTTCTAGAAAAACTGATCGCCCCTGTGTGAAACTTTCCAGTCCAGCAATCTCCATATTTACCATTCCATCCATAGACATTGTAAAATGCAATGGAACGGCAATAGGTTCACTTGTCATCTCCAGTGTATTAATTGCGTAGTTTATACCTTCTAGGGAGGTATATAGTTGAGGGGCATCGCCAAATCCAGTTAGTTTTCGGGCATCTTTATCAGGGTCAAATAAATTGGTTGCCTCTTCATGGAATCGGATGTAAGCATTATCCTCCGATATTTCAGAGCTGACCTTAATTTGCAATAGATTTGATACTGCGTTAGTAGATTTATAAAGAGCTTGATTGTTATGAAGCCGGCTGCTATTGCTTATGGTAATTGCACTGGCACTACCTCCTGGAACTGATTTTTTAACAAAGAATGACTGGCCGGAAGGTACGATTGCAGGGGAGGGGACTCCGTCAGCAAAAGTCTGATAGTTACCAGTTGCTCCATTATAAAAATACACCGCAGCATCATAGCCGGTTGGAGTGCTCCATTCTATAGCAGAAGGATATGGGTTTGGTAACAGCCTATAGGATTGTCCGTCAGTATGGAGACCTAGGGTTTTTGCCGGTAGATTATAGTCTCCACCATTCAGTATGCCTGCTATTTCAAGTGTGTGAGATAGCTGGTCGTGCCAAATTAGATAGCCCTCTTTATTGTTGATAGGAAAATTGCTGTCTGTTATTTTTAACCAATCCTGACTTATAGCATTTAATTCCCAAAGGTGTATTCCCATAAAGACATTGCCAGCATTAAATACACTGGCCGCATCCATTGGCACAGAAACCAGATGATAGCGGTGTGTTGTTGGGTTAAGACTACCTCCTGTAATGTTACGTTTTAGTGTTGCATTCACTAATGATGAATTGTGAATCAGAGAACCTCCATCGTTTATGATGAGCGCATCTGTAGCCTGAGAATTCATCGTGCTGGCAACCGTGAGCCATTTATTTGCCCCAAGGTTGAGGCTTGCTCCAGTCATAATGTTGAGGTTGTTAGCCAATGCAGCGGTGTTATCAGCTTGAGTAATAGTTGCATTGCCATCAAAGATGGTGGTGTTGACAGATGCGGACCAGTCTAATGTGCCGCCGTATTGAGTCCAGCCATTAACTTCCGAATAAATTCTTTCAAGATTACAACTTTCTAATGTGGGAGTTTCATACAGGTTAGGATTCAGGAATGCCGTTGCACCCTCAACACTTGTATGAAATATTTGACCATTCATCGAAGGTTCAAAGAAATAAACTCCGGCAACCTCTGTAGGGTTGTCAATCAAAACCCATAAAGTTACTAATGAAACCCATTCAGTAGGTACTTCGTTAAACCTTGAAGCGGGTGATGCTGGGTTAGCATTATAATTATTGGTTCCTGGTAAAGTCGAAACATTGATTTTACCCGAATTTAGTGTTGTAAATGGATCTGCATATTTTGGAAGTACTTGAGGGCCATACTGAAAAGTGCCATTCAATAAAGTTCCTTTGAAAACCAATACATTTGTTACATCAAATGCGGAAGAATTATATTCCATTGACAAGGCGCTAGAATAGAGGTAATAGCCCGCTTGATCTGACTTGACTTCAATATCAAAAACCAGATAATTCCCAAGCCCACTAAAAAATTCAATTTTAGGTTTTGCAAACTTGAAGGAAAGCTGTGGTTGAGCAAAAACGCTTGCTCCGATTAATAGCAAAGCGCAAAATAGGTAGAGATGCTTTTTCATAAGATGGTATTTCTAATTTATAAGGCTTGATTTTTTATTTAGTTGATTGTGGGTATTTAAAATAAAGTTATAAAGATAACATAAATACACATAAATAGGAGGTGAGCATTTTATTTAAAATAATTACAAATAAGGCTAACTGCTATGCTTGATAAGATGCCATCTTGCAAGCAATACCGACAAACTAATCATAGTGTATATTTGTGTCATTTGGATAGTGTGTTTTATGATAAACATTTAATAATCATTGATCAGTCCGGCACCTGGCTCTTGAAACGCACTTCCCGACTCTCCGGATTCGTCCCAAAATTCACAGCCCACTTATTAAAGTCGCTGGCAAGCACCTGTCCGTCCATATCCACATCGGCAGGCAGGTAAATGGTGATGAGTCCAAAGTTGATTGCCCAGACATTGAAATCGGAGGCAAGCACCGCTCCATCGGCATCAATATCTCCGGCCACCATGCCATATTTCCCATTGCCAATGGCTTTGTAACCGGCTACACCTCCATAAGCTTTTGAGATGTCATCCGTGAAGTCATAGCTGTATGTATTGCCCGCGAGAACCAATGACTCACTACTCATCACATCGAGGTGGTTGCGGTGGCGGATGACGAGGTAGAGGTTGTCGCTTACAGAAGGGCTGGCAATTGAAGGCGTATTTCCATTAAAATCAACGATGTTGCCGTCACTTTTGAGTAACATTGCTTTAGGCCAGCCTTCTACTATTGTTGAAGATGTTGCGTTTTCAGGAGCATCGGCATCACGGAGTTCAACCAGCACCCAGTCAACAATATCTGCACCCAATGAAACGGCCTGTTCAGTACCTGTATAATTCCATGGGCCACTATTATAAGGTTGTGCAAGCGGTAGGAGGCCAGCATTTTTTAGGGAGGCATTCATAGCATTGGTGCCATCAAAAGGGCCTTCAAGCAAAACCGCTATTGCAAGTTGTTGTTGAGCGACTATTTCCAATGTGCCATTATTCGCAGCATATAAAATATTAGAAGATGCGCTGTTACCAAGAAAAGCATTCGCCATGCTTATTTGATAGTTTCCTTCGCCCATCGCTTCGTCAATGGCAACAGCCAACTGTACCAAAGTTCCTTCGTTGTCTCTAAACGCCAATTGATTCATTGAGAAACACAAAAAGCGAAGCGATCCGTTTTCTAACTGACTAACAGATAATGTGTGATCCTGTTTGCGATCTGCCGCCAGCAGTGCACTTCCAGGCACATAGGTAGCCCCTTCGGGAAGTGTGAGATCAAATTGAAAACCTACAAAATCCTCATAGTTTTCAGCACTAATTGCAAGCGTAGCCTGAGTTCCAGGACTTGCTGTAAGATCTTGCACTGTTAAATAGTTAGGGCTAAATGCATTGGCAGATAAGCTTACGAGAAATGGGTTTTCGTTAGGGTCATTGGAATAAATACGCATTGACCCTGTGCTTTGACCTGATTGGATAGGATTATATTTTAGCTGTAGTTGGGTGTTTTCGTAACTTTGAATAGTAATAGGCAGACTTGTTAAGTTTGAAAAAACAGAATTTGTGAAGTTGATGGTATTTATAATCAGCGCTTCTTGTCCGTAATTGTAAATGGTGAGTTCTGAGTTACCAGTTTCATTTACAGCTACATCACCAAAAGATAAATTACTGTTGGCGTGTATATCCGGGGCAGTTATTGTTAGCGATCCATTTGTGGAGGCTGAAACCACATTGTCTCCATTCAAATCGCCAATAATCACACTGTTAATATTCAGTGGATACCATCCTCCAGTTCCATTTACGTCGAAGCTAAGCGAAACAATTTTGCCATCATCTCCTAAAAATGGTGTATTTGACGGCGAAAAGCCAATAACCCTCAAAGTTGAACTGTTGATCATATTTACGCTGGCATGGTGGTCTGTAACACGGCTTGCAGTAAGGCTTACAGAACCGGCAACATAGCTTAAAGGCGTCGGGAGACTGAGGTCAAACTGAAATCCAACAAAATTTTCCATATTGTTAATGGTAAATTCCAGTGTAGCCTGAGTTCCCGAGGGGGCTACCATGCTTCCTGTATGTAGTTCATTTACTGCAAACGCTATGGCGGTGAGGTTAATGCTGGTTATGGGTTGATCTGGATCATTAGACGCAACACTCATGGTTTTTGAGTATGTTCCTTTTACAGTGGAATTAAACCTAACCGTAATGTTTTGGCTTTGCCCCGCTGAAAGGCTAAAACTACTTGCGCTTTGGTTTATAAAATGAGGACTGTTAAAAGTAATGTTGCTTACATTTAATGTTTGGTTGCCGGTATTCTGAATGGTAAAATTTCTATCGCTATAGCCTCCCAATGGAATGCTTCCAAAGTCTTGATTCGCAGGATTCACCTGAATATTGGGAGCCTGAATAGTCAGCGTGCCATTGATGCTTCCCGTCATAATATTGGTGCTGGTACTTGCAATTAAAGCGTTTTGAATCGCTAAAGTGTAGCTTCCAGGAATATTTCCTGCATTTAACTTAAAACGGGCAACAGCTCCCGAATTACCACTAAAAGGTGTGTTATTAAACGAAAAAGCAATGATTCTTAGAATATTTCCAGTCATTAAAGTTGTGCTGAGTGAATGACCATTGCTTCTTTCACTTACCAACAATGCAGAGTTGTTGACATAACTTACTGCAGATGGCAAAGGGATATCCAGTTGAAAGCCTACAAAAGCATCGGCATTGGTAATGTTGATGGATATTTCTACCTGACTACCGGCTGCAACACTAGCATCATTAATTTGCATAATATTCTGTGCACTTGCACTAGCTACAAATATAAGCATCAGTGATATTAGGGTCAGTTTTTTTGTAATACTGCTTATGCAATTATCACAAATTGGTCGGTTTAGTGTTACCATATTTTTAATGTTTTTTGAATGCTTGTTTGGTTTTGACGAATAATATTTATCTGAATAATGCAAGGTTTAGTTAGATCTGAAAGCGGAATTTGATGGCTTCCTTCTGACAGATGCTGTTGTGAGGAGTGCAAGAGCTTACCATCAATACTATAAGCGGCAATTTGAAGCTCACAAGCCTCAGGCAGCTCTATATCTATTCGTTTTTGTGCTTTTTGATAGCTTACTTTAAAGGAGTTATCAATGGTTTCAATATTTTGATTTCCAACAAGCAACAAAGTCAGTTCGCCATTTATTACATCTGTTAGCACATCAACTCCGGTCAGGTTTATCAGGCTGGCACTTATAATGTCAATAATAAAGGATCCTGGAGTGTTTCCTGTTATAACTTGCATTTCCAGCACAGGGCCATTATTTCCGCTAAATTCATGATTACTGGGAGAATCAACAGTTATATTAAGTTGTTGTCCAGCGTATTGTGTTGTCATTTGATGATCAAGGGCGCGATCTGTCAATTGCTCCCCACCTTCTAGCCAGCTTAGGCCATCTGCCAGCAGAATATTTGCTGAGAAACTGCTAAAGCTGGTTCGGTTCTCAACAGATAAAGCAATAGTCACCGTATCATAAGTATTTGCCGACATTTGAGGTAATTGCATGGTATTGTCTCCTGATCTTAAAATCAGTAAATGCAAACTATCAACGGCATCTTCACAGGGCGAATCACCAATTGCATGAATCCATAAAGAAACCTGGCCATTCAATATGTCCCTTTCGCCTGGCGAATAAATTGGATGTAATAAGAGGTGGTCATTAAAAACTCCATCTCCATTACTTAGCCAAAACAAAGAATCAGTATGAAGAACTGAAGCATCTGTATTTTGATAATTCTCACCAATTTGCACTATAAAATCAGCTCCGGCTTCTGCCTCTGGTGGCGCATTCAATAGTATCAACAAGCTGTCGGTGGCAGAATCACATTGAGCACTTCCAATTGCTTCAATACCCAGCCAAACACTGCCTTGTTGTAGATCAGCTACAGATGGAGTATAGGTCGTTATCGCGCTAAATGGATCATCAAATAGGCCGTTTCCGCCAAACCAATGAATGCTATCAGCTCCAATTGCATTAGCAGCCAACAAAACATTTTCTCCAAAACAAATAAATTGATCAATCCCCGCATCAAGCTCTGGTGGACTTGCAACAAATATAGTTGTGCTATCTGCAGCTATCTGGAATCCGTCATTTACCTGAACCAGGTATTTTGTTGTAAACAAGGGTTGGTCATTCACTATTTCGCCCATTTCATTAAAGCCACTTGGGTTAGCACTCCAGCTGATTATCGGATTCCAGCCTCCGCCAGTCACCAATGCCTCTAAAAGGATTTGAGTTCCCAGACAAATACTATCAGCTGTTGTATTGATCTCAACTCCAAGAACGCCCATGGATTTGATTGCTCCTGATCTGGTTTCGTCCAACACGTTTTGGCCACTTAGGTTTACTAATAGCGCATTCTCAATTGGAAGAATTGCTTCCATTGGCTGGTCGGGCAACAAAAGCTCAAAACTGGCTACTTCACCCGCGTTCCCGACAAAAGGAGTATTGTTTAAAGAAAAACAAATGACGCGCAATGTGTTATTTGCAATTATCGCAGCTGACATAAGATGATCTGTTGCTCTGCTGCTATTTAAAATTACACTGCCAGGATCAACGCTAAGGCTTTCCGGCAATGGAATATCCAATTGGAAAGAAGATATAGGGGTCGCATTTTGAATCGAAATGCCAACACTAACCAAGGATGCTGGAAAGGCTTGCACCGAATCTAACTGCAAGCTATGCTGCGAATGAACCATGGGAATCATATAGCAGCTAAACAGTATCGCGAACCCTATTTTTAGACTTCTTCTTAGCATTAGTTTATTAATTGATGCTGTTGTCGGTTACATTTATTATTTATTGAAATATTATTTTGCGTTCAATTTGCCTTTGCTCATTCTTAACAGCATATTTCATTTTGAGGATGTAAATGCCTTTGCTTACTATATTTTTAGAATCATCATTGGCTTCCCAATAAAGGCTGCTGGAGTTTAGGTTGCCCTCATAAAGCGATTTAACCAACCTGCCTTGATTATCAAATATCTGCAATGTCACTTTTTGTGCTTCAGGAATATCCCAGCTAATCATTTGCTGGTGGCTAAATGGATTGGGCTGTACTTGCAACTTCACCTGATCAGGTGTCTGTTCGGATAAGTTGATCATTCCAAAGGGCAATACCTCCACGATATCGCCTACCAGATCGCCGCCAAAAATTGAATTGAAATTGAAGGTGGCCATAGATTCGTTTGAGCTAAGTTCAAGTGTCAATTGCTCCTCGGCAGGTATAGTCTTACCGTCCAGACTGAATAGCACAACATCAAGCTGGTTATTGCTATGATTCCATGCCATTTCAAATCCCTTTAATTTGCTTTTGAGACTTAACAGTTCAGGGTTCATATCCTTGGGAAGTTCTATGCTAAACTGCAATCCGGCCAAATTGCATGTGCTATGCAGCCACAATTCATGCCCACGCCACTCATAATACGCTTTTTCTTGGCTGATCATAGGGAATGGTCTGTCGGAAACAGCCCTATCATTCATAATGAGGTTTACCACGCCAATAATATCAAGCAGGTTAATCTGCCCATCGTAGTTAACATCAGCCGCATCACTTAAAAAGGGTTGAGGGTTTTGGTTGAGGATATAGCTGACGATGGTGGTGATATCTAAGACATTTACTGTTAGATCGCCATTGGCATCGCCGTTGGCGGCAGAGAAGGGGGTGGCGGTAGCGACTTTTGAAAAGTCGCTTTCGGTGAAATCTGTCCGCATAGCAGTAAACAGGTAGAAATAAGTTGAATCGGGAATCACATTGTAATCAACGAAAGTGCTATCAACAATGGGTCCCTCGTTTAAAGCCAGTGTATCGCTGGTATTATTGTCATTAAGCATTCTAAATCGATAGAGATTATAACCTAAGACATTGCTAGAGTCAGAAAGAGACCATTCCAATGCTACTTTCCCAATACCTGGTGTGGCGCTGAAATTAACACTTTGAGAGCTAGCTGCTTGTATTACAAAGCTAAATCGGCTTCGTTCGATAGGAATATCAAAATGATCAGTATCTTTTGCGTGTGCCACACGGATAGTGTTTTCGCCATCTCCGGTTGAAATATCAACCTGATGATACGCTGTCCAAATCGTAGAATCAGCATTCCAGCTGGCAGAGTCCATTACGATGTTTTGTGTAAATGGGTAACGTACGCCAAAAGTGAGAAATGGTGTAAAAGTGGTATCCATAGGTCTGTTAAAATACACATCAAACTTTAGCGAACCCGGGCCGATTGGTTCCATTATCTCTTCCTGTGGGTTTTGGCCATTGAGTTGAACTTTCCACACTATACCGTGAGCTTCTGCTGGGGGTGTTTCTAGAATAGTTTCCGGCTCTAGAACTGGTCTGGATTGGTCTTCATAAAAGTCTAATATGTTTGATTTTATTTTTGTTATGTCGGTTGTACCCCAGTAATTTTCCGATATTTTATAAATTCCCATAGGCCAGCCATTATGGCCTGAAACAGCCATGTCCATATCATTATTAAAAAATAAGTTATTCTTAACATAGTTCATGCATTGAGGATAAGGCAAGTGATGCCCAACAAAAGCAAATGGCGAAATTCCATTTGTGGTATTCCCCGAAATAACATTATACTCAAAAACACCAAGATCCCACATTTCAATCATATACCCACAATGGGGAGCTCCGTTGTTATGTATTACATTATAAGAATATTCTCCGCCAGGCTTTACAGTGAATAATCTGGCATGTTCACTTAAAGTGAAAATACTATTCTTAATTTTTGTTGGGTTTACCAGCATCATATCATTACACTTACTCCATGCTTCTGTGAATTTGCAGTACTCAAATTCAGAGTAGGCGTTTTTAGCCATAATTATGGATTTTAGGAAGGAGCCTTCTGCACCTTTGAAAGTGATTAAACTGTCAGCATTGCCAATAGCTGAAAGGTATTGGGTGATCATAATAAAATTTCCATTTGAAAACCTTACCGTCACGCCAGGATCTATGATTAAACTATCAATTACAGCGACTTCTGTTACAAGATAATAAGCGTCACCAGATAGATGTAAAGTCTCATATGTGCCTTTAATTTCAACACCGTGTTCTATGGTAATAGTAATATTTTTATATAGGGTGTCTGCAGAGCCTTTTTCCCAAAATAACAGCTCAAAAGAAATGATTCTTGCATTGACAACATTGCTGTCGATTTTAACCCTTATTGGATCAAAACTTGTATTTGTGGCATACGCTGAAATTGACCCCAGATAACATCTGTTTTTAAGAATTTGAGCTGTTGTTGTGTCTTCAAATTCTGTAAAGCGGAGGCTGGCAAAAACACTGTCTGATAACCCCCCTGCGTTTTTTAACCTGATATAGATGTCTATAGTTTCACCGGCATCGGGGCGCCCGTCTCTATCCCCATCATATAGCGAATCAATAATTTTATGAGATACATAATAAAGATCTGCCGGCGGATCGATAAACGTACTTTTTTGAATATCCATCACGCCTGCCTGAAAAAGATCAAGCTTGACAGGCTGTATCAGTTTAGCAAAAACTTGTTCATTACTAAGTTCGGGCTTATAGCTTTTCATCAGTGCAATAGCTCCTGCTGCTAAAGGGCAGGCCATGGAAGTGCCACTATAAGCCCTGTATTGACCATTAGGCACTGTACTCATAAAGCCTACACCTGGCACACGCAATTCATAATTATAATCGTAATCGTTCCAGTACATACCTCCATAAGGTCTGCTGTCAGAAATAATCGGTCCTGTTGGGTCAAAATTGGAAAACCAGGCGTTTTGTTTATCCGGTAAAGTTGCTTCTACTCCTAATACCCAGTTATAACAGGCAGGATAATTTGGTTGATAGGGAGGCCATGGAGGAAAAGGTAAATCAGTTTTATAGTTCATGTTTCCTGCGGCGGCAACTATAATTCCATATGCATAAGCGTATTCCATTGCATCTCGTATAGCTAGCGATTCGCCCCCACTAGACCAGGAGTTACTATAAATTGTAGCACCATTTTGAGCAGCATACCAAAACCCTTGCGCAATATGAGAAAAATAACCTATCCCATTACTTTGGAAAACTTTAACAGGCATAATCTTTACCCCCCAACTTGTTCCGGCTATTCCTATCCCGTTGTTGGTTTCTGCGCCTGCTATTCCTGCACAATGGGTACCATGACTATTATCGTCCCTTGGATCATTATCTTCATTAACGAAATCCCAGCCCATATAATCATCTATAAAACCATTATTGTCATCATCGATGCCATTATTAGGTATCTCATTGTGATTGATCCAGATCTTGTTAACAAGGTCAGGATGCAAATAGTCAACCCCAGTATCTAAAATTGCAATTATTTGATTCGTGTCGCCAGTAGTTGTCATCCACAACGAATCTGCTTTTATATGAGGCAAATACCACTGTTCATTGTAATAGGGGTCGTCTGGAATAATTATTTCTGAGCTATGATTTTTGTCAGAATTATAGGTAGTTAAAGCTGCTTCATCTATCGGATCTGATATCGGGAAAACTTCATTGATATAGGCTTCGCCATTACCTTCTGCATATTCCACTTCCTCCAGTTGATTAAAGGCTTCAATAATTTCAGCTACAGGATATTTTTCATCATATTTGATAAGGTAGATGTTAAACAGTTCGGGAGTTTGTTTCTTGGTGCCATCCGGAAAAGTAATATCATGCCTTTTCTGGTTTCGTTCTGCACCTTTGAAAACTTTGTGAAATGTTGTAACCTGAAAATGGTCTGCAAGCTTATCAATTGCTTGGATTCCACTCCGTTCAAACTGACCTTTTTGATCAGGAGCTAGTCTCACATCAGATTTGAATTTAACCAATAATTCCCCGGCCTTATATTTTAAATCATCAGTATGATTTAGAGGACTGATAAAATCCTGGCTATTAACCGTATTTATCAAAAGAAGAAAGATAATTGAAAGAAGAATTTTTTTCATAACCCAAACGTGTTAAAAATTTATCCAAATATGAACAATATAATTTCAAAGTTCATGTCGGATTATTAAACGGTGCTTTTATTAGTTAAACGTTTTAGTTCATCTATTTTAAGGTTTAAGGCTTTATTAGATTCACCTTATTGAATGATTATTTTTAAAACTTTTCGGAAAGTTGTTTTATTCGGACTGTTAGCTGATCGATAATTTATGCTTACAAATTGTAAGCCCTTAGAATTAGATTGATTACTTATGTTAAATTGCAGCTTATGATCACCTTTCCTTAAGTTTTTCTGATTTTCCTGATAGATAAGCTGTCCTAAAGTGTTAAAAACAGCTATTTCTATGTCTGAGCTTTCAGGCAGCGATAATGAGAGCGTGACAGCCCCATCACTCGGATTTGGATAAAGCACAAAGTTGTAACGGTAATCCTCCGGCAGGCTGGTTGCGTCTTTATATACAGGGACATAGTCTCCTTTGCTGTTGCCGGCGAAGAGTTGTCCCCAGGCCAGGGTGCCAGGATGATGTTTGATGTCAAACAAGTTAACTTCGCCTTCTGGAATCAGTTTGTTATCAAGACTGAAAATCACGCCTGTTAAAGTGTCATCGCTTAAATACTTGATGTATTCAAAGCCAGGTAATAACGACCTAAGCTCAAGCTGATCTATCTGCGGTCCTATTAGCTGAAACTGAAAACCACTAAGCGTTCCATCACTTTTAAAGCGAATGGTTTCAGGGTCGAGGTAGGCATAAGCAGGCTCACTGAATAAAGGCTGTTTGTCAGCTCCCATGATGATATTGACAACACCGATGATGTCTAATAAGTTGATAAAGCCGTCTTCGTTCACATCGGCGGCTTCTGAAAGAAACGGCTGTGGGTTTTGATTGAGAATATGGCCTACTATAGAAATGATGTCCTGCACATTTACTATCAGGTCGCCATTGGCATCTCCAGGAGAGGCAGTTAAAACAGTGGCGTTCACAACTTTTGAAAAATCAGATTCAGTGAAGTCAGTCCGCACTATCTTATACATATAGTAGTATCTCTGCAATGGATTAACACTAAAATCTGTGAAAAGGGTGTCATTAACAAGGTTCGTGTTGACCAGTGTAGTATCACTAAAAGTAGTATCTGTAATATGATGGAAGCGATACATATTATAGCCTAAAAGCGTGGGCAAATCATCTGGTTCGTGCCATTCAAGCGCAACTTTTCCAATGCCGGGAGTGGCCATAAAATCTGTGGAGGCTGAACCGGCAGCATCAACTAAAAACTCAAAGCGCATATCTTCAACAGGGATTTCCCAACCTTCCAAGTCACGTGCTCCGGCAACCCGGATGCGGTTGATACCATCACCAGTATAGATTTGCATATTTTTATACGCCGTAAAAATCTTGTGTTCGCTATCCCAGCGCGCAGAATCTGATACGCTTTGTTGGGTATAAGGATACCTCACACCAAAAGTCAATTGTGGCGTGAAGCTTGTGTCCATTTCGTGATTAAAATACACATCAAAGCGCTGGGGACCAACACCTACTGGCTCGACGTATTCATCTTGGGCATCGGTACCGTTGACGAGGACTTTCCAAGTAATTGCATGGCATGAGTCAATTGCGGCTGATTCAAATGGAACAAAAACAGCTCTTGGTATCAACGAGTTTTCCATGAAATCATATATCATATCATCAATCTTTTCTGAATCTGATGTTCCCCAATATTGATATTTAATTTCTTGAAAATCTGCAATACTTTGATAATTTGTTTGATAAATAATTTCTGTATTTTTTTTATTAATCCAGTTATTTCTATGTTCAATGTTAGAATTAGTATATTGAACAGGAGGCATTATAAAGTTAATGAAATTATTCTCTATGAAATTGTTTGAACCATAAGACGGATATGAAGGATAGTTTGATCCTGAGCTATTTGAGATAAAATTATTCCTATATACAAAATGAGATTTTGAATCGTATATTGCTTCAGATGGAAGCGAATAATACAAATTATTCACTACTGAATCAACCACGCCAATATTATTGACGTTTATAAATACACAATTATACACACTTGCAGGATTCATGTAATTGTCCGAACTTAGCGGCCAGCTGAGGTTTTCGAACCTACAAAACGAAACTCTATTTTTTATTGAATTACTATTTCTGTATTTAAAAACCGTCCCGGCTCCCCAATCATATCCTATAATATGTATCAGACTATCTGCTTTGCCATCTGCTATTACCTTACCATTAACTGGAATAGTATACCCACCATAAACCAATAATTTAGCACCTGGTCTAATTGTAAGAATACCATTAGTGCCAACTTTAAAACTATTGCGTAAAATATATAATCGATTAGGAAACAAAGTTTTTGCTGAGTCTAGCACTCCTATCAATTCTTCTCCATTCTCAACAGTTAGAATAGTTGTTTGAACTAATGTATCACTACTGCCGCGATACCAAGACAATAAATCAAAAACAATATCCCGGTCGTGGGCTACATTTTCATTTATTTTGATTACCATGGGGTCATATTGACTAGTTCTGGTAGCATACGCGCTCATTGAACCGATATAGGAGGTGGGTTTGATAATTTGAGCTGTTGTAGTATCTTCAAATTCATGAAAACGAATTTTGAACCAGGTGCTATCACATTGCCCACCGGTATTACGGGCAGTAAACCAAAACTTGATAGTTTCACCAGCATCAACACGGCTATCATTATCACAGTCAGGCATCGTGTCAATCATCGTTTGTGAAATCATCCTGACTTCAGGTATAGGGACTTTATTCAATGCTTCGAAAATGTTTATATAATTATAGGTGCTTTGTATTAGTTTAACCCACATCAACTCCATGCTTTCATTACTTCTAAGCGGGCGGTACATTGCCAATGCACCCGATAAAATAGGTGCAGCCATCGAGGTGCCTTGATATACTCGATAATTTCCATTTGGTATTGTACTCAAGATGTTTGTGCCAGGTGCTTTCATTTCGTAGTTTAATAAATCGGGATGCGCACTAAAAGTTGGTCCATTACAATCGGTGTTTGAGAATGCACCATCTGGAGCTTGAACACCTAAAATGTATGATAAGGCAGCCGGATAAAAAGGCCCGGATGGAATACATTGGTCAACATCAATACCATCATTTCCTGCTGCAGCAACAAGCACAGTAGTTGAATAGGCATTTACCAATGCATCTTCCATTGCCAACGACCTCGCATAAGAACCAAAACTCATGTTTATAACAGTAGCGCCTTTTTGAAAAGCATAAACAATACCTTGTGCTATATTGGCCGAATTGCCTCTTCCACTGCTCTGAAAAACCTTCAATGGCATTATTTTAGCACCATTGCTTACGCCACTAATACCAATTTCGTTGTTGGCTTCGGCAGCAGCTATTCCTGCTACATGTGTTCCGTGGCTATTGTCATCAGTTGGGTTGTTGTCGTTATTGATCCAATCCCATCCCCTGATGTCATCTATTTTTCCGTTGCCATCATCGTCAATTCCATTATCCGGAATTTCACCCGTATTTGTCCAAATCTTATTCTGTAAGTCAGGATGCGCCCAATCTACACCTGTATCCAGAATAGCGATTATTTGTGTCGAGTCAGCCCCTTGCACAGTATCCCAAACCAGATCAGCATGTACAGCAGGGATATGCCATTGTTGATCGTAAAGTGGATCATTTGGAACAACAGTTTTATTGTTTTTTGAAGAATTTTGTCGATTGCCCCCTTCCAGCCACGCCAACATTTCCGCCTCATTCATCTCCGGACTCATCGGCTTATCGTTAACGATGCTTTGAATGTAATTTGGCTCAGCATAAACTACATAGTCCAAAGAATCCAACTTCTCAATAAGTTTGGTTTGGTCAAAAATATCTTTTGTCGCAAAGAGCCTGTAAACGTTATGCAAATTAGGCACTTCAATCACCTGTCCGCTAAAAGTAGTAATAAACTTTTTTTCCGATTTTCGCACTTCACTGGGAAACAATTGCACTGCTTCGTTTACCTCATAGGCTTCAAAAAGTGCATCAATGGATGTGATACTAGTTTTAACCACTCCGTTTGCTTTGTTGATGTTGATTTGAACCTCATCTGCAAAACGAACTAAAACCTCGCCAGGCTCAAACATCATCTGCGCCATACGCGGGTTTTGGCGTATTACGGAATCAGCGTCTAATAAAAGCTGTTGTTCTTGTGCGGAAAGAGATATTGTAAGGCAGAAAAAACTAAAAATAAGAACTAAATTTTTCATAATGATGACTTTAGGATAGTTGTGTTTTGAAATCTGCATAACTGCTTAAGAAATTCCTCAAATGTAACTCCTCTCACATTCTCCTTCTAATTATTTCTGCTTTGTTTCACTAACTGCACCTTTAGCCGGTTAAAGTGTCGTTTTTAACAGTTGTAATGAGACTAAAAATGATTTGAAGTGCTTGGATATGGAAAAACTAATTAACTTGCAGCCACAAAACCAATCGCCATGCGGTATTTTCTTGTCATATTTTTAATCCTATTCGTCGTGGGTGAGCTTGTTTCGCAATCCATTGCGCTAAAGCATTACAATACGCGCAATTCCGCCTTAGGTCAAAATCAGGTAATCATGACCAATAGAGCTGTTGATGGGGCTTTGTTGCTGAGTACCTATGGTGGGTTTAGCCGTTTCAACGGAAAAAGATTTTTTAATTATACCCGGAACGACGGGCTTCAATCTAATGTGGTTTTTGGCACAATTGATAAAGATGATACGCTTTGGATTGCTACCCGCGATGGCATCGATTTCATGGTCAACAGCAAGATAACGAATTATTTTAGTGCCCCTCCTTTTGGGATGTATTATTCACGCTTTTACAGCTATAAAGATTTATTTTTTCTGAGAGATATCAACAGGCCTAATAACGAAACGAATAAAAATGCCTGGTATCTTTTCGACATAAGAAAGAAGAGATTTAATCACAAGGTTTTTACAAAGGATAGTCTTGATATACTGAGCAATGCTTTGTTTTTTCAGGATAGTGCGCTGCTTTGGACATCTGAAAGAATGGTCGTGGCATCACTCAGGGATTTTGGTGCGCGAAAAATTACCCTGGCGGAAATTGATATTGCCCTGGATTTGGTAAGCATCTGGAATAATCATCTCTATTTTGGAAAATCTAAAAATAGTCTGACTGATACGGCAGAGATGCTTGTAAAGCTTAATCTTGAGGAGGGCTTTCCTGTGGATACAGTTCTTAAAACCGACAATGGTTTCACTTTGAAATCAGGTCAGTTTTTTATTTTCAAACCAGATAATACAGTAAATATGCTTGATATCGATCTGGGACTGCACCGACTTGGCGGAGGCAAACAAAAAAAGCTGGCAACATTATCAGGGTCAGCACACGAATTTTATCCCGACAAAAACTATTGGTGGCAGGGTACTGACAATGGCTTTTTTAAACTTGAAATTCCGGGCTTTACCTATTATCGAGCGTCTGATGGTTTCCCGGCAGATGTGTGGTCGGTCTTACCCGATTCGGCAGGTAGGATATGGTTTGCCGGATTCAACAATAAAGGTGTTCAGCTATATGATGGCGAAAAACTGAATAATTCAACAGAACCAAAGGCTGCTCTTTTTTATAATTGTCCGGTAATTGGCCTTGAAAATGAAATCCTTTTCCCATCTCAATTTGGGCTTTCTGTTTACAGGCAAACCGGTAAATATGTACAGGAAATTGCACTGAAAAAGCCCACACTGAATCTAGCCGTTGACCACGATCGTAAGCGAGTTCTGGCAGCAAGTATGAATTTATTATATCGGATTGATTCAACTTACCAGGCCGAGTTGTGTTTTCAAACAACGGAAATAGGGCCTTACCAAACTATCCTCAGCATCTTGCCCTATCAGGGACTTTATTACCTGGCCATGTCGAAGGGCTTTGCTGTGTATGACCCTGATACAGACAATGCGCGTCTTCTCACAAAAAATACATTTCGGGTGAGCGATCTGGTTGCGGACGTTGCTGAAACAATCTGGCTGGCTACTGATCAGGGTTTATATGCTTACCGCGATGATTCACTAATGCAAGTGTTGCCTGATTTGATAGATGAAAACCTGCTAACTATTGAGATAGCCAACGATAATCGGCTTCTTATTGCAGGCTCGTCAACCTTGTTTACTATCGACTTGGATAAATATTACAAAGGCATTCCACATTATCTGTTGGCTTATAATGAAAGTGCTGGTTATGAACCATTAGAGCCAGGCCAGAACTCCTTTTATAGAGATAACAACGGTCATCTTTGGTTGCCCACAGTAGAGCATGTTGTTCAGATTGAACCTGAAAAGCTGTTAATCCCTGAAAAACTACCTAAAGCGAAAATGCTAGAGGCTGTTGCCATTAATGTTTCCTATACCGATAGCCTGTTTTTCCACGATACAGTGCAAATCGTTGTGGCCTACGAATACAATAACCTGGAATTTGCTTTTGAAGCAGTTGATCTGGATTTTCCCGAATCCTTGCGCTTTGAATATATGCTGGAGGGTAGGTCTAACAATTGGATACCACTAATTGATGAGTATAAACTCCATTTTGATAATTTAAAGCCAGGCCAATATAAATTGCAGGTGCGCGCGACCCGCAGCGAATCCTTCGAGCAGGTGCCAATTGCGCTTGTTAGAGTTACGGTATTGTACCCGTTTTGGTTAAAGTGGTGGTTTGTAGCATTTGTGCTTGTCATTATATTGGGGTTGCTATTTTTTATCATGACGCTGTTTTTGAAAAATCAACGAAATAGGCAACAAAACCAAATCGAGCTTACCCGGCTAAGAAGTTTAGCGTTAAGTGTGCAGATGGATCATCATTTTTTGACCAATAATGTAGCCAAAATAGTGCTGCTCAATCAAAAAGGATTTAATCAAGAGGCTTCTGATTTTAGCATGCTACTGGTACGCTTTCTTCAAAAAAATATGCATTTTCTGCGGGAGGAGTTCGTTGCTTTGCAGGAAGAGCTGGAGCTGATTCAGGCTTACGTTGCGTTAGTGCAGCGAAATTCCGATAAAGTCACACTTGATATAAACCTACAAAGTGATATAGATACCCGGCAAATCATGATTTTACCGTTTCTAATTCAGCCGGTCATTGAAAATGCCATTAAATATGGAGCGAATCCAAATACAGAAGCGGGTCTGAGGGTTAATGTCATCATAAATTGTGAAGATGATTTACTATCGATATCCGTTGTAAATAGTTTGCCTGAGTTGGAACGGCTATCTATTGATGGCAATCATTTGTCGCTAAAAATCATCGAGGATAGATTGCGAATAATCGGAGGCCGCTCGGAAATTGTTGTAAACAAAATGGCAAAAAGCTTTCAATGTTTGATAATTCTTGATTTAAAGAAAACATAAAACCAATTGCAAATGAAAACCTATTCAGCTGTAATTATTGAGGATGAAGCTATGTACAGAGAACACCTGACCGAACTGCTTCAAAATGGTTTCCCCGAGATAAAACTGCTCAAAACCTGCTGCAGTGGAGAAGAAGCACTGCAGCAATTGCCCTTGCTTGCTCCTGATGTTGTTTTTATGGATATTGATTTGGGGGATATGAATGCTTTTGATGTGATTGGCCAGTTAAACCTGAGCCGAACCCGGCTGATTTTTACAACAGCCTATACAAATTGGGCTGCGCAGGCTTTCCAGGTTAACGCGCTACATTTTCTACTGAAACCAATTACGAAGCCTGATCTACGCGAGGCAATTGACAGGCTCGAAGAACGACATCCTGCCGTAGAGGTGAAAGAATTGCTTGCAAATATGCATCAATTTACACATCAAACGCTTGCCATAAGAGAAAAGAAAGCTATTCAATACCTTATAATTGCCGACATCCTTTTTCTGGAGGCAGATGAAAGCTACACGAAAATTTTCTACCTTAAAAAGGAAGATGTAGCTAGTATTACTACTTCTCAGGGGCTTTTGTATTTTGAGGAAGAATTACAAAAACATGGCTTTTTGCGAATTAATAAAAAATACCTGGTAAATAGTCAGTATATTAATAGCTATAATCGGACAGATTCAACTGCAGAACTCTCATCGGGGCATCTTTTGCCTGTCTCGCGTAGTAAACGTTATCTTTTTATGTAAGCACGCAAAGTGATTTTGGGATTTAGTGCCGAGAGGAACGATTCGGCGTGAACAAAAAAGCTTCCAAATTTCTCATATTACAAGTCCCGAAGCAAAATCATTAAAAGTCTCAAGCGCTCATAGGGCTTTCAAAAAGTATTCCTGTATGCAACGTGTATGCAATTCCACTAAAAGCCCAGTGTTTACAAGGCTTAGACCCTAATAACACTATAGGTGAACTAGCGAAGACCTAGCCGAAACTCCTATAAGGTCTATTCAAAAAATAGGACGTGAAATTTTAATGCGCTCGTCATCATCGAAAAGCAGGTAACTTTTGCCATGATTTAAATCCCATTTAAATCACGTAAAAACCAAAAACTAACCTCAGCCCACCAACCGATCCAGCGTCTGCTGAATCAGCTTTTTCATAAAAGGCTGGTAGTCATCCGAGAATTTTTCGGTGACACGATTGGCGATAATCACGCAGATCGTAAGTGCATTATGCCCCATCAGTCGGCTAAGGCCATATAATGCTGAAGATTCCATCTCGAAATTGGTGATGCGGTTTTGTTTGTAAGTAAAGTTTTCGATCTGTTCATTCATATCTTGCTTGGCAAGTTTTAGGCGTAGCGACCGGCCTTGTGGCGCATAAAAGCCCGGTGAGGTGGCTGTGATGCCTTGGTAGCAACCGTCTGCGAGTTTTTTCAGCAATGTTGCCGAAGCTCTCACGATATAAGGCGATGGTAAATTTTCTGGCCAGTGGGTGTCTGCAATAAAAGCTTTGGTAAAATCTTCTTCGATCACGCTATCCGCACCATCATAAAAGTGTAATAATCCATCCAGTCCCAGCGCAAATTGTCCCGCAACAAAACTATCGCCTACCGCAATATCGGGCTGCAAGGCGCCGGATGTTCCCAGCCGAATCAGGTTTAAGCTTTTTAAATTTTTATTGACAGCCCTGGTTTTCAAGTCGATATTTACCAGCGCATCCAGTTCATTGATAACAATATCGATATTGTCCGTGCCCATTCCTGTTGATACTGCTGAAAAGTGTTTGCCTTTATAAAAGCCGGTATGTGTTACCAATTCGCGGTTGCTTACCTGGTGTTCAATTTCGTCAAAAAATGAGGAAACCAGTGCCACACGATTTGGATCACCTACTAAAATAATATCCTTGGCAATCTGATGCGGGTGCAGCCTTAAATGATAAACGCTGCCGTCATTCGCTAACACAAGTTGTGATTCAGGAATTCGATCCATAGGTGATTTATTTGGTTAATTCAATGAAAAGGATAATTTTGCAAAGGTAATAAACAATATTAATCATGCCTGATAAACAATATACCTTGCTGGTGCCCGTCGATTTCAATGAGCAGTCGTTAGTGGCTTTGCAGCAATCATATAACCTGGCGAGGCTGCTGCAATACGATATTGTATTGCTATACGTGCAAGAGGAAAAAGACTTTTTGAACAGCCTTTTTTCTGCCGAACAAAAACAACAAATTGCAGAAGACATCAATAAAAAGATGGAAGAATTGGCCGCTGATGTAAGCCATGCTACCGCCGTAAAGGTGTCGCCTATCGTAAAAAAAGGCAAGGTGCATGCTAACATCCTCGAAGTGGCCGAAAAGTATAACAGCCGTTTTATTTTGATGGGAACCAATGATGCCGTAAAATCTGATGATCCGGCACGTAATATGCTGGGTTCTAATACGTCTAAAGTTATCAGGCAATCAACAGTGCCGGTGATTGCTTTTAACGGTAAGATGCACTTTAATGGCTGTCGAAGCATCTTATTGCCGCTCGATCTTACCAAAGACACGCGCCAAAAGGTGACTTACGCCATCTCAATGGCCAAACTTTTTGGAGCTTCCGTAAAGGTGATTTCTGTGCTTTGGGACCAAGATTCTGCCGAAATTAAACAGCAGTTGATGGTGCAGTTGAATCAGGTGAAGCAGTTTATAAAAGATGCGGGCATATTGTGTACCGCTAAGCTTATAGAAACAGGAGATTCGCAGCAGGCGCTGGTTCCGGCTATCCTTGATTATGCCAGCGAAGAGAACGATATCGACCTCATTATCATTATGACGCAACAAGAAAACCGCCTTATTGAGTTTTTTATCGGATCGGCTGCGCAACAAATTTTGCGCCAGAGCGAGATACCGGTCATGTCTATTATTCCTAAAGATTTAGGGTTTTCGTATTATCAATTTTAATGTTTCATGACGAACAAACAAGCAGGAAAAGCTGAAATCATCTCTATTGGTGATGAGCTTTTGATCGGACAGGTGGTAAATACTAACGCCTCCTGGATGGCCGAGATTTTGAGTGAAAGTGGTATCGACTTACATAAGATTACAACCATTGGCGACGACAGGCAGGAGTTGTTTGATGCCATTGATGGGGCATTTAAGCAGGCGCAATTTGTGCTACTAACAGGCGGTCTCGGACCTACTGCTGATGACCTTACAAAGCCAGCCTTGTGCGAATATTTCAATACTGAACTGGCATTTCACGAGCCAACGTACAAAAATGTAGAAGCCTTGTTTAAGCGGCGCGGTTTTTTACTTACTGATCGCAACAAGCAGCAGGCAATGCTGCCAAAAGCTTGTACGCCAATACCTAATAGCAACGGCACAGCCGCAGGCATGTGGTTTGAAAAGGAGGGAAGCGTGGTGGTTTCTATGCCTGGTGTGCCTTTTGAGATGAAGCAAATGTTTGAGCATGAAGTGCTTCCGCGTATGAAGGCTTTGTATCACGAAATGTTTTATGCGCGCAAAACTATTATGACAAGTGGCGTGGGCGAGTCGTTTCTGGCCGACAAAATCAGTGATTGGGAAAATGCCCTGCCGCCTTTTATGAAGCTGGCTTATCTGCCACAGCCGGGTATTGTGCGTTTGCGCCTTAGCGGAAGACATGCCAACCAGCAATTTTTGCAGCAAACCTTAGATTCGGAAATACAAAAATTAATTGCACTGATTCCTGAGCTAATTTTTGGTTTCGACGATGAGCTGTTAGAAAAGGTAGTTGGCAATTTGCTGCGCGACAAAAAAGCCAGTCTGGCCACCGCCGAAAGTTGCACCGGAGGCTATATTGCACACCTTTTAACCAGTATCGCAGGAAGTTCAGCTTATTTTAAAGGAAGCGTGGTGGCTTACGAAAATCAGGTGAAAACTAATTTGTTGGGTGTTTCGACCCACGATTTGATACAGCAAGGCGCAGTAAGTCGCGAGGTGGTTGAGCAGATGGCGAAAGGTATAAAACAAAAACTTGATACAGATTATGCCATAGCAACCAGCGGTATAGCCGGACCGGATGGTGGTACAGACGAAAAACCCGTAGGCACGGTATGGATTGCTTTGGCCGGCCCGGATTTTGTTATTTCAGAACGTTTTCACTTTGGCGAACACCGGGGCCGAACCATCCGTAGATCGGCACTCACAGCACTCGAAATGTTGAGGAAAGCCTTGATAGCTTAGTTTGAAATAACTTTGCAAACACATTTATAATGCACAATCATGAAATATTTGTTTTACCTGTCAGTCCTGATCATCGCTGTTTATTCTTTTTCCTGTAGCAAAGCTGATCCAACTGCTGAAACGCAGCAATTTGTAATCAAAGTAGACAGCATTCAACTGACTGATACAGTGGCTTCCGGACAGCGTTTCGATATCAAGTTTTTTGGCACAATAGGCACTAATGGCTGTTATAGTTTCGCTGATTTCGTGGTTTCGGAAGATAGCGCCAGCCTGAACCTGATGCTGAAAGGGAATAAAGAAGTTTCGGCCAATCAAGCATGTCCGGATGTGCTAGTGCTTTTAGGCGGGATGGCGTATTCGCATAAATTCAAGGTAGCGGGACAATACCACATTCGCGTTACAAACCCTGGAATAGGGCAGTTCATTCAAAAAGACATTTTGGTAGTTGCCCCCTGAATAGGCTTGTTCATATACCTTTTTTAAACTATGAACACCTTACCTACCATGATCTATAATGTCATGGATTATTTCGTAAGTAGAACACAAGTGTCTCGCAGAATAAAGAAAATCACAATCGTTAGTTAACGCCCCCGCTAACAACCTACCCGAATCTTTGAACCTGCCTTCCTAATGTTACTTTTCGGAGTAGGCTCAATCTTTGAATCTTTGAATCTTTGAATCTTTGAATCTTGAATCTTTGAATCTTGAATCTTTGAATTTTGAATCTTGAGTCCCCTCCGAAAAGTCAAAAGATAAAGAATGCCACTAATACACAAGAAATTATGATTCTTAAAAATTTGAATATCAAGTGTTTAATGTTTTTCCATTTTCCTGATTTCGTATCTTAGTGTCGAAATGTTACTTTTCGGAGTAGGCTCAATCTTTGAATCTTGAATCTTTGAATCTTGAATCTTTGAATTTTGAATCTTTGAATCTTGAATCTTTGAATCTTTCAACTTTTTCTTTCTACACCTACCTTGCCGGTTCTTCTTTTTCATAATATTCAGCGGGTCGCAGCAGCTTGTCAAAAATAAAATATTGTAGCAATACCAAGTCTTTGCCGTTATTGAGCAGGCCATACATGCGGTCAACGTCAATTTCAGCATCATCTTCCGAAATGCCCAAATGCCCAACCAGAACTTTTTTAGAGTAAGTCGTTAATTGCGTGGTTTCGCCCCCATGGGTGGTAAGCCTAAAGCGATGCAAAAAGGGCGAGTTGATAATCGAATCCTGCCTTGCGCGAGGTAAAATATTCGTAAGAATCGCTTCAAAACGGACATCATCAAAAGAAGTCAGGAAATTTAGCACCCGCAAGGTGTCATAGGCCACCTCAAGTTGATCTGCCGTACGTATAAGTTTGTAACTGTGTTTCCCGGTGTTTTCAATCCGAAAACTACTATTCGGCTGTTCGTTAAACTCAAGCTCAACAGACTTAATATCAGCAAGTTTGTCATTAAAAATCACATGATCACGCCAGTCGTCTTCCAGAGGTGTAAAGCGTGTCATCACAAAGCCACGAAAGCCCGGAATATGCATCACAAAAGCTTGATCTGCACCTTCTATGAGCATATAGGTACCCATATTGTCTTTGGTGACATCGCCTACATAAAATACTTTGGTCAGTTTTTCGTGCGGAAAAAGCTTTAACCGATCAAAAAGATTGATGCGATAGACTTGCTGATACACTTCCACCTTGATGCCCAGGCTGGCCATGCGCGCAACCACCTGGTCGTGGCTGGCTAACGGAACGGGATTGCGTACCCTGAGTTTGTACATTGTTTCGAGCAGTTGATCTACCTTGCCTTGCTGTGCTTTGTTTTCGCCATTGAGCATCCAATGATCTCCCTGCCGCTCAATAAGCACCTCATTATTGTTCATATTGGCCAGAAAAATACGGTTAACAGCGGCAGTATCTCTTACAGCAAAATCAGCTGATTCGCCTTCAAGCGTAGTGAGATAACGGTTGTTCCAAACTAAAACAGCAGCAACAAGCGCAGCAAGGATAAGCAGTAAATAAACGACATTAGTTTTATTCATAGACTAAATTTTTTTTAAACTTTATCGGGTATAATGTTTTTTGCGTAGCCAGGCTAAAAACAGGCCAAAAAGAATCACCAATCCAATAGGAAGCACGGTGTTCAACAGCTGCCATTGTAGGCGTGTTTGCTGCACTTTTGTGGTGTCGAGCTGGCGTAGCATAATCTCTCGCGAACGGATACTGATTAAACCTTCGCCTTCTATCAAATAGCTCAGCGCGTTGAGCAAAAAGTCTTTGTTGCCAAAGGTTTGGCGGGTATATTGATCATAGCCCAGCGGTAGCGGATAGCCTTGTTGTAAATGAAATTGATTGCTTGCCATATCGCCATCGGCTACCACAATCATCGCGGTGTGGCTGCTTTCTTCTAAGAAAGAAATCTCGCCGCTGGATGTTATTTCAGGAGGCATTCTATTTGCGAAAAGCGATGGAAATTTACCTTCTAACAGCCATGCTACGTTTTGACCGCTACGGTTATACATCCGCGGATCGGGATCGGCTTGCAACATGCTCAAGGAGATAAGTGCCGGTGTTGCTACGATACGTGTGTATCCGGAAGTTTTTAACAGCGGTATTTTTTTAATGCCTTCGCGGATAACGGTATCCGTACCGCTCACGAACTGGCCTTTCACTGCATTGATGTTTTTTACCAACGGATGGATCGAAGCCTGTCCCAGCAGTGGGAAATAATACCACCTAAAAAAATCAATCTGTGGCCTGCCACCGGTTTCTCCGGTCCTGACTCCCAAAGCCGCTGCATTGAGGTCTAACAGCAAGTTTTTGTTGAGTTTAATGCCGTACTTAAACAGCATATCATCCAGCTTCAGGTCAAGGTCAACACCAACCGTCGATTCTGATTTTTGAAGGCTGTCCATGCTCGCATTCACCGGATCGATGAGCCACAACACCTTGCCGCCGTGCATCACATATTGATCGATGATAAACTTATCTTTTTCATCGAAAGCCCGGGTGGGTTTGGCAATAACGATGGCATCGTAATTTTTCTGCACTTTTACGTGTCCGCTTTTATCGGGCTCCGAACGGCGTGTTAGCGCATTCAGTCGGCCATTGAGCGGAATACGATCTACGCGATAGCTTTGCAACAAGGTTTGTGTGAGGTCGTATACCTGGTTCTCATCCAGCTCGCCATGGCCTTCGATAAAAGCGATGGCCGGCTGTTGCAGGCGTGTCACCTTATTGATAATATCGGCCAGCTTAAATTCCAGGTTTTGTGTAGAGGCGTTTAACGCCATTTCAGACGACATATTCACCTGATTTTCCAGAAGATCAACAGCGAGTTCTTTGTCGCGGTAATTTACCAGCGCACCCGGAAAAATCACCGTCTGTTTCATGCCTTCATTGGTCTGCACCTTCAGATCTGTGGGGTTTAATCCGCTCTCTATCAGCAACTGATAGGTGGTGTTTCGGGTTTGGGTATCCGTGCTTTCTGATGGGTTCACGAATTCGTATTCGATAAATTTGCTGTAGGCACGAAATTCGTCTAGCATTTCGCGGGTTTCGCGCCGAAGTTTTTTAAATCCTGCCGGAAAATCGCCCTCTAAGTAAACCCTGAAATAGACGTAGTCGTTCAGCGATGTTAGGATGTTTTTGGTAGCATCAGAAAGTGTGTAACGTTTTTCGCTGGTAAGATCAAAGCGGGTAAAAACAAAGTTTCCAATAATATTAATCGCAATAACAAAGCTAACAATCATTGCAAATTGTAGCAAGGCAGCCGTGCGGATATTTTGACGTTTTTTATTCATCTGTTTCCTTGTTTTGGGTTACCATTTGCGACTTGCAAGTTTCAAGCGGGTGAGCACTACAAAAAGTATGATCACACTAAAAAAGTATAGTAAATCGCGCGTATCGACAACGCCACGGCTGATGGAGCTGTAGTGTGCAGCAATGCCCAGGTTTTTGATAAATAAATCCGCATTCCCGAAGAGGGAAAGGCTGTAAATCATGTCAAAACCCATATATAAAAATCCGCTGAGGAATACAGCCAATATAAATGCCAGCAACTGATTGTCGGTCAATGAGCTGCAAAACAAGCCGATAGCCACAAAAGCTGCTGCCAGCATAAACAATCCGATATAGGATCCCCAAATACCGCCGGCGTCGAGATTGCCAACAGGCTGCCCCAGTTGATACACCGTGAAATAATAGATCAGCGTAGGCAAAAGGGCAAAACCAACCAGTGCCAAACTTGCCAAAAACTTGGCACTTACGAGCGATAAATCGGACAAGGGCTTGGTGAGCAACAGCTCTATTGTGCCAGAGCGTTGCTCGTCGGCAAAGCTGCGCATGGTGATGGCCGGCACCAGAAATAAAAATACAAAAGGCGCCAAAATAAACAGCCCGTCGAGGTTGGCATAGCCGAAATCTAAGATGTTGAACTCGTTAGGGAAAACCCATAAAAACAAGCCGGTAATCAACAAAAAAACGGCTATGACCAAATAACCGATTAATGAGCTGAGAAAACTGCTAATCTCCTTTCTGAACAATGCTATCATAGAAACGAATCCTTTAGAGCTGACAAAAATACATTTTTTAAAGCTTATGGGCTCATCAGATTTACTTGCTGCGCGTTGTTTAACTTTTTTTGGGCGTTTGGCATTATTTGTAACTTTGAGCGTTAAGGATTTAGGGAAAAATTGCAGGGCTTAGCTTTTTTAACTTTCAGGATTTTAACGGTTTAAATTAAATTATTGAAATATGAACAAACTTTTTAACACCTTTTTGGCTTTGATTATGGCCGGACAACTCCTTGCCCAACCAGAAAACTGGCAAACGGATTACGAAAAATCAGGGCTGATAGCCACACCTACTTACGCCCAAACCATGGCTTTTGTTGACCGATTGGATGCCGCTTCTGAGCAGATTTCGGTAGCGGATTTTGGAATTAGTCCACAGGGAAGGGCATTGCGTTATTTGATTTATGACGTGGACGGTTTCACAAATCCTGAGCAGCTAAAATCCACGGGACGGCCCCTTTTGATGGTTCAGGCTGGCATTCATTCAGGAGAGTCAGAAGGCAAAGATGCCATGCTGATGCTGCTGCGCGATCAAATTCTGGAAGGAAAATATGATGCTTTGTTCGAAAAAGTAAGCCTGCTATTTATCCCGATTTTTAATGTGGACGGACACGAGCGTTTTAGTCCTTACGGGCGCATCAATCAAAATGGGCCGGTGGAGATGGGTTGGCGAACGACCGCTCAAAACCTCAACCTTAACCGTGATTTTCTGAAAGCTGAAGCACCCGAAATGCAGGCCTGGCTTGCTTTATTTAATCAATTTGACCCTGATTTTTTTATCGATACGCACACAACCGATGGCGCCGATTTTCAATATGTGATGACCTACGCCATGGAAACCGCAGGCAATATGGAGAGTGGTTTAACGGATTGGCAGTCAGAAGTTTTTCTGCCTTTCTGGACACAGCAGATGCAGCAATCGGGTTTTCCGGTTTTTTCTTATGTGAGTTTCCGCAATTGGCATGATCCGCGAAGCGGTCTGGTAAGCTCGCCTGCAGGGCCGATGCTTTCGCAGGGCTATACCGCACAACGCAACAGACCAGGTTTGCTGCTCGAAACGCATATGCTCAAACCTTATGCACAGCGCGTGGATGCTACAAAAGTGGCTGTTCTTTTTACCCTGGAGCTGTTGGCAAAAGAAGCCAAGTCACTCAAAAAAAGTATTGCAGCAGCAGATCAGTTTACAGTTTCCGAAGCCTTTCGCGCAGTAGATTTCCCGATAAATTTTGAGGTGGATATGCACGATAGTAGTCTGGTAGCTTTCGATGGCGTGGCCTATAGCGTTGTGAAAAGTGAGCTCACCGGTGGCGACTGGTTTGTATATGAAGCGGATAAGCCGGAACAGTTTCTGCTGCCCATGTTTGATAAAGCCAAAGTGACTAAATCTGTAAAAATACCCGAAGCATATATTATTCCCATGGAGTGGAAAAGCATTATTAAGAAATTACAACTTCATGACATACAGTTAGATACTTTAAAACAAGAAACAGCATTTTGGGTTGAAAGCTATCACTTCACCGATATTGCCTGGCAAGGAAGGCCAAATGAAGCGCGTCATAAAATAAACCGTATGGCTTTCGATAGGAAAGCCGAACGAAAAAGCTTTCCGGCTGGAACAATTTTGGTTTCAACAGATCAGCCCAAAGCACGCCTTATCGCCTATATGCTGGAACCTGAAGCAGATGGTTCTTTATTGGAATGGGGATTTTTTGATGCCATTTTTGAACAAAAAGAATATGCCGAAAGCTATGTAATGGAACCCTTGGCCAGACGTATGCTCGACAGTATTCCCGGCCTAAAGCAAGCGTTTTTGCAGAAAAAACAAAATGACAAAGCCTTCGCCGAAAGCAGTTGGGCACAACTCAATTGGTTTTACAAACAAACGCCCTGGTGGGATGAGAAATATATGGTTTATCCGGTTAATCGCCTGCTGCAAAATCCCGAATGAACATTGTTCTGTTGATAAGTCTGCCCACGCACCTCTTGTAATTCTGATATAATTAGGAGTAATTTTAGGCTTCAAAACACAAAAAATTGCCATTATGCCAGTAGCCAAGCCTAAAGCCAAAAAGATTTTCGTCCTGGATACCTCGGTGATAATTTACAACCACAACGCCATTAACACCTTCGAGGAGAACGATGTAGCCATTCCAATTACGGTTTTTGAAGAGCTCGACAACTTCAAAAAAGGCAACGATACCAAAAACTTTGAAGCCCGCGAGTTTATCCGATTGATGGATCGCATCTCCGGGAAATACACCATGAAAAACTGGCGTCGCCTGAATGGCCCAACGAAAGGCCGCTTTAAGGTGCTGATGGACGAGCAAAGTAAGCTGGATGCACGCAACGTTTTTGGCGATGACAAACCCGATCACCGGATATTGAATGCCGCTTTAAAACTGTCCGAAGACAATCCCGGAACAAAAGTGATTTTAGTTACTAAAGACGTGAACCTACGTCTCAAAGCCAAAGCATTAAACCTACAGGCGGAAGATTATGAGACCGGGAAGGTGAAAAATATTGACCAACTTTATACCGGAAAAACCCAGCTCGAAGATATCAATCCAGAGGCAATAGATAAACTTTATGCCGAAGGTTTTTGCGCCTTGGAAGAGCTTGGGCTAGGGAATGCCATTCCCAACCATTTTTTTATTCTGAAGAGTAGTAAAAGCTCGGCATTAGCATTTTTTAATCCTGTCACCAGTCGTGTGGAGCGTATTGAAAAGCACGCTGTTTCGCGTATTATGCCGCGCAATGCCGAACAGGTTTTTGCCTTACACGCCTTGCTCAATCCCGATGTGAAGCTGGTGACTATGCAAGGCATTGCAGGCACTGGCAAAACTTTGCTAGCGCTGGCTGCGGCCTGGGAACAGCGGCGCAATTTCAAGCAGGTTTATCTGGCGCGGCCAGTCGTTCCGCTGAGCAATAAAGATATTGGCTTTTTGCCCGGCGATATCAAATCCAAGCTAAACCCTTATATGGAGCCGCTTTGGGACAACCTCAAATTTATCCAAAACCAATTTGGTGAAGACGAAAAGGATTATAAAGGTATTTCCGACGCCGTGGAAAAGGAAAAACTCGTCATCACGCCGCTGGCTTATATTCGTGGCCGTAGTATTTCAAACGTGATATTTATTGTGGATGAAGCCCAAAACCTAACGCCGCACGAAGTAAAAACCATCATCACCCGCGCGGGCGAAAACACCAAAATCATCTTTACCGGCGACGTGTTTCAGATCGACACGCCTTACCTTGATGCGCAATCAAACGGCTTGTCTTACCTCATTCACAACATCAAGCAGCATGCGTTGTATGCCCATATCCGGCTGGAAAAAGGCGAACGCTCAGAATTGGCGAATTTGGCTAATGACTTGCTATAGAATTATTTATCTTCGCTTTGAAAACAGCCACTCCAAAAATTCCTGATCCTGAAAAACAGCTTCCCAAACATTGTGCCCGTAATCAGGATACAGACTTAGCTTGACGGGCATATCGGCCTGCTGCATACTTTTGAACATATTGATGCTGTGATTTGGTGAAACCACTGGATCAGCCTCGCCGTGAAAAATCCATACAGATGTTTCAGGATTATATAGTTTAACAGTTTTCGGATTTCCGCCTCCGCAGATGGGAAAGGCTGCCGCAAAAAGCTCTGGACGACGCCAAAGTAACTCAAAAGTTCCCATGCCACCCATAGAAAGTCCACCCACATATAGGCGATTTTTGTCGATATAGTCAAGCTGGATAAGCGAATCAATCAAGCCGATAAGAAGCTGCATCGACTTGGTGGGTGAGCTGTCTGCTTTAAAATCGAATGATATACTGCCATCTTTTCTTACTTTTCGTTCAATATTTGCCCAATAATCGCCTGCTGCACATTGTGGAAAAACGAGCATAGCAGACTGCTTTTTGTTATGCATTGTTGATGCAAAGAACTGACTTCCATGAGCAAGCTGTTTTTCATTATCGTTGCCACGTTCTCCTGATCCATGTAGAAATAGCAGCAGTGGAATTTTGTTGTTTACACTGGCTTTTTCGGGTAAAAGAAAACGAAAAGGTAGGCTGTCTTTTCCGGAATTGAAGCTGGATTTTTCAAAATAAGCTCTTGCAATATGCTGGTAATGAGCTTGCAGTTGGCTTTGCGAAAACACAAGTGCAAGCAAGCTGAAAAGGCTTCCGATAAAGATTTTACTGATAGACATGAGAATATTTTTGAGATTACCTCAACTCAAATGCTGTGCTTAGGCTGGCGTTTGAATCTCCTCCGGCGAAGATCGTAAATTTACCCGGTTCTGAACCGTAGCTGAGATCAGCTTTATAAAAATAGAGGGCTTCAATGGGCAAGCTAAAACTGATTTTTTGGGTTTCGCCGGGTTTAAGAAATACGTTTTTAAAGGCCTTGAGTTCACGAACCGGTCGGGTTATTGTAGCTAGCTGATCATGCACATAAACCTGAACAACTTCCTCGCCGGCAAGCTTTCCTGTGTTTTGCACTTCAAGGCTAAAACGGATGGAATCTTGCGCAGTTATGCTATGCTTGTCCATTTGTAACTTGCTGTATACAAATTTAGTATAGCTTAATCCATAACCAAATGCGTACAGCGGTTCATTGGGAACATCCAGATACTTACTGGTGTATTTGTTGTTGGCATCAAAAGGCCGTCCGGTATTTTTCATGCTGTAATAAATTGGAATCTGTCCTACATTTCGTGGGAAAGTTACCGGTAATTTTCCAGATGGATTGTAGTAGCCCGAAACTACATCGGCGAGCGCATGGCCTGATTGCGTTCCTAAAAACCAGGCTTGCAGTAATGCCGGACTGTTTTCGGCCAGCCAGTTTATCGTCAGCGGTCTGCCGCTAAAGATGATGGTGGCTGTAGGTTTTCCGGTTTCTATAATTAGCGCTGCCAGTTCTTGTTGAACGCCCGGTAAGTCAATAGTTGAGCGACTGGCAGCCTCACCTGACATCCAATAAGCCTCTCCCAATGCTAAAATAACAAAGTCTGCTTTTTCAGCTATTTGTTTTGCCTCTCTAAAACCGGTTTTGTCCGTCCCTTCAATCTCACAGCCTTTCGCGAATTGAATATTGGCACCGGGATAGCGTGCTTGCAAACCTTCCATCAGGCTTACAGATTTACTCCAGTCGCCGGCTGCCGACCAGCTTCCAATCATATCACGTTTGTTGTCGCCCATCGGGCCAATCACCGCGATATTTTTTACTTTAGTGGATATGGGCAAAGTCTGCTTTTCGTTTCTGAGCAGCACAATAGAGCGTTTGGCCATATCACGTGCGGCTTCCAGTTGGGCAGGGTTCATAATGTCATTTTCTTCACGCTCTTTGCTGATGTATCTGTATGGATCATCGAACAATCCGAGCTGAAACTTTACTTTCAAAATTCTTCTTACAGCTTCATCAATAAGCGCTTCATCAAGCTGTTTATTTTCAACAAGTGTTGGTAATGTTTTTTGAAAAAATCCCGATTGCATATCCATATCCACACCGGCTTTTAGCGAAATAGCAGCGGCTTCGGCAGTATCGGCGGCCACGCCATGATGAAGCAGCTCCATGATTGAGGTGTAATCTGTTACCACGAAACCTTCGAAACCCCATTCATCACGGAGCAAATCGGTGAGCAGAAATTTATTGGCCGTAGCCGGAATGCCGTTGAGGTCGTTAAACGACGTCATTACCGTTACTGCGCCTGCATCAACAGCGGCTTTGTAGGGCGGCAAATAAACTTCTCGCAGGATATTTTCCGACATGTCCACTGCGTGGTAGTCGCGCCCTGCCTGCGATGCACCGTAAGCAGCCAGATGTTTTACGCAAGCCGCCAAGGTGTTATTGGAAGCCAAATCGTCACCTTGAAAGCCTTTTACGCGGGCCTCGGCAATCAGCGAGGCTAGAAATGGATCTTCTCCGGCACCTTCAACCATGCGCCCCCAGCGGGGATCGCGGGAAATGTCGCACATGGGCGCAAAAGTCCAATGAAGGCCCTCTGCCGTGGCTTCTTCAGCGGCAATGCGCGCCGCATTTTGTATGGCGGAAATATTCCAGCTGGCGGCCTCAGCTAATGGAACCGGAAAAATAGTGCGGTGGCCATGAATAACGTCGTAGCCAAACAGCAGCGGAATACGCAGGCGGGTGCTATTTACAGCCATTTCCTGTAGACGACGAGTGTAATCAGCGCCATAAGCGTTGAAGATAGCACCTACTTTACCTTGTTTTATGTCGCTTTCATATTCCTTGCGAATATAAGCACCGGTTTGATCCATATCGCTGGTGTAAAGTGTGAGCTGACCCACTTTTTCTTCAATGGTCATTAATGAAATGAGCGAGTCAATTTTGGTACCTATCGCGTCTTTTTTGTTTGATTGAGGGGATTGGCAAGCATTGAAAGCCAGTAAAATAGCTATTGAAAGAAAGGTTGTTAGATTGCGCATATTTTTTAGATTTACTATTTTTGACTTGAAAAACTGAGTTTATCCATTGCGTTTTGTGTTTCAGGAGCTGACATAAATAACTCCCACAATAATCCCGAGCGATGATTTTCGATCATCACCATAGTAGTTCCTTGGTCAATGGCGAGGTAACTATTTGTCCACCAGCCTTTATCAGGATTGAAAGCATCATAAAAACCATATTCTCCCCACAATTTATCTCCCAGAATAAAATAGAAATGGCGCAGGGCTTGCATAGATTCTTCCGGTGTGTAAGGCATTGAAGATAAGGCTGCTGTGGGCGTTATGGTACCGTTGTCACGGGTTGGTTCGTGCACGGAATAGCCATCGGGATCATCACTGGCTGTAAGTCCCCAGGAATCCGCACTATAAGCTAAGAAATTGCCCGGGTTTTCAATACAATGCTGTCGGTTGATCAGGCTGTGGTTCACGTTTTGCGTCCAATAATCGGCATAATTATCTGATAATCCCCTCGGATCAAGGCCTAAAAAGGAATAATGAGCAAAAAATAGAGGGCCTCCGTAGTCGAAACCTAAAGGCAATTCGATGCCATAAAATTGTTTGCCGTTGACGAAGTGTGACGAATTGGCCCAGCCGTTGTGATAAACTTCTGCCGAAATTCCATGTTGCTCCGAAGCGGCAGCCATAAAGTAGGTAATCAGTGCTTCGTTATAACCTTTGATTTGCATATTCATGGCCCAGCCAACGGAAGGCGACCAGTGCCAGTAAAGCACATTTTGCCCGTTGCGGGTGTACCAGTCCCATTCAATAGTTTCGAGTAGGTTATTGATTTTCGAGATAAGGAAAAGTTCGGTATTATTTGCCGGGTTCAAATACTGTCGCGCACTGAGCAAAGCGGCGGCCATAAAGGAAGTCTCGACCAGATCGCCACCATTGTCGTTGCTGCTGAACGGGATCACGTGGCCGTTGCTGCCATTCATCCAATGAGGCCAAACGCCATGAAAACGGTCTGCTGTTGTCAGAAAATCGGTGATTGACATAAGCCGCTCAATGCCGGCTTCGCGCGAAATAAAACCACGATCTATAGCACTGATAATGGCCATCACGCCAAAGCCGCTGCCGCCTGTAGTAACAGTTTCGCCCGATCCAAAACGCTCGCGTGCCATGCCGCTCACCGGGTGGGCATAGTCCCAAAAATAGCGGAAAGTTTGTTGCTGTACTTTGTCCAGGAGTGCCTCATCGGATAGCGGCGGCATTTTTACTGTTGGATTGAGGCCGGTAATAAATTTTTTGTCGAAGCCGGCAAAGTCGAAGCCTGAAGCCGAATTCAGTGTAGCACTGATGATGAAAATATATTCATTGTAATAATCGAGCGGATCAATATTTCTGAGCGTCACTGTTGTGTTGTCATCGCTGATGTTGATTTGAAGATCAACAGGAGGGATTGTTTTAAACTTGGAGTTGAGGTCGGTAGCTTCGATCGGCTCATTGAAAACCAGTTCGATTTGAAGGCTGTCGTATGGAATTTCCTTTAAAACGGTATTGGTGGTCATGGATGTGCCATTGATAAGTGCGCTAAGCAGTTTTAGCTGGCCGTTTTCTGTTTTAAAGCTATAGTTCGCACCATCAAAACTTGCGCCAGAGGCTGCTTTCAGCATGTCTGTGATGCTTAAAGAATAAGTTGTGAGCCATTGAAATGACTCCGCGGGGCGGATGACAAGGTTTTTCCCCTTGTTTTCGGGTGTAAAAATGATATTTACGTTTTGAGAAGTGGATTCATTTTCTATTATCACGCCTTCGCTAAGGCTGAGGCTGTCTATTGCTTCCGAAAAGCTGAGGTAGAACGGGCTATTTACGTCCACATCCTGCAATAGGGTACCCTGAGTTAAGGTTCTGTTTCCGGCTTTGATTTCCGAAAGTTGAAATTTATCCGGGTTTGCGGGTTTTTCTTTTTCCTTTTTGCATGCACTTAAACATGGTAATACGGCAAACATCAGCAGGACAAAAAATATTCTGGACATAATTTTCAGGTAAAAAAGTTAAAAAGCTGCCTTCGATGGAATCTTGCCTTAGCCAATTCATCAAAGGCCATCAAAGGCAGCTTTTACTCACTAATCAAAAACTTCCATTAAGGTTTTTCAGATTCGTACATCAATCGTACTTCGTTAGCTGTAATTGCTTTATGGAATATTTTTACGTCATCAAGCTGACCTTTAAAGTGGTTAGCATCAGGGAAATCGTAGCCGCCCCATGGCTCGTTGTCCCACATTGTGCCTGCACGTGAATGTACAAAACCAAAGGCTAACTCATTTACGACATCAGGCTCAGAGCCAGCGTATTTGAGGCCAACAGCAGTACGTTTAATATCCTCTTCGGGCCAAAGGTTGAAGTCGAAACTTTTCATTTTTTCGCCATCATAGTAGAGCGTGCCTTTTTTTGCAGCAGCGTCATAAATATAGGTCACATGCAGCCAATTGTCTTTCAGTTTGGCTATCATCTGCTCAATGGTCAGGCTTTTAGCAAAATCCCAGCCTTGCCAGCCATCATTGGTGTTGTCAGTTGCCAAAGCAGGAAACCACATGTCTTCAGCGGCTGTTGTTCCATCACCCATCTCATATTGGATAGCAAATTTGGCACCATCATAACCACCAAATATCTCAAACTGAATGCCGTAAAAGGCGCCAAGACCCATCACAAAATGTCCATGATCTATACCTTCAGAATTGGTTTTTACCCAAAAACTGATGGTGAAATCGTGGGTGTTGATAAGCTGGTCTCCATTGGGAATTTCGATGATACTGGTGGTTCCATTGAATTTGGCAGCTTTTCCGGCTGCGGCATTGCGGCCTGCGACATAAGTGATGTCAACCACACCGTTTGCGGATGGGTTAAAGCTACCTACAACGTCGCTGGCATTGTCTTCGAAGGTCCAGTGTGCCACCATTCCTGCGGGAGAAAAAGTACCGGCTGTAGTGAAGGTGCGGTCGATATTAGACAAAGGTTTTGCTTCCGTCGACATAATAGCAGCCGTCAAATTCAGCTTGTATAAAGTGCCACTGCCTAAAGCCTGACTTGGCTTAATGGTAATGACATTGTTGCTTACTTCTGTAGTAATTGGAATACTGGCTCCATCATAATCCTGCGTCAGCGAAACGCTTGAAGCTGTTACTGTAGCAGGATCAATGTTTACGTTGAAGGTAGCTTTGATCACGGGTTCAACTGGCACGTCTGATGGTGAAGTGGCTCCATTGAGGTCAATATCGCCGGCGGTGAGGCTGCTGAGACTTAGATCTACCGGATCGTCGTCTTTTTTACAGCCGTTAAAAACCAGCGCTGCCGAAGTGAGCACAAGGAAGAAGGTTAGCAAAAATTGATTTTTTTTCATAAGGTTAAGAGTTTTAGTGAATTAATTTATGTGAGTATATTTGATTTTCTGTAGTGATTTGCATCAGATACATACCTTTCTTGATCGAATTCAGGTCGATTTTAACTTCTGTGTCGCTATAGTTTTCACTAAATATTAACTTTCCGGCCAGGTCGAAAATTTCCACACTACGAATAGCTTTTTCGTGCTTGATATTTACAAAATCTATGGCAGGATTAGGATATATCTGCAAGTTATCGCTGGTGGCAATTTCCGGCGTGCTTGATAGCGGATTTAGCATCAAACGGATGTCGTCAAAATAAAGTACGATGTCTTCTGTGAGCGTCAATGGGTCTTCAAAGTCTGGCATAAAGGCGATTACATTCCAAGTTCCTGTTTTTTCTGAGAAGTCGAAAACGATTTCTTCCCAAGCGTTGGTCTGTGTCTGTGGATCCATGCTAAGAATTTCAAGATTTCCGCTTGGGCCACCTTCCAATTTGAATTTCAACGGGCTAATGCGGGGTTTCCAAACTTTTACATATACATATTTATTTACTGTAACATCAGCCGGAACGGGCAAAGCAGACCAAAAACCTCCCCATGGCACACCGTTCATGCTGCGGTTGTACTTGACTACATAATTACTTGGATTCAGCTCGTCCGGATCGGGATTGGCTACCACGCTCATGCTGCTGTTATCGGTGTCGCCGCCCAACATCAGGTTGAGTGGAATGTGATCAAAATCTTCAATTACATAAGCTGCATCGCTGCCGGGAGTGGGGTCGTTATTTACCATGATATAATCAAAATAGATGACGATGTCTTCGGTAAGTGTGAGCGGGTCTTCAAAATCAGGCATCAACGCAATTACGTTCCATTCACCTGTTTTTTCGGAGAAGTCAAAAACGATGTCTTCCCATTCGTTTACGATAGTTTGGTCGTTCATGCTAAGAATTTCCAGATTACCGCTTGGCCCGCCTTCTACTTTAAATTTCAGCGGACTGATACGGGATTTCATCACGCGGACATGTACATATTTGTTTACGGTTAAATCCAGCGGTTCCGGCAAAGCCGACCAAAAACCACCCCATGGCACACCGTTCATGCTGCGTTCATATTTGACAACATGTGTGCTTGGGTTTGAAGTGCCTTCGGGTGTTGGCACAACGCTCATACTGCTGTTATCGTTGTCGCCACCCAACATCAGATTTAGCGGGATGTGCTCAAAATCTTCGATCATTTGAGCAGATGCAATGCCTACGGTGAGAAACATTGCCAGGAAAAGAATTGTAAATTGTTTCATAGTTGTAATATTTAAAGATTAGTAAAGGGTTTAAAAATAAGTGATTTCATTACCAGCTAGGGTTTTGTGTTAGTACTCCTTGCGAGATGTCAATTTCATTTTGAGGAATAGGTAGCAGTTCATGCTTTCCACTGATAAAACCGTTGGGTCCCAGCACCTGAGCGGCTTTTCCAGTTCTTACCAAATCCCAGAAGCGATGGCCTTCGAGTGCTAATTCATGGCGTCTTTCGTTGAGGATAATATCGCGTAGGGCATCTTTTCCGGTTTCTATAATATCGGGCAAAATATCAGGATTTCCATTGCGTGCGCGCTCTCTAACGCGGTTTAGATGTATCAATGCTTCTCCGGGCTTGCCGTTTTCGTTGAGTGCTTCGGCGGCCATCAGCAGCACATCGGCAAAGCGAATTAGGCGCCTATTATGTCCAAATTGGGTATCGGTGCTGGTACCCGGAATCCATACTTTCCTATTATAACATTCTACTTCAACCAGGTTGCCGTCATCGTCGTAAGTTTCGTCGGGTGTGGTGCCATCTCCCAAAATCGTGATACCGTCGAGCACATCACCCAAGTCAATGATGGTGCCTTTCAAGCGTGGGTCTTCGGTTTCAAAAGAATAACGTAAATTCAACGAAGGTCTGTTAAAACCCCATCCGCGGTTTGGGGTGCCTCTTACGCCTTGTGTGTTAGCGTATTGGTTGCCTAAGGCCGATTCGTTTTCCATGGCTCCAACTTCAAAAACTGATTCTACACCATGTTGGCCGTTTTTACCATTGGCATCTATAAAATTAGGTTCCAGGTTATATTCGCCTGATTGAATGACTTCTACTGCGTATTTTTCAGCATTGATAAAGTCTTTTTTAAATAGGTAAACTTTAGCCAATAATGCTTTTGCAGCACCATTGGAAGCGCGTCCAATATTGTTGCCACCGTAGCTGCCTTTGGCCGGGAGGTTTAGTACGGCAAAGAGCAGGTCTTCTTCGATGAGTTTGTAAACTTCCTCTTTTGTTGAGCGTGATACTTCCAATGGTGGCGTGGTGCTTGTAACAATTGGAACGCCACCCCAGGCGCGCACTAAATCAAAATAATAGAGGCCGCGCAAAAACCGGGCTTCGGCAATATACCGTGTTGCCAGGGCTTCGTCCATATTAATTTCAGGAACTTTTTCAATCACAACATTAGCGCGTTTTACACCTTGATAAAGTGCTGACCACCAACGGTCTAAGCCGTCTTGTGTTGGGGTGATGCTAAAGTTGTTGTAAGGACCTACCGTATTGAGGCCATCATTGGGATTGCTGCCTTTGTGGGCATCGTCTGACATGATGTCGAGAATGGGGAAACCGCCCGAATGGTAGTACCAATTGCGAAGTGTTGCATAAGCTGCATTGGTCGACAAAAGTGCATCAGCTGCTGTGGTAGGAAAGGCTTCCTGCGTAGGAACTCCTTGCGGATTAGATTCTAAAAATTTGGTGCAGGAACTTAACAGAAGTAAGGCTAAAAAGACGCTATAATAAAAGTATTTTTTCATGGTTTTGCCGTTTAAAATGTTACATTAATTCCAAAAGAATATACTGCCGAAATGGGATAAATACCGTAATCAATGCCGTTTGAGACAACATCATTACCGCCAATTTCGGGACTGTAACCGGAGTATTTTGTCAGTGTAAACAGATTGGTAGCTTTTACATAAACCCGCATTTTTTGAAGGTTTAGACTGTTTACAAGATGGGTTGGAAGAGAATAGCCAAAGATAACATTGCGCAGGCGAATAAACGAGCCGTCCAGCACAAACTTGTCGGAGGGCGTATAGTTGTAGCCGCCAAAAGAGGCTTTGGGTTCTGTATTGCTGGTGCCGGGGCCTGTCCAGCGATCCCATACATATTCCTCGAAATTATAGGGGTCAGGGCGCACCACGTCCTTTCCGTTGAATATTTTATTGCCGGTTTGGCCTTGTATATCAACGGAAAGATCAAAGGATTTATAACCAAAATCCATATTAAAACCGAAAATAAAATCAGGAATTGGGCTTCCAATGTAGGTTCTGTCGTTGCCATCGAGTTTGCCATCGCCGTTCACATCTACAAAGCGTAGGTCGCCAATATCTGCTTGCGAGCTGTGTGGATAGGCATCCAACTCGGCCTGCGTTTGAAAAATGCCATCGGTTACATAGCCATAAAAAGCACCAATAGGATTTCCGACACTGCTAAGGGTTACGGGGATTCCATTGCCCAAATATCCACCGATAAGCACAGAATCAATGCCACTGTTTCCGCCAATGCGCAGCACCTCGTTGTGAATGGTAGTTCCCAAAATGCCGATGCTATAGTTGAAATCGCCTAAAGTTTCGCGCCAGCGCAAGTTAAATTCAAAGCCACGGTTTAGCACTGAGGCAGCGTTGTATCTTACCTTTTGCCCTTGGCCGTTGCCCAGATGACCGGGCGTAGAAAGGTCAATCAAAATATCGTCAGTTTGACGGTTGTAGTAGTCAAACTCGGCTGTTAGTCTATTGTTGAAAAACCCAAGTTCGAGCCCGATATCGGTTTGGGTGGTAGTTTCCCAAACTAAATCAGGATTTCCAGACTTACTATAGGTGGCCGCCGGAAAAGCCGCATCGGGATTGCCAAAAATGGCGAATAAGCCGGATTGAACGATCGAAAATTGGTCGAAATAACTTATTTTATCATTACCTATCTTGCCCCAACTGGCCCTTAGCTTTAGGTTCGACAAATAGTCAATATCTTGCATAAAGCTTTCATTGATAATGTTCCAGCCTAAGGCAAATGAAGGGAAATTAGAATAACGGTTTTCTTCTCTAAACTTTGAAGACCCATCCCTGCGGAAGGTAACGGTAGCAATATAACGGCTGTCGTAGGTGTAATTAGTCCTGAATAAAAGCGACATCATGGAGTAATATTGGCCGGCATCAACGCCATTGTAGATGCTCTGCACCATATTGATATTATTAGTTTCATCCACGATATAAGAGGGTTGGATATACCAGAAATCTTCCGCATCTCGAATCAGGTTTTGACCCGCCATTCCGAAATATTCAGAACGGATTTTCTGCATTGTAAAACCTGCTACCGCATTGATGTTATGCTTTTGAATGACTTTGTTATAGTTGACTGTGTTTTCCCAAAGCCAGCTAAAATTGTCACTGCTGTTTTTTGATAAATCACTGAATAAATTATTTTGCTGCGAGGCGGTGCCGTCAGGATTGTAAATGGTATAAGCCGGTGTAAAACTTTTACCTTTATGGAAAGAAGCATCAACTCCGTAGCTTGATTTTAGGATGAAATCATTGAAAATGGTCGCCTCAACAAAGAGGTTGCCCACACCGCGCACGCCAGAGCGATAATCATTAGAATAGGCCAGATCAGCCAAGGGGTTGCCCACATTGTAAACCACACCAAAGCTACCATCGGCATAGTAAGGCTCGAGCAAGGGCTGTGCGCGATAGGCCTGGTAAGTTACATTCGGTGCGTTGCGTTGCTTAAATGGCGTGATGGTGAAGTTGTTGCCGATTTTCACCTTATCGTTTACGTGGTACGTATTGTTGAGCTTGAGGCTGATACGTTGGTAAGAGCTTTTTGGCACAATACCGTCCTGATTCATAAATCCCATACCGATATAATATTCAGCTTTTGGAGTAGCTCCTGAAATGGAGAGCTGGTAGTTTTGCATGGGTGCTGTTTGAAAAATCAAATCCTGCCAGTCGGTATTCGGAACAGCATCAACATTGTTGTAGCTTCCGGGTCTTATTTCGTTGGAAATAATAGCAAACTGGCGACCATCAAGCAGATCAATGCTCTTGGCTAAATGTTGAATACCATATTCAGCATTAAAATTGATGATGGTTCGGGTCTGACCTTTTTCTGCGGTTTTGGTTTGCACTAAAATTACACCATTAGCGCCCCGCGATCCGTAAATTGCAGTGGCAGAGGCATCTTTTAGCACTTCCATAGAAACAATATCTGCGGAATTGAGGAATGAAATATCGTCCAAAATCATTCCGTCAACCACATAAATAGGAGCGGAATTGTTAAAAGTGCCTACACCGCGAACCCTAACAACTACGCCATCTCCAGGCGCTCCTGAGTTGCTGGTAACATGCACGCCCGCTACTTTTCCCTGAAGGGCCTGTTGGGGGTTTACGCTGGTAATCTTGCTTATTTCTTCCGACTTAATAGAGCTCACAGCACCAGTAAGGTCGCTCTTTCTCACTGTGCCGTAGCCAATTACCACAATTTCGTCCAATAGCTCGCTGATGGCTTGTAATTCAACATCAATTTCGTTGCGCCCGGCGATCGCTGTTTCAAAGGTTTCATAACCGGTAAAGGAATATTGCAGAACTTCGTCACCGGGAAGTAAATCGAGTATATAATTCCCGTCAATGTCGGTAATCGTGCCGCGCGTAGTACCTTTTACAACGATATTTACACCCGGCAGCGTTTCTTTGTTGTCGCTTGCCGTAACAATGCCGCTGATTTGACTTTGCGCCACAAGCTGAAAACCCGAAAACAGCATCAGCAGGCCGGCGATCACTAATTTATGAAAGTAAAGTGTTTTTTTCATAGTGGTTAATTTTGGTTCTTAATTGTTTAAAGCGCTTTCTGTTTCGAGCCATCCGCCAGTGAATCCGGTTTTTTTTAGTCCTTGAATGATGTATTTATTCTTTTTTAAAATAGTCCAAATCAATTCTGATTCATGGTTTTCCAATTGAATTAATAATGCTCCCTGGTCGATTCCAATATAATCTGGCGCAAACCAGCCCTCCTTACTTACACTTAAGTTGAAGGCATCGGCAAAGCCATATTCGCGGTAAAGTTTATTGCCAAAGCGGTTATACATCTCAAAAAGTGCATCGGTAGTTTCTTTTGGTGCAAACGGAATAGAACCGCCTGCTGCAGCTGGTGCTATAGTACCGTCATCTTGCTGATAATTAAAAGCTGCACCACGAGCGTTGTAGGCTTTAAAGTCGATTTGCTGACCGTTCCAGTCGTGCAAACCTATTCCAGGGCCATCGCAGGCAGTTAGTCCCCAGATATTTTCGCCATATCCTTTAAATTCCAGCGGATTACGCATGGCATAAGCGCGTTGGCTTAATGTGGCCTTGCGCGAATTTTCAAAATAATCACTTTGTTTTTCATGCATAAAAGCGTCCTGTATTCCTCTGAAATCAATAAACATCTGGGAATACTGATGGCCAAAAAGCGGTCCGAAATTTAGGTGTTCAAAGCCTTCAAATTCAACCCAATCATAAGTTTTTGTCCATTCATGCCAGGAGTTTTCCGCAATCGGATGCGTTGGCGATGCCATTGCAAGGTTTAATAAAATCATGGCTTCGTTATAGCCTTGCCAGCGGGCATCTATAAAACCGCTTTCAGGCTTCCAGCCCATACTCATAGTGGTTTGGGCATCCATCATCCAATTCCATTCAACCCGTAAAAAGAGCGAGTCGGCCAATTGCCGGATGGCTTGCTCGTCCGCATTATCACCATCAAAATAGGATTGAGAAACCAAAATCCCAGCCATCAACAAGCCGGTATCAACCGACGAAAGTTCGACATCTTTAAATCGCGTGCCATCGCCGTAATTTAAAAAGTGATAATAAAATCCTTTATGGCCGCTCGTTCCGCTTTGATCAACTCCCATTGGCGCATTCCAAAGCCATTGCAAGGTTTTCAAGGTGCGTTGAGCGGCATCACTACGTTGTATGTACTTGTTTTCTACACCTATAATGTAAGCAGGAAGCGCAAATCCGGTGGCGGCGATACTGGTGAACTGCCGCGTGGGATAGCGATCATCGCTTTGCCAGCTTACTGTATCAACTATTTCCCAGAAATAATTGAAAGTACGCTGTTTCAGATCATCAAGGAAAGCTTGTTTATCAAGCGTCTCAGCATAAGAAACTTTCTTTTGCTGCTGATTGCCTCCGCATGAAAACGAAGTAAACAAGATCAAAAGGCCCAATCCAATGAGGAGCTTTTTAGGTCGAAAATATTTTTCAGATTCAAACACAAACGCTGGGTTTTAATTTTGCTTTGCCGGACTCAGCAATATTTTTGATAAAGTTAATACCGATTGCAACCGTTTGCGGAAAAATTACATCAACTTGACTACTTCTGTCAAGTATTTTTTAAAAATACTACCTCATCATTACCTCAACGGTATTAAAATATGAATTAGTAAATCATTCATAAACAATTATTTAGAGCATATATTAGTTTATAATATTTTTATAAACACGTTTTAAAAAATGAAATTATTTTGAGGGTAGAAGCCTTATTAACGACAAAAATTGATAAGAAATTAGGTTTTTAGGCGCAAGAAATAGGATACAGTAGGTTTTAAAAACTGATAATAAATTCAGAAAGTCCTTGATCTGATGATAGGCCTAATCGTTTTCTGATGCGGTAGCGTTTTTCTTCCACGCCTCTTACCGAGATATTCAGAAGCGGCGCAATCTCTTTGCTCGAAAGATTGAGGCGTAGATAAGCACAAAGTCTGAGGTCGCTGGAGGTGAGGTCGTTGTAACTTGTTTTTAGTCGTTTGAAAAAGTTTTGGTGTGCTTGATCGAACAGGTGTTCAAACATTTCCCAGTCGTTTTCACTATTGATTCCTTTTTCGATGAGTTTGATGAGTGAATCGTAATGTTTATTGGGCAGCCGGTATCCAAGCTCTTTTTTTAGCTGATCAATCTCTTCTTTGATGGCAATAAGTAGTTCATTTTTTTGAATCATCGACATGGTATTCTTTGCTAACTCCATGTTTTTGTGCGATATTTCTGACTGAAGTTTTTCGTTAGAAAGCTTGATCATAGCGGCTTCGGCCTTATTTTTCTCGGCAATGAGACTTTCGCGTTCGGCTTTGAGAAGTTTTTCCTGTTGTTCCCATTTTCTACGTTTGTAATTTAGTTTTATCAACACGATGAAAGCAAGAATTAATAAGGCTTCACCAATAAATGCGTAGCCTGTCAAAAACCAAGGTTGTCTGATTTGGAAAGTGAGTTCAGCCGCTGGCGTGATAATTCCTTTTACGCTTAGGGTTTGAAGCTGGAAGATGTATTTTCCGGCAGGCAAGCGCGAAAAATGTACGGTTGAGCTGTTTTCCCAGCTACTCCAATTACTATTAAGCCCTAACAATCTGTATTGAAAATATTTCTTTCTACCCACCTGATCGGTGTTGGTGTAATTGATCTCAAGGCTGTTGAAGCTGTTACCTATCTTTAGTTTTTCCGACTTCATATCTTTAATAACCAGTGCTCTGCCGTTAATATTTTTGAAGGTGGCTGACTTAATTTTTGGTGGGATAAGTTTCTCATTCAAACGGTTTAAGCGATTGGTATTGAGTATAGAAAAACCGTTTTCAAGACAAAAAAGATGAAGGCTGTCGTTGAGTGCCACAATATTTTCATAATCCTCAATCAGGTTAAGGTTGTAGAGATCGGGGATGATGCGGTAGAGCAGTTTTGCCTGGCCAAACCTGACCTCAAAAAGCCCAATTTCAGAAGCTTTGATAAACCAATATTTTTGAGCTAATGATGGGACAATTGCTGTTGATGCGGCGAAACTTTTGAGGTCTTTGTTGAGTTCAGGAAAAGGGATAAGTTGTTCATGCACAGCATCCCACTGAAAAATACTGTCACCAGACGGAATCAAAATGCGCTTGTCAACAGGGTAAAATTTATTGGTATTAAAAGTCAATCCCTCGGCACTGCCAAGTCGCTTTATCTGCTGGATTTGTTTGAAGTCGGGCGTGGGTTTAGCCATAAAAACACCTTTAATAGTATGCCCCAGCAATAAATTTCCCAGGTGGTCGGTTTCCAGAAATCGCGCCGGAGCATCAAATCCATCCACCTCAAAAGTTTTTTCCCAGAAGTTTTTTCCTTTATCAAAAACGACAAGCCTATTATAAGTGCTTTGAATCAGGTAGTTGTATTTGTCGCTGTTTATTCTTTGGAGGTTGTAGCCACCATTTATATCGCTTACCTCAACCAGTTTTTTGTTTTCAATCACGTAAGTTCCTTCGTTGAGGCCGCAATATAATTTATGGTCAATTTCCTTGATGAACCAGCTCTGCCCCTGGCTATTATCTATCAATTGTTGATTAGAAAATCGACCACTCGCTGTCATTTCAAAATAAAAAACGCCTTGATTGGTTCCTATATATAGGGTGTCTTTAAAAAGTGCGGCAGCATATACAGCACCTATATTGATGTCGGGTTCGTGGTAGTTTTCGATAGGCGATTTAAACCAGATAAAATCATAGCCTTTGTCCATTGCTACCCATAAATTAGCTGCTTCATCAGCTTTTAAAGCGAGTATAGTGTTGTTTTGTAGAGCATTGTGACTGGTGAGATGGTTTTCTAGCTTGCCGTCTTTGCGCAAAATAAATACGCCTTGCAAAATTGTTCCAAAAACAAACTTGTTGCCAAGTTTTATACCATTATTCAGGGTGCTGCTTTTCAATTGTTCGTTGATTTCATTCTCCCATTCGGCAAATTGGTTTCCGTCATATTTGTATAATCCTTTGGTGCTCGTTCCAAAAAGTAAATGTTTGTTATCAAGCGCTATAACTGACTTAATTTCAGTATCTCTAAATATTTCACTTCCCGGAATTAAATGAAATACATCGTCGATTATTTCATAAATACTTCCTTCAATTTGCTGTACAAAAAGTCGACCTTCTACCTGCAATAAAAAAAGAATGGAACCCGGAAGTTGTAGCGATTTCAATGTATTTCCATCATAAACCAACAGCATCCCAAAGCTTTGGAAATATACCTTTTCGTCTTGAGCAACAATTTTCCAAAATTCCTGATTATCAAAAGATAAATCTGCCGACAAACTTGATAAGCTCTCGTATTGAAGACCTTCAGAGCTTTTATACCAATACCCAAATTCTTCAAATGAGCCAGTGTAAATTCTGTCACCAACGGCATTTACAGAACGAATAATGGTCTTTGAAGGAAGCTGATAAAGGCTGCTTTTTATGCCGTCCTCTACCAACAATCCTGAATTGTTAGCGAAATATACAACGCCTCCATCATCAATACTTATGTCCCAGTTTTGATTGGCTGCTTTATAATTTTTAGGTTTAAAATGATTTACTTTGGAATAGCTCTGAGACCAGCCAGTTTGAGCAAAAATAACAGCTAATAGCAACAGAAATCCTGATAACAGAAAGCGGGTACTGCTTGCTTTCTGCCTATAAATCAACAGGAAATCCTTGGCTTTTGTCATGCTCTTTTGCTCGTGATTGTTAGCGTAAAAATAGTAAAACTTATGCATACGCAACCTGCTTTCTTTATGCGGGAAGTCACTTAAACCTTCAAAATCAAATTTTTCCCCTTTCTTTTTCATCTCCCTTCCTCCATTTCTGATTTTACTCGTAACTTGCAGGCTTTTAACCAATTCTTTTTATCATTAAATTTTAACGAATTTATGGATTCAAAAACCAACTATTTTGCCCACGAAACCGCTGTTATCGACCCAGGCTGTGAAATCGGGAAGGGCACTAAAATATGGCATTTCACGCATATTATGTCGGATTGTAAAATTGGCGAAAACTGTAATTTCGGACAAAATGTGGTCGTTTCGCCCGGCGTTGTTTTGGGACGCAATGTAAAAGTTCAAAACAATGTTTCAATATACACCGGCGTGATTTGCGAGGACGACGTTTTTCTTGGGCCATCTATGGTTTTCACCAATGTGATTAATCCCCGGAGCGCCGTCAACCGTAAAGCCGAATACGCCAAAACCATCGTTGGCCGCGGCGCTTCTATCGGTGCCAATGCCACCATTGTTTGCGGAAATAATATCGGCGAGTTTGCGTTTATCGGAGCAGGAGCTGTCGTAACCAAAGAAGTGCCGGCTTATGCGCTGGTGGTGGGTAATCCGGCCAAACACATCGGTTGGATGAGCGAATTTGGGCAACGCCTGAAGTTTGACGATAAGGGTATTGCCGTTTGCGCTGAAAGCAAGGAAACGTACCGCTTACAAAACGGAAGCGTCACCAAAATAAAAGCCTAAAATCAACCGAGATTAACCAATTAGAACTTTTTAAAAATGTAATTTATGAAAATACTTGTTACCGGCGGCACCGGTTATATCGGTTCGCATACCGTGGTAGAGCTTCAAAGTCAAGGTTTTGAAGTTGTTATTGTGGACAATCTTTCCAATTCGCAAGCCTGGATTGTGGATGCCATTGCAGATATTTCGGGCAAAAAACCCGTTTTTGAGCAGTTTGATCTGGCCGACCAAAAGCTTACTTCCGAATTTTTTAAACGCCACAACGACCTGCAGGGAGTGATACATTTTGCAGCTTATAAAGCCGTTGGCGAATCTGTTGAAAAACCTTTGATGTATTATCGCAACAACCTGGTTTCATTGATGAATATCTTAGAAGCTATGACGGAAAATCAAATTGAAAACCTGGTTTTTTCCTCTTCATGCACCGTTTATGGTCAGCCCGATGAACTCCCGGTTTCAGAAAAAGCACCGATAAAATTAGCCGAATCACCTTACGGAAATACCAAACAAATTTCAGAGGAAATCCTCAAAGATACCATCAAATCAGCTAAAATAAACGCTATTGCGTTGCGCTATTTCAACCCGATTGGTGCCCATCAAACCGCTAAAATTGGGGAGCTGCCGTTGGGCGTTCCCAATAATCTGGTGCCTTTTATCACCCAAACAGCCATTGGTTTGCGCCAGCAACTTAGTGTTTTTGGCGATGATTATAATACGCCTGATGGCACTGCAATCCGCGATTATATCCACGTTGTTGATCTGGCCGAAGCACACGTAGTCGCCGTTAAACGCATGATCGAAAAGCAGATGAAAAATGCTTTTGAAGTGTTTAATCTGGGTACTGGAAATGGTTATTCAGTGCTTGACGTCATTAAATCTTTCGAAAAAGTAAGCGGTGAAAAACTTAACTATAAAATCGTTGACAGGCGCGCCGGCGATGTCGAAAAGGTGTGGGCAAATCCCGAATGGTCGCACAAAGAACTGGGTTGGAAAGCCAAACGAAATTTAGATGAAATGACGGCTTCCGCCTGGAAATGGGAGCAGTATTACCGCAACAAAAATTAAATAACGCTAAAAACATAAACAGATGAAAAAGATATTAATCACCGGAGGCGCCGGTTTTATTGGCTCACACCTTGTTCGCCTTTTCGTGAATAAATACACGGATTGCCAAATATATAACTTAGATAAGCTCACCTATGCAGGCAACCTGGCAAACCTTACTGACGTAGAAAAAGCACCCAATTATCATTTTATTAAAGCCGATATCGTGGATGGCGAAAAAATGATCAGCCTGTTTGAGTCATACGATTTTGATCAGGTGATTCACCTCGCTGCCGAGTCGCATGTGGACCGTTCTATTTCAAACCCGATGGAGTTTATCATGGCCAATATCGTGGGAACGGTAAACCTGTTAAATGCAGCCCGTCATCAATGGAAAAACGATTTCACAGGAAAGCTTTTTTACCATGTCTCCACAGACGAAGTCTATGGTTCACTGGGTGATACAGGCTATTTCACCGAAGAAACGCCGTACGATCCGCACAGCCCGTATTCCGCCTCCAAAGCCAGCAGCGATCACTTAGTGCGTGCCTATCACGACACTTATAAATTGCCTATCGTAATTTCAAATTGTTCTAATAATTATGGGCCAAATCAATTTCCTGAGAAGTTGATCCCGCTCATTATCAACAATATAAGAAACAACAAACCGCTGCCGGTTTATGGCGAAGGCCTCAATGTGCGCGACTGGTTGTATGTGGTGGATCACGCCCGTGCGATTGATGTGATTTTCCAACAAGGAAAAATTGGCGAAACTTATAATATTGGCGGACACAACGAATGGAAAAATATTGACATCGTGAAGCTTGTGTGCCAGATTATGGACGAAAAACTGGGTCGCGAAAACGGTACTTCCGAAAAGCTTATCACCTACGTGAAAGACCGCGCCGGACACGATTTGCGCTATGCTATCGACGCAACAAAACTTCAGCGCGAGCTCAACTGGGAGCCAAGTTTACAATTTGAAGAAGGTATCCGCAAAACCATCGACTGGTACCTTGAAAATCAGCAATGGCTTGATGAAGTGAGTTCAGGACATTACCTGAAATATTATGAGGATCAGTACCAGAATAGGTAGATGATTTTGAAATATATTAAGCAGAAAGCTTTTCAGCGATGTCGCTGAAAAGCTCTTTGCGCTTGATATATTTGGTCAGTTGATCTCATTTTTGGCCGCTCCTCAATTGGCAACAATTTCATAACTTTGCCGCTCAAAATCAAAACCATCTTGAATAATACTCCCACAATAAGTATCGTAATTCCGGCCTATAATGAAGAAGAAGGTATCAGGCACGGACTGGAACGCATCGTTGAAAAACATTTTCACGAACGCTATGAAGTAATTTATGTTGACGATGGATCAACGGACAAAACCTTTGAAATCATTAGCGAATTTCCCGTGAAATGTTTTCGTCATCACACAAATAAAGGCTATGGTGCAGCGCTAAAAACCGGCATCCGCAAGGCAAGCGGCGATAAGGTCGTGATTTTGGACAGCGATGGCCAGCACGATCCAAAATATATCGACACCCTGATTGGCATGCTCGATACGTATGATATGGTGATTGGCGAGCGCACCGATGATTCTTTTCAGGTGAAGCGCCGCCAAAGCGGTAAAAGATTTATCCGTTTGATTGGCGAGTTTTTGGTGGAGCAAAAATTACCTGATTACAACTCCGGTTTTCGGGGTTTCGACAGAAAACTGATTAGTGAGATGCTGCAAATTATGCCCAATGGCTTCTCATTCTCAACTACTTCCACCTTGGCTTTCCTCAAGGAAGCATATACTATCGGCACTTTTCCCATTGTGGTGGAGGAGCGTATTGGCCGTCAAAGTAATGTGAAATTCATGAAAGACGGCAGCAAAACAATCTTGCTTTTGCTACGAATTATTATGCTTTTCAATCCGCTTAAAATTTTCTTTCCTACCAGCATTATCACTTTCTTTTTAGGAATAAGCTGGGGTGTGGCGGGTTATTTTATCTCCGGTCGATTTCCCAATAGTGCCACGCTGCTTTCTATGATGGGGATTTTCATCTTTTTTATTGGCCTGCTGGCTGATCAGGTGGCCATGTTGAACCGAACCAAACGCAGCTGATGAACGAGCGCTATCAAAAATCTGACCATAAAAACCGCTGGATGGATGCCGATGTGGAAGCGCATTGGGACAAAGTGGCTTCCATTTATGTGGCTGAAAACAATAAGGTAAAAGCTGCACACGATCAACGATTTGTGGAAAGTATGCAGCATTTGCAGCTTGAAAAGGCTAAAAAAGTGCTTAATATTACAAGCCGTGATGCCGAAGCAGACGATTTTATTCACCGCTTTAAGCCTGATGCTGAAGTAATTAATGCAGAGATTTCTGCCGGATTGATGGCCGAAGCAGCCAGAATAAGACCGCATATTATCCAACGGAAAATTGAAACTTACAGCGACTTACCTTTTGAAGATCAGTATTTTGATCGTGTTTTAAGCTTAGAAACCCTGGAACATGCAGCCGATCCGCTGGCGTTTCTTCAAGAGATGCACCGCATCAGCACTTCCGATGCCCGCCTGGTGCTGAGTTGTCCACCCGCCACCAGCGAAATTCCATATCAAGTTTTTACCGCTTTATTTGGCGGCCACGGCGAAGGGCCTCACCGTTTTTTGCCTTCTAAAGAAGTAAAAGTGATGCTCAAAAAAGTGGGTTGGAAACTGTTGCTGCACAAAGGAACAGTGCTGATACCCGTTGGACCGCCTGCCTTACAACAGTTTGGCGAACGAATTATCAATGCCTTTCAGGGTAGCTTATTGGCCGAATTAGGAATCAGACAATTTTTTGTGTGTGAAAAATATTGACAAACTACAAGCGGTGATGCGCTCGCACCTTTGCAACCGCTGCGGAAGTTGCGTAGGACTCTCAGAAGGTAAAATCGTTTTTGAAGATAAAACCGGAGAATACCGACCGAGAATTATCGCTCCAATCGATGACGAACTCGCTGATACGCTCTGGGAAGCCTGTCCCGGGAAATATTTTGATTTTGTAAAATACAGGGAAGCAAATTATAAGGATGTCACGCATTTTCACGAGTTTATCGGCCCTTATGAGCGCATTGGGATTGGCTTCGCAAAGGATGAAGCCATCAGAAGCGAAGGAGCTTCTGGCGGAATTATTTCTGCGATTCTCATTTACTTGCTGAAACAAAAAAAGATTGACGGCGCAGTAGTTTTGGGCATGTCGCAGGCTGAACCCTGGCTTACGCAAGCTTTTATTGCTACTACTCCCGAACAGATTTTGCAAGCTGCTCAAAGCAAATATATCATCAGTTCTAACAATGATATATTGCCCGAAATAGCCGCTTTTAAAGGAAAGCTCGCTTATGTGGGTTTGCCCGGGCAAATCCAGTCGATACGGAAATTACAGTTTATGAATCACCCTTCGGTTCAACATATTGAATATATTTTTGGCCCTTTCTATGGCAATACGCTGCATTTTTCGTCGGTTAACAGCTTCCTGAAAACGCATGGTGAAAAGGATTACCACAACATCACCAAGTTGTATTTTCGCTATGGCGAATGGCCTGGAAATATGCGCGTTGAGTTAAAATCAGGGCGCATCATCGAGCTGAAAAAGTTTCATGCCAACTACCTGATTCCGTTTCATATTTTGCGCAATAGCTTGTATTGCACTGATTTAACCAATGAGTTTACGGATATTTCAGGTGGCGATGCCTGGGCGCCGGTGTATGAGGAGCGCGGCAAAGGCTTTTCGATGGTGATAAGCCGAAGCAAAAAAGGGGAGAAGCTGTTACAGGAAATGTGTGATGCCGGCTGGCTGAGTTTTGACCAAATCTCAGAAGATGAAGCTATTACGATGCATTCTCATGGCTATGATTTCAAGAAACGTGGTGGTTTTATCCGTATTCACTTCCGCAGGATTTTAGGGAAATCTGTGCCGGATTATGGGTATCAAATCAAAGGTTTCAAATTTTCACGCTACCTGATGGAGGTTATTATCAGCAGTTTATTTATACTGTTGGGCACTTCTCTTGCCAGGTGGGCTGTTGAGCAATTTCCGCCAAAATTTATTGGAGGCATTTTTGAGAAAACACGCACCATCTGGAAAAAGTCCACCCACAAAATTAAACGTCAGGAGCTATAAAAATGGGTAAACAAACGCGTAGCCTTTTGATAAAGCTGCTGGGATCAGCGCTTATCCTTTTTATTTTGTTTCGTTTGATTGATTTCGACAAGGCAGAATTTGTCGAAATTTTGAAGCAAATGAACCTAAAGTATTATTTGCTGTCGCTTTTTGGTGTCGTGATTGTGTTGGCCATAAAGAGTTTTCGATGGCAGCAAATAATTAAAAATGAGGGTTATACCTATTCTCCCAAAAAGGCTTTTGGGGCTTATTTGGCTTCTTTTACCATCGGCATTATTACGCCTGGTCGCATCGGCGAAATTGCGCGGCTGTATTATTTGCGCGAGGACTGCGATATCAGCTTTTTGGTGTCGTTTCGGACGATTGTTACTGACCGCATTTTCGATATTGGGGTGCTATTTATGCTGGCAATTGCCGGACTTTTTTATTACAGCGGAATAATTCCCGATCAGGTTTATCTCGCGGTCTTAGCCGGGATCTCAATATTTTTTGTTGGACTTTTTATGGCAGACTTTGTGCTGAAAAACCTACGCAAAAAGGAGAGGTTGTCCCAAAATCAAATCATTTTATTTGTTCACGAAAGCATCAAACAGGCTATTGACCGCCGTGCTTTAAAGCTCTGGGCAATAACCTTGGCGGCCTACCTGGCTTTTTATGCTGCGCTGGCTTTAATTTTCAAAGCAGTAAGTATCGATCTTAGAATAATTGATATCGCACTGATATTTAGCGTGGTAGGCCTTGTAACTATTCTGCCTATTTCCTGGGCAGGCTTTGGAACACGTGAAGTGAGCCTGGTTTATTTACTGGCATTTTATTACATTCCGGCTGAAACTGCCATCACTTTTTCTTTGCTTCAGTTTACGGCTTTTTTCCTCTGGGGAAGCCTGATTGGCTTAATATTTTGGTTTGCCATGCCCATTTCGCTCAAGCAAATCAAAGAAGACAGCCGCTTGTTGAAACAGCTCGTAAGTCGTAAAAAAAAGACGGATTAAGCGGGTTTTGCTGTCGTTTCAATATTCCAATCTAATTTACGGAGTGCTTGCTTAATTACAGATAATTCGCATTCCATTGGTAAAATGGCATTGGGTTTCAGGAAATGCAACTGATGGGTTTTCTTGAATAACTCTTCACCTCCACCGGTAATATTTAGCATGATCACGGCATCTTTTTCCACCTGATTATCTTCTACGGCATTGATAAGTGACGCTAATGCAATAGCTGCTGCCGGGTGCAAATCATTTCCTTCGGTTTCCTGAAAAAGCTTGTTGGCAGCTTGGGCTTCGGCATTGGTAGCCGACAATACCATTCCGTTTGTATCTGTTAGCGCATCAAAAAGCCCGCCGATAATAGGATATGGAGGTTTGCGATTCGACAGCACTTTGGCATCAATTTCTTCTACATGTCTGCGCGCCTGCCTGCTTTCGTAAGGCAACATTTCACGCGATCGGACTTCCCAGGCTTGTTTTATGGGTACAAAAGGATGGTTTTGAGAAATCATCAGCTTCATTTTGTGTGTACCAAATCTGCCGTCTTCAATCAGCCGCATATTGGCTTCCCAGGCAGCAATAGCGCCTGTTCCGCTTCCAATAGCTTGAAAATAATAGTCGGGAATGCGACCAATAAAAGTGCTTGCCGAAAGCACGGTCGTGCCCATGCCATCGCGCCGAGCCACGTTTTTTGCACCACCTTCGGCATAAAAGCCTTCCAAGCCAATAATCTGGTTCGACAAGTGAATGGCGTCAAAATAATCGCTGCCTTTTTCAGTTGTCAATAGTTTTACGCAGGGGTGCAAAGGCGCTTCAAACCAAAGCGCGTCTAAACTGTCTGCTGGCACGCATAGCAAAAGCGGAATTTTATTGTCGGAGCAAACCTGTGCAAAGGCACGCGCGGTATTTCCTGCCGAAGCAACTACAAGAACTTCTTGATATTGACTTTCGGTCATGCGCCCACCAACCGAAAAAGCTTCTGTTTCTTTGAAGGAACAACTGCGCATCATAGCTCCTTTTTGGGGCCAATAGCCACTAAACGTGATGTAAAGGTTTTTTAAACCAAGCGCATTGGCCAGGCCTTCGCTTTTATAGGTTACCGGAGCCGACGAACCTTTGAGCATCCGTTTTATTGGAAGCCAGTCGGCAAAGGTGTATAAACCGAAGTCTCTTCCCTTGGGAATCAACTGTTTATTCTTGTAAATTGCCCGAATAAGGCTGTGTTTTTCCTCGCCGGGAGCATCAAGCATCCAGCCGGTATCTGAGAAAATATTTCCTGTAGCAACAGATTGCAACTGGTAGGCTGTTGGTGCGAAAGTGTCAGTCATAGTAGATTTAACTTATGAAGCCGCAAAGATAACAAAACTGTAAAATGCGAATGAGAGAACTCAGGGCACTATCAGCTGTTCGGGTAACTGCTGTAAGTCTTTGAGCATGAAGAGGAAATAACGTTTGGCAGGCTTTCCCGAACGATATACATTGAGGGTGTCTGCCGGAATGATTTTCCGAAAACTATCGGAATAGATTTCTTTCGGATTAACATAATCGCGGCTGTTGGTAAGGTACCAATAGTCTGCACCCAGGTTAAACCCGTTACGTTCATTATTGATCCACAGGTATTTGTGTAGCTTTTCGGCTTTGCCCATTCCCAATACTTTCATGCCCAACGGACGCGCCACATAATAGTCGATATGCGCCAGAGGAAACCAATTATTGGCTATGATTGCTGCATTGGCAGGCATTTCCCCATTTTCAACATGGGCAGAAATAGCTTCATCAAAAGGAATATCAAGCCCACGCCAGCCAAACATATCTAAGGTAACATCATGGTTTCCAAGCTTATGGTAAGGGTTTTTGTCGGGAATGGGAATCAGACCGAATTTAATTTGCAAACTGCCTATCAACAGAATGGCAGCGAGTAAAATTAAAGCTGCTTTGATACTTTTGGGAATGTTTGGGCTCGAAATCTTTTGCAAACTCGCAAGTCTGGCCGCCGCAAAAAATAGTAGCGTGTTGTAGCCCGGGCTCGTCCAGTGCGGCAGTGTAGCCCTGAAAAGAGAGAAAAACAGGAAAATGGCAATAAGTGGAAGCGCAGTAAAAAGAAGCAACTTTTTTACCTTAGGGGTGAGCTGTTGTTTTGACCGAAAAGCGGCGATTAATCCTAAAACAATTAGTACAAAATTGATGGGGTTGTTATACAGAATCTGTCCGGCCAGTTCAGAAAAAAACAAGTCGGGGCGCAAGCTTCCTGCAGAGAGATTTACCCGCTCGCCCTGAAAACTAAAACTGATAAAGTCGGTTTGAATGTTCCACCAAATCACAGGTATTAGCAGTAGCATCGAAATAAGCACAGCTAGGTATAAACTCCGTTTTTGCAGCCATTTGCGGTCGTAAAACAAAATATATAAACCGGTGCCAAACCATAAAAATACCGATGTGTATTTGGAGATAATACCCAGACCTGTAAACAAGCCGGCAAACAGCATCCAGCGGTTTTGTGTGGATTTTTCTTCAGCGGAAAAGGCTAGTATAAAAGCATACAAACTCAAAAACCAAAAGAAATTTTGTGGCGTATCGGGAAGAATAAAAATTCCGGTGATTAGAAAAGCGTAAATCGAAGCCGTATAAAGCAGTGCGGCGTATAATCCTGTTCTTTCGTTGGCGATTTTTCGGCCAATTAAAAAGACGATTAAGGTGTTGGCTGTCATTAAAACTACGGATGATAGCCGTAGAAATAATTCGCTGTCAAACAGTAAGTTAAGACTAAAAATCTGTATAATCCAGCCAACCATCGGTGGGTGGTCAAAATGACTCCAGTCGGGAAATAGCGCGTAAGTCCAATAGTAAACCTCGTCATTGCCCAGTTCAATCCAGCCGGCAAAGAACATGCGCACCACAAAACTGACAACTAATATAGCTATCAACTTTTTTGGAAGTGAGCTGTTAAAAAGGCGTTTCATCTTTTGGCTTAAGGTATTTTCAGACTGATGCTAATTCGGGCGTCAAAATTAAACATTCTAGGTGCATTTCATTAGTGTTTTTTATAGCTGTGCTCGTATTAACTTGCCGTTGCTTGATTTTTTGGGATGGTTTTGTGTTTATCGACCTCCATTAAAAACGGTTTACTGCTTGAATATCTAAGCAGAACAATTCATAAACTTTTGTTTAACAAGATTTTAATAAAAGTTTCTCTTTACTAACCAAGATGGTTCCAGCATGATTGATTAATATGAACTAAAACACTTGTGAAAAATCCAGGTTAAAAGTTGTTTTGCTGTTTTGAAGAATTTATATTTTTAAAACGATAATTTTGAATCGTTTATGTTTTTGTTAAGTTTTGAAAAGATTTGCCAAATAAATAAAAAAGACTATTTTTGCTCTGATTCCAAATTTGAGACCAACCCTAAACCTGTCAATTTTGAGAATCTTGGGAGTTTAATAATTTCAAACCATAGCGTTTATGGATGCGTTCAGGATTTTTATTGTTGAAGATGACTTGCTTTATGGAGAAATGTTGCGTCGCCATTTGACGTTAAATCCGGATAATGAGGTCTATCTCTTTAGAAATGGCGAAGAATGTCTGAAGAATATGTATCGGGAGCCTAATATGGTTTCGCTTGATTACAGTTTGCCTGATATGTCGGGCCTCGATATTATGCGCCGCATCAAAAAAGATTTCCCGGAGATCCCGGTGATTATTGTTTCCGGACAAGAAGATATTTCTACGGCTGTAACACTACTGCGCGAGGGTGCTTATGATTATTTCGTGAAGGATGACGACGTAAAAGACCGCTTGTGGAACGTGATTAAGAAAATACGCGAGAACCTTCAATTGCGCAGCGAAATCAGTTATCTGAAAGAAGAAATTGGTCGCAAGTATGAGTTTAGGAATGTGATAAAAGGCAATAGCCCTTCTATTAAACAGATTTTCAGCCTGATAGAAAAGTCGACCAAGACAAATATTTCAGTCTCTGTAACAGGCGAAACAGGTACAGGTAAAGAGCTGGTAGCTAAGGCGATACATTATAATTCAAACCGTGCAAAAAAGCCTTTTGTAGCCATCAACGTTTCTGCCATTCCAAAAGATCTGATAGAAAGCGAAATGTTTGGACATGAAAAAGGCAGCTTTACTGGGGCAGTAACACGCAAAATCGGGAAGTTTGAGCAAGCACATGGCGGCACCATTTTTTTAGATGAGGTAGCCGAAATGGATCTGAGCATGCAAACCAAGTTGTTACGCGTGCTGCAGGAGCGTGAGTTGACCCGCGTCGGAGGAAACGATCTGATAAAAATTGACGTCAGACTGATCGTAGCCACCAACCTTAACCTGGCCGAAGAAGTTAAAAAGGGCAATTTCAGGGAAGATCTTTATTACCGGTTGCTGGGCATGCCGATCGAGCTGCCACCGCTGCGCTACCGTGGGAACGACATTATATTGCTGGCAAAACATTTTGTTGATGAATTCTGTCAGGAGAATAAAATGAAGAAACTCAGCATCACCGAATCGGCACAGCAAAAATTGATGCAATATCCCTTTCCGGGTAACGTACGCGAACTCCGTGCGATAATCGAGCTGGCGGCAGTGCTTACTGATACTGACAAGATTGACGAGAGCCACATTAGTTTTAATGCTGTAGATGCAGCAGAAAATCTACTGATGGAAGAAAATACACTGGCCGAATATAACCGCAAAATTATCAGCCATTACTTGCAAAAACACAACAATAATGTGCTTTTGGTTGCTAAAAAGCTCGATATTGGAAAATCTACCATTTACCGGATGATAAAAGAAAAACAAATAGTACTATAAATGTCACAGAATCAAGAACTTTATCACCTGGATAAATTGATTGGATTCGTGGGAGACGATCCGGCTGCTGTAGCAAATATGGTTGGTATTTTTTTGCAAACCACACCTGAATTGCTCGAAACGATCAACCTAAGTTTTAATCAAAAATATGCAGAGAAAATTGCTAAAGCAGCCCATTCCCTAAAGCCTACGCTGGATGTTTTTGGAATCGACAGCCTGCATATAATCATAAGAAAGATAGAACAGAAAGCTCGTGCTAAAGAGATTGATAATGAGTTGTTTGAGTTAATCAACAAGCTTAACTCAGTACTTGAAGATGTTTTTAATAGCTTGAAAATAAACTACTTATAGTTTTTTAACCTATTACACTTCTTTGCGTGTTTTTTTGTTGTTTTAAAAACAGGAAAAATTGCAAAATCAAGCAAGTCAATAGCTTATTTCTGCTGGCTTATCCTAACATTAAGCACAATTTTATTAGCGACAAAATTTTGATAGTCGCAAACAAAAACAGCCTTCATCGGTTATAAAGATAGGCTGTTAAAACCATGACTTTCGGTAAAGAATTATTATCTTTGCAGCCTTATTTGAATACAGTCTAAATAGGAAAAATCAATGAGTGAAAACACAGATAATAATATCCTTGAGGAAGTAACAAGTGGCGAATATAAATTTGGTTTTTTTACCGATATTGAAACCGATCTTGCTCCAAGAGGTCTTACAGAAGATACCATTCGTTTTATTTCTGCTAAAAAGGAGGAGCCTGAATGGATGCTCGAATTTCGTTTGAAAGCATTTCGGCACTGGCTCACTTTGAAAGTGCCTGAATGGGCACACCTGCATTATCCTGAGATAGATTATCAGGATATCCATTACTATGCGGCTCCCAAAAAGCGGCCGCAGCTCAATAGCCTCGATGAGGTTGATCCAGAGCTTTTGGATACCTTTAAGAGGCTTGGCATTTCGCTCGATGAGCAAAAACGCCTCAGCAACGTAGCAGTGGATGCCGTAATCGACAGTGTTTCGGTCAAAACTACTTTCCAGAGTACACTGGCTAAAAAAGGCATTATTTTTTGCTCTTTTAGCGATGCGGTGAAAAATCATCCCGAACTCGTGAAAAAATATATGGGGACGGTAGTGCCCTATACCGACAACTATTACGCGGCACTCAACTCGGCGGTTTTTAGCGATGGTTCCTTTTGCTATATCCCAAAAGGTGTCCGCAGTCCGCTTGAGCTTTCAACCTACTTCCGAATTAATGCAGCCAATACCGGCCAGTTTGAGCGCACCCTGATTGTCGCCGAAGAAGGTGGGTATGTAAGTTATTTGGAAGGCTGCACAGCGCCTCAACGTGATGAAAACCAGTTACATGCTGCTATTGTCGAAATCATCGCCATGGACGATGCCGAAGTGAAGTATTCTACCGTACAGAACTGGTACCCAGGTGATAAAGAAGGTAAAGGAGGCGTGTACAACTTCGTTACCAAGCGCGGATTATGTAAAGGACAGCGCTCGAAAATATCCTGGACCCAGGTAGAAACCGGCTCAGCAATCACCTGGAAATATCCAAGCTGTGTGCTGTTGGGCGATCACGCTATCGGTGAGTTTTATTCAGTAGCCGTAACCAATCATTTTCAGCAAGCTGATACCGGCACCAAGATGATTCATATCGGCAAAAATACCCGCAGCACAATTATCTCCAAAGGAATTTCTGCCGGGAAAAGTAACAACAGTTACCGTGGCTTGGTCAAAATTATGCCGGGTGCCACCAATTCACGTAATTTCTCGCAGTGCGATTCGCTGTTGTTGGGCAGCCGCTGCGGTGCGCACACTTTCCCTTTTATCGATACGCGCAACCATTCGAGCATAGTGGAGCACGAAGCTACCACTTCTAAAATTTCGGAAGACCAGCTTTTTTATTGTAACCAGCGTGGTATTGACACCGAAAAAGCTATCGGACTAATCGTAAACGGATACGCTAAGGAGGTGCTGAACAAACTGCCAATGGAATTTGCCGTAGAGGCTCAGAAACTACTTGCAATAACCCTTGAAGGCAGCGTAGGTTAAACTTATTGAATTTTTTGAAAATACCCTAAAACTAAAGTAATGTTACTCAATATAAAGGATTTAACAGTAGCCATCAATGGCAAAGAAATTATCAAAGGACTAAACCTACAAGTAAATAAAGGTGAGGTTCATGCCATCATGGGGCCCAATGGTTCCGGAAAAAGCACCCTTGCCGCTGCCATCACCGGGCGCGATGGCTATGAAGTTACGAAAGGAGAAATTTGGTATAAAGGCCAAAATATTGTTGGATTGGAAGCCGACGAACGTGCCAATATGGGCATCTTTTTGAGCTTTCAATATCCTGTGGAAATCCCTGGCGTGAGCATGACGAATTTTATGCGTACCGCCCTCAACGCACAGCGCGAATACAGAGGCCAGCCCAATATTCCCGCAGGCGAATTCCTGAAGTTGATGGAAGAAAAGAAAAAAATGGTCGATATCCACGCCAAACTCACGAAACGTTCGGTAAATGAAGGCTTTTCGGGTGGAGAGAAGAAAAAAAACGAGATATTCCAAATGGCACTTTTAGAGCCTACACTTGCCATACTTGACGAAACTGATTCGGGTCTGGATATCGATGCCTTGCGCACGGTAGCCAAAGGTGTGAACGAATTGAGATCGTCAGAAAATGGTTTCGTGGTCATCACACACTATCAGCGCCTGTTAGAGTATATCGTTCCGGATTATGTGCATGTACTGTCCGATGGAAAAATCGTGAAATCCGGCACTAAAAACCTGGCTTTAGACCTGGAAGAAAAAGGATATGAGTGGCTCAAAGAAGAAGCTGCAGTTTAAAAAAAACAAGATATGAGTATGGAAAAAGATACGCTTCAGCAAACACAAACGCTGGATGAAATGCTGATCGGCCAGTATCGTCAATATAAAGAACTGATCTCGGAAAATGATACGCCCCACCTACGTCAAATACGTGAAAATGCTTTTCAAGTCTTTGAAAAAGAAGGTTTTCCGCATTCTGGAACTGAAATGTGGCGTCATACCGATGTAGATGCACTCACTGAAGATGATTACGTTCATGAGTTGAAAGCACCGGTTGTTACCGAAAATATTGAAGATATTTTTCAGTGCGATGTGCATGATTTCGATACCGAAACGATTTCGATGCTCAACGGCTGGTACACCAGTAAAACCGGTGATTTAAAGACAATGCCCGACGGCGTTGTGGTTGGAAGTATCAGTGCCGCCATGAAAGCATATCCCGAACTTTTTGAGAAACATTACGGGAAAATTACCGGAAGTGAGAGCAATGGCTTTGTGCAAATTAATACGGCCATGATGCAGGATGGCGTCTTTATCTGGGTGCCGGATGGTGTGAAAGTTACCAAAACACTGCAAATCATCAAAATTATCAACCGGAAAGAACAGCTTTTCGTACAAAGCAGAAACTTGATTATTCTGGGAAAAAATAGCGAGCTAAGCCTGATGCACTGCGATGATAGCGTAGATCATCAGGCCAGTCTGGTGAACACGGTAACTGAATTTTTCGTGGACGAAAACGCTCATCTTGAGCTGTATAAGCTGCAAAATTTGAATGATAATTCAGCACTTATCAACTCCACTTTTATAAAGCAAATGGCCAATAGCACCATTAAAACCAATACCCTCACCTTCAACTGTGGCCTGATTCGGAATAGTATTCATGTGAAACTGGACGGACAGGGCGCTCATGCTGATGTATTGGGTTTGTATTTGATGGACAAAGAACAGCATATCGATAATCAAATACGTATTGATCACAATGTGCCAAATTGCACCAGTAATGAGCTGTTTAAAGGTATTTTAGACGATGAAGCATCGGGCGTTTTCAACGGTTATATATACGTAGCACGTGACGCTCAACAAACCAATGCCTATCAGAATAATAACAATATTATGCTGAAATCGACGGCCACGATTAATACCATGCCGTTTTTGGAAATTTATGCCGACGATGTGAAATGTAGCCATGGTGCCACGGTGGGGCAACTCGATCAGGAAGCGATGTTCTATATCCGTTCGCGCGGCATCAGTGCTGACAATGCACGCATGCTTTTATTGTATGCTTTCGCTGCAGATATTATCAACGAGATTTCCATCGAACCGCTTCGTCAGCGCATTGATGACATGGTGAAAAAACGCCTGCGTGGTGAGCTTTCTGTTTGTGAGAAATGCGTGCTACATTGTGGTACACCAGATAAAGAATATCATTTTGATATTGATTTAAGCCAAATCTGATGACGAAATTTACTGCCGGCGAAATGTTGGAATTGCGCGCGCAGTTTCCTGCCCTGCACCAAAATGTGTATGGCAAACCGCTTGTATATCTCGACAATGCTGCAACTACTCAGAAGCCGCAGTCGGTAATAGACAGAATAGTTGCCTATTACAGCCACGAAAACACCAATATTCACCGGGGCGTGCATTATCTAAGTCAGCAAGCTACAGAAGCTTATGAAAATGCCCGTAAAACTGTTGCTGATTTTATAAATGCCGCAGTTGCTCACGAAATTATTTTTACACGTGGCACTACCGAATCTGTTAACTTATTGGCTGGCAGCTTGAAACAGTTTCTATTGCAAGAGGGTGATAGCGTTTTGATTTCGGGCATGGAACACCACTCAAACCTTGTGCCCTGGCAACAAATTTGCTTGCAAAATAAGACAAAACTATTAGTTGCTGAGCTCACTAATAAAGGCGAAATTGACCTGGAACAATTCAAGCAACTTTTAAGTCAAAAGCCAAAATTGGTGGCTATTACGCATATCTCAAATGCATTAGGAACTATCAATCCGGTGAAGGAAATGATTCGCTTAGCGCATGATTTTGGCATTCCAGTGCTTGTTGATGGTGCGCAATCTGTTGCACATACCACAGTTGATGTTCAGGATCTGGACTGCGATTTTTTTGTGTTCTCAGGCCATAAAATGTTTGCCCCGATGGGAATTGGCGTTTTATACGCAAAAACGGAATGGTTAGAAAAAATGCCGCCCTGGCAATTTGGTGGCGAGATGGTCGATCAGGTGAGCTTTGAAGAAACCACTTTTAACCAGCTACCATTTAAGTTTGAGGCCGGAACGCCCTATGTGGCGGGAGTTTTGGGACTTGAAGCCGCGATAAAATTCATCAGGCAGTACGATATGAAATCACTTGAAGCATACGAAAATGGGATCGTGCGGCAAGCTTTAGAAATGCTTCAAACAATTCCAGGCATGCGGTTTATTGGTGAGCCAATCCATCGCGCCGGCGTGATTTCCTTCGTGGTTGACGGGACACATCCTTCTGATATTGGTACTTTGGTGGATAAAATGAGTGTAGCAGTGCGCACCGGACACCATTGTGCACAACCGGTGATGACACGCTTTGACGTGCCGGGAACAGTGCGTGCCTCTTTCGCATTTTATAATACGGAAGAAGAAGTGGAAAAATTGGTCAAAGCCGTCGAAAAGGCGGTTAGTATGTTACGCTAAGTGCTTGATAGCAAGTAGAAAAAAATAGAATACCATGACAATTACAGAAACACAACAAGAAATTATTAGCGAATTTTCGATGTTCGAGGATTGGATGGATAAATACAATTACCTCATCGAAATGGGCAAAGACATGCCCAAAATTGATGAACGCTATAAAACCAATAATCACCTTATCAGCGGCTGCCAATCAAGGGTTTGGTTGCATTCTGAGTTGAAAGAAGGTAAGATTAGTTTTACCGCCGATAGTGATGCGGTGATCACCAAAGGTATTGTAAACCTGTTGATTCGTGTTTTTTCAGGCCATACGCCCGAAGAAATTTTGGAAGCGAATGCAGATTTTATCGATCAGATTGGACTGAAGGATCATTTATCTCCCACACGTTCTAATGGATTGGTCTCCATGCTGAAACAGATGAAACTCTACGCGCAGGTTTATAAACTCAAACAAGATAACTAAGCTTTAATATCATGTCAACAATAGATAGAACAAAGATTGAAAAGGATATTCTTACTGTTATAAGAACCATTTACGATCCTGAAATTCCGGTAAATATTTATGATCTGGGTCTGATTTACGAAATCAACGTCAATGATGAGGCGGATGTGCATGTGTTGATGACGCTCACAACGCCCAATTGCCCTGTAGCTGAGAGCCTTCCGTTAGAAGTGAAACAAAAAGTAGGCGATATTGACGGCGTAAGAAGTAGCGAAGTTGAGCTGACTTTTGAGCCACCCTGGGACGAGGATATGCTGTCGGATGAAGCAAAGCTGGATCTGGGTTTTTTGTAAACCACGAGCTTTTCACAGCTCGACAATCCTGATTGCAGGCTTCTTTTCGTAAATTTGACTTTCATGCTAAATCGGCCAGACCATGTCTTTATTCTCTAAAATTAATGATCCCGCTGACCTCCGTAAGCTTTCGCCGGCACAGTTTCCTACCCTGGCAGAAGAGTTGAGGTCATATATTTTAGATGTGACTTCGGTAAATCCCGGTCATCTCGGTGCTTCGCTTGGTGTGGTGGAACTAACGATCGCACTGCATTTTCTGTTTGACACGCCAAATGACAAGCTGATTTGGGATGTTGGTCACCAGGCGTATGGCCACAAAATTCTGACTGGAAGAAAAGCTAACTTTTACAGCTTGCGTAAATTGGGTGGTCTAAGTGGCTTTCCGGTGATGAACGAAAGTGTGTATGATGCTTTTGGCACCGGCCATGCTTCAACTTCAGTTTCGGCGGCTGTAGGAATGGCGGTGGCAGCGAAATTACAAGGAAAGCCGGATCAACAACATATTGCCGTAATCGGCGACGGTGCTATAACAGGCGGCATGTTTTTCGAGGCTTTAAATCAGGCTGGTGATAGCGGCATAAACTTGCTTATCATCTTAAACGACAATGGGATAGCTATCGACAAAAGTGCCGGAGCGCTAAAAGATTACCTTGTCCGTCAGGCCGAAAAACACAGCAGCCAGGCTTTTTCCAATCCGCTTTTCGAAGCTTTTGGCATTGCCTGCAACGGCCCTGTGAATGGACATAATTTTGAGGAATTACTGCCTGCCCTCGAAGCTGTGAAAGCCATGAAAGGCGTGCGTTTGCTGCATGTAATTACCACAAAAGGCAAAGGTTTTGAGCAGGCCGAAAAAGACCAGGTACGCTACCACGCACCAGGGATTTTTGACCGGCTAACAGGCGACTTACCGGATGTGCAGCCTGTGGAAAACAGGATTCCGCTTTATCAGGAAGTTTTTGGAGAAACTTTATTGGAATTGGCACAGCAAAACCCAAAGATTGTTGGTGTTACACCTGCCATGCCTACCGGAAGTCATTTGTTGCCACTGATGGAGAAATTTCCCGATCGCTGCTTTGATGTGGGCATTGCCGAGCAACATGCACTCACATTTTCTGCCGGACTGGCAACGCAGGGTTTGATTCCGTTTTGCGTGATTTATTCTACTTTTTTGCAGCGCGCTTACGACCAACTTATCCATGATATCGCCTTGCAAAAGCTGCCAGTGGTGCTTTGCATTGACAGGGCTGGTCTGGTGGGTGAAGATGGCGCCACACATCACGGCGTTTTCGATCTGGCTTATCTGCGCTGCATTCCCAATTTGATTATTGCTGCGCCTATGAATGAAATTGAGTTGCAGCAGCTAATGTTTACAGCTTCTGAGTTCCGTGAAGGCCCTTTCGTGATCCGCTATCCAAGAGGAAAAGCAACAAAATTGGATTGGAAAGTAAAACATGAAAGTTTGCCAATTGGTAAAGGAAGAAAGCTTTCCGAAGGAAAAAAGATCGCCCTGATCAGTATTGGCCAAGCGGGAATTTTTGTGCAAGAGGCCTTGAAAAATTTGGAGAAAGAAAATATTTTTGTCAGCCATTACGATCTGCGTTTTTTAAAACCGCTGGATAATAAGTTGTTAATAGAAGCTTTTGAGCAGCACGAAATAATTATCACGGTTGAAGACGGCGCAATAAATGGCGGTATGGGAAGTGCATTAATGGAGTGGGCGCAGGAAAATGATTTTCAGAAAAAGATAATCCGGCTTGGTGTACCTGATCAATTTGTGCCACACGGCAAGCCCGAGGAATTGCAGCGGATATGTGGATTTGATGCGGTGGGGATTGTGAGCTTGATAATTGATGTTTTATAAGGCTCAAAACTGGTGCATTAAACCTTTTGATCTGTTTGTATTAACAAGTTTATTGATAGTAAGAAATAATATTTCTGTTTTTGATGTTGTTATAGTTAAGAAATTATTAATGAGATTATTACCTTTTTCTGGTTTCTTTGTTATTGCTTGTTTTATTTTCATGCTTCTTACTTCCTGTTCTATTTTGGCACCCGATTATCTTGATATGTCACCCTCAAAGAGGGAGTCCTTTAAACCAGATACGTTAGGCTTTAATAATAATACATGGAGTAGTGATACGCTGATTTATTCAATTGATTCCGAGTTACTTTTAAATATGCTGGAAAATGCTGAAACTGAAAATAAAGTAGTTATATTTTTTAATTTTATGTGTCCATTTAGTATTGAAAAAGTACCGGGTTTAGTACATAAAATACAAGCCAAAGAGGGAACTGTAATTTTAATTGCATCGGATGATTGGACAACAAAATTTCACTATGAGAAATACAGACGAAAAGAGAATTTAGGCACAAGTATTTTTATGCTTGATGTTAATCGGTATGCAGTCAGCCGCAACCCGCTGAAAAGAATGATAAAATTTATTGGTGAAATATGTGATGATTGTGAAGATGTCGCTGGTTTTCCTTCGTTTCTTGTTTTTGATAAGCATAACAAGATTATTATGAAACATTTGGATGAAGAAGACGTTGAGAAATTATTTTAAAAGATTGTATGTTGGATTCTCTTGCTCGGCGTCTGCGACTACGACGGCTTTATTTATTGCAAGCAGATTGATTTTTCAGGGTTTCAATTTTCAAAATTAATGTTTTTTATAAGTTCTGGCGACGTAGTCGAAGGCTACGCTATTTTATCATGTTGTTCTTGTTCGCGCTTAAATTGTAATGTTGCAGCACGGTTAAAATGCTTAGGTGTGATTTTATGTCCTGAGTTTTCATAAGCTAAATTATTTATTGTCGTTTTTGACAAGTATAAATTAAATAAATAATTTCAAATTGTTTTATTTTTCAACATCTTGCTCGTAATTGTTTTTTTTGATATTTTTGTAAAAAATAATTTTCGCTATGACAATAGGTGAATACATTAAAAAACTCAGAAAACAGAAGGGTTTACAGCAAAAAGAAGTTGCTATTGAGGTGGGTTTAAGCCAAAGCAACTACAATAAAGTGGAAAACGACCACAGGCAACCTTCTATTGAGGTTTTAAACAAGTTGGCCAAACTGTTTGACGTTACAATAGACCAGCTATTAAACCCTGATGACCATTTGCCAAAAGTGGTTACAGTAGAGGACAAGACCGCTAATGAAAAGATTAAACTGATTGAACAACTGGAAGATGAAGACAGGAATGTAATTTACAGCTTGATTGATACAATGCTCACAAAGAAAAAATTTCAGGATTTTTTCCAGCAAAATATTGCTGTTAAATAATTTTATAGATATGATGCAAACTTTGACAATAGATATAATAAATGAGAAGGCTGTAAAACTGATACGGGATATGGAACTCCTGAAGCTAATACGGATACGGAAAGAAAAAAGCCAGCAGCAAGGGACTGTAAATTGGTCTGTCAAGTATAAAGGGGCAATGCAAAAACAGCCACTTAATGAAGTTGACGATCAACTAAATGATTTGCGAAGCTCATGGGAATAAAATTTGTATGGGACACAAACACGGTGATTTATTACCTACAGCAACAATTTTCACCTTCTGCTGAGAAATTCATGGATAAATTGGTTAACGAAGCCCGTCCGGTAATCTCGTCCATTACCGAAATTGAACTACTTTGCTGGAAAACTGCAACTGAAAAGGATTTAGAAGTGTTGCGCAATTTTATTGACGATGCCCTTGTAATTGAACTGGAACAACCCATAAAATATAAGACTGCCGATATCCGCAAAAAGCATAAAATAAAACTACCCGATGCTATAATTGCAGCTACCGCCTTGGTTTACGAACTCACTTTGGTTTCCCGCAATATTTCTGATTTTAAAAATATTGAAGGCTTACAATTAATTAACCCCTGGGATGCTTAAAACCTTTCCCTCTCTCGGAGGCTACGACTAGGTCAGCTATAGTTTATTCCAAGCTTTACCAGTCTGATTCCAGGCAGATTGATTCTTACAGGATTTCAATTTTCAAAATTAATGTTTTTAGTAAGTTTTGGCGACGTAGTCGCAGACTATGCTGAGCGGGGTATTGAATTTTGTTGTAGCTGATACCGCTTTCCACCCGTTCTTATATTCAAGGACATATTGTATAAGGATTACCACATTGCATTTCGGGTTCCAACCACCCCTCAATCCATTCTCCATTCTTATTTTTTGCTTTAACTAGTGCCCAACTTTTATTGACAGAATAAATTTTAACCAATTGTTGTTGCTTAAATTCTCCTACAACCAGTGCCTCTGTATCAGGTTTTTGATATAAACTAATTGCTTCATTTTGGTAATTACGAGTTGCAATACTAAATGAGCCTGCATTAACCCAGGCAGTTGCATTAAATAATGTAGGTATCTCAATCTTCAACCAACTTTCTTTTGCTGCTATAATTTTTATAATATGTTCTGCGCCTTCAATACTGTAAGGCAAGAATAATTTCATAATTACAACTCCATTAATTTCATTATAAATGTCAACATCTGTTGTATTGAATGCTTCCACGCATTTCTTTTCTTGCAAGCTTTGCGAAGAACACCCTAATGTAATAACACTTACCAAAATAAATACTGAAACTATTCTTTTCATATTACTTCTTTCTTCTTAGTGTAACTGATA
>Ga0265293_10000331_pt1 | contig 114941 bp, 112 predicted proteins | sample Munlanlewell138R_FD_192505 | JGI IMG/M metagenome (GOLD analysis project Ga0265293, IMG submission 192505) | Leachate microbial communities from a municipal landfill in Southern Ontario, Canada - Leachate well 138R | ecosystem: Engineered > Solid waste > Landfill > Unclassified | place... | reverse complement strand
TTAAGAAGGCAATAGAGAAAAAGGTTGAATATATAGTTTTGGAAGTATCCTCTCATGCATTAGATCAGTTTAGAGTGTTGGGTGTGAGATTTACAGTTGGGATGATTACGAATGTCAGCAAGGAGCATTTGGATTACCACAAAAACATCGAGAATTATTTGAATACAAAAGTAAAACTATTAAATCTTTCAGATAAGATTTTGCTTAACAAGAGCGATCCTTTCTTTAAGAAAATTAAAGCAAAACTACCAAACAAGAAAATATATACATATTCACTAGATGATGATCAAGTCGACCTGTCTTACAAATCCATAAAGAATTTAGATACGGAAAGTTTGACTCAGTATAATAAAAAAAACCTTCTAGCAGCAGTATTGACCCTCCAACTTCTAGACATAGATACAGAATTAACTAAGGATAAGCTCGGAAAGCTAAAGCTTCCATCTGGCAGACTGGAATATATACAGAAAAAACCATTTAGTGTAATTGTGGATTTCGCCCATACTCCAAATGCTTTCAGTTCTTTACTTCCAGAAATCAAAAAAGAGGCAGGAGGTAGGATAATACACGTTTTTGGGAGTGCGGGGAAAAGAGATTCTTCCAAAAGACCTGACATGGGAAACATTTCCTCAAAGTTTTCGGACTTAATCATATTAACTGGAGAGGATTCCCGAGGAGAAAATATAGATAAGATAAATAGTGATATCAGAAAAGGAATAGATGAAGATTTTAAGTTAATTTCTACAGTCGGAATCGATAAGAGTACGATAGCAAATAAATCTATAATTCAAATAGAAGATAGGAAGCAAGCGATCGAATTTGCCCTCAGCATGGCAAAGAAAAATGATGCGGTGGTGATAACCGGCAAAGGTCCTGAAGAGTCTATGAATATGGGCAAGGGGGAGATATTGTGGAATGATATAGAAATAACGAAGAGTATTCTCAAGAAAATATCATGAATAACACAAAAGAGAAAATTGACTGGGAAAATATAAAAAAAGTTTTTTTTGTAGGAATAAAAGGAGTAGGAATGATGCCCCTTTCACTTATTGCCAATGAGTATGGATATGAAGTCGAAGGATCGGATATCGCGGAAGAGTTTATAACAGACGAAGTCTTGATAGAAAACAAAATAAAGGTTCATGAAGGCTTTGAGGAAAACATTGTAATGAAATTTTTTGAAGGTCTTGATGTTAAAAATTATCTTGTTATAACAACAGGGGCACATGGTGGATACAATAACCCACAGGTCAGAAAAGCTAAGGATATGGGCATAAAATATCTCAATCAGGGTCAGGCGTTGGGATTTTTTATGACAGGTGTCCCTTTTCATAAAAAAACAAAGGGCATTACTGTAACAGGTTCTCATGGAAAAACTACGATTTCCGCTATGTGTGCGGTGGTTTTGTCCGAGCTGGGACTTGATCCAAGTTATTCTGTGGGCACCAGTAGAATAATGCCTCTGGGGCCGTCTGGGCATTTAGGAAATGGTGAGTTATTTGTAGCAGAAGGTGATGAGTATGTGGGAGAGCCGGTATTTGATAAAACTCCCAAAATCTTATATCAACATCCAGATTACGCGATCATTAATAATATTGATTTTGACCATCCTGATATTTACAAAGATATGGAAGATGTAAAGAACGTAATGAAGCAATTTATCATGGGAATGAATGAGGGGGGGAAATTGTTTTTAAATGCTGATGACTCTGAGCTTATGAATATTAAGAATCAGCTGGAAAGGAATATTGAAATCATCACATATGGTGAGGTGGAATCAGATTTTAGAATTATCAATATCCAAGAGAGTGTTGGGTCGTTAGATTTTTCTGTAGTAAAGAATGGAAACTATTATGGAGAGTTTTCCTTGCAGATTCCTGGGATACATAACGCCAAAAATGCGGTTCCTGTGATAGCACTACTAGATTCCTTAGGAAAGTCCTATCAAGAAGTAAAAAAAGCAATCTTCTCGTATAAAGGAAGTAAAAGACGGATGGAAAAGGTAGGAACGACTTCTGGTGGCGCTTTGATAATAGATGACTATGGTCATCATCCTGTTGAGATAAGGTCGACTATAGATGCAGTTAAGAATTTTTATAATAAAAAGATTGTATGTGTCTTTCAATCTCACACATATTCACGCACGAGAAATTTTTTGGATGATTTTTCCAATTCTTTTTCTGAAGTAGATGAATTAGTTCTGCTGCCTATTTTTAAATCTGCACGCGATACAGAATCAGATATAATATCAGACGAAGACTTCCTAAGTCCTTTTAACGATAAGCTTGATAAGGTATTTATGGCAAAGAGTATCGAGGATGCTGCATCTTACATTAAGAGCCAGTCGTATGGGAGTGATTTTTTGGTTCTTACAATAGGTGCTGGAGATGTATATAAAGTAGGATATGAAATAAAACTATGAAAAAATATGTAATTAAAGGAGGTAACTCTCTTTCTGGTAAAGTTGATATAGCAGGAGCAAAGAACGTCGTTCTAAAGGCGATAGTTGCTGCTTGTTTGACAGACGAAGAAGTCATTCTTGAGAATGTTCCTCAGATCAGCGATGTCTACTATATGGTAGAAATGGTCAGAGATTTTGGTGGAGAAGTCGATCAGACAGGTAATACTTTGAAGATAAGAGTTGAGGATATAAAAAGTCCCAGATTGAAGTTGGAGACAGCTGTTAAGATGCGTGCATCTTCACTTTTTTTTGCTCCTTTTATAGTCCGTTGCGGTCGAGCAGAAATCCCTAATCCTGGAGGAGACAGAATAGGTGCGAGGAGAATAGATATGCATATAGACGGATTAAGAAAAATCGGAGTGGAGGTTGAGAACAAGAATGATGGGTATTTTTATGCAACCGCAAAAACTCTCAGAGGAGCAAGTTATAGGTTCACGAAGAACACTCATACGGGTACAGAGCAAATGATACTTGCAGGAGTTATGGCAGATGGACAGACTGTCCTTACAAATTGTGCACAGGAGCCGGAAGTTGATGAGCTAATTGAGCTTTTGAATTTGATGGGTGCAGATATAAAAAGGACAGCATCACGAACTATAACTATAAATGGAGTAAAAAGGCTAAATGGAGCGAGGTACAAGATTCGGTCAGACAGAAATGAAGCAGTAACTTTTGCTATAGCATCGGCATTGACCGGCGGGAAGATTTGGTTAAAGAATGTGAACGTTGACGTATTAAAAGAATTTATTGAGGAATTTAAGAAAGCGGGTGGAGAGGTAGAGAGTAGTGATGATAACGGGATTAGATTTTATATCGTAGACAGAATAAAGCCTACTGATATTATGACAGAGATATATCCCGGATTTATGACCGACTGGCAGGGTCCATGGTGCGTGCTGATGACTCAGGCTGATGGTGAGTCCAGCATTCACGAAACGATTTATGAAGATAGATTCCAGTATGTAAATGAACTAAAAAAAATGGGCGCTGACATAGAGCTTTATAACCCAAAGGTTGTTAACCCAGAAGAGTTTTACAATTTTAACTATGATGACTGTACAGCAGAAACAAAGCATGCGATAAAGATAAAGGGGAAAGTTGATTTAAATAATGCTGTGCTTACTATGATGGATCTGCGTGCGGGTGCAACCTTAGTTCTAGGTGCGCTTATAGCAAATGGTGAATCGACAATATATGGAGTTGAGCAGATAGAGAGAGGATACGAGAATTTCGACGCAAGGTTGAAAAAACTTGGCGCTGATATAGAATATATTGAAGAATAAAATGGACAAAATTGGTGGAATTATTTTAGCAGCTGGAAAAGGCACGAGGATGAACTCGACTGAAATTAACAAGGTTGCATTGAGCGTTGGTGATAGGCCTTTAATTTTAAGGACAATAGATATATTAAAAAGCGCTGGACTGAGCGAAATTGTAGTGGTTGTTGGTTTTGCAAAAGAGTCTGTAATTAAATTACTAACTCCAGATATCAAGATTGCAGTTCAATCTGAGCTTTTAGGGACAGGAGATGCTGAAAGAGTAGGACTTGAGAAGATATCTCCCGAAATAGAGAATGTGTTGAGTGTATCTGGAGACGATTCTTTCTTATATACTCGAGAAATCTTAAATGAGATGGTGGCTGTGCATAATGATATGAAGGCCTCTATGACTTTTATTACTGTCAATCTGGATAATCCGACAGGTTACGGCAGGATAATACGAGATGAGAGCGGAAAAATCATAAGAATAGTAGAGGAGCTAAATGCTACCGAAGAAGAGAGAAAGATATCTGAGGTGAATACCGGGTGTTATTTATTCAATAAAAAAATCCTTGAGGAGAACATAAATAAAATAAAAGTAAATAGTTTGAAAAAAGAATTTTATCTTACGGATATTCTAGAGATATTTTTGGAAAATAAATTTACTATTGCATCAATTAATATTCCAAGTGCAAATTGGCGTGGAATAAACACTCCAGAAGAGCTCATGTTGGCCGAGGAGGCTATAAGAAAAAATGGATAATATAGAGATCAAAAGTCTGTTTGATGTGGAAGATTTTTATCAAAAGGATTTGCTTAATAAACACTTGTATCCGTGGGAAGTTATATCAGCATTGGATGCGTATGTCGATGAGCTTGCTGGCGGCGAAAAAATCATAATGGGGGAGGGTAGCAGTATCGACCCCTCGGCAAAAGTTGAAGGAAAGGTTATAGTCGGAAAAAACGTTACCATCTGTGATGGGGTTCTTATCAGAGGGAATTGTATCATCGGTGACAATGTTCGTGTGGGCCACTGTGTAGAGCTAAAGCATTCTGTGATAATGAACAACACTGCTCTTTCGCACTTCAACTATGTTGGAGATAGTATAGTGGGTAATAATGTAAACATCGGTGGCGGCGCGATAGTCGCAAATTGGAGATTTGATAAAAAAAACATAATGATAAAACTGGAAAATGAAAAAATTGATACTGGTCTAGAAAAATTCGGCGCTGCAATAGGTGACCGCTCAAGCATCGGGGTTAATAGTGTATTAAATCCCGGTACGATCTTAGGAAAAAGCAGTACAGTCTATCCTCTCGTGTCGGTTTCTGGTGTAAATTCTTCGGGTAGTGTCCTCAAATGAGCCGTCTGGGCGTTTGGTTGAAGCAGTTTTAAGTGATATAATTAGATTTCGTTATGGAAAGAATATTTGGATTTGCGATTCTCTCACTTTTTATCACGTCGATTCTGATCGTGCCATTTATAGATTTTTTATACAAGATAAAATTCTTGAGGAAGAAGCAGAAGACACTTAATTTATTTAACGAACCGGCAAAAGTTTTCGATCAGTTAAGCGCCGGAAAGGTTGGTACTCCTGTTGGTGGCGGACTGCTGATTATTGTTGTGGTAAGCATACTGTCCCTCTGGGCCTTTGGATTATTCCGAATAGAAGTTAGGCTTTGGGAATTGTTTGTTCTTTTATTCACATTTGTGGGGTTTGGGGCACTAGGTCTTTATGACGACTTTAAGAAAATGTTTTCCTCAAAAGAAAAAAAGAATATTTTTTTCGGACTGAGATTTAGAGCAAAATTTATTATTCAATGCATCATAGCACTGATTGCCGGTTCGGTAATGTATTATTTCGGCGGATATGATTTTATATATTTACATTGGTTTGGGCAATTTAACTTAGGATTATTCTATATTCCTTTTGCAACATTTGTAATAGTTGCTTTTGTTAATGCCTTTAATATAACCGATGGGCTCGATGGACTTTCATCGGGTGTTTACCTTATATGCCTTAGTGCCTTTTTGGTAATCTCGAGTGCTCTTTTGGACACTTTTTTGGCGATCTATATAGCGATTTTGATGGGATCTGTTGCTGCATTTTTATACTTTAATGTATTTCCGGCAAGAATCTGGCTTGGCGATGTCGGATCACTTTCGCTTGGAGCATCTCTTGCGGTCATAGGGCTTCTTACCGGAAAGCCAGCAGCGGTGGCACTTATAGGAGGAGTATTTGTGATAGAGGTTGCATCATCCTTGGTACAAATCTTATCAAGAAAATTTTTAGGAAAGAAGTTGCTGCCGATTGCTCCCCTGCATCTTTATTTTCTTAAAAAAGGCTGGGGTGAGCCTAAGATTGTTATGAGAGGATGGCTTCTTGCTTTTGTGTTTGCACTTTTTGGACTTTACCTTGCTTTTATATAGAATATATATAAATGAATAAAGTTGCTGTCCTTATTTTTCTACTAACAATACTCCTTTCATCAATCGGGCTGTTCATCTTGTATGAGAGCTCATCTTATACGGCACTTCTGAATCTTGATGATAGATTTTATTTCATTAAAAATCAGGCGATATATCTTCCGATCGGAATAGTCTTGGCTTTGATAGTAAGCAAATTTCCAGAGAAGAAGCTTTATGCATTGTCCCTGCCATTTTTACTTGCGACATTTATACTTTTAATTGCTGTGTTTTTACCAGGACTTGGTTTAGAGCTTAAGGGTTCTCATAGATGGATAGACTTAGGCTTTACTGTATTCCAGCCCTCCGAGCTTTTGAAAATCTCTATGACGCTTTATCTTGCCGCCTGGTTTTCTAGTAAGGAGAAGGGAAGAGTCTTTGCTTTTCTTATACTTCTCGGAGTATTTTGTGGTCTAGTCATGCTTCAACCTGATTTAGGAACCACTTTTATTATCTCGATTACTGCAATTTCGCTGTTCTTTTTATCTGGAGCCAAGATTAAGGAAATGCTTTTGATAGGCGCTATCTTGTCGGCAGGGGTCATATTTTTTATAGGCACTGCTTCTTATAGGTTGGAAAGATTTTCTTCTTTTAGAGAATTTTCTATAGAAAACCCTACAGATAACACATATCACTTGAGGCAAATTATCCTAGGAATAGGGTCTGGGGGGCTATTGGGTGTGGGTCCCGGTAATTCCATACAAAAATATGCCTACTTACCTGAAAATACGACTGATTCGATTTTCGCGATCTACGCAGAAGAGACGGGTTTTATAGGGTCGTTATTTCTGATATCTTTGTATCTTGGTTATACTTTGTTGGGTTTTTTAATTGCAGTTCGATCAAAAGATATGTTTGGACGTCTTCTCGCCTCAGGTATTACTATTTTTATTTCTGCCCAGGCCTTGATAAATCTTTCCTCACAAGCGATAATAGTGCCCTTGACAGGAGTTCCACTGCCTTTTATATCATTTGGAGGAAGCTCAATGATCATAAATTTTATAGCGGTGGGACTTTTGATGAATGTAGCAAATCATTCAAATAAAAAATGAAAGTAGTTATAACAGGTAGTCACTTTTCACCGGCTTATGCTGTGATCAAAAAAAGTACGTGGAAAATCACGGTAGTTGGTAGAAAGTATGCACTATCAAATACTCAAACTGAGTCTTACGAATACAAACTTTGTATGGAAAAGAAAATTCCATTTAAAGTCCTGGACGTTCCCAGATTTTTGAGGGTTTCGCCTATAAAATCAATATTATCTTCTTCGGCGCTTTTGAGATCGATAAAAAAAGCTAGAAAAATATTAAAAGAAGTAGATCCTGATGTCATACTTTCATTTGGTGGATATACAGCACTGCCTGTTGTGATTGCAGCATTCACATTAAAAAAACCTATCGCTATTCATGAGCAGACTTTGGAAGCAGGGCTTTCTAATAGATTATCAAGTCTTTTTGCAAATAAGGTTTTTATTTCATTCAACTCCTCAAGAAAATTTTTTTCAAAAAATAAAACCTTCCTTACGGGGAATCCGATAAGAGACGAAATAATGAATTCGGAAAATATTTCTCCGGTAGTTACAACAACAAAGAAAATAATATATGTTACTGGAGGAAGTACAGGATCTATGGCGGTAAATGATTTACTGGGGAAGATTATTCCATCACTCTCTGATTATTTTATAGTGCACCAGTATGGTGCATCGAGTAAAAATACATTTCATAAAAATGACAATTATCTAGGAAAGCCCTTCTTCTCTCCGCAAGAGGTTGCATGGATAATGAACAATGCATCGCTTATCATCTCAAGATCAGGAATAAATACAGTTAGTGAAATTTTGTATTTGGGTACTCCAGCTATATTTATCCCACTACCATATGGACAGAAAAATGAACAGTTGAAAAATGCCAGATATGCTCAAAAGCATGGAAGGACTCAATATTTTATACAGGAAAAAGTAACTGCTGCTGCGCTACTTAAAGCCGTACGTGATATGATAAAAAAAGGTAAGACTAAAAAGCCTACAGAGATAATGCGCAGGAGCGCTTTAGCAACGGATGCAATAATAAATGAAACTGAAGAACTTGATAAAAAAGCCACCAAGACAAAATCCAAAGGAAAATAAAACCTTCCGTACTTCGATAAAGTCTAAAAAAAAGCATACGCGTATAGATCAGAGAGAAAAAAACAAATCCAGCAAGAGTATAAAAATATTAGCGGTAGTGATCTTAGGAGTATTTGCTGCAGTTGTGATACTCTTTCTTATGGCTTCTCTATACAACTCGATTATTCTGAAAAGTCTTAATTCGAAAAAGATAATTTCCCCAGGTGTGCAAAATATTATAACGATCGATGAGGCTAGGCGGATTCTAATTGAGAAGGATATACGCATCAAGACACTGGAGTATTCTTCGGGTTCTGCAGCATTAAGTTTGACCATAGAGAATGGTCCAGTTGTATACTTTTCAAGCGGCGTTTTATTTGAAGAGCAGGCGGATATATTATATAGGTTGCTTTCTAGCCTCAAAATGGAAGGCAGAAGTGCAAGAATTATCGATCTTAGGTATAATAGACCTATTGTAAAATTTTAGTACTTATACTAAGCTTAAAACAGTATGAAGACCTCAGACTTGGTAGTTGGTGTGGATATCGGTTCATCGAAAATTGCGACTGTTATAGGTCGAGTTGAGGACGAAACGATAAATATCCTTGGTGTCTCCGAAGTTCCGTCAAAAGGTATAAAAAAGGGCCAGATAGTAAATATCGATGAAGCCGCAAATGTAATCAACGCGGGTCTTGATGCTGCAGAGCGTATGGCAGGGCTTTCTGCCGAACGTGCTTTCGTTTCTATCAGTGGAGTTAACATCGAAGGGGAAAATTCTAAAGGTGTAGTTGCTGTATCACAACCAGATGGTGAGATATCAGACTATGACGTTGAAAGAGTGCTCGAGGCGGCTGGTGCTGTCTCTCTGCCCACTACTAGGGAAATAATACACGTTGTTCCTAAAACCTTCACAGTCGATGGTGAGGGTGGAATCAAAGATCCTGTGGGTATGTCTGGAGTCAGGCTTGAGGTTGATACACATATTATTACAGCAAACAATGCGACTATTAAAAATATAGAAAGGATCCTGACCCAAGAGGCAGGAGTTGAAGTGCAGGCCTTGGTATTCTCAGGACTTTCATCATCACTTGCGACCCTCTCCGATACTGAAAAAGAGCTGGGGGTGATTCTTGCTGATATAGGAGCAGGGGTAACGAATATCGCGGTGTATGTAGATGGGTCGTTAAGCTATACAAGTGTTATCCCTATAGGCGCGCGGCATATCACAAACGACCTGGCGATCGGATTGAGGATTTCTTTGGAAAGCGCAGAGAAAGTAAAGCTATTTTTATCGCAGCAGAAAAGAAGAAAGGGAGAATTGCCTAAAAAGGAAGATGACGAGTTAGACTTAGAGCACCTACATATACCTGAGGATGTGCGAAAGGTATCCAGGAAAACTTTGACAGAGGGTATCATAAGGCCGAGACTTAACGAGTTATTTACTATGATAGCGATAGAAATTAAAAAAAGTGGATTTGCTACCCAGACACCAGCAGGAATTGTAGTTACTGGTGGAGGTGCAAAAACTGTCGGCGTAGAGGATGCTGCAAAGAGAATGCTGTCTATGCCTGTAAGAGTGGGAATACCTACAAATATAACAGGTCTTATTGATGATGTGGAAACCCCTACATTTGCAACTGCTGTGGGTCTCTTGAGATCGGCCGAAAGCTACAAAGTTATGGAACCATCATTCTCGATGGGAAACATGTTCGGGAACTTCAACTTTAATTTTGGAGGTAAGGATATAATGAAAAAGGCCAAAAAATTCATAAGTAAATTTATCCCTCTTTAGTAATAAAATTTAATTGAAAAGCCATTTTTTTTATGGTAGGATAACTTACCGTAACTAATATGCTCATAAGACCTCAAGCTTCCACATTTGCCAAAATAAGAGTCGTCGGTATCGGCGGGGGAGGAGGAAATTCTACGGATTCGATGATCTCAGAGGGTCAAATCCAAGGAGTTGACTTCATAGCGTTAAATACTGATGCACAGGCTCTTTTAAAGAATAAAGCTACAACAAAGCTTCAGATTGGTGAAAATCTAACTCGTGGGCTTGGCTCTGGTGGAAATCCAGACATAGGACGAGCTGCAGCAGAGGAAAGTGCAGAGAAGATAAAACAGCTTCTGGAGGGATCCGACATGGTTTTTCTTACAGCAGGAATGGGCGGTGGAACTGGTACAGGTGCAACCTCGATCGTAGCACAAGCAGCAAAAGAAGCAGGCGCTCTAACTATAGCTGTCGTTACAAAGCCTTTCAGCTTCGAGGGGGCACGAAGAAAGGTCTCAGCAGAAGAGGGAATTGAGGAGCTTAAGGATAAGGTCGACACACTTATAACTATACCTAATCAGAGGATTCTTGAGGCGGTTGATAAAAAACTTTCTCTTATTGAGGCATTCAAGGTGGCGGATTCGGTTCTTGGGCACGGCGTAAAAGGGATTTCAGATATCATTACAGTCCCCGGACTTATAAACGTCGACTTTGCTGATGTTAAGGCAATCATGAACGAGGCAGGAAGCGCACTTATGGGGATAGGTGTCGGTGTTGGTGAGAACCGTGCACAACTTGCAGCACGTCAGGCGACTTCATCACCGCTTCTTGAAGTATCTATGGATGGTGCACGTGGAGTCCTATTTAACATAACAGGGGGCGCTGATATGACTATGCAGGAAGTAGAGGATGCATCTCGTGTTATCTCAAAGTCTGCAGACCCAGATGCAAATATCATATTTGGAGCTGCAATCAATGAGGAGCTAAAAGATGAAATCCGCATTACACTTATTGCGACAGGATTTGATGAGTCACGTGTCAGGCTCCAGCAGATGGTAGAAGATACAGTCGACAATATGCAGGGTGGAAATAGCAGCAATAACGATGATGATAGACGTGATCAGTATAGAGACTCAGGAAATGGCAATTCAAATGAAAGATCTAATGACGATGACGAGGACATATTCGAGATCCCCGCATTTCTCAGGCAAAAGAATTAGTCTTAAAAACTTCAATTACGAGTAGCACCGCAAGGTGCTTTTTTTATGTCTTGCTGAGAGTAGCAAGGATGAAGATTGAATTATAGGTTCAGTTTTGCTAGACTGATTATAGTTCCTCGTAAGAACCCACTTCATTCTACAAGCTACTCCCGAAAGGGAGTATGAAAATACAAGAACAGGATTTTGTTCAATTCTTAACCATAAAGGGAAAGCTGGCAAAAAAGACTATTGATACATATAGGATTAGGTTTCGTATTATAAATAGATGGCTTGAAACGAATAAGATTGAGCTTGATAAATATGCATTTGAAAAGTTCCTCTATGAGCTAAGGGAAAAAGACTTAAGCAATTCCGCTATAAACACATATATTCAAACAGCGAAGCATATTGAAGGATACTGCAAAGACAGGGGTTTGCCTACTGGCTTTTCTGAGGGTATTGAAAGCATGCCAAAAACTCACCCCGAGATAAATCCATTAACTCATGATGAAGTTGAACAGCTATTCAACACACATTTGGAATATAAGAATAGAAATGGTGTAAATTGTGATAGTCTAGATTTGAAGTATGTTACGCTTACAAAATTTCTTGCGTTGACTGGTAGTAGGATTGAGGAAGCCGCTTCACTAAAAATAAAAAGACTTGATATAGATAATGGGCAAGCATATTTAGTGAACACAAAAAATAAACAAAATAGATATGTGTTTTTTGACGGTGAAATTAAGTTTGCTCTCACAGAACTTGTAAAGGGCAGAAAAGATGATGATTTGGTTTTTACAAACAGTAAAGGTGAGCATATTAAGAATGGAGATTTTAATAAAGATTTGCAGTTAAGAGCAAAAAAAGCAGGTATTACAAAACGGGTACACGCCCATTTGTTAAGACACTCTTTTGGGACGAGTCTTTATAAAAGCAGTCATGATGTAGTTGCAGTGAAAGAGCTTATGGGACACAAGGATATTAAATCAACAATGATATATGTGAGTTTAGACACAGAATATTTGAAAAAATCTGCTCAAAGACACCCTTTATTAAGAAAATACATAAAGCCAATAGAGCGGATTAAGGAGGTAAAAGAATGCATTCAAGCACTTAACTTAGATGATGACAATAGGTTGGATTTTTCACTTTTGGAACATAGTGGAACTCTGAAATTTGAAGTCAAAATAAAATAACTATGGCAGAAGCAATTCAAAACGATGGCATCAAGGCAAGAATTTTAGAATACCTCAAAGATGGGGTGTCAAAAAAAGATAGTGCTGTTCTATCAGGAATAAGTGAGGCAACTCTTTATCGTTGGGTTGAAGAAGATGACAGTTTTAAGAGCCAGATTGAGGCTAGTATACTTGAATACAAACATACGCTTGTTAAGAACCTAGTGGCTAATGCTGAAAAAGATGGAAGGCTTGCATTGGAAATACTTTCAAGACGATACCCTAACGAATGGGGAGTAAATGCAGTCAATAACGACAGAACTGAAGCACTTAGGAAAGAAAGAATAGATGTAGTAAGGTGGTATGAAAAAATATTGCAAAAAGAACATGAGCGCGCGATAGAAGGAAAAGTTGAAGAAGAAAGCTCTATATCTTAAACAGTTCTGAAAGTGGCACGCCTAAAGCCCGTGAGATTTTGTAAGCGGTTTTGACTGAAATATTTCTTCCGTTCTCTATATCCCAGAAATAGGCTCTATGTAGACCTGCTTTTTCTGCTAATTCCTCTTGTGTTAACCCTTTCTGTTTTCTTAACTGCTCAATTCTGGTTGCCAATTTTTGGTAAAGAAAATTGTAGTTCATACCAATCAAAACTATCAAATTGCAGGATATTTCTTTACCAGATATATCTTGCATTATTCAAGAACAGGTTGTAATATTAAGATTAATTGGCATAGTATCAATTAACACTATGGACGCTGAAAAGACATTATTTGAAACGAGCTTTGCGGGATTTTGGATTAAAATATATCCAAGTAGAGTTGAGTTTAAAGCTGGAGCTGGTTCAGAAATAATTCCAATTAGTCAGATTTCCAGTATTCATACAGGAATGTTGGGATATAGCCAAATAACAATAGAAACAACAGGAGGCAAGAAATATAATATTCCATGTGGTAAGAAGAACGAAGTAAAACAGGCTATTTTCCAAGCACAAGCAGGAAATGGACAACAAGCAGTGCTGAGCATTGCTGACGAATTGTTAAAGTTAAAACAATTAAAAGATAGTGGAATATTAACCGAAGAGGAATTTAATAAACAAAAAGAAAAACTAATCTCCTAAATTACTGCAGGGTCTTGCACTAGACCCGTAGTTAAAACTTGTCAACCCCCAAAATGGAAAAATTACATACTAATTATGAACCTAAGTTCATAGAAATATATATATGAAATAAACTTATAGTCAGAAAACCATATGATATTCTCTACTCAACCAAATGATTGGGTGGAGAATAAAGACTCCTGTTAGGGACTCCACCCAAGACAGGAGTTTTTATATGGAAAAAGTTGGAGATATCCTATCCGTAAATGGAAAAACAGTTAACAGTAAGTATAAATCTTTAACTACAGTAAACAGTAATACTGTTAACAGTAATGTGTGGGAAGAGGTTGAGAATTTAATTCAAATTCACAATATTAAGCCAGAGGGAATAGCAAAGCATATAGCAGAACAGCTAAGTGATGAGAAAAGTCTTCATTATTACTCACTCCTTGTAAAAGAACATAGCTACGAGAAGCTTTTTGAAGCCATGTATTTAACCGTAGAGTCATGGAAAAATGGCAAAATTAGAACATCAAAACCAATTTACTTTATTGCTATTTTGAGACACTGGGGATTTAGAACAAATTTCAAGGAGGACAAAAGTTGAAAAGTAGACTTGTTAACAAAAATTCTACATTTCATGCTCGTATTGATAAGGGTTGGTGGAAAATACTTTCTCAATTGCGAACTGAGACAGGAAAGGGCTTTAAAGAGCTTATAGAGGACGCTCTAATAAACACCTACTATATTGGTGATGATGGAAAACCAGAAGTATATAGCAAGCCCAAGAGTGGACAAGCAAAAATAGATTTAAATCTTACGAGGAATTAAGTCTGGAGTAGCTTGTAGATTGAGAGTAGGGGCTAGTTTATCTAGCCCTTACAAATGAGATCGCGTTAGCCTTGCCTTAAAAGACCTACAAATTTTCCCCGAATTTCAATTTCACCTGGAAAAAAAAATTTGGACTGCAATGAGGAATTTCGTGGACGAAGTTCAATCTTGTTTCCTTGATTATAAAACCTTTTAACGCTGGCAAGTTGAGCACCGCTTTTATCAAAGAATAAAGCAATTACAACATCTCCATTATCTGCATAGTTTTGTTGTCTTACTAGAATAATGTCTTCAGGAAGTATCCCATCCTCCACCATGCTTTCTCCTTGGACTTTAAGTGCAAAGTGTTGACCGGTGGGAGAAATTAGAGATTTTTGCACTTTAATTGGTTCTGGGTTTTCAATATTCTCCAATCCTCCTCCAGCTGAAATTGTTCCTATGAGAGGTATTCTTACTACCTCTTCGTAAGGATCTAGGATTCCGATGCTACGTGCATTAGTAGTTGGTAATTTCAGAAAACCCTTTCTTCGTAAAACTTGAATATGCTGATGAATCGTTGGGACAGATTTTTCAAAAGCTCGTGCAATTTCATCAAGCGTAGGACCATGCCCGCTTTTTGCTTGATAATCATTTATGAATTTTAAGATCTCCTTTTGCTTTGGTGATAGCATGATTTTTGCTCCTTGCAATACCTAATAGTTTAAGGTATATTTTACATAAATGCAACGTGCATATAAATATGAATATGGAATTTATAAATGGTTTCTTTAGTATCCAGTCTGCTACAAGTTTCCTTGTAGTCTCAATTCCGGTAGGGATTTTTATATATAAATTTACAATTTTCCGCATCAGAAAAGATATGCGTCTATTTAAGAACCTCCAACGCACGATTTATCTTATGTCAACAGATTCAACTACTGTCCTTCAAAGGGAGAAAACAATGTTTCATATGAACGGGCTATACCACGTCAGTCCAGACATAGTACATCTTTCTGATCTGGGGCATTTGGAAACAGTAAAAGATTTCTCTATTTTTGTAGTAGGATACACAAGAGGATTTGGGCATTATAAAGAAGTCATTGATAGGGCAAAAAGGAATAGTATTCCAGTAGTTGTACTTGCCGGTCCTAGAGATATTACCGACGAAGATATGGCAATTTTTAAAGAGTATCCTTACTTTGAGATGTGTAATACATCTTCGCGTTTATTAACTACCATTTTTAGTCTTTCTGCCGTAACACCAAATGATAAAAAATGATTTTAACAGTACGTTTAGAGTCCACGCAAAAAATTCCCTTTCTCCACTGCAAAGGGAAAGGGATTTTGTAACCGCGGTCTACGACCATATTTGTAAGGCATTAGGCGATAATTGTATACAAATTGGCTCTTATCCCAGATTTACATCAACAACTCCGCTTCACGATTTAGATGTGCTATATATTTTGGGAGATATGAGTAGTTTTCTTGAAAACCCCAGCGAGATACTTACGCGGTTGCAAGCTACTCTCAAGGATTACTTCTTAAAAAATACTAACTACAAGGTAATAATAAGCCTGCAAACGCACTCCGTAACAGTTAGCTTCGTGGATGGAACTGGAAAAGAAGATTTTGGCATTGACGTTGTGCCTGCATTTGTAAATGGAGTAAATGAATTTGGATTGGATATGTATGTGGTGCCGGAAATTATTAAGATAAAAAGAAGCAAGCGTCATTCATATTATTCAGAAAAAAAAGCTGAAAACAAAGCAGTCCAATGGGTAAAATCCGATCCCAGAGGCTACATTAAAATAGCCTCTAATATCAATGAAAAGAATGGAGATTATCGTAAGACCGTTAAGTTTATAAAAAAATGGAAGCACAATTTAGCACACAAAAATGAACAAGTTAAATTGAAATCATTTCATATAGAGCAGATCGTTGTGGGTATATTTCAGAAAAATCCTGACGCTTCTATGTTTGATGCCGTCTTTGAATTTTTTACAAAACTCCCGCAGCACATTGAAAAACCACAGATTCCAGACAGGGCAAATGCAGACGTTTTTATAGATGCTTACCTGGCAGACTTAACGGATGAACAACGTGCACTAATACTACAAGCAAGAGACCACTTCCTAATTGGGCTTGAAGAATTTACTCCTAGTAAGTCTGTTCACGAGTTACTTTCTGCGGATTTTTATAAAAGATTTTCCTCCACAGAGGCATACTTATTTGACAGCTATATTCCGGTTCTCACAGAACCTCAACACACATTTAAGATTAACGGCTGGGTGAGAAAGAAGCCGGGATTTAGACATGGGTGGTTAAGCCAAATTCCTTGGAAACTTGAGTATTTAAGGTATATTGATTTTTCTGTTTCCCAGGATAATACACAGGCACATCTATACAAGTGGAAAGTTAAAAACCATAATTCTTCTCCGCAACCCCGTGGAGAGATAACAGATCATAGAACAAGTCAAAGTCCGGAATCTACAAGATATTCAGGTGCTCATTACGTAGAGTGTTTTGCCGTCAAAAATAACGTATGTATAGCAAGACATAGGATTAATGTCCCCATTGCTTAAGGCTTTATGGATATAAAAGAAGCAAAGAAAATTTTAGGTAGTGAAGCAGATGGAATTTCTAATGAACAACTAGAGAAAGAAATTGATACAGCAAACTTGCTCAAAAATATATTTTTCAGTCTTCAAAAAAAGGCAAATAAATAACCCATAGTAGAACTGCTAGGCACAAGACAATTTTTGTTGTCATCTATTAGCCTCAAATCCATGTCGTAATATCAACCTTGTGCGACATAACGACACTTTTCTATCAAATTTTTTCTCCAAGTAGTAAAATTGAAATATGATAATTGTTGTTGGAGCATTAATAGTTCAGGGCGGTAAGTTTTTGTTAGCAGAGCGGTCCCATGGAGAGTTAAAAGGGAAATGGGAATTTCCCGGGGGGAAGCTTGAGAAAGGCGAGACAGAGGAAGAAGCTCTCGTAAGAGAGATTGAGGAGGAGTTAGGTGTTCAAGTCGTTATTGAAGAAAAAATCAAAGTCTTTACGCATAAGTATAGCTTCGGCGACATACACTTAACATTGCTTAGGTGTAATTTATCTGATGACGTACAACACATTGGTTTACGTGGAAGCCATGAAAAATTTGACTGGGTAGATTATAATACCAGAGACATCAATTTTGCCCCTCTTGATAGGAAAATCTTTACATACTTAAAAAAACATTATGTTATCTGAACTAATTGTCAAATTTGCAACAAATTACTTAGCGGCAACATCAACACCGTTTGCTGGAAATCGTGAAGCAGACGTTATTCGTTATGAACTCCCCGAATTGATAAGAAAGCTTGCTGCAATACCACTAAATTACAAAGTGTATGGCTCCGTTGGTCAAGGGCAATGGGCAGAAGTTCCTTGGTTTGCAATTCTTGACAAAGATATTACAACATCAACACAAAAAGGATATTATGTTGTTTTTCTATTTTCTGCGGATATGAAATACGTATATCCTTCCCTTGGTGTTGGTTGGCAACAGTTTGAAGAAGAGTATGGGGTCCGGGAAGGAAGGATTGCAATAGAGCAAGTTGTTAGGGAATTACAAAGGATTTTGAGGTCGCCCCTTGATGACTTTTCTTTTGCAAAAAGGGACCTAAAGGCAACTTCAATTTTGGGAAAAGGATATGAGAGCGGAGGGGTATGCCATAAAGTTTATGAAATAGAAAAAATGCCTTCAGACGAGGTGATTGTAAATGATGTTAGAAATCTTATGGGAGTGTATCGCGAACTGAAAGGATTAGTGGGGAAAAATGTTTTAAATCTTGAAATTCCTGAGGAGCAAATTGCAGACGAAGAATTTAACAGAAAGGTTATTGAGGAAAGTGAAGATGTAGCCTCTCCAGAGGTAGCAAAAGAAAAAATCAAAGCTCTAACAAAAATAATTGAAACAGCACCGGCTCAGGAGAGAACAAAGATGGCGCGGTATGTGGCAAGAAATAGGAAATTTGCAGAATTAGTGAAGCAGGCAGCTAATTATACTTGCCAGATTTGCGGAATGCCTCCATTCAAAACCAAATCAGGAGAACTATATGCAGAAGCACATCATACTTTAGAGCTAGCAACTCACAGAATAGACCACCCTGATATAATGATATGTGTATGCGCTCAGTGTCATCGTGTTATTACATATGGTTCCGAAGCAGAAATAAGCAAGCGAGAAGATATGGGTAGACAAAATTAAGGTTATGGATAAGACATTAATAACAATTATTATAATCGGGGCACCAACCCTATTAATTGCAATTTGTTGGGTTTCGTTGATGATTACAATGAGAAAAACAACGGGTGAATTAAAGCTTTTTCTTAGTCCTGACAACTTAGTTAAGGTATTCGCAATATATTTAGTTTTAATCGGCACAATTTTATTTGGGCTACTTGGGATAATTAACGGTGAAGCTATAGGAGTTATTTTTAGTGGTGTGATTGGGTATACAGTTGGAACGAAGTTTAATAAGAATTAATAAATTGCTAAGCAGTTTATAAGGTCAAATTTTTGTTTGTGAGTTAAAGTCTTCAATTCCTTTTCTCTCTGCATAGCAAAGCTTCTTGTTTGATAGGGTTCAATATGAACAATTTTTACTGGGCGTCTGTATTTTGTCCATTTGGCTCCTGGATATTTCCCAAGTCCGTTATGTTCTTTTTCTCTTTCTTCAATGTTGTTGGTTTGTCCAGTATAATATGTTCCATCCCCACATTCTGCAATATAAACATAATAAACCGGTGGTTTTAACATTCTTAAATTATAGCAAGAACAGATGAAGTAAGGGGTGGTATAATACCGAGATATGACTAAACTAATTCGTCAAAAAAGAGGAGATACTTTGGTAAAGACAATTGAAAAAAAATATAAGGTTGATTTAGGCTACCGAGCTGATGCAAAGTTATCAACCGTTTTAAAAAAAACAGGGGCTCCTTCTCTATCAAAGCTAGTTAAGCTTGCAGATACGACTAGGAAAAAAACCAAGTAATATCCGATGCAGCCGACTGACCTATTATTTATATCCGATATCCCATTAAGGAAAAAAATAATTAACGCCATTGATACGATTTCCGGTTTATACCTTATTGAGAAAGATACGAATTATCCTCGTGAATTATCAAAAGAAATAAGAAGAACTATCGTTTTATATGCTGCCTCAATAATAGAAGCTTCTCTTTTGTTTTTGTATAAAAGGAAAGCATCACCAATTTTGAAAACTGAATATGCAGACGTTCATACATTGCCTTTGTCTTTGCAAAATGGCTCACAAAATAAATTAGTTATTGCAAGACAGGTACAAAGTCCTAGAGACGAAAGAGAGTTGATGTTGGATGTTTTGTTAAAATTCTATACCTCTAAAGAAAAAATCATACCTAAAAGCTTAGCTGAAAAAATAATAAAAGCCAAAGATATTAGAAATACTTTTCATCTTTCTAAATCTAGGTCTGGTCTTGTAGTTAGTGCTAAAGTAATGCAATTATCAACGGATGCTGTTTATGAAACAATTGTTATCGTTAAGAACAGTTTGTAAGCGAATTGTTATTGACCATTCCTCTTAAAAGGTTTATATTCATTACGGAAGACATAAGAATACCTTTTATTACGAGGTGCTTATTAAAGGAAATTGAAGCTACAAGCGGGTTATGTCTATAAAATACCCGCATTTCTACGGCAGAAGAACTAATCAGCATTGTACACTTCCCAAAAGGTTAGATCATTCACCCTGTCAACTTTCCTGTAGTTTTTTATAATATATTCATTAACAATATCTTCCGGATTACTATTCAGATCGTGAGTGACTATTAGTCTTACTTTTTCTTTACTCAGGCTTTCTAGAAGTTTTCTTTTAGATTCCTCCGATAATGCAGATGGTGACAGGTAGTCATAAGCGGTGGGATTGTCTCTTTCTATTAGAAAATACAGCATCGGTGCGTAGTAATTAATAAAGACTTTGTCTCCGGGGTTTGTTTTTTCATCAACAATTTTTAAGACTTCTGGGACTTCACGTTGATATTTATCGTTTAGCCAAATATAAACCCTTGGATTTGCAACTAATTGATGAGACGAAGACAGTGGTGCTTCCCATCGATAGTATCCGTAGAAAAGCGCTGTATAAAATCCCATTATGATAAGTAATCCTGCATATACAAAAACAAACTTGCGTCTTAATCTATCTTTCTCAAGTAAAAAAATAGGCAGTAGTGATAATCCTGTCGCGGCGATAAGTGGCGAAAGATGGACGTAGTCTGTTACAGGACGAAATCCGGCCAGATAGAAAAAAGTCGTAAATAGGGGAAGGAGCGCTAGGTTTGATCTCTGTTTAAAAGTAATTATTAGGGAATAGATACCAACTAGAAGTGGTGAGAGGTAAAAAGCTAACTTCATGTAGGAGTAGATAGAATCAGAATACAAAATGGGCGTATCGATGGTTTTTTCTATTACAATTTTTAATATGACATTGTGGTAGAAGTTAGTTATGAATGGATTTAAAGAGTTTGTTGTTATTAGATAAAAGAAAAAAACACCAATTCCTGCAAAAACTCCCAACAAAAATTGCTTGAGTATCTTTGAGTCTTTTTGAACCAATATATAAGTAAAAAATGCTAGAATAACTGCGATTCCTAAGTTTTGCTTGGTCATAAAAACCAAAAAAGCGAAAAAACCTGACAAAACGATAGTTTTGGGTTTGTTATACAGAAAAGCAGCAAGCGCAATAGTGCCAATCGTGAGGCTTACAATGCTCGGCCAGATGAAGTTTATATGACTAGGTCCCCATGAAAGATAGATAAGTATTACAAAAAGTGAATAATACTTTTTTTTAGTTAGGATTTTTGTAATGAAAAATATAGACGTTACGGTCGTGAGAGATAGTAAGAGTGCAATGAGCCTGGAAGAAAATATACTTTCACCAAATAGACTAAATCCGAATACCATTATAAATGGTGCAAGAGGAGTATAAACGAAATCAAAATCGCTATACAGGGCTTGTCCGCCTATAATCCTTTGAGCAGTATTTAGGACGTAGCCTTCGTCTGGGTAGAAGATTCCCCGAAAGTGAAAAAAAGAAAGAACAAATATTATAAGAATTAAAACAGTTATTGTGATTTTGTTTTCCAATAATAACTTCATGTAGTTATTATAGTATAGGGAGTGAATGAATTAGTTCGATTTTGACTGTGAGCGCATGCGGCGTGCTTCTACCTCATCGAGAATAGTTTTTCTTATTCTGATATTCTTTGGGGTTACTTCAACGAGCTCATCATCGGCAATATACTCTAGTGCGTCTTCAAGCCCCATTACTTTTGGAGTCCTGAAATACTCTGTAACTCCATCTCCTTTTGAGCGCATATTCGTTAGATGTTTTGTTTTGCAGACATTTATACTTAGGTCGTCATTTCGGGCATTTTTTCCTACAACCTGGCCTTTGTATACTGGAGTTTGCGGACCTATAAAAAGTAGTCCTCTGTCCTGAATATTTGCCAGGCCATATTGGTTGGCAACGCCCGTCTCGTGCGCTACAAGTGATCCCTGTTCTCTTTCATGGGTATATCCATTGTCTGGAGCATATTCGTGAAATAGGGTGTTTATAATTCCCAACCCCTTTGTGTCGGTGACGAATTCACCACGATATCCAAAGAGTCCTTTTGAGGAGATTATAAAATCAAGGGATGCGATTCCGTTGTCCGAACGCATATCCTTGAGCTCTCCACGTCTCGTTCCCATTTTTTGGATTACAGCTCCTGAATATTCCTCGGGAACCTCAATGAATACTTGTTCATATGGAGTCATTTTTTTACCATCTACGATTTTATCGATGACCTGCGGACGACCCACCTGGAACTCGTATCCTTCACGGCGCATCCGTTCAATAAGGATTGCTAGATGTAATTCTCCGCGTCCTGATACAATCCACCCTCCTACTTGATCATTCTCGACGCGCAGCGCCATATCCGTTTCTGTTTCTTTGTAGAGCCTTTCCTGAATTTGTCGGGATGTCTTAAATTCTCCCTCTTTGCCGGCAAATGGAGAATTATTCACCATGAATTGCGCGCGGATAGTAGGTTCTTCGATTTTTAGAAGGGGTAGCGCTATCGGATTATTCGGATCGGCTATCGTTTCTCCGATAACAGGATCGGGGATTCCTGCAATCGCTACTATGTCTCCAGCTTGAGCTTCGTTAACCTCTTGTTTTCCCAGCCCCACGAATGTCATTAGTGAACTGATCTTTGCCTTTTTTACCTCCCCATCTCGATTAATGTGGGCAATTTCTTGTGCCGCTTTAATTGTTCCGTTGTAGATTCTACCTATGGCGATTCTACCTTTGTGGGTGTCGGCCGCAAGTGTTGTTATAAGCATTTGGAGCGGTGCATCAGGATCGACTTTAGGTGCTGGAATTTCCTTTAGTAATGTATCAAAGACTGGAGTTATATCTGTCATTTCTTCAATGTTCTCTGTAAGACCTGCCTTACCATTCTTTGCTGATGCATAGATTATGGGAAAGTCAGCTGTTGCGTCGTCTGCACCGAGTTCTAGAAAAAGATCGAGCGTTTTGTCTAATACATAGTGGATTCTAGCATCTGGTTTGTCTATTTTGTTTACGACTACAATAATTTTGTGTCCCATCGCTAAAGCTTTTTTTAGAACAAATCTGGTCTGAGGCATAGGTCCTTCTTTTGCATCAACCAAAAGTAGGCATCCATCTGCCATTTTCAAAACCCTTTCGACCTCTCCTCCAAAATCAGCGTGTCCTGGGGTGTCGATGATATTTATTTTTGTATCATTCCACATAACCGACGCATTTTTGGAAAAAATTGTTATACCGCGTTCGCGTTCCAGCTCATTGCTATCCATGATAAGAGAATCGGCACTGTCCTTATGCATCTGCGTTTTTGACTGAGTTAAGAGAGCATCGACCAAGGTTGTTTTCCCGTGGTCAACGTGCGCGATAATTGCTATGTTTCGTATGTTATTCATAAAAAAAACCGCCTCATTCGCGGTTATATATATTATAACAGAAATACTATAGAATATGTCAAAAATTTTGAGTTTGAACAAATAGCCTCACTTCACTATAATATCCTCATATGTTCAAACCAGTAGATCCTAAAGCCAGTTTTCCAGAGATCGAAGAAAAGATAATAAGATTTTGGAAAGAAAATAAAGTTTTTGAAAAATCTGTAGATAAAGACTACGGAGGCCGAAAGTGGACTTTTCTGGACGGTCCGCCATTTGTAACTGGAATGCCTCATTATGGATCACTTCTATCTTCGCTTCCGAAGGATGTTTTTGGTCGTTATTGGACAATGAAAGGATATAAGGTTAGGCGTGTTTGGGGTTGGGATGGCCATGGGTTACCTATCGAAAATAAAGTTGAAGGGGCACTTGGAGTCGAGCGAAAAAAAGACATTGAGGATAAAATAGGGGTCGATAAATTTATAGAAGAATGTAGAAAATATGTGAACGATATTTCTTCGGAATGGGAGTGGTACATAGATCATATCGGACGTTGGGTTGATTTTAAAAATGCTTATAAGACATGGGATACAGATTATATGGAGTCTGTTATGTGGGTTTTTAAAAATCTTTATGATAAGGGACATATATATAAGGGTTTGAGAATAGGTCTTTATTGTCCCCATTGTTCTACTCCTATCTCAAATTTTGAGGTAGCGATGGATGTTGATAACTACAAGGAGATCGCTGATTTTGCAACTACATATAAGTATCTTCTGGAAGGCGAGAAGAATACATATATATTAGCTTGGTCGACGACTCCGTGGAATAAGATAGTAACACCGGCTTTAGCTGTAAATCCAAAGCTCACATATGTAAAAGTTGAACAGAAGGGTGAATTTTATATTCTAGCGAAATCTACACTAAAGACTTTGGGAAGTGAAGATTCTTACAAAATAATAGAAGAGTATCAGGGAAGCGATCTTGTAGGTAGGAAATTTGTTCCGCACTTCGACTACTATGCAGACAAAGTAAAAGATGGGGAAAAGATATTTGAAATAGTCGATGGCGACTTTGTAGAGGCTGAGGAGGGAACGGGAGTCGTGACGATAGCTGCATATGGTGAAGAAGACTTAAAATTGATGAAAGACAAGAACATTCATATGGAGATGCATTTGGATGAAGAGGGAAATGTCAAAAACGACGTTCCTCAATTTGGAGGAATGTATTATCTTAAAGCGAACAAAGCGGTTAACGAGCACCTTGCGGAGAAAGGACTAATTTATGCAGATACTCAGCGAACTCATAGTGTGCCACTGTGCTGGAGATGTCATACTAGGCTTTACTATGCTCCCCTTGATGCGTGGTTTGTAGATGTGCAGAGCATGAAGGAAAAGTTAAAGTCTGTTAACGAAGGCATAAATTGGTTCCCCAAGCATTTTAAGACCGGAAGGTTTCTAAAAAGTCTTGAAAATGCTCCAGATTGGAACATTTCGAGGAATAGGTATTGGGGGAGCCCAATTCCTGTATGGGAGTGCTCGTGCGGTAATAGAATTGTTGCAGGATCTATTGCGGAAATAGAGGAACTATCTGGTATTCGAGTAAAAGATTTGCACAAACCGGAGATTGATGAGGTTAAAATAACGTGTAAAAAATGTGGACAATTAGCAAATAGAGTACCAGAAGTACTCGATAGTTGGATTGAAGCCGGCAGTGCTTCATTTGCCGAAAGACATTTTCCTTTTTCAGAAGAAAAGCTGGAAGAATTCTTCCCCCCAGATTTTATTGCCGAATATACAGGGCAGATAAGGGCTTGGTTTTACGTGTTACATGTTATAGGCGTGGGACTTTATGATACAAAAGCTTTTAAAAATGTTCTGGTTGAGGGGGTAATTTTGGGTACTGATGGCAGAAAGATGAGTAAAAATTTCAGAAATTACCCAGATCCTAGAGAAATGTTGGGTCAATATGGGGGCGATGCGCTGAGACTTTATCTTTTAGGTAGTAATGTCATGCGTGGTGAGGATATAAGGATCTCGCAGGATGAATATAAAGATCAGGTAAAAGGCACGATGCTTATTTTGTGGAATATCTATAACTTCTTTGTTTCGAATGCTATTCTTTATAATTCGGATGGTGGTAATTTAAGTTCAAAATCTGAGAATATTCTCGATGAGTGGATATTGAGTAGGGTTGAGGGGTTGAGGAATACGATGACCAAATCATTGGATGCATATGACACGGTTTCTTCCATATCTGCCGTAAAGGTATTTATTTCCGATTTTTCGACATGGTATATACGTCGTAGTAGGGAAAGGCTCTATTCAGAAGAAAAAGACGATATAGACGCGTTTTTTGCGACTACAAGCCATGTTCTTATCAAATTGTCAAAGTTAATTGCACCAATCATGCCGTTTATCTCGGAAGAGATGTATAAAAATATTACTGATGGCGAGTCCGTTCACCTAGAACCGTGGCCACAAGAAGAAAAGGAATTCTTTAATCCTGATCTTGAAAGAGAAATGGAGATAGCAAGAGAAGTTGTTGAGGTAGGACATTTTGAAAGAAAGAAGGCGCAGGTAAAAGTCAGGCAACCGCTTGCAAGCATAAAAATAATTTCCGAGGTAGAAATTTCTGAGAAAATTAGAGAGGTTATAGCTGCAGAGTTAAATGTTAAGAAGGTTGAAGTTATTGTAGGAGGGAGTACGAAAGTAGAGCTAGATATATCTATAACTGAGGATTTGAAGGCGGAAGGCGTTGCAAGAGAAATAATCCGAAGCATACAGCAAGAAAGGAAAAAGCTTGGCACAAAACGAGACGAGTTTGTAAATGTTTATTTGCCTTCTTGGCCTAAAAAATTTGAAGAAGAAATAAAAAAGAGGACACTGACACAAAAACTAGAAGAATCAGACGAATTTAGAGTGGAAAAGATAGATGGATAAAAATAGCAAAGGCTTGAGGGGGTTTTTGAGAAGAATCGACCCCTTTCTACTTATTCCAGTGTTGATAATTATAGCGATTAGCTTGCTTACACTGCTTTCAATAAATCCTGTTTTTTTCAGGCAGCAGTTTATTTCGCTAATCTTAGGAATAGTCTTATTTTTGCTTTTTATACGGATTGACCTCGTAGCATTAAGAAGTTTATCAAAAATATTTTATGGAATCGCTATAGCGCTTTTTATTATGCTTATGCTTTTTGGGGTCGAAGTGGGAGGAGAAAAAAATTGGTTTGATCTTTTTGGATTGCGATTTCAGGTATCGGAGATGATAAAACCCTTTTTTATAATTATACTTTCGTCATATCTTTTTTTGGATATCAAACAAAGAATAACCAAATTTTTTGGAGCACTTCTTATATCCATGCCTATTATTTTCCTTGTTATCAGATCAGATTTTGGGACAGGGGTTATTTATTCTGTAATAACATTTTCGTTGATTCTTCTTGCTGGTTTTCCAAAAAGATATATTTTGGGTTCAATTTTAGGAGCTGTTGCCATTTTTCCCTTGGTATTTCTTTCTTTTGAGCAATATCAAAAAGATAGGATTATGACTTTTCTGGATGTAACAAGTGACCCAACGGGTGCCTCTTACAATGCTATACAGTCATTGATTTCTATCGGGAGTGGGGGTTTTTTCGGGAAGGGATTTGGTCAAGGGACACAGTCGTTATTGAGATTTTTGCCTGAACAGCATACTGATTTTATCTTTGCAACAATCTCTGAGGACTTGGGATTTGTAGGTTCATTTGTGGTCCTGGGCTTATTTGTAGTTCTTCTCTATAGGATTTATAAAGTCTCGATCTCAAGTCGGAACACATATAACTACCTTTTGTGCATGGGAGTCTTTGCGATGCTTTTTTTTCAAATACTTTTTAATGTGGGAATGAATCTGGGGCTTATGCCAGTTATCGGTATAACTTTGCCTTTTGCATCCTACGGAGGGAACTCGCTAATCGCAAGTCTTATTGCCGTTGGGATAGTTTCAAATATATCTACCGAGAACAAAAGGCAGCAATCTATGGAAATAGCTTAATTTTTTTGTTACAATATGTGACTATGAACTACGCAGTTATTAAATCAGGCGGAAAACAGTATGTTGTACGCCCAAATGAAAGCTTTAAAACAGATAAGATTGAGGGAAATCCTGGAGATAAAGTCTCTTTTGACGAGGTGTTATTGATTGTAGATGGAGAGAAAATGACAGTTGGAGCACCTGTTATCAAGGGAATGAGTGTTTTAGGAAAGATCGTAGATCAGAAGTCTGGAGATAAAGTGCGCGTTGCTAAATTTAAAGCAAAGGCACGATACAGAAAAGTTAGGGGTTTTCGAGCAAAAATAACAGAAGTTATGGTAGAATCCATAAAAGAAGCAAAAAATAAAGGAGAAAAATAAATGGCACATACAAAATCACAAGGAGCTGTTAAGGGAAATCGAGACTCGATAGCAAAAAGGCTAGGGGTTAAGATTTATGGCGGATCAAAAGTTAACGCTGGAAATATCATTATACGCCAAAAAGGAACACATTTCGGGGTAGGAAGTGGGGCATCGCTAGGGAATGATTACACCATATTTGCCCTAAAGAGCGGAATCGTTAATTTTATTACCCGAAAGGGAAAAAAGATCGTGGAGGTAATATAAAATGGCAGAAACTAAAGTTATTGACTTGGAGCTAACAATGCTTCAACCAAATCCACTTCAGCCCAGAGGTCTTATTTCTCCTGAATCACTTACAGATCTAGTCAACTCTATTCGCGAGCAAGGAATACTTGAGCCTATTGTCGTTGCAGAAACTCCTGCAGGATTTCAGATAATTGCAGGTGAGAGGCGATGGCGAGCGGCAAAAATTTTAGGATTAGAGTTCGTTCCTGTAATAGTAAAGCAGACTACTCCTCAACAGATGCTTGAGATGTCTATTGTAGAGAATGTTCAAAGAGAAGATTTGAATCCGATTGAGCGCGCACAGGCATACAAAAGACTTATTGATGAGTTTAATCTTTCTGTCACAGAGGTCGCAAAGAGGGTCGGTAAGAGTCTTCCTTATATCTCAAATAGCATTCGACTTTTGACCCTTCCAGATGCAATAAAAGACGCTTTGGCTGCGGGAGTTATCTCCGAAGGTCATGTGAGGCCACTCATATCAATAGGTGACCCAAAACTTATGCTCCAGGCATTTAGAAAGATATTGGTTGAGGGAATTAGCGTAAGAGGCGCTGAGGATGTAGCAAGACAAGTTAAGGCCGAGGTTCAGAAAAAGGAGCCTCAAAAGAGGGCAGACAGGATATATATTCCAGAACAGGACGAAATGGCAAAGAATTTGTCTCAAAAGCACGGTTGGAATGTGAAGTTTGATCAATCTAGGGTAAACGGCAAGATAACCATAGTTATCAAAGGTGATCAGGAGAAAACTACCGAAGAACTGCGTAAGATATTCGAAAAACTCTCCAATTAGTCAATTTCAGCGTGCTCAACGACCCTAATACTCGAAAGGGGCCAGTATACGAAGAAAGATTTACCTATAATTTCACTTTTTTGGACAAAACCCCATTCTCTTGAATCTGAGCTATTGGATCTATTATCGCCCATTACGAAATAATTCCCCTCGGGAACATTTATTTGGGAGCCTTCAGGCAGGAAATTGCCTCCGTTTGTGACATAATTTGAGGGTAAATAATCCTCAATCAGTAGATTGCCATTTAGGTAGACTTTTCCTTCACTAACTGACACTGTATCTCCCGCAGATCCTATAATTCTTTTTATAAAGTCTTTATTGTCCTCGGTGGGTGCATGAAAAACTACGACATCGCCTCTTTCATAGTCGGAGAATCTTTGAGAAATAAGGTTTGTGAGGACGTATTCTCCGTTGTCGAAAGTGGGATACATAGATAGACCATTTACCTGATAGGGACGAAAGAGAAAAGCGTATATGACAACGAATATCGCTCCAGCAAATACTAAAGTCTGGATTAGATCAAATAAAACATAATAGATTTTTCTGAGAATATTCATTTGTATATTTTCTCTACTATTGTCTTTATTGTCAAATGTAAAAATAGTAAAAAATAAGTTAATTTGGTAAAATAGGAAAGTTGGATTTAGGTTGTAGTTGCTGAAATAACAAGATTATTTAGTAAGGGGCCGTAAAAAGGATTGCCTCTTAATACAATTAGCAGTCAAGGGAATCGAGTGATAATAGGGTATAATATTCATTTTATCCCGTTAAATCAATCTAAATGTAATTATTTTAAGTGTATATTACTGATATTATTTATATCAAACAGTATCTAAGAATATTTTTTTAAACTTCATGAAAAAAGGCACTAGCAGAAAAAAAATACTTTTTCTCGCCAGGCTTTATCATCCACATATAGGAGGAGTAGAGAAGCATCTGTCTATAATTTCCAAATATTTATACAAAAAGGGACATCAGGTGACAATCATTTGTGAGAAGCATGATAAGAGTCTTAAAAATATTGAGACCATAGATGGAATCAGAGTGATCCGTATTCCGATCTCCCATTCGGAAAGGAATAAGAAATTTGAGATTTGGAAATGGATTTTAAAAAACAGAGAACTAATAGATAGTTTTGATGTAATCCATATCCACGATGTCTTTTTTTGGATTCTGCCATTGGTGTTCACTGTTAGAAGAGGTCATATTTATATGACATTTCATGGATACGAGGGGTATCCTGTAAGATTCGGAAGTAAAATTCAGAAGAAAATAGCTGATATGTATAGCTCGGGAACTATTACTATAGGAGATTTTATTAATAAATGGTATGGTTTGAAGTCTGATGCGGTAATATATGGAGGAGTTTTTAACATCAAAACAGGTTCAAATCGTCCAAAAAACCCTCTTTCCGCTATTTTTTTCGGAAGATTCGAACCTCTTACAGGAATAGATCAATATTATAAAGCATACAAAATACTTAAGAATAGACATAAGACATTTGAATTTGAGGCTATCGGTAAAGGAAGGTATAGGGATAAGTTAGAGGATATCTCTATTACACCATTTAAGTCAAAAATTACAGATCAGATTCAAAATAGCCGATTTATTTTTGTTTCAGGGTATCTTTCCATGCTTGAGGCGATGATTCAAAAAAGACTTGTGATTGCAGTATATAATAATCCTCTAAAAAAAGATTATCTTTTGGATTCTCCCTTTAGAAAGTATGTGGATATATGTAGTTCGGGAAATGATATTGCAGAAAAGATTGAATTTTATATTAAAAATCCTAAAGAAGAGGAGAAGAAGATAGATAAAGCTTATTTATGGGCAAAAGAGCAGACTTGGGAAAAGGTTGTCGATACGTACATCAATCTATGGCAAATATAAAAAAATCCCTGATAGTTACTGTCTATAACGAAGAGTCGTCAATAAACTCTTTATTAGATTCGATATATACACAATCAGAATTTCCACACGAGTTGGTAATTGTGGATGGTGGATCTTTAGATAAAACCTTTGAGCTTATAAAAAAACACAAGTTAGCTAGTAAAATTAAAGTCAAGGTTCTTGAAAAAAAAGGGAATATTGCAAAAGGACGTAATTTTGCTATAGAGAATGCAACTGGAGAGGTAATTGCGATAACTGATGCTGGATGCAGATTAGATAAAAAATGGTTTGAGAATATCACGCGTCCATTCAGCGATAAAAAAATAGATATAGTAGCAGGGTATTACAGAGGAAATCCAAAAAGTAATTTTCAAAAGGCCTTAGTGCCTTATGTATTGGTTATGCCAGAAAAAATCAATGAGAGTGAATTTCTACCCTCCGCACGTTCGATGGCAATGAGAAGAGGCGTATGGAAAAGACTTGGGGGTTTTTCGGAAAAACTTAATCAATCAGAAGACTATGACTTTGCAAGACGAGCAAAAAATATATTTAATATAAAATTTGTAAGAAAAGCTATTGTTTCATGGAGTCCTAGAGAAAGTATATTTTCGGCATATAAAATGTTTTATAAGTATGCATATGGTGATATAAAGGCGGGAATTTTGAGACCTAGGGTTGTTGGAATGTTTGCGAGATATTTGTTTGCTGTTCTGTCAATTCTTGCTGCGAGGTTTGTGTCATTCGAACTTCCGTATTATCTCAGTGGACTTTATTTACTAACATATGGATTCTGGTCGATCCATAAAAATTATAAATATGTCCGAGATAAATCAGCAGTGCTTTATCTTCCGATGATCCAGATAGTGTCTGATATAGCAGTTATGGGCGGATCATTGTCCTCAGCCCTGGTACGTATAGCTAATTTTTTAGTAGTTTTTGCAAAAAAAGAAAGGAGCACTTTTCTGGCGATTTTGCTATTTATAGTTCTGACGTTAAGTATTATTAAATGGGGACTTCCTAGTAGTAGTCATCCATTCATATATCACATGGATGAATGGCATCAGCTCCAATCTATTCGTAATTTATTCATACACCTTTCGCCAAATATGGAAGGGTCCGCGAATGGACCAATTTTTCATTTTGGGTTGAGCGGGATATATGTAGCGGTTCTTTCTATTTTAGGATTAGTAAATCCGTTTGTTATCAATTCTTCACTAGATAACTTAAATGCGCAAAATTTATTGTTTGTATATCTACGGTTAAGCACATTATTCTTCTCTTTGGGTGCAGTAGGCTTAATAATTTATATTCTCCGGAAGCAGCTCAAGGTTTCACTGATCGTTTTGCCAGTTGTTCTCTTCCTATTTTCCCCATCATGGATATCATTAAGTAATTATTTTAAATACGATATAGCTCTTTTGTTCTGGATAATATTATCGATTCTTTTGATATTCAAATTTTCGACAACGCCTAATTTGAAAAATTATTTACTTGCTGCTCTTCCAGTTGCTTTGGCGATAACTACAAAAATCAGTGCTCTGCCTCTATTTATAATCTATGTTTTAGCATTTTTTATATATAAGGTGAAACCTCTTAGTAACTTGAGATATCTTTTTCTGGGGACCATCTTATTTTTGACAATCTTTTTTGTTCTGGGGGTCCCGGACCTATTCTTGGGAACAGGAGACTACCATGAATATTTTTACTCAAATTTAGTCTCTGCCCCTTCGGAGACAGCCAACTACAAATTGGGAACGTCATACTGGATCTATCTTTTTACAAATCAAATTCCGGTTCTGTTTGGTCTGTCAATCGTAATCCTCTTTGTCTTTTCGTTGACTTATTTTACAAAGATAACAATAGCCTCAGGTATAAAAAATATATTTAAAACGAAAAAGAACGAGGTATTTATTCTATCTTCTTTTATCATCTTTGCGGTAAGTCTTATCCCATTAAAACTTTTTATCGTAAATAGGAGTTTGGTTATTTTGCCGTTTGTCGTTCTATTTATCGGATTAATATTTCAGAAATTTATTGACAATAATGCAGATAGAAAAAAGATAGTTCTTTTTATTGTGAGTGTTTTACTAATATTACAGATTGTCCAAGGGTCTTCTTGGATATTCATAAAATATAGTGATCCAAGAGAGATATCGTCTAAATGGATACTGGAAAATATCGATAAAGGTTCGGAGATAGGGATAGAAAGTGTTCCTATTTATCAATTTCTTCCGGATTTAGTACTTAAAGAATACTATCAGTCAGAGCGAAATATTGATACAGATATGAATTATAAATATCGGATAATAGACGGTGAAAGTGAGGTCTTGCCGGAATACATAGTTATCTCAAATGTTGATATCGCTGCAAGCTATATACATAAATCCCCGAAGAAGAGTTTGATTTTAAGGATGAACAAAGAGGAATACGAAGTCATTAAGGAGTTTAAATTAAAAAGAGAAATAAATGATTTGTTCGCGACCAGGTTAGATTTTTTCATAAGTCTGCTTTCACCGACACCAAACATCTATATTTATGGTAAACCTTAATGTATGGGTTATTTCGGACAAACTATTAAAGGCATTTCATGGATAGGGGGGCTAAGAGGAGTGACCCGTGGATTGGCGTTTGTCAGGATTTTGATTCTGGCTCGGTTGTTGACCCCTTCTCAATTTGGTTTGTTTGGGGTAGCATCTTTTATGCTCGCGCTCGTAGAGGTTTTTACCGAAACAGGTATAAATATTTTCTTAGTTCAGCGGGAAGGTAAGATAGATAACTATTTAAGCTCTGCGTGGATAATTTCAATTTTTCGTGGATTCATAATTTTTACAGTCATACTCGTAAGTGCACCATTTGCATCTAGTCTTTTCAATGCGCAGGATGCTCTGGGTCTACTTATTCTTATAGCTTTTGTGCCTTTAGTCAGGGGTTTTATAAATCCAGCAGTCGTTTTGTATCAGAAGGAGTTGAGCTTTCATAAAGAATTTTATTTTAAGGCAACAGTATTATCATTTGAGGTTGTTGTTTCAGTAATACTAGCCTATCTACTGCGGTCTCCAGCAGGGCTTATCCTCGGACTTATAGCAAGCGCTATTTTAGAAGTCTTTCTTTCTTTTCTTTTAATAAAATCAAGACCTACATTTAAATTTGAAAGAATGCGGTTTGTGGAAGTTTTGCATACTGGTAAGTGGGTTACAATATCAACAATTTTTAATTATTTATACCAGAATGTTGATGATATGGTAGTTGTGAGATTTTTGAATACCACAAGTCTGGGATTTTACCAAATGGCATACAAGCTTGCGATGCTGCCGATAACAGAGGTTGCAGATGTTGTAGGTAGAGTAACATTTCCTGTATATGCTAGAATTTCCGGAGATAAAAAGAGACTAAAAAAAGCATTTTATAAGACCATAGCAGCAAATTTAATTCTCTCCTCGCCTGTAGTTATTGTGTTTATTATATTTCCAAATCAAATAGTTCTATTGATTCTGGGGGAGAAATGGCTAGGTGCCGTGCCTGCATTTCAGGTGTTAGTGTTTTTTGGACTCGCTAGAGCAGTTACAAGTCCAGCGACGGTATTACTTCTGGCGTTAAAGAGGCAGGATGTTGTCGCAAAAATATCACTTGGCACCTTTTTGTTAATGGCCTTGACGATTATTCCTTTTGTCACGATTTGGGGGATTTTTGGAGCAGGTCTCTCATCAGTTTTGGCGTCCGTCATTATGATCCCATTTGCGTATTATTTCTCTCTTAGATACTTCTCGGATAAATAGTAAAGGAGTTTTTACCAGCAAATTAATTTATTTTTTCTCCCACTATGACTACATATGTAAACAGGTCTTTAACTCCAAAATGAAATCCTGTCAGCTTGAAGTTTGAGTCTGCCATAATCTTTCTTATTTGAGATTTAGATTTGACTTTGGTTATTTCATGAGGATGGAGACGAATATTTTTTTTCAATATGTTGTTGAGCAGAAAGTGTATCGAATTAAGAAAGATTACACTAAGACCAAAATATGGAGGCCAAAAAAGTACGATTTTCGAGTGTGATTTTAGTACTCTGTTGAATTCATCCAGAGTCTTTCTGATCTCTTTTTTATCCAGGTGCTCCATTACGCCTAGATTGTAGATGCCGTCATATGTGCTATTTTTTGCTGGAATTTTCATAATACTTCCATGGAGTATTTTGCAATCTTTTCCGTAAAGATGTTTGTATCTGTTTAATGCCTCTGCAGAGATATCAAGGGCAGTAACATCCATTATTTTTACTATATCGCTATCCACCTGACCACCTCCGCAGCCCGCATGCAGTATTTTTGACTGCATTTTGTAAGTTGATTTTATATGCTGATTTAATGCAGGTTTTATAATGAATTTTCTATAAAACACAGCTAAAGTGTCGTAGAAAATTTTTCTTTTGTTTCTATCCATTTTCCAATATGCATCCCATTCCTTTTCCACGGTGCCTTTTTTTTGATGCGACTTAATACTTGCTGGATGCCAGATATATGAGTCACGGTAAATCTTTGATAGGTATGCAGTCTGAAATAGGAATTTAAAACTGTACCACGCGTCAGATATTTTCATCTTCGACGACCCGTAGGTTCTGGCAGAAAGTTTTACTGGAACTTCTTTAACCTTATACCCGTTAAGAATGAGGATAAACAGGCTTTCAAAAAAAAATGAGTATCCTGTAGACGTTATGAGCTTAAATACCTCTTTGTCCACTTTTTTTAAATTGTAAAGCCTGAAAGCGCTAGTGGCATCAAAGGGAATGTGAAGAATTTTTTTAGTCAAGAAGTGTCCAGTTATGGCTAGTGTTTTGCGGAATATATTCCAATCCGAGATTCCATCACTTTTCATATAGCGGGAAGCGATTACTATATCTGATCGGCCCTTTTTATCGATGAGTTTTTTTATAGTTTTTGGGTTATGGGTAAAATCTGCATCCATCGTAATAAGGGTCTTGTACCCTTTTTCGTAAGCGTATCTTATTCCATCAGCATGAGCACTTCCGATGCCCAGCTTACTTCCTCTTTTAATCAATTTTATATGTGCATCTTTTTTTTGAAGTGCACTAATTTTTTTAGAAGTGCCATCTGGAGAGTTATCGTCGATAAAAAGAATATCTATGCTGGGCAAATATTTTTTAATTTTCAAATATAAGGGTTGAATATTTTCTACTTCTTTGTAGGTGGGAATAAGTACCAGAGTATTGTTCATGAATCTTAATAAGTACGGATATAAAATCTAATAATTCTAACAAAAGATAAAATTAATTTCTATGCATCGATTGCATATTTTTGAATAGAATCATACAATTTCCAGCGCCGGCAAAGGAAAAATGAAATGTCCTCCCGATTTTAGGTAATCTTTTTCACGTTGCAAAAATTCTTCTTTAAAGAACCATGGAAGTACTAGCATATAGTCTGGTTGTTCTTTTCTTGCTTGATCTTCCGAGATAATGGGGATGCCTACAGAAGCAATATTTGTTCCCCATTTTTCGGGATTCCTTTCGACGGCCTTATCAATAAGCTTGTTATCCAGATCGAAATATTGAAGTAGTGTATTTCCACGGGTTGACGCACCGTAAATATAAATCTTCTTTCCATTCTCGTGTTCCCTTTTTATAAATTCATAAACGTCTTTTTTAATTGATTTTATTCTTTTTGCAAAGTCTGTGTATATTTTTTGCCTTTTTAAATTTATAAGACTTTCGAGCTGCAGCTGCTCACGAACATAATTTGTTATTGGAAACTTATCCTTTTTGCAAATATATGTTCTAAAGCTCCCTCCATTAAGGTCTCTTAATTCCAAATCAAATACTTCTAAGCCATGTTGGCCTAACAGGTTTTGAAGAGAGGTTAAAGAATAGTACTCTAGGTGCTCATGAACTATATTATCGAATGCGTTTTGAGTAAGCATTTTAACGAGATAGTTTTGCTGTATTACAAAAACCCCATCATCTTTTAATATTTTGATTACATCAGACACAAATTTATTTGGGTGCTCCATATCATAGAAACATGAAATCGCTGTTACTATGTCTGCTTTATTATTGACTAAAAAAGGACTAACTGATTCATAATTAAAAAAATCCGACACAACTGCATTGGCGTGTTTTTTACTATACTTTGCAAATTTCTTTATGGGGTCAACAGCTAGTCTATAGTAGCCTTTAGGATAATTTGAAAGCAACGTTCCATCGTTTGCGCCAATATCAACCACTGTAAGTTTTTCTTTCTTCCCTGCGATTTTTAGGGTTTTTCTGACTACATCAGATAACTCGTCTTGCATCGTCTTGTTTATTCCGGATTTATAACCATAATTTTCGCTATAAAGTAGAGAAGTTGGGGCATTGTGTTTTAGTTGCAGGAGATGGCAGTCTTTGCAAAAGATTAGTTTTAAGGGAAAGCTTTGAGGCTTTTTATTGCTTTTGGTGAATTCAGAAAGATACAATTTGCCTAAATTTAGGATGGTTGAAAGATTTTGCGATTTGCAGGACCTACAGTATCTGATCGATATATCTTTACTTTTCATCAATTTTAATATCGTCAATTATATATTAAAAATACTGTAAAACAAATAAGAAGCTCATCGTTAAAGTTGGTATAATCACTAGGTAAATACGTGAGCACAGGGATTTAATGCATGAAATATAAATATATTGTTATTATTCTAATCTTTTGTTTTTCTCTATTCATAAGGCTGGCGACTTTAAATCAGATCGGAAGAACATGGGATGAGCCTCAGTTCATAGAAGAGGGATATAGAATGGTGGAATTATTTAAAGCAGGGGATTTAAATAATAGTTTTTTTTATACGACTTACGATCACCCGCCACTTATCAAATACATATTTGGAATTACATCGTATCTTGATATAAAAGAAACGAAACCGAATGGCGATGTTATTTTTAATTATGATTACACTTATTCTAGAATATTATCTGCGACTCTCTTTTCTATAGGCGTGGTAATGACGGTGCTTTTGGGGTGGAGACTGTTTTCACCATTTGTGGGGGGTATTTCAGGTGTTATTCTGGCTATGCTGCCATTTTCTGTTGGTCTTTCGCAATTAATCAGTGCGGAGAGTTTGAAGATATTTATCTATCCTATTGCAATTTATTCAATTTTGTTGCTTGTTGAAAAGTTTTCATTAAAAAGAGCTATAGTTGTTGGGTTAATAATAGGCATCGCTCTTCAAGTCAAACAGTCAAACGGTTTACTGTTCCTGGTGCTCGTGGGCATGCTGATAATTAGATACTTTAGTTTAGGTAAAAAGAAAAGGCTAGGATACATTAAGAGTAGGATTGCTGGATTTTTTGTAGTAGTAGTCGGCAGTATGCTTTCCTTTATAGCGCTGTGGCCTCAAGCGATATTCAATTTGGACAAGATTTATAAGATTCATGACAAATTTTGGGGTGTTGAATTTTCTCCAAAACCATGGCTTATTACGATGTCTGTACCCGAAGTTTTCTTTGGAAGACTGATCATAACGCCGAATTTTTATTATCTTGTCTATTTTTTCATAAGTACACCAGTGGTTATTTTAGCCCTGTTTTTTGTAGGTATTTGGAAGATAGTAATGTCAAAAAACTGGAAGCTTTATATTCTGATTATTTGGTTTTGTGTTCCTTTTCTCCTATCTCTTTATTCATGGAGACAGCATGGGCTTCGATATCTTATTGAAATTTATCCAGCCTTAGCGCTTATTTCCGCTATAGGATTTGATTCTTTGGCCAGTAGGCTTACTACCAGCCTTCGCAATAAAGCGTTGATATTTGGACTAGTTATTATTTATCTTTTCGCATCTCTTTTATACGTGAAACCATATTATTTAGAGTACTATAATGAATTAGTGGGGGGTACAGGTAATGTTTACAGGAATAACTGGTTTCAAATAGGCTGGTGGGGACAGGGATTAAGAGAGGCTGGTCTATATATAATCAACAATTCTGAAAATGATTCTGAGATAGGGCTTGCTATTTCTCCCGATCATGTTTTGCCCCGTTCTGAAAATTTAATTTACTCAGATTTTGTGGAATCCAAAAATTATGATTATGTAATAGTAAATCATTATCACATTATCCGTGATGGATTTGATGATAGCAGCATAAGGGCTGATTATAATTTAATTTATCAGGTCAAAGCTGATGGGGCAACACTGGTCTATATATATAAGAAATGAATAAAAAAATATCGGTAATAATAGTTCACTACAACGTTAAAAAAGAGTTATTCGATTGCATAGAGTCTATTTATAAATCTAAACCGAGAGTAGATTTTGAAATAATTGTAGTGGATAACGACGAAGTAAAAATAATCGAAAAAGATTTGAGGAAAAAATTCTCAAAAGTAATTTATATCAAGAATAAAAATAACGGTTGGGGTGGAGGAGCCAACAAGGGGGTTAAGTATGCAAAAGGAGAATATCTCTATTTCTTAAATCCAGATACGATTTTTATGAACAATGCGCTTGATGCAATATATGATTTTGTCAAAAGAAAAAAAGATATAGGAATAGCATCGTCACTTTTATTTGACGAAGAAAAAAAAGTCTATCCACTCCAAGGTACAAAACTATTGAATCCTTTGAATGCAATATTCTCGCTTTCTTTCATAAATAAGTTTTTTCCGAACAATCCGATATCAAAAAGATTCTGGATGAGAGGGAGAAGTAAAAAAGATATTTCAGAAGTTGAATCTTCCACGCTCAGTGCAGCTCTTATAAAAAAAGAAGTCTTTATAGAGGCTGGGAAGTTTGATGAGAACTACTTTTTGTATTATGAAGAATATGATCTCAGCAAAAGATTAAAGAGAATAGGATACAAGAATTTTATAGTTCCTAGTTCGAAGGTTATTCATATATGGGAGGCAAGCGCCATAAAAACAGGAAGAACGAAAGAATTTATGGATAATAGCCGAAAGTACTACTTCAAGAAATATTATGGTTCTATATTAGGTAATCTAATCGAACTGGTTCTCGGACTTAATAAAAAAAATCTGCTTGTGTATTTATTTTTGTTGGGAATATTTTCGATAGGAGCATATCTGCGGCTGAGCGCCTTGGATAAATATGTGCCATTCATCGGAGACCAGGCCTGGTTTTATTTATCGGCGCGAGACTTTATATTAACAGGTGAAATCCCTCTTTTGGGGATCACTTCTAGTCACACCTGGATACACCAAGGTGCGCTATGGACTTATTTACTAACTCCCGCTCTTTTTCTCTCGAGTTACAATCCTATTTCGGGATTTTACCTTTCATCGCTGTTGGGAATATTAACAGTAGCTGTATCCTATAAGCTCGCTAGAGATTTTTTTTCAAGAACGTTTGGACTAATATTTGCAGCTCTTATTGCCGTATCTCCTCTTGTAGTATTCCATTCAAGGTTTGCATATCACACAACACCAATACCTTTATTCGTTATCTTGTTATTTTATTCGATGAGTAAGTGGTTAAAGGGGAGTGTTAACTATTTTCCTATTGTACTTTTTTCAATGAATGTTCTTTATAACTTAGAGCTTGCTACAGTGATATTCTGGCCAGTTATCATAGCGTATCTGTTATATGGATTCACAAGAAAGAAAGAATATGCATTAGGTTTAGTTAGAAAAAATATAGTATTTTGGTCTTTGTTGGCTTTGGTAATTCCAATGGTGCCAGTTCTAGTTCATGACTTGAAAAGCGGATTTCCTCAAACAGTAGTCTTTGGAGGATGGTTTGGATATAAACTGCTGCAATTTGTGGGTATTATTGAGAAAAGCGCGGTTGATGAGAGCTCAATTAGACTCGCTGTTAATTTTTTTATTGAAAAGCACAATCAGCTCTTTTTTACTTTTAATCAATACATATCTTTTGGAGTGTTTTTAGTAGCCATGGTAATTTCCTTTACAGTGTCTTTAAAAAGATCTTTGTTGTCCAATTTTGGAATAGTTTTCATGCTAACTTTCATGGGACTTTTGGCATACTTTATGTCAGGCGTACCCTCAGAAGCATATTTAGTTATGCTTTTTCCCGGACTGTTATTTATCCTGGCGTTTGCTATTTACCAACTTAGAAATAGAGTTCTAATCTCCATTGTGATGATGATTATTTTTGCTACAAATATTTATTATTTAATAACAACTAATTACCTTACTATAGATACTGTTACTTTATCAGAAAAAATTTCTGCCTCTAAGGAGATTTTGGAACTAACAAACAGTAACGAATTAAATCTGATCTACAAAGGGTCTGGTGAGGAGTTTCAAAGCAGTAGAATGCCTTATGAATATCTAGTATGGTGGAGAAGTGGAATGAATCTATCTGAGGCGGGGAGAAAAGTATTGGTTACAGAGCAGGGAGGTAATATAATTATTAGTAGAATAAATGAGTAAGTTAACTGTCGTTATTATTACAAAAAATGAAGAATCAAATATAGATTCTTGTCTCAAGCAATTAGTCTTTGCAGACGAAATAATATTGATTGATGATAATTCAACAGATAAAACTTTAGAGATTGCAAAAAAATATAAAGTAAAAGTTATTAGCAATAAATTGTCTTCGTTTTCGCATCAAAGAAATTTAGCATTGGAGAGAGCATCAAATAGTTGGGTGCTATTTATTGATGCAGATGAAACAATAGATGAAAAGTTGAGAGAAGAGATTTTAGAAAGAATATCGGAAGAGACATACGATGGTTACTACATAAAACGAAAAGATATATTTTTAGGATACGAAATGAAGTATGGAGACTTAGAGGATGTACGGATTTTGCGACTTGGAAGAAAAAATAGCGGAATGTGGGAAGGAGATGTGCATGAAAAGTGGAGAATCAAGGGTAAAACATCAAATTTAAAAAATTCGCTAGGTCATCATTCTCACCAGAACCTGTTTCACTTTATAGATAAAATTAATTACTACTCGTCGATAAGAGCAAATGAATTAAAGCAAGGCAATATAAAATCTTCTTTTCTGACGATTGCTCTTTATCCGATGTTTAAATTTGTAATACTATATTTTTCGAAAATGGGATTTAGAGATGGACTGCCGGGATTTATTCATGCACTTTTTATGAGTATGTATTCATTTTTAGTTCGTGGGAAGTTATATCTGCTATACAAGGATGAAAAGTAAAGATACTCTATTTTCTATATTTGCAGCTATTTTATTTTCTCTTTATCTATTACATTTATTATGCAGGGTAGATTACTGTTTTTATTTGCCACTTTAATCGGATTATTTTCATATTCTGTTTTGGTGTTGGGATTGCTGGGTTCTATAAATAAAATCTCTGTTTTGTTTGTTACCATAGTGTTTTTTGGCATAATCTTTTATTCTTTTTTTAAACATCCGGAATCTGTAAAAAGTCTATTTGTACAAGCTAAAAAAAATCTTTTTTATTTTTCTATACTTTTTGGTCTGGCACTGATCAATTTTGTTGGAATGTTAGGTCCTGAGCTGGGATTTGATGCTCTTTGGTATCATCTTGTTATCCCCAAGTTGTATGTAGCCAGTGGTGCGATTGAATTCATCCCCAACGGTCTACTTTACTATTCTGTAATGCCAAAGCTTATTGATATTTTATATATACCCGCCTTAATGTTTTCAGACGAGACTACAGCAAAATTTATACATTTTCTATTTGGTCTTTTAGCGACCATAGGAACTTATAAAATAGCAAATTTATTTTTAGATAAAAAGCTTTCTTATCTTGCAGCTGTGATATTCTATTCAAATCTGGTTGTAGGATGGCTGTCGATAACTGCTTATATAGACCTTGGTCGAACCTTTTTCGCAACGCTTTCGATTTATTTTTTTCTTCAATACTTTAAGTTAAGAGAGCCCAAATACTTATTTGCGTCATCGATATTAGTTGGTCTTGAAATTAGTACTAAGCTATTGGGATTTTCGACACTAATTTCCCTATTCATCGTGCTTTTGATTTTTTCAACAAAAGCAACGATAGGTGACAAAATCAAGAATGGGTTATTATTCCTTGTTATCCCCATACTAATTAACGCTATCTGGTTCATCTTTGCCTATGTAAATACAGGGAACGCTTTTTATCCTTTCTTTTCTGAAATCTATCCATCAAAAATTCTAGCTTCAAGCATTAGCCCTATCATCATGAAAGATACTCTCGATTTATTTTTATTCTCAGCTGATCCAATATCACCTATATATTTAATTGTTACACCGCTTTTGATCTTAATGTATAAGAAAATGTCCTATGAGATTAAGATAATTTGCGCTATTTTGGTGATAAACCTTCTAATATGGAATTTCATACCGCAAAAGAACTCAAGATTTTTTCTACCATATTTACCTTTATTTTCAGCACTTGTTGTTTGGGTTATAAGTGTATCAAGGGAGAGAATAAAAAAGACCTTATTAGTGGTAGTTTATTTAACAATAATTGTAAATTTAGTATATCGAGGTGTAGCTAATTTTAAATATTTACCGGTGATTTTAGGTTTGCAAACAAAAGAAGAGTTTTTGGTTAAGTATCTAAATTTTGACTATGGAGACTATATAGATGTTGGTAGTAGCGTAAAAAAAATTGTGGGAGAAAACAGGGTTCTGGTAAAAAATATCCACAATCTGTATTATGTAGATTTCCCCTTTGACCACGAGTCGTGGGAAAGAAAAATCAATTATAAGTACATTTTAATTAGAGGTAATCTGAACAACAAAAAAGGATATAATCTAGTATATAGCGATCCAATAACGAATACGTATCTTTATGAGTCAGATAAATAGAACTGCTTTTATACTATACATAGCCCTGACATGTTTTTTTCCATTAGGTGTTCTTGTTCGATTTACTCCAGTTGTAAACTTCAATATTTATCCACAGGACGTTATAGTATGTGGAATTTTTCTACTAACTCTTTTTTCTTATTTTAAGAATAAGAAAAAGCACTACAAAACGCTTTTTTACTCAATCACAATTTTTAATGTGATAGCCATCCTTTCCTTAGTTATTAACATTTTCCGGCTAGATCAAAATGAACTATTTGTTTCCTTTTCTTATTTAATAAGATTGGATGCATATATTTCGTTGTTGTTTATAGGTTTATTTGGTTTTAGTAAATATAGAACAAGGATTTTAGGAAAATTATTCATGATTGCATCGTGTTTATTTATTATTTTTGGTTTTGCTCAATACTTTTTTTATAATAACTTGCGGAACTTGTATTACTTAGGTTGGGACGAGCATTTGTACAGACTTTTTTCTACATTTTTAGATCCTAATTTTGCTGGAGTTCTTTTCGTTCTTATCGCATTGGTTTTTCTGGGAAAGATATTGGATAAGAATTCCCATAGCGCGGCGAGCCTAATGGTAGATATAGCCTTGATTATAGCTTCGGTTCTTGCAATTATTCTTACCTATTCTCGAACTGCACTAATAGCGCTTTTTGCGAGCGGACTCTTTTTTCTTACAATAAGAAGAAAAATTAAACTTTTAGTTATCTCGGTAGTAGTTTTGTTGACAGTAGCATTCTTAGTATCAGATTTTTCAGTCGAAGGAATGAATCCAATAAGAATAGCCTCATCGGAAGCAAGAATACATTCAATGAATGAGGCGGTAGATATATTTACAGACAGTCCAATTTACGGAATAGGCTTTAATGCCTATAGATATTATCAGCAAGATAAAGGATTTAGAAAGGACACGCTATCTATTTCGAGCAATGCAGATGCCGGGACAGACAACAGTTTTCTTTTCATCTTAGCAACGACCGGAATCATTGGATTTATTGCTTATTTGAATATCTGGTTCGTAGTCTTAAAAAAGATAAGCAAAAAAGGCCCTGAAAAAAGTTATGTTTCTTATGCGATAATTATTGCACTATTTACCGGGAGTTTATTTGTGAATGCTTTGTTCTATGCTCCTATAATGTTGTGGGTATTTTTATATTTAGGAAGACAGATAGATCCGGATGACAACTATTCTTTGTAGTCTACCTTGATTTCTTTTGAGGTTTTTATGCCTGCTTCGTTGGTTGCTTCTACAGTTATTGTATTTTCACCTTCGCTAAGTTCTAGCCTGTAAGAGTATTCACCCTCGCTATCAACAATCGCCCTAAAACCATTAACAGTAATAGAGTTATTAGGATCAGTCTTACCAGATACTGTAATTGTCTTATCTGCCTTAGTAAACGATGACTTGTCCGAAGGGGCACTTATCTCAAGTTCTGGCTTGTCTGAAGACCTCGTGATACTATAATCTTGGGAAAAATCACTTTCCTTATCATCGAGAAAGTATTTTGCGTTTATGGTATTCTCGCCATTTCGAAGATCAATCCTTTTGAATTCAAAATTATTACTACCATCCAGCGATATGTCGTCTACCTCTTTTTCGTTAACATATAATATAATTTTCCCCTCATTGTATGACGAACTGCCAGCGATATTAATTTGTGCACTTGATGTAGCGTTCTGGATTCCATTTAGGGTAGGTGCAGCAAGAAATTGCTCCTGCAGGATAGATTCGCTAGACTCTGTTTCATCTCCTCTGATACCAAATATTATGTTTCCAAATGCGCCGAGTAGGGCACCTGAAAATTGAATTAGTAGAAAAATTATAATAAGTGTTCCCAGACCAAAGAAAATAAATTGTTTCTTGCTCTGTTTTTCGGCGTATCTGGAAAGTCTAGACGATCTTATTCTTCTTGCCATAAATTACTGATACTTTTGTTTCTTCTTCATTTTATCAGCAACATGAAGCTCCATAATAGCTTTTTGGAGTTCTTTCTCTGCCATTGCGAAATCGACATCGCTTTCCCTCTTTCTCATAGTTTCCTCTGCGCGTTTTTTTGCCTCTTGGGCTCTGGCTGCCTGTATGTTCTCTGCTTTAATCAGGTGGTCAGAGAGTATAGTGACATTTCCGTCGCTCACTTCAACAAATCCGCCAACGGTCGCAATAATATTTTCTCTTGATCCCTTTCTGATGCTTACGAGACCACTGCTCATTTTAGTGAAGAGAGAAATGTGATGGGGAAGGATAGTAATTTCTCCCTTTGGGGTTGGTAGAGAAATCTCATCAACAGTGTCCTGATAAATTGTTCCTTCAGGAGAAACTACGTTTAGATTCATAGTTATTTTCTTTTAGGCAAGTCCTCGATGCCTCCTATCATATAGAAGTCTTGTTCTGGAACTTTATCATATTTTCCTTCAATAAGCTCCTTAAATCCTTTTACAGTATCCTTGATACTTACATATTTACCTGGATTTCCTGTAAATATTTCTGCAACGAACATAGGTTGAGTTAGGAATCTTTGGATCTTTCTTGCACGAGCTACGATTAGCTTATCCTCATCAGAAAGCTCATCTATACCAAGGATTGCTATGATGTCTTGGAGGTCCTTGTATCGTTGCAATATCCTTTTTACCTCTGATGCTACCTCATAATGGTCTTTGCCTACTACATTTGGATCAAGTAGTCTCGATGATGAAGTTAAAGGATCAACAGCAGGATAGAGACCTTGTTCTGCAATGGATCTTTCGAGTGTGATGGTTGCGTCTAAGTGTCCAAATATAGTGGCAGGCGCAGGATCAGTATAGTCATCTGCAGGGACGTAGACTGCCTGAACTGATGTAATGGACCCCGTTTTTGTAGATGTAATTCTTTCCTGAAGAGATCCTATATCTGCCGCAAGTGTTGGTTGATAACCGACAGCAGATGGAACGCGCCCGAGGAGCGCGGACACTTCACTTCCAGCCTGAGCGAACCTAAAAATATTATCTATAAACAGAAGTACGTCTTCACGTTTTTTATCCCTAAAGTACTCAGCCATAGAAAGCGCTGTGAGTCCGACGCGAAGTCTATTTCCTGGTGGCTCATTCATCTGACCAAACACCATGACAGTCTTGTCCATAACATTCGCTTCTTTCATCTCAAGCCAGAGGTCTGTCCCCTCACGGGTTCTTTCTCCAACTCCGGCAAAGACACTGTGGCCTTTGTGAACCATTGCGATATTTCGGATAAGTTCTTTTACGATAACTGTCTTTCCGACTCCAGCTCCTCCAAAAATTCCAATTTTCCCTCCCTTTGTAAATGGGGCAATCAGGTCGATTACTTTTATTCCAGTTTCGAGCATTTCCGGCTTTGTCTGTTGGTCTTCGAGTGCTGGAGCATTTTTATGGATAGAATCCATTTCTATATTTTTATTATCTAGTTTTCCTCCGTTGTCGATTGTCTTTCCGAGAACATTAAAGATCCTTCCAAGAGTCCCTTCGCCCGTCGGAACCATAATAGGACTTCCTGTTTTAATAACCTTAGCTCCTCTTGATAGTCCCTCGGTTGCTCCCATGGCGATGGTCCTGACTTCTCCATTTCCCATTTCAAACTCTGTTTCCAAGGTAAGCTGTCCTCCATCTGGCATAGCAACAGTTAGAGCTTCGTATACCTCTGGAACTTCTCCTTTGAAAACGACATCAATAACAGGTCCTTGAACCCTTATGACTACGCCCTCATTGTTTTTATTAGTTTTCTCGGCCATATCTATTATTAGTTTTGACTATTCGTTAAGTCCAGAATCTCATTAGTGATTCTTTCCTGACGGGACTTATTATATGAAAGTGTTAGATAATCAGCAATATCAAAAGCATTATTCTTTGCATTTTGCATAGCCATCATGCGGGCAGCCTGCTCTGATGTATATGCTTGCAGTAGCGCATTAAATATTTGGGTTTCGATATATTGGGGCAGTAGCTCCAGCAAAAAGGACTCTGCATCGGGTTCAAATATAGCATCATCATTTTCTAGAGCTTGTTCTTCTGTTAATTCTTCACCGACCTTTTCAAGCCTAAGTGGTAAAAGCTTTGTAGTTGTAGGTTTTTGTGTAAGTATAGATTCGAATTCTGCAAATAAAAGCTTTGCTTCGGAAATTTGTTTTTTCTCTATTAATTCATCCAGTAGGGTTTTAAGCTGGATTATGGTTGCGTAGTCGGGTAGCCCGCTTCCTATAGGAAAGCTTGCATAAAGTTCTCCCTCAAGTTTTCCGGCAAATTTTTCACCCTTTTTTCCAATTGTTATAAAAACTGCATTTGGACTATCCACCTCAATCATTTTTTTATAAAGATTTGTATTTAGCCCACCACAAAGACCCTTATTGGGTGTGATTACGATAAATAGAGTTTTTTTGTTTTTCGGCAAATCTATATATTTATGATTAAATTTCTTCTTTCCTGTCTGGCTCATCGCTTTTGAGACGAGATCCAGTAATTTTTCAGCATATGGCTTGTTGCTTGTGGCGGCATCTTGGGCCTTTTTGATTTTCGAGGCAGATATCGTCTCCATTGCCTTTGCAATCTGTGCTATGTTTTGTGATGTTTTGATTCTTCTTTTTAGAAGCTGTAGGTTTGCTGGCATAATTTATTTAAAGGTTTTTTTAAAGCTTTTTATTGCGTCATCAAGTTCTTTTTGGGTCTTATCATCGATTTTGTCACCTTTTTTAAGCTTTTCGATAGTTTTTTTATTCTTTACCTTAAGGTAATCTATGAATTTATTCTCGAACTCTAATATTCTTTCAACTTCTACATCATCAAGTCCTCCAGATGTTGCTGCATATATAGAAACCGTTTCTGAAAGTTCGTCGAGGGGAGAGAATTGTGGTTGTTTCATGATTTCTGTAACTCGTTTTCCGCGCTCTATTTTTTTCTGAGTCTCTTCATCCAAGTCACTACCAAACTGTACAAAAGCAGCGAGGGATCTATATTGCGCAAGCTCCAGGCGGAGTGGGGCACCAACTTGCTTCATGGCTTTTGTTTGAGCTGCGCCTCCAACACGGGAAACAGATTGACCGGCATTTATAGCAGGACGAATGCCGCTGTTAAATAGATCATTCTCGAGATAGATTTGTCCGTCAGTGATAGAAATAACGTTAGTTGGAATATACGCAGAGCTGTCGCCTGCCTGGGTTTCTATAATTGGAAGTGATGTAAGTGATCCGCCACCTTCTGCTTCTGACATTCGTGAAGAACGCTCCAAAAGTCTTGAGTGAAGATAGAAAATATCTCCAGGATATGCCTCACGACCAGCAGGACGTCTCAAAAGAAGGGATAATTGTCTGTATGACCATGCGTGTTTTGACAAATCATCATAGACGACCAAGACGTCATGACCTTTTTCCATAAAGTATTCACCGATTGCAGTAGCACTGAATGGAGCAAGGAATTGCAAAGCTGCGGGATCAGATGCGCTAGATGCAACAACAATCGTATAGTCCATAGCGCCTTCTTCTTCAAGCTTTCCAATGATTCGCGCAATATTGCTTCTCTTTTGACCTATGGCACAATATATACAGATAACCTGCTTTAGGCCTAAATCTTTCTTCTTCTGGTTTATGATAGCATCTACTGCTATAGCTGTTTTACCGGTATTTCTGTCACCAATGATAAGCTCTCTTTGCCCTCTTCCGATAGGGATCATAGCATCGATTGCCTTTATTCCTGTTTTGATGGGTGTATCTACAGGTTCACGCTCTACGATTCCGGGAGCGATTTTTTCGAGCAGATAGTCTTTGCCTTTTAGATTTAACTTTTTACCATCGAGTGGGCTTTGAAGAGGGCTGACTACTCTTCCTATTAACTCATCAGTTCCTACAACAGATAGGATTTTCCCAGTGGATTTCACTTTGTCTCCTTCTTTTATAGAATAAGTATCCGATAAAAGGATAATCGAGGCGAAGTCTTCATCTAGGTTAAAAGCAAGACCAGTCGACTTGTCTTCGAATTCGACTATTTCCCCAAAGCCTACTCTTGAGAGTCCACTAACCTGGACAATGCCATCTCCGATTGACTCCACCTTTCCAACATTCTCGAATTTTGGATCCGAGGTTGTTGAAGTTAGTCTTTGTTCTATTTGTTTAATTAGATCTTCTGCTTTCATACTAAATTAAATGTAATCTGTCTTCGATCATTCCGCTCATAGTATAGTTAACTGTCATATCATTGTCTAGGATAATAATTCCCCCACCTAATTTTTCATCCTTTTCATAGCTTACCGTCTTATTTTTATACATATTTTCTATTTCCTTTTTTATCTCATTTGTCATGTTTCCGTCGAATTTGATGATTACCGATCTTTCCATATGTGTTTTTTTAAGTCTTCTCAGGAAAATCTTTAACTCTTTCTTGTTAAATTTTTGCAATACATAATTTGCTATTTTGACATCGACTTGACCTTTTGAGTCGATTGACTCGTTTGCAAGATTTTTAATAACTTGATTACTTATCATAATGCCTTAATCTTCTTAATGCTTCTTTTTAAGATTTCTTCCTTTTCTTTGCTAGTAAACAGGTCAGTAATTACGCTTTCAAGTATTTTCTGAGAGGCTTTCGCAGCAATACTTGAAATCTGTTTTTCTATCGCCTCTTTCTCTAGATTCGCTTGCTCTTTAGCGTTTTTGATAATCTTTTCAGATTCAGTTCTGGATTCTAGGAGCATATTTTCACTTATGCTTTGGGCACTCTTTTTCGATTCATTTATAATCTTTTCAGCTTCTTTTGCGGCTTTATTTATGATTTCATCCTTTTTCTCCTCAGCAGAAATCATAGCCTTTTCAGCCTTTTCTGCATTCTCTAATCCTTTCTTGATCTCATCCTCCCGTTTTTTTACTGCACCAAGTAATGGTTTGTATAAAAACTTTTTAAATAGAAAGGCAAGTATTAGAAAATTTAGAATTTGTGCTACGAAAAGCTTTAGGTCGAATCCAAATTCCGATAGTATTTCCATAATTACTTTATCCTATGAATGCTAAAATAAGAGCATAAATAGCGATAGCCTCAGCAAAAGCCATACCCAAAAGCATCGGAGGAAGGATTTTGGTTGCAGCTTCTGGATTTCTTCCGATAGCCTCCATAGCTTTAAATCCGATTACGCCGATAGCAAGTGCAGGAAAAATTCCTCCAAAAGCGATGATTGCTCCACCTGTTAATGTAAATTCCATAATTTAGTGCCCACCTCCTTCCGAGTGTGGCGTGCTCAGCACAGCCATAAATACCATAGTTAACATTGCAAAAACAAGAGCTTGGACTAATGCGATTATTGTTTCTAACATAATAAATGGTAGGGGAGCAAGAAATGCAAATATCCCCGATATCGTTACGAGAACGACTTCTCCCGCAAAGATATTACCAAATAGTCTAAACGAAAGAGATATTATTTTAACAAATTCCAGAACAAACTCAAGAAGTCCTATAAAAAGGCTAACGGGATTTAATGATAAAAACTTTTGAAGATATCCTACAAGCCCCACTGTTGTTATCGTAAGAAAGTGAGTAGCAAAAACAGATACGGTTCCTAAGGCAAGCGTCATATTAAAGTCGGTCGTTGCTGCCCTAAATAAGGGAACAAGTGTGTGTTCCCCATGGTGTTCTTCGAATATCCCAACTGCAGTTATTCCGGGTAGGAGTCCGAAAAGATTTGTCACGAATATTACTATGAAAAATGTCGCAAACCATGGGAATATTTTTGCAGCACGACTTCCAGCAATCTGTTCTGTTAGTCCATAGAAGTAGGTCAGTCCAGGCTCTATGAATGACTGGATTCCTGATGGCCTGACACTTATTCTCTTTGCTATTATATAGAGTAGGAAAAGTAGGATCGCATCTACTGCGACCGTTGCTATTACTGTGTTTGTTACTGGAAAACCAGCAACTTCAGTTATTAATTCAGGTTGTAATGAAGCCATTAAAACTATCTACCCAATTAACTAAGGGAATGAGTTTATTTTATCGAAGGAAATAGTGATAGTCAAGAGAGTTAATTCACCAGTCTTACACTGTCGACCAGAATAACTGGAGCGTCGTCTTTGTGGTCAATTTTACCAGTCACTAGGACTATGGCATCTTTATTGATAAGTGATTTGTCTCTTGCGAAAACTTTCGGAAAAACCACAGCTTCGATAGATCCTCCCATATGGTCCTCAACGGTAATAAAAGCCATCTCTTCATTTTTTCGTTTTGTAAATATTTTTTTTACTTGACTAACAAGCCCTCCAACCCTAACGCTCGATCCGTCTTTTGCTTCTGGAATTTCGTTGATCTTATGTGTGGAAAGTGAGAAAAGATTGCCCAGTTTTTGATTTAGAGGATGGTCAGTCAGAAAAAATCCCAGAAGCTCCCGCTCAAAGACCAGTTTTTCATTTTGTGTGAATTCCTCTATTTCCATATATACTTTCATATCAAAATGCAGACTGCTTTCATCAGGGATGTCTTCAAAAAGACTATCCTGATTTAGATTTACCGTTTTAGATTTTTTGTTGACAGTATCTACTATTTCGTTCATTGCGGTAAGCATCATGGCCCGATTTCCAAATTCATCAAATGCGCCTGCCTTTATAAGACTTTCAAGCGTTTTCCTATTTACTTTTGAAAGATCTACCCGGCTTACAAAGTCCATAAGGCTTTCAAAGTTTCCTTTATTTCGTGCTTCAAGAATAGTGGAGATTGCGGCCTCTCCTACATTTTTTATAGCACTAAGTCCAAATCTTATATTCTCATGGTCTTCAACTGAAAATTCTGCTTCTGATTTATTGACGGATGGAGTTAGCACATTGATCTTCAATCTTTTACATTCTGCGATAGCCTCTGCCATCTTTTCGTTCTTTGCAGGGCCTGTGGTTCCACGAGACTCAGCAGTAAGGAGCGCAGTCATAAATTCTACACCGTAATTGGCCTTTAGATAAGCTGTCCGGTAGGCGATAGTTGCATAGCAAGCGGCATGTGCTTTATTAAATCCATAGCCGGCAAAAGGAGCGATCAAGTCGAAAAGTTCCTCACTTTTTTTCTTGTCAAGGCCATTATCCATAGCGCCTTTTATAAATAAGTCTTTCTGCTTTTTCATTTCTGCCGGTATTTTTTTACCCACTGCCTTTCTCAATTTATCTGCATCGAGCCAGGAAAATCCAGCAAGTTTTATAGCTGTCAAAAGTACATCATCCTGATACGTAAGTATTCCATAAGATGGACGGAGGATTTCTTCCAGACGGGGATCCGGATATGAAATCTTTTCTGGGTTATGCTTTCTTTCGATAAAGTCAGGGATATTTTGCATGGGACCTGGTCTGTAAAGAGCAACCATTGCCATCACATCAAAGATAGAAGAAGGCTTAAGCTCTTTTATATAGCGTCTCATCCCAGCAGACTCAAGTTGAAATATTCCTGTATTCTCTCCAGACGCAAGCAGCTGGTAAGTTTTTTCATCATCTAGTGGTACTGTCGAGAAATCGACCGTTTCTTCTCTGTTGGCCTTTATAAATCGAAGAGCTTCCTGGATAATTGTGAGATTTCGCAGGCCCAGAAAGTCCATTTTCAGGAGTCCGACTCCGTCTTCACCAACAGTATACATATCGTATTGTGTAATTATTTTTCCACCCCTCGATTCTCTTTGTAATGGAGTGTATTCAGTAATATCTTTATCTGCGATAACGACTCCTGCGGCATGGACAGATGCATGGCGCGCAACACCCTCAAGCTTTTTAGATAAGTCTATAAGTCTTTTTGTGTCTTCCTCAGAGTTGTATGCATTCCGCAGGTCTGTGCTTTGGGAAAGCGCATTATCAAGTGTCATCGAATGGCCTTGCCATCCGGGAGGAATCATTTTTGAGATTCTGTCGGGCCCAGAGTAGGGCATCCCTAAAGCTCTTCCCGTATCCCTTACGGAGCCCTTGGCCTCCATCGTTCCAAAAGTGATGATCTGCGCGACTTTGTCACGGCCATATTTTTCGGTAACATAATTTATGACCTCATCTCTTTTGGTATCAGCAAAGTCTAGATCAATATCGGGAGCAGAGGGTCTTTGAGGATTTAGAAATCTTTCAAAAGGGAGTTTGAAATAGAATGGGTCTACGTCGGTAATCCTGAGTATGTACGACACCACAGAACCTGCTGCTGATCCTCTCCCAGGACCAACGGATATACCGTTATCTTTCGCCCAGTTAACAAAGTCAGCTACAACCAGAAAATAAGTAGCATAGCCCTTGTCATTTATTATCGAGAGTTCATAGTCGACCCTTTCCTCGATTTCAGGAGTAACTTGCTTGTATCTTTTACTAATATTTTCATCAATCAGCTGCTTGAGATAAGTCTTTGGGGTAAGTCCTTTGGGGACCTCAAAATTTGGCATTATCCATTTGCCTAACTCTATCTCCACATTGCATCGATCAGAAATTTTCATTGTATTTTCAACGGCACTAGGCACATCCATAAATAATTCTTTCATTTCCTGCGGGGTTTTTATGTAAAAATCAGGCGAGTCGATCATAGAAAGTTTTCGATTTGGAGTATCGATTGTGGTTTGTGTGCCAATGCAGAGTAATATTTCTTGAGCCTGTGCATCATCTTTATTGATATAGTGATTGTCATTTGTAGCTACGAGTGGGATACCTTCTCTTTTTGATATTTCGATGAGCTTTTGATTGAGCTCTTCTTGACGCGGGACTTTAATGTGTCTCTGGATCTCCAGATATAATCTATCGTTATCAAATATCTCCTTAAGATTATCTAATCTTGTTGCCGCTTCTTTTTCGTTTCCATTTAATAGCGGATCGGAGATATAGCCATTTAGGCATGCAGTAAGACAGATCAATCCTTCGTTATGTTTTCTCAGAAGTTCTATGTCGCATCGTGGTTTGTAATAATATCCTTCAAGGTTTGCGACCGAAATGATCTTCATCAAATTTTTATAGCCCTGCAAATTTTCAGCTAGAAGTATTAGATGGTTGTAGTCTTTATCAACTCCAGCCTCTTTATCATGCAAAGAGCGCGGGGCCATGTATACCTCGCAGCCGATAATCGGTTTTATTTCATATTTTTTACATGTCTGAAAAAATTTAATAGCTCCATATAGACTTCCATGGTCGGTTATGGCGATGGATTTCATACCTAGATCCTTTGCTTTTTTTACCATGAGCTCGACCTTTGACAGTCCATCGAGTAGAGAATATTCAGAGTGGTTATGTAAGTGTGTAAATTCTGTCATGCTTTTATGCAGCGTTAGCTGCGCTATTTATTTTTTGGGGCAAGAATTCCTTAAAATTTCCATCAGATTGAACAACCATTAAATGGCTTTCCCCATCCTGTTTGTTAAGTTTTGCTCCATACATGGCCTCATCAGCTTTAGCTATAGATTCTTCTGGATTATTCAAATCTAGTAGTATTGCCCCAGCAGATATCCGTATTTGAGTATTTTCATTAAGCCTGTTCCACCAACTTTGTAGTCCGTCATTATCTGGATCGTCTAGAATTATCGCGAATTCATCTCCCCCAAATCTAGCGACTATGTCTGTTCCTCTGGTGCTGCTCTTTAGTTCGGAAGCGATTAATTTTAGGTATTCATCACCTGCCTCATGTCCTTGCGAGTCATTAATCTCTTTCAATCCGTCTGCGTCTATAAATATTGCGTTGAGTTTGCCGCCAGATCTTTTGCTCAAATTAATTCGTTGTTTTAATTCTTTATCAAACCCTTTTCTATTGAGTAGCCCAGTTAGCTCATCGATTCCAGACCTTTCCTTTTCCCGTTCAAGGCGTATCTCTGTAGCTACTAAATTTCTAGCACTTCTGTTAGCGGAGACTAGTTCTAATTTAGTTTTATCCAAGCTTTCATGTAGGTTATCATCCTCCAAAGCAGTCAATTTTTCGTCAACTCTATTTTGTATATCGTGATCTTTGCTAGTTTTTATAACTGGTGGTAACTCAACCTCTGGTCCTCCTTCTTCCATCAAATCATTCTAGCATTTCGGTGAGTTTTTTTCTAATCTGATCATTGTCTTTTGCTTCTGGCAAAGCCCTTTTTACCATACCTATTAGAAATCCTATTACCTGATTTTTTCCTGATTTGTAATCTTTTACTGCCTGAATATTTTGTTCAAATACCTCGCTTATTGCTTGCTCGAGTTTCGAGTCATCGATTGTCTCAATATTTTCTTCTTCTACGATTTGCTTTATGACACTTGCAGGGGGAGTGTCTTTTACATCTACTTTTTTATTTATGAGATAAGATGCTATTTTTGTTGCTTTTATACCATGTCTTTTTCCGATTTCCACCATATCTTCAAAATAGTCTGCTTGTGCTTTTTCGCGTGTCAGTATCTCTGCGTCAAGATTTTTTATTCCATAGTCTTTAGCAAGTCTCTTCCGTCTTTCGTCGGGTAGTTCGGGTATCTGAGTTTGTAAGATCTCTATTTGAGAATCGGTAAATTCTATAGGTGGGATGTCGGGTTCGGGGAAGTACCTATAGTCATGAGCCTCCTCTTTGCTTCTTTGGCTCACAGTTTTATTCTTAAATTCATTCCACCCACGGGTTTCTTGAGTAGGAGTTTCTCCTTCTTCAAGCAACTGTTCGTGACGTTTTTGTTCGTATTTAATAGCTTTGTCTACGAATTTAAATGAGTTGATATTTTTTACTTCCACTTTATATTTAGGTAGCTTTGTCTCACCCGGTTTTCTAAGAGAAATATTTGGCTCAAGTCTCATATGGCCCTTTTCCATATCAGCGTCAGATACATTTAAGTACCGTATTATTCTTTGAAGTCTTGTCAAAAATTCTTTAGCTTCTTCGCCTGATCTGATATCAGGCTCGGTAACTATCTCAACGAGCGGCACACCTGAACGGTTGAAGTCTATAAGCGATACATCTTTTCCATCTAGTCTAGAGTGGGTAAGTTTTCCCGTATCCTCTTCCATGTGTACACGGGTAATTCCTATGGTCTTTTTAGTGCCATTTACTTCAATCTCTAGTTTTCCATGTTCCCCAAAAGGGTGGAGGAATTGACTGGTCTGGAATCCTTTAGCAAGATCCGGATAAAAGTAGTTCTTTCTTTCAAAAAAAGAATCTTTATTTATTTTACAACCGAGAGCCAGGGCAATTTTTACACAAGAATCTATTGCTTGTTGATTTGTGTAGGGTAGGGCACCAGGTAGTCCCAAGCATGTTGGACAAGTTGTAGTATTTGGTTTGTCAGCTAGTGTAGGATTTTTACATCGGCAAAACATTTTCCCTAGAGTGGAAAGTTCTACATGTATTTCTAATCCTACTATTGTTTCGTAACTCATAAATTTGGCAGTTCTTTGTAATGCTCTGTTTTGCTTTCGAATTGAGAACCTATCCTAAATAATAATTTTTCAGAAAAGTGGGGTCCTATGAACTGGATTCCAATAGGAAGTTTGCCTTCTGAAAAGCCAGCAGGAACTGATATTGCGGGCACACCAGCTAGATTTATTGGTACAGTAAGCAAATCTGATAGATACATCTGGAGTGGATCATCCGCTTTCTCCCCAAATTTCCATGCTGGGGTGGGCGATACAGGGGCGACTAACGCATCAGCTTTTTCAAAAGCGTCTTTAAAGTCTTTAATGATAAGTGTTCTTACCTGCATAGCCTTTTTATAGTAGGCGTCATAATATCCAGAAGAAAGAGTAAAGGTGCCCAGCATGATTCTTCTCTTTGCTTCTTTACCAAAATAAGATCTATCTTTGCCAAACCTAATCCCATCGTAACGGGCCAGGTTGCTGCTGACCTCCGATGGCTGGAGGATGTAATATGTTGCAATGGCGTGATCTGTATTCGGAAGCGATACTTCAATAATCTGTGCGCCCAATTCCTCAAGAGCCTTAATAGATTTTTCGAAAGCTTGCTTAGTGTCTTTATCCAAGGCGTCAGATACATATTCTTTGGGAATTCCTATTCTGAGACCCTTTATTTCCTTTTTCAGATCTTCCATGTAGTTTTCTTTGTCCCTTTTTGCAAGCGTACTGTCATATCCATCAGCTCCTGCCGTCACATTTAGGATTCTTGCTGAGTCTTCAACTGTTTTTGAAAAATGTCCGATGCTATCCAGTGATGAGGCCATAGAAATTACACCGTAGCGGGAGACAAGTCCATATGTAGGTTTTAGGCCGACCGTATTTGTGAAACTTGCTGGTAGTCGGATAGATCCGCCAGTATCGGTACCTGTAGAAAATGGTACAAGTGATGCTGCTACTGCAGCAGCAGATCCGCTGGATGATCCTCCAGGAACGCGTTCTTTATTCCAGGGATTTAGTGTATTGCCAAAATCACTATTCTCTCCGGACGATCCGTGCGCCCAAGCATCGCAGTTGAGCTTTCCCAAAGATATCGCTCCAGCCTCTTCAAGCACATTTACAACTGTTCCTGAGTATGGTGGGATATAGTCTCTTAAGACATTTGAGCTGGCGGTGGTTCTGACCCCCTTTGTCAAAAACATATCTTTTATTCCAAGCGGAATGCCATATAGCGCTCCATTGGGAGTCTTGCTATCAAGATCTTTTGCTTTCTTCTTTGCATTTTGTGCGTCAAGAGTTATAAATGCATTTAACTCAGGGTTTAGTTTTTCGATTCTCTCCAAGTAGGAAGACACTATTTCGCTGACGGAAAATTTTTTTTCTTTGTACCCATCTATAATTTCTGTAATTGTTAGGTTTGTAATATCCATTATTCGTTGGTCTCTACCAGCTTATCTACAACAAACATATTATTGTGTTTTTTTTCTGTTCCTGAAGTAGATTCTTCGGGTGGCAACATGCCACCAATATGTTCATCGCTTCGGGTTATATTCTTAAGTCCTGTGACTTGTGTAGTCGGTTCGACTGCGGTGGTATCTATTTTATTCAGTTGTTCTATGTAGTGGAGGATATCATTAAGTTGTTCATCAAATTCTTTTTCCTCTTTATCTGTCAGTGTTAGGTTCGAAAGCTTTGAAACTTTCTTTACATCAATTTTCATGACTTGATTATATAAGTTTGAGGCTAAATAAACAACACTTAATATGAGGTTTTTAACCGCATAAGGATATTTGTCTTAGCTTTATTTGCATAAGTATCATCGAGCTTACTTAAAGCTATTTCCTTTCCGTATTTTTTGACTAATGCATTTTCAATCAGATAGTCAGCAAGTTCTGGATTAGATGGGAGTATGGGACCATGAAGATATGTGCCGATAGTACTTTTGTAATGAATTCCTTCGGTGGTGTCCTCACCGTTATTTCCGTATCCCTTTATGATTTCCGCAAAAGCCAGGTCTTTATTTGCAAGAATAGTTCTACCGCCATGATTTTCAAAACCTACAATATAGTTGGAAAGCTTAAGGTTGTTGGTCGGTAGCTGATGTGGTTTTATAACTGCATTTCCTATGAGTCTTTTTCCAGCTTGATCAGAATGTGTATACATGTCAAATATTCCAAGCCCGGGAATTTTTATTCCATATGAATCTATATAATAATTTCCCAGGAATTGGTAAGCTCCGCAGATAAAAAGACCTGGTGTATTTGATTCAATGAGCTTGGATATTATTTTGCCCTTAGTTCCATTTAGATCTTTTTGAACGATTTCCTGCTGGATATCTTGGGCGCCGCCCATAAATAAAATATCGCAACTTATTAACTCATCTGCCTTAGAGTCATGATTTATTCTCTTTATCTTTACACCCATACCCCTCCATTCGATGCGTTTTTGAAGAACAATTATATTCCCACGGTCACCATATGTTGACATTAGTTCTGGATATAGCCATCCAACTGTTAGTTCATAATTTTGTTTTTTCATAAAATTGACTTTCCTGTTAGTATCTTTCTGATCTCAAGCATGGCAGAGTACGTAGGTAATATTGCTATGCTCTGGTTGTTAGAAGTATTCTTGGCAGCTCTTTTTATAGCAGTCGATAAATCTTCGTAGACACGAAGGTTTTCAAGTCCTGCATAGGATAGCCTATTTGCCAGATCGTATGCGCGCTCACCTGTTATTGTAATATGGAAATTGCCCCTATGGAGCAACTCGAAGTCGACATCCCAAATCCAACTGATATCGCGTCCGTCCGGAATTTTGTCATTTAAAGCAAAAACCAAATTCTTATATTTATTATTAATTGCGACCTTTAGTGATTCATTGAAGCCAGTCGGATTTTTTGAGAGAAGTAGCAGAAGCTCCGTATTTTTGTAGGTTATTTTTTCTTGTCTACCAAATGCTGGCTTAAAATCCTCGAGGCTTTGTATAGAATCGCTTCTTTTTATATCAAATAAATTTTCTGCACACAGAGCTGCTGCTGTCAGGTTATATGTATTGAAGGTGCCGTAAAGATCCGTTTTGATATCAAGTTTTATCGAATCCGGATTTTTGAACTTACATTTAGAACAGGAAAAGTTACCGATATGTGAATATGAGATCCTCGAATACTCTAATTTATTTTGACAATTAGGACAATTAGTGGAGTCGACAGCATGTGAGAGTTTTTTTTCTTTCTTTAGATCGTCATTTATAGAATAGAAGATCTTTTTACCCTTTGCGCATTTTGCTAAATCTATGATTTGAGGGTCATCAGCGTTTGCGATAACGCTGGTTTTTGAATCTGTTTTTTCCAAAGACGATTTCCATTTTTGTGATGTAGTATTTATCTCCCCGTAGCGGTCTAACTGGTCGCGGAAAAGATTTAAGAGAATTATTGCATTAGGATTTTTAATTTCTTTTAGGATCAATGGAAACGAATTTTCATCGACTTCAAATAATAATGCTTTACTATTTATTTTCCCGAGAAGGTTTGAATTCTTGATAATCAGTGAGGCAAGTCCATTCAAAAGATTTGCGCCGGAGTCATTTCTTACAACATCTATACGATTTGTTTTTAGTATATGATAAAGTGCCTTTGTGGTTGTGGTCTTTCCGTTCGTTCCGGCAATAAATACTATTTTAAGTCCTTTATTTTTAGATAGGGTATCTTTTATAAAATCTGGATTAGACTCCAGCGCTATATGACCAGGCCATGTTGATGCATTGCGGTTCAAAATCGTTTTGATGAAAAGTGAAGCAAATTTTCCTATAAGAATCGAAAATAAAAGCATTCATTTATTATATCAATTACATCTGGCGAAGTCTTTTTATACGCTCTTGTGCAGGAGGGTGTGTGCTATATAAGTTCGAGAAGAAATCTCTAGTTTTTTTCCCGGAGAAAGGATTTTCTATGAACATATGAGCAGTCGCATGGGAGGAGTTCTTTAGCTTTGGGTGTCTGCTTATTTTTTCAAGAGCTGAAGCAAGACCTTCTGGATAGCGAGTGAGAAGCGCTCCGCTAGCGTCCGCCAGATATTCACGTTTTCTACTGACAGAAAGTTTTATGAGGGTCGCTGCTATGGGTGCAAGGATTGCTGCTGCGATTGCTATTATGATCAGTATTCCATTGCTGTTTTTTCTATCACTGCCCCCAAAGATAAGACTTCGCAGAAAGAAGTCTGAAATAATAGCAATGCTCCCAGCCAGGATGGTGACAAGGCTCATGAGTCGTATATCGTAATTTCTCACATGTGAGAGTTCATGTGCGATAACGCCTTCGAGCTCCTGCTTGTCCAATGCTTGAAGAAGTCCTGTCGTCGCAGCGATGGCGCTATGCTCCGGGTCACGTCCGGTGGCAAAAGCGTTCATGGCTGGATCCTGCATGACATAAACCTTTGGAATTTTTTGTCCAAGACCGATAGATAGATTTTCAACTATGCTGTAAAGCTGAGGATAGTCTTCCTTTTTAACAGGTTTTGCATTAGATAGAGAAAGTACAATTTTATCCGAATTGTAGTATGAAATATACGTGATAATTCCGAAGATTACTAAAAATACACCTAGTCCTAACAGTCCGAAGTCAAAAAATAAAGAGATGATATAGCCAAAAATAATGGTGAAAATTATGAATCCCAGTATCAGAAGTATTGTTTTCCTCTTATTAGAGGCTATCTGTTGATAGATATTCATAAATACTAGAAGGATACTTTAATAGGTTCGCGGGATGATGGTTCTGCTTCAAAGAATTGCTCCTCCTTAAAATTAAATTGTCCTGCTATCAAGTTTGTAGGAAACATTTTGATCTTAGTGTTGTATGAGAGCACATTTGAGTTATAGAACTGTCTGGAGTACGAGATCTTGTCCTCAGTGTCAGTTAGTTCGTCTTGAAGTTTTGAAAAGTTCGCACTTGCTTTAAGATCAGGGTAACTTTCTGCTACAGCAAAAAGACTTTTTAATGTATCAGTAAGCATGTTGTTTGCTGCAGCTTTTTGCTCTGGAGACTTTGCCTCCATGAGAGATGCTCTAGCATTCGTTACATTTTCAAGCACCTGCTTTTCGTGCTTTGCATATCCTTTTACGGTTTCGATAAGATTAGGGATGAGGTCTAGGCGTCTTTTTAGCTGGACATCGATGCTGCTTATGGCCTCTTTAATCCTTTCACGAAGAGTTACGAGCTGGTTATATGTCAGCCATACGAATGCGACAAGTACGAGCGCTATTACTGCAATTCCTATTAAGATTTCCATAATTTATTCTTGCACAATTTAGCCTGTAAGTCAATGTTATTTAGCCCTGAATCCACTTCGTTAATTCTGTATATGAAAATGTATTTATAATGTCCTTTTTTTCGCACCAGCCACGCTTGGCGACGGAGACTCCATACTTCATATTATCCATATGGGTTACCGCATGACTATCGGTATCTATAACGAATTTACATCCACTTTCTCTCGCTGAAAATACCAAATCATCACGGAGGTCAAGTCGGGTAGGCCAGGCATTAATTTCGAGTGCTTTATTCTTTTCTTTGATATATTTAAAAATTTTATCCCAGTCTGCATCATATCCGTTCCTTTGATTGATCAACCTTCCCGTGGGGTGGGCAAATATTTTAGCTTTGGGGTGTGATAGCCCGGACAGTATTCTCTTTGTCATTTTTTCACGTTCGGTCTTGAACGAGCTATGAATTGAGACGATTGCCATATCTAACAATTCAAGACATTTATCTGATAAGGCCAACTTTCCTGAGGTCAAAATATCAACTTCGAGTAAATTAACTATTCGTATATTTTTGTTACTCTTTTTTAGTTGTTCAATTTTATTATTCCTTTTAACGAGAATCTGATATATTTCATTCTCATCGTGGTTGCCGATGCTAGGATTGTGCTCAGAAAAACCGATATAATCATAATTTAACGATATAGCCTTGTCGATCATCGTCTGCATAGAGTCTTTCCCATAGTCGTGGCTGGAGTCCAGTGGATAGTCGGAGTGTATATGAAAGTCTCCTTTAATATCGTCTATTTCAACTAGCTTTGGCAATTTGTCTTTTAGAGCAGCTTCAATTTCCCCTCTATTCTCTCTTATTTCAGGTTGTATCCATGGAAGACCTAGGAATTTATAAAACTCCTTTTCGTCACTGAATTTTTTAAGTTTCCCATTCTTTAATTTGATACCTTTTTCTGACAGTGAATAGCCTTTTTTAATCGCGTATTCCCGAAGTTTTACGTTGTGTTCCTTGCTTCCTGTAAAGTGCTGTAATAGTGAGCCTATCTGCTCTGGACTTAGGACCATAAGATCTACCTGCTTATTCCCAGACAATACGATCGATGCTGTTATTTCTCCTTTTTCTATAATTCTATCTTTATGTGGGTAATTTACGAAATGTTCCAGAACTTTTGAGGGATTTTTGGAAGTTATTGCTATATCAACGTCTCCAATGGTTGGTTTTTTTCTTCTGAGGCTGCCAAGAGGATATGCTTCAATAGTCTCCTTCTCTTTTTTGAGGTATTCCAAGATATCATCGGCTATGTCTTGGGCCAGGGGGAGAACCATTCTGGCTGATTTTGTTTTTCCGACCCGATATTCCTCAATGGCTGTTATTATGTCTGCTTGAGATTTCTCTCCAAAACCATCAAGGGGTGATATCTTATTTTCTTTTGCGAGCTTATAGATTTTGTCGATCACATCTTTCGGGTCTTTGAGCCCAAAAGCATCGACGATTCTGAAAGCTTTTTTCGGGCCAAAAGATGGCACATCCAAAAGCGGGAAAATAGCCGGAGATAGCGCGCCTAGTATTTCATCGAAATGCTTTACTTTACCTTTCTCAAAAAGTTCTAATAAATGCGCTCTTATGCTTGGTCCAACACCTGGGAGTCTGTCTAGTTGGTCTTGAGAAAGCAGATCTTTTACTTCCTTGCTCGAGCTTTCTATCGTGTCTGCTGCCTTTTTGTACGCTAATATCTGAAATCTATATTTACCCTCATTTTTTATAGTGTAAGCGCCTGCGACGTTATTTAAAAGTCTGGCAATTTCTAAGTTAGAAAAAGACTTCATAATTGATATGATATCACACGCACAAATCTCATTGACGGTAAACTTAATTTCTGGTAGTATTATGAGCATTGTGGGGTGGTAGCTCAGTTGGCTAGAGCGCTTCCCTGTCACGGAAGAGGTCGCGGGTCCGAGTCCCGTCCATCCCGCATAAAATTTGATAGACCTTTTAATGCAAGTTGTTTTTGCAATTTGTATAAAAAACGAGTATATATACAACAGTTAAGTTTTACTTGACACTCAATCTTGCCCTGAATTTAAAAGCTTCTGCCCAGAAAGGAGGCGAAAAACTTCTTAATAAAATGGCAAAAAAAACAACAAAAAACAATTTCGATATTAAACAGCTTATAGATAACTCAGGTTCTTATAAGAATCTTATTTACGGAGCAGTAACAGTTTTGATTCTTGCTGTAATCGTGTTTTTAGGAATAAGGACACTTTCTCAAAATCAAGGAGATATCAATGATGATGCTGTAACTGTAAGTGAGGATCAGAACGCAGTCGAATATGATGTAGCAGAGGGAGAGACCTTGTGGAGTATTTCTGAAAAAGTTTATGGAACTGGATTCAACTGGCAGGTAATTGCTGATGCGAATAATCTTGAGGACGGAAACAATCTTGAGGCAGGAACAAAGCTAACGATTCCAAATCTAACACCAACAGCTGCTGAGGATGAAGAGTCCGAGCAAGCGATGGAAACAGAAGAAAACGTGGCGGAAGCAACTGTTACTCCAGCACCAACAAGTGCTGAAACGGATACCCAGGATCCTAAGGCATCAAATGCTACCGAATATACGGTTAAACACGGTGATAATCTTTGGAAGATTGCTGTAGCTGAATATGGAGATGGTTACAAGTGGACAGAAATTGCTAAAGCAAATAAGCTCGCAAATCCTAATTTGATCCACTCTGGCAACAAGTTGACTCTACCTAGATAGGTCCTGTCCTTAATAAGTGCTTTAGTTGGTGATCTGATTCGAATATAATAATAAAAGAATCGATCGAAAAAGGCTTTGCGAGGATAGACCATCTAGATAGATAAGACTCCTCGTAATATTGCGAGGGTAGTTCAGCGGTAGAATGTCTCCTTCCCAAGGAGAAGGTCGCGGGTTCAATTCCCGTCCCTCGCTCACATATTTCCGAACTTGTCGGATTCATATGTCAGGATGGACAGCAAAACACAAAAATTACTAACCGATGGATTGATTGCAGGTTATGCAGGTCAAAGCGAATTGTCTGATGTCATAAGAAGCACGTTCGTAGGAAAGCAGAGCGATTTTTCGGTCGGGGATGGAATATATCATGATGAGTGGTTTGCCCATGAGATTGGCGGTGGTCAGGAACTTGTCGACGCGGGAGGAAGCAAATTTACGAGATTGTATGCCGGCGGATCACTGGAAGCAAAGAGTGTTAAATCTTTAGGGATAGCGCAGCAAGATATTTCGGATTTCTTAAAAAAGCAGCTGATTGATTTAGGAGGAAAAACCCGCTTACTTGACGACTGTCTGCCAGCGCCAGTTGGAGATTGGCAATATTTTTATAGGATTTTAGAGAGACATTCGTCTATTCCGATTACGACAGGCCGTGAATCGATTACATATAAAGGGACGGAGGTCCATATTCATCAATTCATGATTTGTTGCATCAAATAATTCATTATTGACAGTGTTTTTTGGATTTGATATATTAAACCGTGCCGAAAAAGAATAGTACAAAATATATATTCGTTTCAGGCGGAGTTATCTCAGGAATAGGAAAGGGGATAACAGTAGCCTCGACGGCACTTCTTCTCAAAAATTCAGGTTTTAAAGTAGCCCCTATAAAATTCGAAAACTATCTAAATCTTGACGCAGGAACCATAAACCCTATAGAGCACGGTGATCCATTTCTTTGCGAAGACGGAACAGAAGGAGACATGGATATAGGGACTTATGAGAAATATCTTGATGAGGACATGGGCAAGCTCAACTTCGTCACTATGGGTAAGATTTACCATACGGTCCTTATGCGCGAGCGTGAATTTGGCTATAATGGTGAAGATGTAGAGGCAATTCCTCATGTAACAGATGAAATCATAAGAAGAATTGATGCCGTAGCAAACGACAAAAAGGCAGATATAGTAATAATAGAACTGGGAGGTACAGCGGGAGAATATCAGAATGCGCTGTATTATGAAGCTTCAAGAATCCTTACACTGAGAAAGCCGGATGATGTAGCGCACATTCATGTAAGTTATGTGCCTGTTCCTTCTCATCTAGGTGAACCCAAGACTAAGCCAACGCAACTTTCTGTGAGAACCCTTAATTCGATGGGCATTCAACCGGATTTTATAGTTGCAAGGTCCGAAATCGATCTGGACGAAAGACGACGTGAACGATTCGCGCTTTTTTGTAATATGCACAAAGAAAATGTCATATCAAGTCCCGATGTTGAAAGCGTTTATGAGATTCCTTTAGTCCTAGATAGACAGAATTTTGCACAAAAAATCCAAAAAAGACTGAAGCTTCCCATCAAGGATCCTAACCTTTCAGAGTGGAGGAGTGTGGTAGACAAGGTAAAAGCTAAAAAAAGAAAAGATGTGACGATCGCAATCGTGGGTAAATACTTTTCGACTGGTGACTATCACATCAGGGATTCATATGCAGCGCTTTTGGATGCGATAGACCATGCATCGTGGAGCGTCGGAGTGAAGGTAAAAACGGTTTGGATTGACTCTGAGAAAGTTGAGAAAAATGGCGAAAGTATCATCGGAAACCCTGACGGAATAATTGTTCCGATAGGTTGGGGGAATAGAGGATCTGAGGGTATGATAACCGCGGCGTCCTATGCTAGGCGCAAAAAAATCCCCTATTTGGGACTTTGTTATGGTATGCAGCTTGCATGTGTTGCCTATGCCAGGGATATGCTGGGACTTAAGGATGCGAATACAGCCGAAAATGATGGTAAAACTAAGAACGCAGTTATTCATCTGATGCCAGCTCAAGAGGAAATTATGAAAAACCGTGCTTATGGAGGCACGATGCGTTTGGGAGGATGGGAGGCAATAGTTAAGAAAGATACCATTGCTTTTAAGGCGTATGAAAAATATGGAGAGATTGATAAAAAAACAGGTTTGACCTCAGAGCGTCACAGACACAGATATGAATTCAACGACGAGTATGCGAAGGATTTTGAAAGAACTGGATTTGTTATAAGCGCTAGGTCTGTTGTAGAGAATCTGACCGAAATAATCGAGCTTCCTAAAAAAGATCACCCTTTTTATCTGGGAACGCAGGGTCATCCTGAATATAAAAGCAGGCCAAACAGACCGCACCCATTGTTCATAGAGCTACTAAAAGCATCTTCGAAGTGAACTTCTGGAAATCTGAACTAGAATATTGTATAATTCAAACTTATGGAAACCAAAGATATAAGGCGAAAAAATATAGTCAAAGTTTCACAAAAAATCAATGACGGAAAGCGCGAACGCGTAATATCTTTTACTGGTGAGGTTATAAAGTCAAGAGGGATCAGCGATAACAAGATGATAACTGTAAGACAGAATTTAGATGGTGTTGAAGTCGACAGGATATTGCCGGTCGTGCACCCATCCATAGTTGATATTGAGATTTTACAAAAAGCCGCAAAAAAGAAAAAATAATAGATTTATTCTTCTTCCTTTAGTATTCTAATAGTGTGCGTCAAAAAGGTATAGATGGTGAGTTAATTGCCTCTGATTTCTTAAAAAAATTGGGTTATAAAATTATCACAAAAAATTTTCATTCAAGATTTGGTGAGGTCGATATAATAGCGAGCCGTGGTAGGACAATAGTTTTTGTTGAAGTAAAACTTCGCTACAATAATTCATTTGGTACGCCTTTGGAATCAATTACTCGCTCAAAACTGGAGAAGATTAAAAAAACCGCCCTTTTCTATCTGACGTTAAACAATAAAGCAGACTCTGACTTTAGGTTTGATGCAGTGGAGATCTTATATCAGGATGGGAGACGCAAGATTAATCACGTCGAGAATATTACGCTTTGAATTATTCCTCCAGCATCTCTTCATATTCTGAATCGTAGATAGGTTTTATGAGAAATCCCTTCATATCTTTGTAACCAATTAGTATAGGAAATGCTAAATGTGAACGATCAGCAACCGTTGCTGTGACTGTCATTTTTTTGTCTCCGATCTCGATAGTGACGTTTGCAGTGGGTCTATATCCGGATCCGCTAGCCGAGGACACGAAAACGGATTCACCAGTAAGCGGGATATTGAGTTTTTCCAGAAGGGTCCTGTCTATGGAGGAGCGTTTTGCGCCAGTATCCATTTTTGCTTTAGTTTTGTGCAGCTCTCCATGTGCATGAATTGTTACATCCTGATTTATGGAGAGCACTGTAGGCGATATCTTGATCTTCTCGGAAAAATCTGATGCAAATAGATTTTTGCCTATTTCAACACCTCTATCGGGATTGCCGACGACCATATCCTCAACGCGTTCTAGCCTGCTTCTCAGTGAGGATCTATTTGCATTTTGGATAGAGAGCCCAGGTCGCGCGTTTACCTCTAGGATGAGAGGACCCCTGTCCCTATCCAATGCTATATCTATGCCTGCATAACCCAGATTTACTGCAAATTGCGTATTTGAGGCTATTTTTAACATTTCATCCCAGAAGGGGAGTTTGATTCCCCTGGTTTTTATTTTTGTATCAGGGATGAAGTCCACGTGCTGATCATAGAGGACTGCGCCAGTCGTTATCCCTGTTCTTATATCGATTCCAAATCCTAACGCTCCTTGGTGCAGGTTGGCTTTTCCATTGGATAGCGAGGTGGGTAGTCTAAGCATGGCCATTATGGGGACTGCGTTAAAAGATATAACTCTTATATCAGGAATTCCTCTATCACGGTACTTCTTGAAGAAAGGATGGAGGATTATGCGTTCCTCTATGAAAGCTACATCAGGTAGGAATTTTAGCGAATATGCTCCTTCAAATATGTCTAGGACATGCGATTCCAACTGCGGGATGGAATACGAAAGATTTTCGTTGATATATGCGCTCTCATTTTCAAATTTTCTTACTGGTAGTATTCCAAGTCCTCCATATCCACGGGCCGGCTTTATAACAAAGCCTTTTTTTGGCAGCGATGACCAATCAAAAGAGATCAGTGCCTCTCTGCTATAAAATGCTTGGATTAGATTTGGTGTAGGTATTCCATTTTCTGCAAGGATTCTTTTTGTCTCCAGTTTGTCATCAGCGATTTTTTTTGAATCACTGGAATTATATTTGTTGATAAACAGGAAATTTCGGGCATTCATGCCCAGTATGTTTCTACTTACCGGCATGTCGGGAAATGGTATTGAATCTAAAGTACTCTAAGATTCTAAGTCCGAAGTATCTTCCTATAAGGATATTTATAGGAATCAGTAAGAAGATAAGTTCGGGATATAAAAGGAAAGTGTCTCTGATAGTCTGGGCCGAAAGAACCACAAATCCTACCACTCCCAATGCAAAGGTTACAAGAGTAATTACAAGCATTTCCTGAAAGCTTCTTTCAAGTTGTACGGAAATTATTTGTTCGCTCAAAAGTATCAAGAGAAGTACGGGAAATATAGATAGCTGTCTTACAACGAGAATTCCCGCCATCGCACTGATGGTTATGACTGAGAAAATAATGATAGAGACTATAAACATAGATAAAGCCATTTTAGGAAGCTGCATGATCCTGACTTTTCTCAGAATCAATCTAGCGAATGTCGAACCCAATATGATCGATGCCAAAAGTATAAGTCCCGCAGTAATTCCTGTAGAAAGAAGCGTAATAGACAGCGCTATCGGCACAAGAAGCCCAATACTGGGGAGACCGACAACATGCCGTATAAATGCAATAATCGTCGCAAGCATAGGAAGCAGGAGTATTAATATTATTGTTCTCGAAGGAACTCCGGCACGAACAGATTCCTGAACAGAGTATGCGGCAAAATTGAAAGGAGTCAGCGTTTTGGCCGGTCTCTTTTCGAACAGCACAAGAACCTCATCTCTTGAGGCTGGTTCTTCGGGACGAGTGACGTCTTCTTCGGCGATTTTCTTAAGTGCTTCAACCTCTTCGGCTGATGGAGATGAGCTTGCCGAATCCGTTGCAAGCTCATCTTCGAGCTCCTCATCAGCGGTGTTTGCAGGAATTAGTCTTATCTGGGCATTAGAATAGTTTGCCAGTGACAAGAATAGGAAAAATGCTGAAAAAAGTATAAGTAATTTTGTAGTTAGAGCAAGTTTTAACATATTCAACAATTATAGTATATTATATCATCATGAACATACTTGGAATAGACCCAGGGCTCGGAAGGACAGGGTGGGCGATAGTAGAGGAGCTCAATGGAAAGTGTATACTTATCGACTACGGTTGCATAGAAACTGAAAAAAATACAAAAGAGGCTGGGAGGATAAAAACGATTTATTCCGAGATAAAAAAAATCATAGATAAACATAATCCGGAGATTTTGTCTGTAGAAAAACTTTTCTTTAATAAGAATGTAACAACAGCGCTAAGCGTAGGCCAGGCTCGTGGTGTTGTGGTTCTGGCAGCAGTGAATAAAGGACTTATAATCGAGGAATATACGCCTTTGCAGGTAAAGATTGCAGTTACCGGGTATGGAAGGGCAGATAAAAATCAGGTTGGAGAGATGGTAAAGAGCAGTTTTGGACTCAAATCTATCCCCAAGCCGGATGATGCTGCTGATGCAATAGCGATAGCGCTAACACATGCTGTATCTTACAAAATTAGGAATTTGGCATAAGTTAGGGTAGTATAATAGGGTTATGATAGGGTATCTTTCTGGTGAGATTTTTGAAATATTTGAGAATAGTGTCATACTTCTGGTGAATGGGGTGGGATACAAGGTATTTCCAACGGGTAGATTTCTTGAAAAAACCAAGCAGAAAGAGGCTTCGTCTTTATATATAACCAGTGTTATAAAAGAGGATGTTTTTGACCTATATGGATTCGAGACTCTCGAGGAGAAAAATCTATTTGAGCTTATTATAAATATTTCCGGTATTGGTCCAAAAACAGCACTGGGAATTCTCTCAAAATCAAAAATTGATGAAATCATGAGTGCTATATCCGCAGGAGATGCGTCATTTTTTACAGGTATTCCTCGACTAGGAAAGAAAAATGCACAAAAATTGATTATCGAATTGAGAAGCAAAGTAGGTAATGTGACACCTTTGTCTTTTGTGGAGAATCAGGAGAGGACAGAGCTTTTGGATGCGCTCAGGAGTTTTGGTTATCAGGAAAAAGAAATTTTACCTATAATGTCCCAGGTAGACAAGAACGGGGGCAGGCTGGAGGAGAAGATTGCTTTTGCTCTCAAACATCTTGGAAGAAAATAAAATGAAAAATGATATAGACATAAATAATCAGGAAGAAATTGTTATTCAAAGTCTCAGAGCATCTTCATGGCCGGAATTTATTGGTCAGGAGGTGGTCAAAAAAACGCTTTTCATATCTATGAAGGCCGCAAAAAAACGCGAAGAGAGTTTGGAGCACTTACTCTTCTATGGACCTCCTGGGCTAGGAAAGACTACAATTTCACATATTATCGCAAAAGAAATGGGAGCGAATATCCGCATAACATCCGGTCCGGCTCTGGAGCGATCAGGAGATCTCGCATCGATACTTACTAACCTTTCTGAAGGAGATGTGCTTTTTATCGACGAGATACACAGACTGAATAAGGTTGTAGAAGAAACGCTTTACCCTGCTATGGAGGATTTTGCTCTCGATATAGTAATAGGGAAAGGGCCTTCTGCAAGGACTCTGCGCATGGATCTTCCGAGATTTACTATAATCGGAGCCACTACAAAAGCTGGGATGATTTCAGGGCCACTGCGTGACCGTTTTGGGGTAATTAGCCGTCTCACATTTTACAACCATAAAGAGCTTACAGAGATCATCAAGAATGCCGCTGCAAAATTAAATGTTGAGGTCGAAGATTCGGCTTGCGAAGAACTTGCCACACGTGGCCGTGGCACGCCTCGTATAGCTTTAAGGCTCTTGAAAAGAGCAAGAGACTTTGCCGCGATTCATGGCCAGGGTGTTATTACGAAAGATATCGTAAAAAAGACGCTTGATGTGCTTGAGATAGACCATAAGGGTCTTGATGAATCTGACAAGAGATATCTTATGGCTATACTAGAGAAGTATGATGGTGGACCGGTGGGCTTGGAGACGCTTGCTGCAGCACTTTCTGAGGACAGCGCTACGATCGAAGAGGTTATTGAGCCATACCTGATGCAGATAGGCTTTGTTAAAAGAACCAGTAGGGGAAGAATGCTCACGGAGAATGCACTCTACCATCTGGGGATTGAAAAGGATCCCAAGCAGAAAAAACTTCTATAAATTTTACTCAGAAAGCGACCGAATGAACGACTTTGTTTTTTGAAATGGCAGGGATTTTATAGAATCCTGAAGGCAAAGCAGTATGATTCCAGCTATAACGGGCAATATCCAAATCTGTAGTCCCAAAGGAGCAGTTGAAAAAACAGTTCTTGCTGGTGTGTAGAGTATTATCATCATCGCTGTAATCGAAAGGATAGTTGCGACCACAAGGTATTTATTTATGAAGGGTGATCGAGTCAGGACGTTTTTCCTGAAAGATCTAAATGTGTATGCATTAACTATCTCAAGTAGGATTATCGTTACTAAGGCGGATGTTCTGGCCACGTCAACACTTTCGCCCATCACATTGAATACGATGTAATATACGGTTAATGAACTGAATGCCATAAGACCACCAAGTGTGATGATTACCCCTACATGCGTCTTTTCGAGAATTGAGGATTTTCTTCTAGGAGGGTAGTTCATGATATCTTTTGAGGTTGGATTGAGTCCCAGCGTAATGGCAGGCATGTTGTCTGTAACGAGGTTTATGAAAAGTATTTGTAGCGCGACAAGTATCGGTGCTTCCCAACCCAGAACAGGAGAGAGTAAGACTCCCATTAGGACAATCGTGAGCTCCGCGACATTAGTCGATAATTGGTAAGTCACAAACTTTCTGATGTTATTGAATATCGTCCTTCCCTCACGTATTGCGCTTACGATAGTTGCGAAATTATCGTCCTTTAAGGTAAGGTCCGCAACAGAGCGCGATACATCAGTGCCATTTTTACCCATAGCAACACCGATATGAGCTTCTTTTAGAGCTGGTGCGTCGTTCACTCCATCACCTGTCATCGTCACAATTTCGCCTTGTTGTTTGAGAGCTTTTACTATCCGCAGTTTGTGTTCCGGATTCACCCGCGCAAAAATTGTAGTTTCCATTACGGCCAGTTTTAGCTCGTCATCAGACATTTCACTGATCTGTTTTCCCAGCAGCAATTTTCCTGTTATATTTACCTGGCGGCCTATGGCTTTTGCCGTCTCACTATTATCTCCTGTAATCATCTTTACTTTTATCTGTGCTTTCCGACAAATTTCTATCGCCTCTTTAATTTCTTCACGTGGAGGATCCTCAAGCGCTACAGTACCTAGGAAAGTGAACTTATCCTCGGTGTAGTTCGTATCGTTGTCACTATTTTTATAAGCAAACGAAAGAGTCCTTAGGGCTCTTGTAGTAAGATGCGTATTTATCTCAAGCAGTTGAGCCTTCTTTTCCTCTGTTAGCTTACGAGACTTTCCATTTTCAAGGATATGCGTACACTTGTCGATTATTACTTCAAATGCACCTTTGGCATATACATATTCGCCACTTTCTTCTTTTGAAAGAATAGACATCATTTTTCTTTCTGAGCTAAATGGTGTCTCGTTTACTCTCTCGAATTTATAGTCTTCGGCATATAAATATGATTTTGCTCCTAGGATAAGTAGCGCTCCTTCCGTTTGGCTACCTACTACGTTAAATAGATGATCTTCCTCGATTCTTTCGAGCAATGAATCGTTGCAGAGAATACCGATCTTTAGCATCAGCTCCAATGATTCATCTTCTTTGATAACGATACCTCTTTTGTTTTTTTGGATTTCACCTTCTGCTTTGTATCCAGTCCCTGTTACCGAATAGACGTCATTTTCAGTGATAATTCCTCTTACCGTCATCTCCCCTACGGTGAGAGTTCCTGTTTTATCAGTACATATGACAGTTGTTTCCCCTAGTGTTTCGATTATAGACATGCGATTTACTACCGCATTTTTCTTGGCCATCCTCGATGCGCCTACGGCAAGGGTGGTGGTCAATACTACAGGAAATCCCTCTGGGAAAGCAGATACAGAGATCGCTATTACTAGGATCAATATTTCAGTGATGTATTGGCCTGATAATTCAGGTACCCGCGTCAACATAAGGACCCCAATAAGCGTTGATGTTATGAGTGCAATCCCTACCATGATTTTTGATATGTGATTTACTTTGTCTTGGAGAGGAAGTTCTTTCTCTACTGATGATATAAGCCCTGCTATTTCTCCAAATTTTGTATTCATGCCAGTGTGTATCACCTTTGCGTAACACTTTCCATTAACTAGATATGAGCCCATATACAGAGTATTTTCTTCTGCAAATTTTTCTTCTGTTGAGACTTGGACTTTCACAACATCACTTGATTCGCCAGTAAGTATGGACTCATTTACTTCTATGTCCTCGCCATCAAGTAAAATACAGTCTGCTGGTATCCTTTCGCCATTTCGCAAGACGAGGATATCATCGATAACTATTTCTTTTGACGGGATTTCTTTTTCTTTGCCATTTCTTATGACCATGCTAAGAGGGAGGATCATCTTCTTAAGCGCATTTATGGACTTTTCAGCCCGGTATTCCTGTATAAATCCGGTAATTACCACGAGGACAATAACACCGATTATCGCGTAACCAGTAACGCCTTTTCCGACCACGAAAGATATTATTGCAGCGGCAAGTAAAAGATAAAATATAAAATTCTTCTTCACTTGGCGTATAAGTATCGTAAGAGGTGAAGTTTTTCCGATGTCTGTAATTTCGTTCGGCCCGAACTCCTTGAGCTTTTGCAAAGCCTCTTCCTGTGTTAAGCCTTTGATTTTGTTCACTTCTTCTATGGTACCCAAATAACACCAGGAGATTCAAGTTATATATGAAAGTTGCTTTTATGCTTATATTGTAATTTAATTAACGGAATGAGCCTGACGAAAATCCGGAGATTATTACTAAAATATAAGCTCACACTTGCTACTTTAGCGATCCTGCTTCCTATATACATACTTCTATATCAGATATATATACCGCGCATAAATGCTTTTGGTTGCTTCGATGATTGTAATAATTTCATGCGTGGATATTTTTTTCTAAACGGAAATCCTTTGTTCTCTGGAGTATTTTCGGGGCATCAGCCATTTGGATCTTATTTGAGTGCCATAATTCAAGCAGTAACTGACCCCGCTAGTGTGTATGAGTTGATCCTTCGTCATAGGCAGTTTTTGATAGGATTTAGTTTTATCGCAAATATTTTGCTGATTCTGCGATTTGGTCCAAAGATGATAATCTTTACAGTCATATTCGAATTCAGCAAGTTCTATATCTTTGGAGACAGGTTTTTGGGTGAATCCATGATCATCTATCCTGCTGTCTACATGGCTGGACTGGGATTGTACCGGATCTGGGGAAGGAAGATATATAGAATAGAGTATGCAATAGCTGCTGTTTTTTGTTGGTTTGTTATTTTTCTCAGAGCTACATATGTTCCGATGGCGTTGTTCCTTTTTATATTCATTAATTGGCACTCGCCAATCAGAAAGATGCCGAAAGGAAAAGTGGCGTCTATAGCTCTGTTTTTTGCGCTAAGTTTGGTGACCATTCTTTTGCATGATATTCCCGAGTACTTTTTCAATGTGGTGTTCTTTAATTTTCAGGTGAATATACCGGCAGAGACCAGGTTGCCTATGTTCGGCCCTAAGATCCTGCATTGGTTCTTTTATCCTATCTATATTTTCTTTTATGGAGAGCACAACATATTCAAATCTCTTTTGATAGGTATCAACATCACATTTCTTATCCTCTTTGTGAATCTTCTATATAGAAAAAGATTAATTATGGCTACATTTTTATTCTTACTTTTAGGAGTGGCAAATATCCGGACAGTCATGCCAGGAAATCTTTTTCTCGAGGCATTCCATATGGTTTCGTGGTATGGTCTATTGATTTTCATAACGTTGATGCTCTTATTTGATAGAGTAGAAAATAAGAAGCTTTTTTATCCAGGAGCGCTGATACTTGTCGTGTCTTTCGCGATATTTCTAGCATCTCCTGATTATTTTGCGAAGGAAAAGGTAGACCCTCATGTAGAGTTTGTAAATAACTATGGTTACATCCTGCAGCAGGGAGAAGCGATCAAAGCACTGTCTAATCCTGACGACTCGTTATTTCTGGATGGTTCTGATGATCTGATCTATTGGCAGTCAGGGCTTTTTTCATCATACAAATATTCGTGGTACACGTCGTCTATGTCGAAATTTGATAAGTTCAATATAGCAAGAATCGAAATGTTCGAAAATGACCCTCCTGATTTTTATAGAGAGTACGGGAGGTGCCCAAAGGGTGAAGGAGTAGATGCATATTATTTCCTGCCCACGTTCATAAAAGATGACTATGTAAGACTTTATGAGGACGACCATCCATCATGTCTATATATACATAAGAATAAATTGAGTGAGGTTACAACAGAACAAAAAGAAAAAGCAGCTGAGTGGCTCTATACTATTTCTGATGAGAAAAATTAAAAGGATCCCGGTAACGCAGGAGGGCTACGAAAGACTGGTGTCAGATCTTAAAGCGCTCAAAGAGTCACGACCAAAAGCGGTAGAGACGCTCTCCGATGCCAGAAAGATGGGCGATCTTTCGGAAAATGGGCTTTATACTGCAGCTAAAATGCGTCTTCGCGGAATCGACTCTCAGATATTCAGGTTAAATATCCAGATAAAACTTGCGGATATTATAAAAGAAAACAAAAATGACGTAGTGGGGCTTGGATCTAGAGTTGAAGTTAGCGATGGCCAGAACATCAGGACATTTTATATAGTAGGAGACTATGAGGCTGATCCCAAAAACAACAAGATTTCCAGTAGGTCACCTATTGGCAGGAGTCTGATAGGAAAAAAGATGGGAGATTCTGTGGAGGTAAGTGTTCCTTCTGGGAAAGTCTTCTATAAAATCACAAAGCTTATCTAGATTCCTATGGTGTAGGCGTAGTGGTAGGAGAAGGTTCTACAAGCGTTATGATCGGCGTTATGAGTATTGATGTAGGCGATGGATCGGGAGTGCTTGTTATACCCTGAGTAGGATTAGGTTGTGGAGTGCTCGTCGGTTGATTTTCATCATCATCTTCGTCTTCCTCATTCTCGTCGTCATTATCATCGTTATCTTCAGGAGTTGGTGTGGGCGTAGGGATTCCGCAAAGTTTTGTCGGTGCGGTCCCCCTGAGGAAAAACTCGGTATATGCAGACGATGTTGCGAATTCTACCTTTAGACCATCTTCAAAGCAAACCTCTTCGCGTGCTATACCAGGTGGCTGTCGGAAGTTTTCGATCGGTTTTCCAGAAAGTCCTGCTTCCATAATCTGTCTCCAGATCGGTGCTGCTCCCAGAGATCCTGCAACGCTAGTCATAGGTGTGTTGTCGTTATTCCCTATCCAGACTCCTACAGCAAGTTGAGGTGTGTATCCTATCGTGAGTGCATCTCTATAGTCCTCAGTCGTCCCGGTTTTGACTGCAGCAAGCCTAGAGATGTTAAGGGCTGTTCCGAAAGTCTCTGATCTTATGGAATTGTCTGACAAGATAGAGCTTATGAGAAAGGCGACAGTTTCCGGAAGTGCTCTCTTGCTGTCGTTTTCGCTTTCCATAACACTTTTTCCATTCTTATCTAAAATCTCAGTGAATAGAGTATATTTATTCCATTCACCTTCGTTAGCATATGTTGCGTAAGCATTGGTCATCTCGATTAGTGGCACTTCGGCCGCACCAAGGACGAGAGGAAGTCCATAGTCGACATCGTCAGAAAGAGTAGTTATTCCAAGATCTCTTGCAGCCTCTATTCCGTCGTCTACACCAACCATATTCATGACGTGTACCGCAGGAATATTCAAGGAATTTGCGAGTGCAAAACGTACGAGTACATCACCGCGGAAGCTATTATTATAATTTCTAGGTCTATAGCTACCAAAGCTTACGGCCTCATCTTTTAGTTGGGTTGACGGAGTAATTAGTCTTTCTTCAAGCGCCTTTGCGTAGATGATCGGTTTGAATGATGATCCTGGTTGTCGGGGACGTATCGCCATATTTATTCTGCCAGTCTCTTCGTCATCCCAGTCATAACTTCCTACGAGGGCAAGTACTTCTCCAGTATCAGGGTCAATCGCGACTGCAGCGCCGTTTGAGACATTCGAACCTCTTAGCCTGTTTACCTGATTTTCCACAGCGCTCTGCGCGGCTTCTTGAAGCTTTAGATCCATCGTTGTTTTGACTGTAAATCCGCTTTGGGCGACATCCTGTTCGCCGAATTCGTCTATCAGAATATCCTGAATCATAAGTGCAAAGTGGACTCCCTGCCGATTTATATCCTGCTGCGTCGGGTCAAAAACTATTTCTTCCTCGAGGGCACTTTCCAGCTCCTTTTCATCTATGTATCCCTGATCATGCATCAGCTCAAGTATGAGATCCTTTCTTTCCAAAGCAGCATCTAGATCTCCTGTAAGCGGAGAATAGTAAGAGGGTGCTCGGATAATGCCGGCAAACAATGCACTTTGCGCAAGTGAAAGCTCCGACGCGTCTTTAGAAAAGTACCTCTGGGCTGCGTCTTGGATTCCGAATGCTCCTTCACCATAGTAATTCGTATTTATGTATAGTTCCAGGATGTCATCTTTCGAGTAGCGTCTTTCAAGCTCCAGTGCGAGCACTAGCTCCTGATATTTTCTTAGAAGCTTTTTGTCAGGAGACAGGATTGCATTTTTTATGAGTTGCTGTGAGATAGTAGATCCACCTTGGACAGAGGACTGGGAAAGTAGATTTTCGCGTATGGCGCGTCCTATTCCAGAAATAGAGAAGCCAGGATGTTCGTAAAAATCCTTGTCTTCGACTGCTACGAATGCGTATTTGGTATATTCAGGGAGATCTCCAAGTGCTACTGGATTTTTTGTCGTTGCGTCAAAAAGGGTAAAAAATGGTATATCATTTCTATCCAGAAGTACTACCCCATGATTTTTCTTATTTATAATTCGCTCTTTTGATGAAAGGTCGCGTACGAAGTATACATAAGTAATGATAGGAATGAGCACCATTATCGCTACTGCTCCTATAACCGCATATTTTATGTATTTCCTGTTTTTCTTGACGAATCGTACTACGTCTTCTTTTTTGAGGTTTCTTGCCTGATGATACTTTGCCTTGATATAGGGCTTATCGATTTTCTTAACAAATCGGATAAATTCTGATAGGTTGTGTTTTAATCTTTTCATGGGATATATTATACTATTTTGAACCTAAATAAAGTAAATGTCAATGAGAGAGGAGTAAGAAATCGTATGATAGAATAGAGTCATGAATATGTTCAAACCTGTTGCTGCAAAAAACGAAAAAGAATACATAGAATCCATTTCCGAGCCGAGAAAAAGTCAGATATTAAGGCTTGATAAGCTTATAAAAGATACACTGCCCAACCTAAAGCCTACATTTGCATACAACATGCTCGGATATGGGATGTTCCACTACAAAACGAAATCAGGAAGTGAAGGAGAGTGGCCGATTATCGCTCTTGCATCTCAGAAGAACTATATCTCTCTTTATATATGCGCTACAAAAGATGGAAAGTATCTGGCGGAGGAGAATAAAGAAAAACTGGGAAAGGTGTCTGTAGGCAAATCATGCATAAGGTTTAAAAAGATTGAGGACTTGAACCTGGACGAGATAAAAAGATTACTAAAAGAAGCTGAAAAATTTCCAGGACTTTGAGTTGTATTGTCTTAAAAAATATCTTTGCAATTTTTTTGATTTGCATGAGCTTAGTATAATAAAAGTAATGAAATATCCAAGAGGATCAAGTATCGCAGTAGGGTTAGTCGTAGGGCTTGTTATAGGAATTCTGACAGATAATATTGTTAGTATGCTTTTTCTGGGATTGATGTTTGGTGGAATAGGAGAAGGTCTTAATAAGCCAAAAAAAGGTAAATAATCTCACCGCAGCTTAGAAATACCCGAAAGATCTTGGAGTTAACCGAAGTTTTAGAATGCGCCAATGATAAGCCCCATTACAGCAAAGACTACTGTGTTATATCCAGCATTTATGAGCCAGAGTTTGAAGGATTTACCCTCAAACATGTAATTGACGCCGAATGCGAGCGAAACCCATCCAAGTCCTGCAGCAAGTCCTGCTCCGAGGCCAAAAAGCCAGTCGCCATCATTGCCTATAAATGCAGCAAGATTTACGGCCATAATAATCTCCAGAACTAAAGAGCCGACGAGAAGCTTGACTAGGTTTGGAGTTTTGACATCTTTTCCTTCTTTCATCCCAATCTCTTTCTGCCAAGGTTTAATGAAGATGACGGTGTACCATAAGAATCCTAGAAAGAATGCGGATAATGCGGCAAGAGCGACAGCCAGAAAATTAATCTCCATAATTTCTTTATAGTTATAGACTAATAATTTGTCAAGTGAGAATAAATTTTCATTGGATCCTAAGAATTAAAATCAGGAGTCAATAGAGGAAGTCCAAAGGTGGAAATAATCTGTATTTTAAGTTATTGAAAGATTTTTTTGGAGGGAGGTCTTATTTTAAAACTTTATACCTAATGTGCGTAACTATACTGGTTCCGCTAACTTCGATAGCTTCAAGATTGAGGTTAGGTATTCCATCAAAAAGACGAGTGCCCACACCAATAGTTACGGGAATTATATGTAGCCAAAGCTCATCAATAAGCCCGGCCTTTAAATATTGGTTAACAGTATTTGCACCTCCCATAATCTTTACATTCCGATTTCCTGCTACTTCTTTTGCTTTTGTAAGTGCTGTTTCAATGCCGTCATTTATAAAAATGAATGTTGTTCCACCTTCCATTTCTATCGGTTCTCGCATCGAATGCGAGAGTACGAAAACCGGAGCGTGATACGGGGGATTATTGCCCCACCATCCTTTCCAATCTGGATCGTCTCTTCTGTCTTTAGGCCCAAACATGTTGCTTCCCATAATAAATGCTCCTGCATCGAGAATAGCGTCTATTTCTTTTTTATGATTGTGCTTTTCGGGCTCTGCAAACATCCATCTATCTAGTAGATCTGAATCGAAATTGTCTCCAAACGGATTTTCGTAACTTTGATTCAGGCCAGCAGTAAAGCCATCAAGAGACATTGTCATTCCAGAGGTAACTTTTACTTTGCTCATATTGTTATTGTAACAAATTACTCACGAAGCTAAGATGCTACAAAAATAAAAATCAGAAAAATGTAGAAATTTGTGAGCCGAATATCCAGAATCTGCCATCCTTAACTAATTGATATAATAAAGGTATGAAATGCAAGTTTCCCGACAATTTTGTTTTTGGAGTTGCTGATGCAGATCTGCAGGTAATAGGTGAGGGTTTTACTCAAAAATATGAAGGATCTGAGCAAACAATGTGGGATGCTTATGCCAAAAATTCAGGTAAGGTATTTGAGAATCAAACGCCTGAGATTGGTATTGATAGATACAGCAGATGGAAGGAGGATATAGACATTATGAAGAGTATGGGCATAAAAGATTACCGTACCTCGATTTCCATGTCGCGTACTATTCGACGAGACGGAAGTGTAAACGAGAAGTCGATAGAGTGGTATAAAACGTACTTCAAGGCATTAAACGAAGCAGGAATTTCCATTTCGGCGACCCTATATCACTGGGAGCTTCCATATTATCTCGAGGAAGATGGAGGGTGGCTTAATAAAGAAACGATTCAGTGGTTTCTCAAGCATGTAAAGGCCGTTGCAGAAAGCTTAGGAGAATATATTGATGAGTACTTTATTCTTAACGAGCCTTGGTGCAGCTCAATACTTTCTTACCATATGGGAATACATGCTCCGGGCAAGAGAAATTTATCGGAGGCGTTACAAGCGGCTCACAATCTTTTACTTGCACAAGGATTAGCATATGAAGTGCTCCGTAAAATAAATCCAAATGCGAGGATTAGCACGGTATACAATGTATCACCATCTTATCCTGCTACGAATAATGAAGAAGATAGGAAAGCAGCAAAAAATTATGATGGATACTTTAATCGTTGGTTTTTAGATCCGCTTTTTCTTGGTAAATATCCTCAGGACATGATAGATCTCTACAAAGATCATGTTCCCTCTTTTACAGAAGCAGATATGGAAACTATAAATATCGGAAAAAAGCTCCATGCTTTAGGTATAAATTACTATAATGGTAGCATTGTAAAATACAGCGACGATAACGAGCTTCATTTTGAATATTCTGGTAATGAGGAGGGTGAAAAAAATGACCTAAATTGGCCGATATATTTACCTCCCCATTATCCAGAAGGACTTTTTGACATCCTTGAAAGAGTTTACTCGTTGTACAAAGATTTTGGACTCAAAAGAATATACGTTACAGAAAACGGTATCGCTCTGAATACCCCCTGGGATGGTAAGACGGAAATTGTTGACGACGAAAAGCGAATTTGGTTTTTGAAAGGACATATACTACAAGTCTATAAAGCAATTGAAAAAAAAATACCAGTTGAGAAATATTTTGAATGGACATTGATGGACAATTATGAGTGGGCGGAAGGTTATCGGCCCCAATCTTGCTTCGGACTCATACATGTTGAAAGACCCTCGCTGCAAAGGATTTGGAAGAAAAGTGCGTATTGGTATAAGAACCTAATAAGCACTAACACGCTTGAGTAGATTCATGTCTTAGTTCTCTCAGAATTTAGAATATTAAGGGGGGGTAGACTTCAAGCTAAATGAGAATATAAAAAGACTAAAGAGCTTGTTGTGAGCCGACTGGGACTCGAACCCAGAACCAAAAGCTTAAAAGGCTTTTGCTCTGCCAATTGAGCTATCGGCCCTACGTCGGATGCAGGATACCGCTTTCGATTCGATAAATCGAATCTTCAGCCTTTATCCTCATCCTCCTTATTTCGAAAATCAAAAGATTTTCGACAGGAATCCTCTTCTCAAAATGCTAAATGCATTTTGTTCTAAGTGACGAGGCCTTAATTTTATCAAAATTAGCTCCATCGCGCAATGAACTCATTTGACAAAGGAGCTGATATCTTTAATACTGTTAGTTAGTATTAAATGAGAGGAGGTGAGTGATATGCAAAATATTAACGACACTTTAATAAACACGGTAAATAGTAGCATGGCGACAATAGTTAGCTTTGCTCCAAAATTCATCTTAGGACTCATATTTCTAGTTATCGGTGTAATAATTGCAGCTTTCCTAAAGCAGGTATTGAAGGAGTTATTTAGATTCTTCAAGCTGGATGCGTATCTGGCAAAGTATGGTGTGCCTGAGACAAAAGAGGGTACACAATGGAGTTCTATAATTGCGGAAATCGTTAGGTGGTTTGTGATAATCGCGTTTCTGATCCCGACAGCTGATGTGTGGGGACTCGGACGCTTCGCGTCGGTTCTGGATGGACTTCTTTCGTACCTACCTAATGTATTCGTAGCAGTACTACTTCTTTTGGTAGGATTTGTAGTAGCACGACTTGTCTATGATTTGGTGCTTGCGTCAGTTCATGGCGTTTCAAAAGAATCAGCAAAGTCAGTTGCGCTAATCGCACGATATTCGGTCCTGGTATTCGTATTTTTGGTGGTATTGAATCAGCTTGGTATAGCAAGCGATTTGATAAGGATACTATTTAGTGGAATCGTCGCGATGCTAGCTATCGCTGGAGGACTTGCCTTCGGACTTGGTGGTAAAGATGCGGCAAAAGAGACTATAGATAAGCTACGTAAAAGACTTAAGTAGAAATCACAGGAAACACGCCTCGAGGTATTTGGGGTGTGTTTTCTTGTTTTGAGGCTTCATTTCTTATATAATTGGTAAGCACTTAGGGCCCCATCGTCTAGCGGCCTAGGACGTCGGGCTTTCATCCCGAAAATCGCGGGTTCGATTCCCGCTGGGGTCACAAGAAAAATAATTACTTTCTAATAAAGGATTTTATCTTGGCTTTCAAATCAGAAAATCGCGCTTTGGCTCTAGCATCTCGCATATTATCGTTCAACTCTCTCATCATTTCTGACCGCAACCTTCCTCCTGCAGCATGATCGGGTGTTTGAATTGTACTTTTCAAAAAATCAACATCTTCAATTGATAAATTAAGTACTGGCTGGCTAGGCAATGTATCCGCATCCGGGAATTGGGAAAGCATTTCTCCCATAAGAATTCCCATTCGTGATTGATGAAACTCGCCCAATTCTTTAAAAGAACCATCTTCTCTTTTTTCCTGCAATTTCTTGCTTATATATAGGCGCGAGCGATTCTGCTAGATAAGAAAAAAGCGGTGGCCTTAATGAAATAGGATATTTTACTTCAGGGGTGGGTGATTGTTCCGGGAACTGTGAATGCTCCGATTTTTCCATGATGGATTAGATTCCATGTAACGCAAAGCATAACTCAAGTGAAGAAAGTTTTATTTTGCGTTGGCGCTAGCTTGCTCTATTTGTTCTTTCCTCTTTTTTGCGTAGATCTCATTTTTCATCTTGAGCTCTTCTTTCTTACGGATGTCCTCTGCTAGATTTTCCTCAAATTCTTTCTGACACTGTTTGTCAGAGCAGACTATCTGAGAGTGGATGAGTTTTGACTTCCCGATTCTTGTTTCTATAACCTCGACCCAGGTCTTTGCAACCTTTTCAGGTTTTTTACATCTAACGCATAGTGAAGATATTGTGCTTTTCATATTAGGTGTGCTTCGGAGTAGTATTGGAGTTATATTACTATTTCGAATTCAATAACTATTCTAGCACATTTTACTAAAATAAGCAATTATCGCAAAGAGAATAGGCTCAAAATTTATAGGAAAGTCAGTCTACCTATATCATAAAACTATATTACTAATACCTATTGACACTAATTATCCTATAAGATATAATTCCCAAGTTCCTAATCCATTTGGATTTTTTATGAATAATTTATACAATACAGTCCCTCACACGGGGACACTAAATAGCGAGATACTCGTTACACCAAAAAGGTGGACAGAGTATAAGAGCGAAGTAAAGCGCACTTCTAAGAAGAAAAAGGGTATCCGATCCGTAAAGATAGTTGGCGGTAGATATTACGTTGCGAATTCAAGCTATAGAGAAAGGCTCGCAAGACTACTGGTCATAATTCCTGCACACAATGAGGAAGATACGATAGCAGATACTCTTTCCCACATTCTCAACCAGACTCGAAGACCTGACAGGATAGTTGTTTCGGCTGATAACTGTACAGATAAGACAGCAACTGTCGTCAGAAAGATTGCTAGAAAGAATCCAATAGTAAAACTTCATATTACGAAAGATAATAAGCAGCGCAAGGTGGGAGCGCTAAATCAAGCATGGCTTTTGTATTCAAAAGGCTTTGACATAGTCGCCTGTATCGACGCAGATACAGTGATTTGGCAAGGAGTGCTGGAAGAACTTGAGGAAGAATTACTTCCGAGGACGAGATGTGCAGGCATCATGGCAAAATACACATTTGATCAGGACTGGATCCCACCTCAAATCCGTACCAGCAAAGAACCTGTTCGTGGGGCAGAAAACGAAGTAAAAAAGGTAACTAAACTACCTTGGAAGACGAGGCAATTAGTCCGTGCACAGCGCCTGGAGTTCACTTCATGGAATTTGGATCAACTACGTCGCGGCCGAACTACATATGTTCTAGGAGGTCAGGCTACTATGTTCAGGCAAGCAGCACTGATGCTTGCAGCTACACGTAACAATGGATATGGGCCTTGGAATTCTGATACGGATGTTGAGGACATGGAGCTTACCTGGAGATTTCAAGATCTTCAGCTTGAGACGCTTATAAGCTCTACTGCTCGTGCTGATGCAGGCGCAATGTACAATCTTAAATCACTATGGGCACAAAGACGCAAATGGGATGAGGGAATGATTCGTCTATTATTGCGTTATAAATTGAGAAATCAGACAGTTTTTCCTATCATGCAACAGCTTAAGATGGGACTTGATCTACTCGTGCGCGTGATGTTTATACTTATGCTTACGGCATCTATTGTATTGCACTCATTCGTATGGTCATGGATTTGGCTTCTTCCACCAGCTCTTGCTATTCTGATCAACCTCAAGGTGGCATCCAAAGCGCCTAGGGCAAAATTTGGAGACTATATCTTTGCTCTTTTGTATTTCCCCGCAGAGTTATATCTATGGTTCAGGTTGGCTTCATTTACAGCAAGCTGGGGAACTGCTTTGATAAAAGCACCAACCAGCACTCATGACAATTGGGCTAGGCAGGCACAGGCTGAGCGTGGAGACGGAGGAGCAAATGCCAGCGCCATAATCCTGGGTGGACTTTTGGTGCTTGTTATCGGTATGGTAGTCAGTCTCAGTCTTATGCCTAGAAATCTAGCAGATACTGTCGTAGCATTCGGATGGGTATTTTTGAGTGTCCTTACTGTAACCCTTAGCGTAATCATGGCAGGAAAACTATTGGTAATGCTTTTGCGTGACGGAAGATATAGCGCCTAGCTAAAATACCCTCAGTATTTCTCTGGCCTCATCTATAGAGCTTGTTTCCATCAATTTTTCCCTTAGTTCTGACGCTCCGTCAAAACCATTCACGTAGATTTTAAAGTAGCGTTTTAATGGGGGAAAACTCTTTTCGCTTCCCCACGTTTTTTCAAATAAATCCAGGTGCTTATTTAAAAGACCGACCTTTTCGTCTCTGGAAAGATCATGGAAAGATAGCTTGCCGCTAAATGCATAAGGATCATGGAATATACCACGCCCTATCATGATTCCGTCCAGTCCGGTTTCTTTTACCTTTAGATTTGCCTCCGAGACGTTTTCTATATCACCATTTCCGATGAGTATGGTATCGGGTGCTATCTTATTTTTTAACTCAACTACCTGGTTGACGATTTCCCAATGGGCGGGGACTTTGGACATCTCTTTTACTGTCCGAAGATGGACAGTGAGTGCTTTTATGTCTTGTTTTAAAAGATATTCTAACCAGTCCAGTTCGATTCCAGTAGTTCCCAGTCGCGTTTTGACACTTACAGGTAGACTCCCTGCGCCTTTTTTGGTCTCTTCGATAATTTCTGCTGCAATTTCAGGTCGTCTTATGAGGCCTGCACATGAGCCCTTTTTTACTATATTACGTTCTGGGCATCCCATATTTATATCGATGCCATCAAAGCCCATATTTACGATCAGCTCGGCCGCTTTTGCAAAATAATTCGGATCAGCTCCCCATATCTGAGCAATTATAGGTTTTTCATTGCTTTCGAATCTAAGGCGTTGTGCAACTTGCTTATTTCCTGCAGAAAGGAGTCCCTGGACATTTGTGAACTCTGTAAAAAAGATGTCGGGTCGGGCGCAATCCAGAACGATTTGCCTAAACACGGTATCAGTTGCGCCTTCCATTGGCGCTAAAATAAAAATTGGCTTGTCAATTTTTTCCCAGCTAAATTTCATCTAAGTATTATATATGATAAGTGCTTCTTGACAAATTATTTTAAATGGTGCTACGCTCTTATTATGGATAAGAGATACATGGCTGCAATACTTGTTTCAGTAGGATTCATTATCTATTTCTTCCCTCAATTTTCTGAGATCACAAAAGACAACAGAGAAATCACAGGCGCCATTTTTGCCATAGGTGGTGCTATCCTTTGGTATCTCCCCACAAACAGAAAGAAGAAATAATCCCCATCATTTGACTTTAAATCTCTATTTAGTATTATGTAAATGATGAAAAAGGTAGCCCTATTTTTGCTTTTTTTCCTGTGCTTTGTGCCGCAGGTAAGTGCTGTGTATGATCCTATAGAACGCCCTAATAATTTTTATGGGATACATATTCTTTTCCCATCTGAGCTTTCGGAAGCAGCAGCTTTGGTGAATTCCTCGCAGGGCGAGTGGGGATATGTGACAATACCTATTCAGGCTACAGACAAGGATCTTTCTAAATGGCAGGATTTTATGGATCAGTGCGCAGAAAAAAAACTTATACCGATAGTGCGTATTGCTACGGATCCATTATATAGTGATACTTCCGTGTGGAGGATCCCTACCGAGGCAGACATCATAGATTCTGCAAACTTTCTAAACTCCCTTGATTGGCCGATAGACAATAGGTATGTAATTATTTACAACGAGGTCAATCGTTTTGACGAATGGGGAGGACAGCCACCGGATCCAGCCAGGTATGGAGAGCTCTTGTCTTTTGCCTACGATGTATTCAAAAGACGAAGTGAGGATTTTTATATCATAATGTCAGGTATGGATAATGCTTCCCCAAACGATCGGATAAAGTATATGGATAATCTTGTTTTTATCCGCGAGATGATAGATTCAAAACCAGAAATAGTAGATAAGATGGATGGATTTTCTTCGCATTCATATCCAAACCCCGGATTTTCGCAGCCACCCAGCAGCACCGCAGTGGAGGGAACAGCGACATATAAATATGAATACGATCTGATAAATGAGACGTCAAAAAAGAAAGTGCCGGCATTTATAACGGAGACAGGGTGGGTATCTGACAACCTTTCGGACGAAATCGTAGCGCAATATTATAAGACAGCATACGAAAATATCTGGGGGGAGGATAAAGAGAGGATAGTTGCGATAACTCCATTTCTGTTGAATTCGACAGGGGGACAATTCGAGAATTTCTCATTCATAATCAATGGAGTGCATACTCAGCACTACGAAAGCAAAAAAAATCTTACCAAGACGCGCGGCGAGCCGGTTAAATCGGAGGTGAAAGGAGCGGAGGTCAAAGAGCCGGCTAAAAAGACCGAGAAGTTTTTCGCAAATAGCTTTGGTCTCAACAACAATCCGACAGAAGATTTTATAATAGAGTATATTCGTTTCTTCTTCTAAGATGTTTGGTGCAAAGAAAAAAAATAAAAAGCTTGAGTGGGAGAAAGATCTCGTGGCACAAGGTATGGTCGAGTCTTATGCTGCGACCGAGCATTTCAAGCACGTAAAGCCGGACAGGATATTTTGTTACAAGACGACTGGTTCAAAGGCTCGCGCGTATGCGCGTATCTGGGCTTTCCCGAAAATATTTCAGGATGCGCTCGATCTGGAGCCTGCATATGTCATCGAATGTATAACAGAGAAATTCGACAGATTAAAAGAGGAAGACAAGAAAAAAGTGATAATCCATGAGCTTTTACATATCCCCAAAAATTTTTCGGGAAGTCTTTTACCACATAAATACGGCAAAAAAAGGATTGACAGCGAAGTAAAAAAAATTTATAAAGCTTTGAAGGTATGATAAGTCTTATTCATGGTGATGACCTGGAAAGAATCGAAAAAACCCTTATAGATCTGACTTTAAAATCCAAAATTGTGAGGATTGATGGTGTAAAGATCAAGAAAAAAGAGCTTGAGGAGATCTTGTTGGGTGGTAGCCTTTTCGGTGAAGAAAGTCTTTTTGTCATAGATAGCCTTTATAAGAGCAAGAATAAGAAGGAGCTTTTGGAATTTATTTCCATCCATAAAGATTCATTGACCGCTATCCTGGTTGAACGATCAAAGATTACTAAAAGAGACCTGGGATTGATCAAAGCGGACTCTGTCAGCGAATTTGCCCTTCCGCAGTACTATTTCAAATTTCTGGATGAGATCTATCCTGGTAACTCAAAAAGCCTTGATCGTGTCTATAGAGAGCTTTTGAAGACGATGGGAGCTGAGCAAATCTTCTATTCTGTAATAAAAAGAGTGAGGGCGCTTATCGCGGTGCGAAGTGGCGCAAATAGTCATAGTGAGATAGTGCGTTTTGCCCCGTGGCAGCTGGGAAAACTCAGACAGCAGGCGTCTTTTTGGAGAGAGGAAGATCTTGTGGCTTTTTACAACAAGCTTTTTGAGATAGAAAAGAAGATGAAATCAAGCGCGCTTCCTTTAGGTCTTGAGAAATATCTTGACATAATGCTGATAACTGAATTAAACTAAATCATCAATTTTAGCAATGTCAGCTCAAAATAACATGGCACCTCAAACAAAAGAACTTCTAGACAAAGCGCTCCAAGAGAAAAAACTCAATCAAAAAGCTTATGACGAGATAATCAGGTGGCTTACGGAGGAAGAATTTGAGGAATTCAAAGAAATACTGACGGGAAAAATCACAGATTCACAGTGGGAATTTTTGATGGACGCATTCTATAGAGTACTGATATTTGGTACAGGGGGAATCAGAGGCGTAATGGATATAGGAACGAATAGGTTGAATAGTTATATGGTGAGATGGGCGTCACAAGCATATGCGCAATATCTTCTTAAGCATAAAAGTGAACGCGTAAAAGATGGAGTCGCCATAGCTTATGATAGTAGGCATAACTCCAAAAAATTCACTGAAGAGACTGCCAGGGTCTTGGCGGCAAATGGAATTCCTGTGCATATTTATGACTATTACAAGGCCACTCCACAACTATCATTTACTGTCAGGGAGCTCGGGTGTGTAGGTGGAATAGTGCTTACTGCAAGTCATAATCCACCGGAATTTAATGGATATAAGGTCTATGATGAAAATGGTGTTCAGGTTCTGCCTGCTGTAGGACTTCAAATAGAGGAAGAATTCAAAGATATCAAAAGTATAAATAAGATGTCGTTTGATGAGGCTGTCGAAAAGGGACTTGTGAAATATATAGATAAGTCTGTAGATGAGAAATTTGCGCAGTCTGCGAAGGCGGCATCTACATATTCGGGACGAAACGTAAAGATAGTTTTTTCACCTCTTCACGGAGTTGGATCACAGTCCGTACTGCCGATACTTACAGAGCTTGGTTTTGATGACATAGTTCTCGTAGAGGATCAGATGAGTCTTGATGGAGATTTTCCAAACGTAGAAGGACATTTCCCTAATCCCGAATTTCCAGTCGTCTATAAAAAGGCTATCGAGATCGCAAAAAAAGAAAATGCAGATATAGTCCTCGTATCTGATCCTGATGCTGACAGGTTAGGTATGGCAGTTCCTGATAAAAATGGAGAATGGACTCCTTTAAATGGGAATCAGGGAGCAGTCCTTATGGAGTATTTTCTACTTGAGAACTTGTCAAAGTCGGGCAAACTTCCTGCAAATCCAGTTCTGGTAAAAACCTCGGTCACGACAGACCTCTTCAAGGATGTTGGCGAGAGTTTTGGTGCGGAGGTTATAGGAGATCTTTTGGTCGGATTCAAATTTATAGGGGACAGGATAGAGCATTTGCCTGAGGGTAAAAATTTCGTATTTGCAGCAGAAGAAAGCGTAGGATATCTTTCGGGCCTTGCTTATCGCGATAAGGGAGCAGAAACGCCTGCTGTTATCGCGGCTGAGATGGCAGCTTACTGTCGGGACAACAATACCACTCCTATAGATATGTTGGAGTCGGTTTATCAGAAGTATGGTTATTATGCGGAAAGACTTTTCTACAAATTGATAGAAGGATTTGGGGCATTTGATCAAATGAATATGGCGATGGAGCAGCTTAGGACAAATCTACCAAAAGAGATAGGAGGAAGGAAAATCTTGAAGGTTCTCGACCGTCTTACGGGTGAGTTGCGTGATGGGCAGACCGGGGAGCTTTTGGAATCGCGTGATTGGGACAAAGGGGACATGATCTCTTTCTTTTTTACTGACGATGAGCGCACAGTGATTCATGCACGGCCTTCAGGAACCGAACCAAAGATGAAATACTATACGAATGTAAAAGGAAGATTGCAGGAGAGTTCAAAAGAAGATATCATGAAAGAGGCGGAGAAGCTCGAGAAGAGTATCGCCGGCATTTTTGAAGGTATAATAAAAGATATAAAGGTAGACGTTTTTAATTAGTATGAATCCTATAGACAAATCAAATTTTAGACAGATGTTGCTTGATAGCCCTGATCAATTCAAGACAGGATTTGAAATAGCGGATGGTATAAAAGTCGAGGGGGAATTCAAGTCTATTATGCTTTCAGGGATGGGTGGATCAGCTCTTCCAGGGAACATATTGCGTGTGTATCTGAGCGAGCTTTTCAAGAACGATAAGAATCACAAGAGATTTGAAGTATACCAGAATAGATTCTATTCTCTTCCTCACGAAGCATTCGATAATTGTCTTAATTTTCTGATGTCCTATTCCGGGAATACAGAGGAGACTTTGGAGTCTTTTGAGGAGGTTTTGGAAAATAAGCTTCCGGCGATCGGAGTCAGTAGTGGAGGAAAAGTCGAAAAGATAAGCAACGATAACAGTATCCCTCACATAAAGATGCCGATGCCTTATCCTGACTTTCAACCTAGACTAGGGACGGGGTACTTTTTTGGCGCTCTTGTTCAGGTGCTCATAAATCAAGGGATGATTCCTGACACCAAAGATCAAATACTTTCTGCTGCACAAAAGCTTAAGGAGAATATAGGAGATATTGAAGAACGGGGAAAGTCTCTTGCTGGAAAGGTTAAAGGTAGGACCCCGGTTTTCTATACATCTACTAAATATAAGCCAATCGCTATGGTCTGGAAAATCATGATAAATGAGAATGGGAAGACTCCTGCATTCTGGAATTTCTTCCCCGAGCTAAATCATAACGAGATGAATGGGTTTGTGAGCCGCCAGGGAGATTTTATCGCAATTATGTTAAGAGATCCGGAGGATCATCCCAGAAACCATAAAAGATTTGAGGTAACAGCACAAATCCTAAGAGATACAGGCATGGAATCGGAGATAATCGATTATTCTCAGGGAGACGTATTCTACAAGATGTTCAGCTCATTACTTTTGGGCGGATTTACATCATATTACCTAGCACTTTCTTATGGAAACGATCCAACTCCCGTAGATCTGGTCGAAAAGTTCAAAAAACTTTTGGAGTCTTAAATAACCCACTTTCTTCTAGGATTGACTTATAGTATAACTATTTTTATAATATGTCCTATGGTTAAGAAAAGACGGGGAAGAAAAGAAATTATAACAAGCCATCAACGAGCTCATGAAGCCATTGCGCAAGCCAGGGTAGTGGGTACTCAAAAAGAAATAGTGCTTGATGAAGTGGAATTAATAGAGGATAAGGTATGCGAATTGTCTGAGGGAAAAGAGGTAGTAATAGAGGAGTCGTCTGAGATGATTAAGGAAAAATTTAGACTAAAAAGCGAGAAGGCTCATGAGCAGGCGAAAGAGTTGCAGAGTGACGTATATCGTTTGTTTGAGTTGACAAGAGATGGTGAACGAACTCCTCAAAATTATCATGACGAACTCGTAAACGACCCCGAAATTTCAGGTGATGATGTGTATCGGGCAATTAGTTTCGGGATTGAAGCGTCTTCTCATCAATTCCTCTCCAAAGAACGATAACTTCTTGCATTTAAATCCAAAATTGAGCACAATGTATGTATGGTCACTTCTTCAGATTTAGTGGTATGGCTTTCCAGTGTCGACAAACACGACATACATTATGTGGGTAGTAAAAATGCGAATCTAGGAGAAATGATAAGGGCAGGATTCCCTGTCCCTGAAGGATTCGCGGTTACTTCGACGGCCTATTCCATATTTCTTAAGAAAAATAATCTCGATGAGAAAATAAAGCACCTTTTGGGGACGATAAATTATGATGATAATGACTCTATCTCTCAGGTAAGTGCTCATATAAAAAAACTTATAATAAGTTCAAGCATCCCTGAGGAGATTATAAAAGATATATTCAACGCGTATGAGAGAATGACTGTAAAGTACGATTCTCCCTATGTCGCGATACGTTCAAGCTCAACAAGTGAGGATTCAAAAACAGCTTCATTTGCCGGACAACAGGAAACATATCTAAATATAAAAGGAGAGGCTTCCATTCTTGATACTGTCAGGAAGGCCTGGTCGACGCTTTTTGAAGCACGCGCGATTTTCTACCGTCATAACGCAAAGACAGATCCGTCAAGAATAGCAAGCTCTTTGGTTGTACAAAAAATGGTTCAAAGCAACTCGAGTGGTGTAATGTTCACTATAGATCCTGTTACAAATAATAAACAAAGGATTGTGATAGAGGCGATATACGGTCTTGGTGAATATATATCCCAGGGGCGCGTAACACCTGATCACTATGAAGTCGACAAGAATGACCTGCGTATAGTGGATAAGAAAGTAGCAGAACAGAGCATCCGGCTTGTCTACAAAAAAGGAGAGAATTTGAGGGATTTTGTTCCAGAAAAAATTAGAGGTTATCAGAAGATAACAGATAGTCAAATAGAAAAGCTTGGAAAATACGCAAAGGACATAGAAAATCACTACTATTTTCCTCAGGATATCGAATGGGCTATCGAGAAAGATAAGATTTACATCGTGCAGACGAGACCCATTACCACAATCCACAGAAGAATAGAGAGCAAATCAAATGATGTAAAAAGAATCGCGCCGGATGTAGCAAAAAAAATACTGATCGGGGATCCTGCCTCACCAGGGATCGGAATCGGAAGAGTAAAGATAGTTAGCTCGATAAAGGATTTACCAAAAATCGAATCAGGAGATGTGCTGGTTTCCTCCATGACAAGTCCTGACTATGTGCCGTTCATGAAAAGAGCTAGCGCGATAGTAACGGAGCGCGGAGGTGGGGCGTCGCACGCTGCGATAGTATCGCGGGAGTTTGGGATACCTGCGATAGTCGGAGCTGTTGGTGCTACAAAACGGCTGCCGGAGAATCAGATAGTGACAGTCAATGGTGGAAAAGGTGATGTTTATCTGGGAAGTGTTGCGATAGCGCCTAGTGTAAGCGAGACGAGTAGTCCAATCCTTAAGACAGCGACAAATCTTTTAGTGAATGTCTCTGATCCGGATCGAGGCAAAGAACTTGCTGCATTGCCTGTAGATGGTGTAGGGCTTTTGAGCGCGGAACTTATGGTGAGCCAAATAGGTATTCACCCAAAAAAACTTATTGAGGAAAGACGCGAAAAAGTATTTATTGATGCTTTATCTCAGTCTCTTGAAAATATTTGTGCAGCATTTTATCCCCGCCCAGTTCTCTTTAGGGCTACTGATTTTAGGAGCAATGAGTATAGAGATTTAGTTTGGGGGAAAGCCTTTGAGCCGGTGGAAAATAATCCGCTGCTAGGCTATAGAGGTGCCTATCGATATATTATGGACGAAAGGGTATTTGCTCTCGAGCTGGAAGCGATCAGAAAAGTTCGTGAAAAAAGCGAATTCACCAATCTCAATCTGATGCTGCCATTTGTGCGTACCGTCGATGAGCTAAAAAAAGTAAAAAGTATTATATACTCGCGTGGTTTGAGGCGGAGCACGCTTTTCAAGCTCTATATGATGGTTGAGACACCTTCCAATGTTATTCTTATCGATGATTTCATAGATGAAGGAATAGATGGAGTCTCAATAGGCAGTGATGATCTGACTATGCTTACGCTTGGGGTAGACCGTAAAAATGAAGAGGTCGCGCATCAATTCAACGAACGCGATAAAGCTATGTTGCGGTCTTATGAGAAGGTAATAGATTCCGCCAAAAAACATAAGATAGCCTCATCGATTTGTGGACAAGCAGTTTCTCATTTTCCGGATCTCGTACAAAAGTTAGTGGAATATGGAATAACTAGTATCTCTGTCGAACCTGACGTTTTTTATCATACGCGCGAAGTTATATATAAGACAGAGCACAACATAGTAAACAAAAATGGCTAAAATAGAAAAAGTATCAGCACGGGAAATATTGGACTCCAGAGCGAATCCGACAGTTGAGGTTACAGTTTCACTTTCCGATGGGACAACGGCAACGTCATCAGTTCCCTCGGGCGCCAGCAGGGGAACTTATGAAGCACATGAACTTCGTGATAACGATCCAAGCCGCTACGGAGGAAATGGAGTGCTCAAAGCTGTCGAGAGTGTAAATTCAGTACTCGGCCCTGGCATAAATGGCATGGAGTCTACCCACCAGCAGGATGTAGACAAGAAGATGATAGAGATGGATGGCACCCAGAACAAGAGCTCTTTGGGCGGCAATGCGATACTTGCTATTTCTCAGGCAGTTGCAAAAGCTTCTGCAAAAAGTTCCCTGTTGCCACTGAGCATTTACTTGAGACAATTTCTGTCTCAGCATACAGAAGGGCACAGGATTCCTACGCCGCTTTTCAACATCATGGAAGGGGGTAAGCATGCCGACAGTGGAGCCGATTTTCAGGAATTTCTGCTTATTCCAGCGAGTTCTTTTGATTATAGTGCAAGTCTTCAGATAGGAGTGGATATCTATAAATCGCTCAAGAACTACCTAAAGGATTCCAATTTACCGACGACAGTTGCTGACGAAGGTGGTTTTGCGCCCGATTTTTCTACGAACCTTGAGGCCCTGAAGATAATTAGGGCTGCGATTGAGACTACCTCCCATTCTTTTTCAAAAGATATATTCCTGGGCCTTGATGTTGCGGCAAGCGGACTTGTAAGCAACAGAAAGTACAGCATAAAAGACAGGAGCGGACAGATAGATCCATCTGATCTGCAAGCGTTTTACAAGACCATAATTTCCGATTATTCGATAATCTATTTAGAAGATCCATTTGCGGAGGACGATTGGGAATCATGGAAAGATTTATATGCAGAGGTTGGTGGTAATACTCTAGTCGTGGGAGATGACCTGGTTAGCACAAATCCATATAGGCTCCAGACTGCGCTCAATAATAATACGATAAATGCGATTATCGTAAAACCCAATCAGATAGGAACGATCACAGAAGCGTTAGTCGTTGCCGAAATGGCGAGGTTCAAGAATTTGAAGGTGATTGTCTCACATAGGAGCGGTGAGACGGCGGATGATTTTATCGCAGACTTTGCGGTAGCGGTTGGAGCGGATTATGTAAAATTTGGAGCACCAAGTCATGAGAGAATCATAAAATACAATAGGCTACTTGAGATAGAGCAGGAGCTTTTGAAACTTAATTCTCTTTGATAGTCGGGTTAAACACTACAGTGAATTCTCCTTTGGGTTTTTTTGTTTCCATGAGTTCTAGATGACGGGTGATAGGTAGAATATTTACTTCCTCGAATTTCTTGGTCAATTCTCGCGTTGTCGTTACAACAATATCCCCATATGAGTCTTTTAAGGTGCTAAGTGTTTTTATGATCCTGTGAGGCGATTCAAAAATTATGACAGTGTGATTTTCACTTTTATATCTATCAAATATCTTTTGCTGTTTTGCTGGCGATTTAGGTAAGAATCCGAGAAAAGTGAACGTATTTGTGGGCATAGTGGATGCGGTAAGGGCTGCAAGAATTGCTGATGCGCCAGGGATAGAAATTACCTTATGACCATTTTTTACTGCTCTTTTTATGAACTTATATCCGGGATCTGAAAGTAGGGGGGTCCCTGCATCTGATATAAGCGATACGTTTTCCAGTGTCTTTATCTCACTCAATATCTCATAGCTCTTTTCATCTTCGTTGAATTCATTTAGCGATGTGAGTTGGGTCTTAATATCATAATGATCCAAAAGTTTTCTGCTCACCCTTGTATCCTCACAAATTATAAGCTGTGAAGACTTTAAGACCTCGATAGCCCTATATGTTATGTCTTTGAGGTTTCCTATAGGCGTTGAGACAATGTAAATATTTGCCATATCCTATATTATACTATCTGGAGTTAAAGAATGTTTGATTCTAGTTGAATCGACGGATCAGTCCTACTAATTTTCCCTGTATTTTCAGGTCATTTGGGTAGATAGGTTCCATGTCGCGGTTGGCAGGCATCAGGACCACGCGTCCATCCTGCCGCATAAAACGTTTTAATGTCGCGAGATTATCATCGACCAGCGCGACGACTATATCTCCCTCATCTGCAGTGTCTGATTTTTCTATCACAACATAGTCGCCATCAAGTATCCCGTCTTCGATCATCGAATTTCCTTTTACCTGGAGTGCATATGAAGTCTTTTTCCCTGCAAGCATAGTGGATGCTATTTCCATCGTAGCTTCGGGATCGGTATGTGGTTCCAGAGGGCTTCCGGCAGCTATAAATCCCATAAGAGGGAGTGATATGGTAGGCCCGACAGCACGTGGAGTATTGCCAAGGATTACGCCCAGCTTATCTTTGTTGAGGATCTTTAGTGTTCTGTTGTTGCCGTCTACTTTTTGGACATAGCCTTTATCGACAAGCGAGCGGATCAGATTGTGGATCGTAGCCGGACTGCGTCTGTTCATGGCAGTCGCCATTTCGCGAAGCGTTGGCGAATAGCCATTACTTTCCTGGAACTGGATAATGTATTGAAGAAGTGCTCTTTCTCTACTGTATAGTACTGCTGTCATAATGATTCGAAAATTTTAACTAAACTTTCAAAAAACTTTATCTAAAATATACGAAAAATATACGAACACTGTCAACAGTGCAATTTATAACAAAGTAGATCAATTTATTTTCTCTCCTTCTTCGTACATAAATGACATTTTCCTAGGTCTGCTATAATAGAAGACTTATGAAATTTAAGATAAAATCCAAATACAAGCCTACAGGAGACCAGCCCGAGGCGATAAAAGCTCTAACCGACGGATTCAATTCGGGGAAAAAGGGTCAAGTTCTTCTGGGAGTTACGGGTTCTGGTAAGACCTTTTCTATCGCAAATGTCATAGAAAATATCCAGAAGCCGACTCTAGTTATATCCCACAATAAGACACTTGCTGCGCAGCTCTATCAGGAGCTTAGGGATTTTTTCCCTGATAACGCCGTCAGTTATTTCGTGTCATATTACGATTTTTACCAACCCGAGGCGTATATTCCGACGACAGATACTTATATAGCCAAAGAAACAGAGGTAAATGAAGAGATAGACAAACTCCGCCTTGCCGCAACGACAAATATAATGACGCGCCCTGACACTATAGTCATTGCTTCTGTATCTGCAATCTATAATTTGGGTTCGCCCGATGAGTACGGAAAAATTGTTCTGCATCTGATGGAAGGCGTAAAGGTTACCCGTCATTCGATCCTCGATAGACTGCTTGATCTTATGTACGCGCGTAACGACTATGATTTCAAAAGAAGTACCTTCCGGGTCCGCGGAGATACCATAGAGGTTATTCCTGGATACGACGATAAGGGCATAAGAATAACTTTAGCTGGACATTTTATCGAAAAAATCGAAAGGTTTGATCCTTTGACGGGAGACAATATCGAGACTTTAAAGGATGTAATCATCTATCCTGCAAAGCATTACATAACAGATAGCAGCAGTTATGATAGTGTGTTCCCTCAAATTAGAGCTGATATGGAAGAACAGGTAAAGTATTTCCTTTCTAAAAATAAGCTTATCGAGGCAAACCGCATAAAGCAAAAGGTTGATTATGATTTAAAAATGCTAAAGGAGTTGGGATATGTGAATGGAATCGAGAACTACAGCAGATATTTTGACGGACGTAATCCTGGCGATCCTCCGTATTCTCTTTTGGAGTTTTTCAATAAGGTTAGCGATGACTGGCTGCTTGTGGTTGACGAGTCGCATATGACAGTTCCACAGATAGGCGCGATGTATACAGGTGACAGATCCAGAAAAGAAACATTGGTGAATTATGGATTTCGCCTCCCCTCAGCATATGACAATAGGCCACTCAAGTTTGATGAGTTTCTGCAGAAAATTAAAAAGACCATCTATGTCTCAGCAACGCCTAGCGTTTGGGAAAAAGAGAAAGCGGGGGAAGATAATATTGTAGAGCAGCTGGTCAGACCAACAGGGATAATCGATCCGGAGATCGAGATCAGAAAAACAGATGGACAGATAGAGGATCTGCTCAAAGAGATCGAAAAAGCAGTCAGTAAAAAGGAGAGGGTTTTAGTGACGACTTTGACAAAAAGAATGGCAGAGGACCTTACAACGTATCTTGAAGAAAAAGGGATAAAAATAAATTATCTGCATAGTGATGTGGACACGCTTTCGCGCCAAGACGTTCTGGATGATTTGAGAGCAGGTGTATATGATGTGGTGGTGGGGATAAATCTTTTGCGTGAAGGATTGGATTTACCAGAGGTTTCGCTAGTTGCGATACTGGATGCTGACAAGGAAGGTTTCTTGCGTTCCAGAACTTCTTTAATTCAAATAATGGGACGTGCCGCGCGTCGTGTCGGTGCAAAAGTAATTCTTTATGCCGATAAAAGTACGAAGTCGATGCTTGAGGCGATAGGGGAAGTAGATAGACGTCGTGAATATCAACTCGAGTATAACAAGAAGCACGGAATAACCCCAGAAACAATCGAAAAGGCAATAAGGGCAAAGCTAATTGAATTAAAGGAGAAAAATTTGGAGGATATAAAGCCGCTTATGGATAAAGAGGTCTTGTTGCCGGATGACAAAGAAAGATTGATAAAACGCTTACGCTCAGAGATGAAGCTTGCTGCAAAGGACCTCGATTTTGAGACTGCCGCACTTTTGAGGGATAAGATAAGGTACTTGCAGCAAAACTAGTACCCTTGAATAACGCTTTACTTATGAGATATAATGGATGGCTTTAACCCCCTTTTGTAGGTTTTAGTAATAATTATGGATAGAAAAATAGTAATTAAAGGTGCTCGTGAGCATAACCTCAAAAACATAGATTTGGAGATCCCAAAGGACAAGCTTGTCATCTTTACGGGACTTTCAGGTAGTGGAAAGTCATCTCTTGCTTTCGACACGATTTATGCCGAGGGTCAGAGGAGATATGTTGAGAGTCTTAGCTCATATGCGAGGCAATTTCTAGGAGTCATGAAAAAGCCCGATGTCGAGTTCATAGACGGACTTTCCCCGAGCATCTCTATTGACCAGAAGACGACTTCCCACAATCCCAGATCAACTGTCGGAACAGTCACGGAGATTTATGACTATTTTAGACTACTATTCGCGCGAATCGGACATCCTCATTGTCCCAAATGTGGGCGTGAGATAACGAGAACTACAAAAGAAAAGATAGTTGATGAGATAGCGCAAAGATATGTAACCGCAAACCCCGTGAAGATAATGATACTCGCGCCTGTGGTCAAAGGAAGAAAAGGCGAGTATCAGGATCTATTCAAGGATCTTAGAAAAAGAGGTTTTCAGAAAGTCAGGATCGATGGTCGCGTATTTGATCTAAATGAAGACATAACGCTCATAAAGACGAATGTGCATACGATCGATGCAATAATCGACCGCATGGTGATGGACAAAAATTATGAGAAGCAAAGGCTATCTGACTCTGTCGAGCAGGCACTTACTTTAGGCGGTGGCGAGATGATCCTGACACTTGTGAAGGATAAAAGTTTTTCTTTCCCCGAAAAACCAACCGATATGGAAGATTTTCTATACTCAGAGCGTTTCGCCTGTCCTTTCGACGGCACATCAGTAAGTGCTATAGAACCTAGACTCTTTAGCTTTAATTCTCCATATGGAGCATGTCCTACCTGTAATGGGCTAGGAGAAATACCGAAAGTAAATGAGGACTTGGTGCTAAATGGGAATCTTACAGTTTTGGAAGGTGGAATAATGCCGTTTGCAAATCTAGAGGAGAGAGATACTTGGTTTACCCGTACTATAAAACAAGCCCTATCCGAGAACGATATTCCGATGGATGTGTATATAGATAGTATGAGGCCCGAGCACAAGCAAATAATACTTTATGGAACGGGCGACAAGATTTATGAGATAAAGGGCAAGAACAGATTTGGTGAAAATACCAGGATATATGAGCCCTATGGGGGAGTCATAAAGTATCTGATGGACAGATACACAGAGACGGATTCAGAATTAATAAAAAATGAGGTAGCAAAATTCATGCGTCCTACGAAATGTTCAGAGTGTAATGGAACAAGGCTCAAGAAAGAGGCGACAGCTGTAAGTATAACGGGAAAGTCTATTGTAGACCTGTCAGATATGCCTATCGATGAGGCGCTGGACTTTTTTGGAAAACTTTCAGAAAAGCTGAGTGGAAAAGAAAAAGAAATCTCTCAAATGATCCTAAAGGAAATTTCGGTTAGGTTAAAGTTCTTGAATGACGTGGGTCTTTCTTATCTGACTTTATCTAGGGGTGCAGGTAGTTTGGCTGGAGGAGAAGCCCAGAGAATTAGGCTTGCATCGCAAATAGGAAGCGGTCTCTCGGGAGTCCTTTACGTTCTTGACGAGCCGTCTATTGGTCTTCACCCTAGAGACAACACAAAGCTTATAACTACCCTCAAACATCTTCGTGATATAGGAAACACTGTTATAGTTGTTGAGCATGATCAGGAGATGATGGAAGAGTCAGACTACATATTCGATATAGGTCCTGGAGCAGGTGAAAATGGCGGAAAGATTATGGCAAAAGGAACTCCTGATGAGATAAAGAAGAATCCTGATTCGCTTACCGGACAATACATCTCCGGAAAAAAGAAGATAAAGATCCCAAATGATACGAAGATAGAAGTAGATCACGAGTACGTCGAGCTAAAAGGAGTAGATGAGCACAATCTCAAAAAAGTCGATGTCAGATTTCCATTGAACAAATTCATCTGCATAACCGGAGTGTCTGGTAGCGGTAAATCGACGCTCATAAATGATGTCTTGTATCATGCACTTGCCCGCGAGAAGAATCCTTTCCACAAGGACGAACCCGGTGAATTTGAGGAGCTAGTGAATGATGATCTGGTGAAGCGGGTATTTATGATAGATCAAAGCCCGATAGGTAGAACACCCCGTTCAAATCCTGCAACATATACGGGGGCATTTACTTTTATCCGCCAGATTTTTGCTAACACGAGGGAAGCCAGGATGCGGGGTTATGGTCAGGGGAGATTTTCATTCAATGTAAAAGGTGGAAGATGTGAGACGTGCGAAGGGGACGGTCAGATAAAGATTGAGATGCAATTTCTGCCCGATGTGTATGTCACATGCGAGACGTGTAATGGTGCGCGGTACACCAAAGATACACTTGAGGTTGAGTTTGAAGGAAAGAACATTTCGGATGTACTCAATATGAGTGTAGCAGAAGCTCTTAAATTCTTTTCGTTCCACAACGGGTTAACGAATAAATTAAAGACTCTTGAGGAGGTTGGTTTGTCATATGTAAAATTGGGTCAGTTTGCGACAACTCTTTCGGGCGGTGAGGCACAGCGTATAAAGCTTGCGTCAGAGCTTTCCAAAAAGGGAAACGGAAGGAGTATATATCTTTTGGACGAACCGACGACTGGACTTCACTTTGCCGATCTTGAAAAACTTGTCGTTGTACTGCGAAAGCTTGTCGAGAAAGGAAACACTATAATAGTTATCGAGCACAATTTGGATCTTATTAAAAATAGCGATTATATAATTGATCTTGGACCAGAGGGAGGGGACAAAGGCGGTAGGATAATCGCAACGGGAAGCCCGAAAGAGATCGCCAAAAACCCCCTGTCGTATACTGGCCAGTATCTTAAAAAGTATATATAAATGAAGCTAATTTTTGCCCTTTTTATTGCGTTATTTACTCTTTTTTTAGTTACCTCTAGGTCATTTGCGTCGGAAAACTTTGATATCTTCGCTGATGTCACTTATGAAGTAGATAGCGATGAGCCTACAAAAGTAATTCAGGAAATTTCGATCCTAAACAAAAAAGAATTCATATTTAGTCCCACATACAGTATATCTTTCGGATTCGAGAATATGGGAAATATTCAAGTTTATAATCAATCCGGATCGATACCGTTTGACTACAATACAGATAGAGGCATAGTAACCCTGGATATAAATTTCGTTAATCCTCCAAAAGGGATCAACACAACAAATAACTTTACGATAAGTTTTGAGACAGATGAGGTTGTCGAGAAGAAAGGAGATATTGTAGAGGTTGATATTCCGGGCATTTCTGACCCTGACAGTTTTTTGGAATATAACACAAAAGTTCTTGTTCCCGATACTTTCAATCAGGTTTCTCTCATAAAGCCAGATATCAAGGAGGCGACAGATAATCTGGAATTTACCAAGGAAGATACAAGGGGTGCCGGAATCGTAATGATATTTGGAGATGCGCAGTACTACAGATTTGATCTAAAATACAACATCAGTAACCCGAATCTCTTTCCGATAGTAACGGAAATCGCTTTGCCGGCAAATACTAATTATCAGGAAGTATTGATAGATAAGATAAGTGAAGACCCAAATAGCGTGGAGGAGGATGTAGATGGGAATTGGATCGCCAAATTTACCTTGTTGCCGCGTGAAAAAAAGACAATCGAAGCAAGTGTGCTTGTAAAGGTTTTTAGTGAACCCAAGAGAGTCAAGCTTTCCGATAAGGAAAGGGAGCTTTATACATCACCACAAAAGTATTGGGAAATTTCGGATCCGCAGATTAAAAAAATAGTTTCCGAGTTAAAGTCAGCAAGAGCTGTATATAGTTATGTTGTAGAGAATCTGACATATGACTTTGATAAGGTCTCGTCAGAAAACGAAAGATTGGGAGGGGTGGGTACACTTGAGAATCCAGCAAACGCAGTGTGTCTGGAGTTTTCCGACCTTTTCGTGACTCTGGCAAGAAGCGCAGGTATTCCAGCAAGAACGATAGAGGGGTATGCGTATACAAGGAATTCCAAACTTCGGCCTCTATCTTTGGCAGATGACATACTTCATGCATGGCCGGAATATTATGATTTTGAGAAAGGGACATGGATTATGGTTGATCCTACGTGGGGAAATACGACCCGTGGAATTGATTACTTCAACAGCTTTGATCTGGATCATGTAGCTTTTGTTACGAAAGGCAGCGAGAGTATATATCCGATTCCCGCCGGTGGATATAAATTCGAAAACGGGTCAAAAGATATAGACGTCAGTTTTTTGAGCGAAAAGGATTTTCAGGAAAGGAAGAGTCTTACGATAGATGATAGTTTTTCTAAATTTTCATTTGCAGGTGTTCCTATTTCTGGTTTTGTGACGGTAGAAAATAGTGGTAATACTTTTGTGAAAGAGAAGCTCGTAACTATCACTAACACTTCGACAGGAGAGGAAAAAGAATATACTATAAAAAATCTTCCACCATTCGGGAGCGAATCATTCAATGTTACATTCGATACTTCTTTTTTGACAAATAGTACACACCAAATTACAATTCAGATTGATGATGTCAAAAAGTCTGTTGATGTGAATGTTTCATTCATTCCAGATCTAAATCTAATTTTGATAGGAGGTGGTATCTTTGTCGCATCAGGAATCTTTGCGTTCGTTGCCGTCAAAACCGGGCGTATATATCTACAAAGACGCAAAAAATAAAATAATATACGTTGGAAAAGCAAAAGATCTCAAAAAGAGAGTAGGATCGTATTTCTCGAATAAGGCACTTGATGCCAAGACGATAAAACTCGTGTCCGAAATAGATTCTATAGATCACATCATAGTAAGCAGCGAGATTGAGGCTTTTTTGCTGGAGTCCGAGATGATAAAAAAGCATCTGCCTTTTTACAACATCAAACTTACGGATGATAAATCCTACCCATATATCGCGATAACAAAAGGAAATAGTCCGGCGATACTTGTAGTACGAAATACACAGGACAAAAATTTCGAGTACTTCGGACCATTTACAGATGCGATGGCGGTAAAAACTGTACTAAAGCTCTTGCGTCGCATTTTCCCATACCAGTCGGTAAAAAATCACGCGAGGCGCAGGTGTCTGTACTATCATCTGGGGCTTTGTCCATGCGTAAATGCTGTTCCGGAGAATCTGGAAAGTTACAGGAAAAACTTGGAAAGGATCAAAAAGTTTCTCAAGGGTGAAAGTAAATCCTTGGTAAAAGATCTTTTGAAGGATCAGAAAGAATATATAAAAAACGAACAATTCGAAGACGCATCGGATATTCAGAAAAAGATCGAGTTCATAAATCATATAACTAGTGAAAATTATGACCCCTTTCGTTATCTCGAGCAGCCCGACTATTATTATCAGCGAATCACTGATGAAAAAGACTCTTTGGAAAATATCCTCAAGGAATACTTTGAAAAAAAACTAAACCTTAAGAGGATCGAGTGTTATGACATTTCGAATTTTCAGGGGAAAGAAGCGACCGGCTCTATGGTCGTATTCGTAAATGGGGATAAAAGCAGCAAAGACTATCGAAGATTTAAGATCCGTACAAAAGATACTCCGGATGATTTTTCTATGATGCGCGAAATGCTGGGCAGGCGCTTTAAGCATGACGGTTGGGACGAGCCGGATCTTATCGTCATCGATGGTGGAAAGGGGCAGGTAAGTAGTGCTCTTATGACACTTGTCGCCAGAAAAAAAGATATACCGCTCATCGGACTTGCCAAGCGTGAGGAGACGATTGTTCTCCCCCAAAAACAAATGGGACAGAAGCTGGAATTTTTAGAAATAAAACTTCCGAAAGATACTGGCGGGATAAATTTATTGCGCAGGATCCGCGATGAGGCGCATAGATTCGCGATAACCTACCATAGATTACTTCGAAAAAAGAGAATGATTAGCGAGTTCAAATAGGAATATTTTAGCTTATCTCAAACTGTGGTAGAATAGCATTGTGATACTTCTTATTTCTTTAGGCATAATATTATTTTTGATTCTTCTGAGCATCAAGCAGATAAATCAATACGAGCGAGGAGTTAAGTTCAGGCTTGGAAAGTATGTGCAAATCCTAGAGCCTGGCTGGCGAATAGTCTGGCCGATAATTGAAGGTTATAAAAAGGTAGACATCCGCACAAAAGCAGTTGATGTCCCTGATCAGGAAGCGATAACAAGAGATAATGTGTCGGCCAGAGTCAATGCCGTAATCTATTACAAAATCAGAAATTCATCAAAGGCGATACTCGAGGTAGAAGACTTTTATTATGCAGTTTCCCAGCTCGCACAGACGACGATGAGAAATGTGATCGGTGAGATTTCGCTCGATGACTTGCTTTCGAAAAGAAATGAGGTAGCGGATAAGATCCAGAAAATTATCGACAAAGCCACTGATCCTTGGGGAGTAAAGGTGGAGGCAGTCGAGTTAAAGGATATAATTTTGCCTGAGGAAATGAAAAGGGTTATAGCACGTCAAGCTGAGGCAGAGCGCGAGAGGCGTGCTATAGTGATTCGTGCTGACGGAGAAAAGGAAGCATCAAAGAACATTTCTGTTGCGGCCGAAATGCTTTCGAGTACGACGGGTGGACTTCATTTGAGAACACTTCAGACGCTTTCTGAGATATCAGCGGATAAAAGCAACACGATAGTATTTGTCACTCCTCTCGAGATTCTGCGCGCATTTGAGGGAAAAGGCGTGGGAGAGCTCCTTTCAAAGATCACGAAAGACGATAGAAAAAAATAATCCCAGTTCTTCAGGGATTTATCATTCTTAACTCATAGATTTTATTTTCTTATGCTTTCATTCTGGACTTTTTACAAAAAACACATTAAAAGAAAGTAATTTATATATATGAGAAATTTTGTGATTATGGTTGTGGCGTTACTTCTGGTTATTGTTCTCGGTGTTGCTTTCGTGTATTTTAGAGACAATCAGACGCAGGAAAGTACTAGTCGTGAGGTCCAGAACGAATCGCCGTCTATGCCAGTGCCTACTCAGGCAGATAGTTTTTCCTGGGAGAATTTGGATTATATAACCACCGTTGACTGGCCACCTCAAATTGACACGGAAAACGCTGAGTACGACTGCGTGGAGGCAGGAGAAATCGATGCACGTTCTGGAAAGACGGAGGAGCGCACCATAAATGGAAAAGTCTATTGTGTCACAGAGATTGTAGAGGGCGCAGCGGGAAGTGTATATACGCAGTATGCATATAAGACCGAGTCTTCCGATGGCACGATAAAGATTGCGACTTTTAGTATACGCGAGGTGCAGTGTGGAAATTATGAAGAGCCGGAAATGACAGAATGCGAAGATGAACAGTCTTCATTTGATATAGACTCAGCGATAGCCCCCGAGCTACAAAAGATTAACTAATTCCCAGCCTAGGGGAATTACCTATTTTAATTGTATTGTGCTAGAATAGTCGGAACTGCTCATATATTTACCAAAAGGAGGTGAATAATATGAAAAAGAAAATCATAATAGGTGTAATCGTTCTCTTCATCGTCATGCTCGTGATTGGCTCTATGGGAGGAGATTCAAACACCCCAACTAAAAATGATTCAGAAACCACCTCAAATTCTCAGATAGAGGAATCAGAGCATGCACAGACTGTCGAAGCGGATTATGATACATCTCTTCCTCACTTTGAGGACGGAACCCACAGCGTAGGAGCTGATATTCAACCTGGTACTTACAGAACCCGAGAGGCATCATCAGGTTGTTATTATGCTAGGCTTAGCGGATTTGGGGGAACACTGGATGAGATCCTGTCAAACAATAATACAAATTCTCCAACAGTCGTGACTATCTCTGAGGGGGATAAGGGATTTGAGTCAAACAGATGCGGAATCTGGACGCAGGACCTGTCACAAATCACAGACAGCATGACTACATTTACAGACGGAACTTATATAGTAGGAACTGATATACAGGCAGGAACCTACAAGAATTCCGGTCAAAGCGGATGTTATTATGCGAGACTTTCTGGATTCAGTGGAGACCTTGGTGATATCATCTCAAATAACAACACGGATACTTCAACGATTGTAACGATCGCAGCAACCGATGCAGGATTTACTGCAAATAGATGCGGAACGTGGACTCTTCAGGAATGATCGTAATTAGATAATTCAAAGACACACTTTCGAGTGTGTCTCGTGGCGGAATCCCCAATTCAGGAGTAGTAGTGTAAGGTTTAGATAGTTAGACCATCTTGTGTAACAATTTAAAAGTTATCTTTTACTTTAGAAATGCGGGGATCTCTACGATAGAATTCTATTTTCTAGAAGTATAAAAAATGTTACTATAGATTCATGCCTAAACTAAAATCCCTGCATTTAAAGTTAGCTTTTATCTATGTCGCGCTTTTTCTCATAGGTCTTGTTGCTGCGTTTTATTCGTTCAATAACTACATCTACCAGCAGAAGCAGCCTGACGAGAATGAATCTGCCGACCCTTATGAAGCCACTCTAGTTGGTGTATATACTTGCCTTCCGAAAAAAGATACAGGAGGAGAACATACTCTAGAGTGCGCATTGGGACTTAAGACGGACAGCAACGAATATTATGCGCTGGATCTTAACCAAATACCGGATCAGTCGTTGGATATCCCGACAGGAAAAAGAATAAGCACAAAGGGGATAGTCACTCCTATAGAAAATTTGAGTACAGACAGGTGGAGGACTTATGACATAGAGGGAATATTTACAGTGACAGAAGGCCCCGAGGTAGTCGAGTAATACTTTTTTCCAGATATTTAAATTTGCCTCAAATTTTTGTATCATATGTACTTATGAAAGAGAACTTATCCAGTGGTAGAAGATTTTCAAGGAGAACCTTTCTGAAAGGCGCTCTGGCAGGAGGGGCAGGTGTATTTTTAGGTGATCAGATTCTCAGTGATGGAGTGATGATGGAACCTCCACCGCTCACACCTGAGATGAAAAAAATAAGCCTCGAGATGCTTATGCTACACGGAAGCGCGAAAGAAGACCTGCAGATATCACAGGAAACGCCAAAGATAGAGCTCCCAGAGGGATCCAGCGTCTATTACAACCGATGGGGAGAGTTGATATTCCAGCATGAAAATGCAAAGTTCGACCCAGAAAGAGAGTATGTTTTTTCACATAGAAGCGGTAACAGGAGGCGTATGGTCGACAGGGCGATAAGTATGGGGGTAAATGGATTTGATATCGACGCGAATGATGCTGGAACTGGAGCCATCCTTGCGGAGCACGGTATAGTAGGAAGTGTAGATCTGGGCTTCATGAGTCTGGGTGCTGTCTTTGATGCAGATGAGAAAGAACTGCGGACGAGAATCCCCAGAAGTATCTCGAGCATGATCGACTACATAGGAGAAAGAAGTGACCCTGAGGATCCCTACGTTCTGGAGGTTCAGCTCAAGAGGGGCAAATTTGAAGATATAGATGCGCTTTCCGATATGGTAGACGCGATCTGTAGAAATAGATTGCCGACCAAAGTCTTTGCGGCTGATCAGCAATCAATAAATAATCTTTATTTTGCATCATTAGAATACGCGGAAAATCATTTGACTGCATAATTTGATTCTTCATTTGTCCCTGTGGTACGCTAAGAGCATGAAAGGATTCCTGCAGGAAGTAGCTATAAATTCAGTCGCGTTATATGCTGCTCTGAGCGTATTTTCGGGACTTGCCGTCGGCGGAGGATTCTGGGGCATCTTTACCGCGGCTGTGCTCATCACAATCGGCTTTAGGATCCTAAAGCCAGTCATAAATATAATAACTCTTCCGCTAAATATCATAACATTCGGTCTATTTCAGATACTCGTTGTCGCTTTCATAGTCTTTCTGATAACGCTTATCTATCCGCAGATGCAGATTACAGAATTTCAGTTTGAAGGAGCTCGGTTTTATGGAATAATAATCTCTTCATTTCATGTGTCTTTGTTTTTGTCATACATTATAATTTCTGGTACAATATACCTCATCAACAGAAGCCTTTTCTGGCTTTTTGATCTATGAATATATTTACGATTTTTCAAATCATCATATCAGTACTTCTTGTGGTAACTGTTGTCCTGCAGTCTAGAGGATCAGATGCCGGAATGGCATTTGGAGGAGGCGGAGAATCTTTCAGAAGTAAAAGAGGCATGGAGAAGGTGCTTTTTTACGCAACAATTATTTTAGGAGTTTTATTCGCTTCCAACTCAATTCTCGCACTTATTTCAAGATAAATTATGGCGCTTCAGAAAAAACGCTATTACACATGGCTTCTTAAAGCCTATTTTAGGCGTTGGAAAAAAACAATTCTTGGTGCTATCGCAATAAGCCTATTTACATCGGTTGCGGTATCTGCTTTGGTTTTCTTTTACATCATGCCGCTTCTAGCAAATGATGAGTTGAGAGTTGGATATTGGGGAGTATATAGGGTAGAGGATCTACCTGATGAAGTGGTCGGAAAGATGAGTATGGGGCTTGTAAAAGTAGAAGCAGATGGGAAAATCAGTCCAGCAGCCGCAAAAAGCTGGGAGATAAAGGATAACAAAGAGTACACCTTTCATCTGAGAGATGATCTCGTGTTTCATGACGGCACTAAATTCTCATCAAAGACCATCCCCTTTAACTTCGAAGACGTGAACAAAGAGATAATCGATGAATACACCGTGCGTTATACTCTCAAAGATCCGTATGCGCCATTTCTGGCTGCACTAGCAGAGCCTATTCTTCTTAAAGATCTTTCCGGGTTGGGGGAATATGAGATCAAGGATTTTGAGCTCAATGCGGGTTTTGTAAAAGAGTTGAGGCTTCAAAATCTATCTGGAGCAAAGGAAAAAGAAACGATAGTTTTTTACCCTACAGAGGAGGCGCTAAAGATAGCCTTTTCGCTAGGTGAGATAGACAGGGCAGAGAATATATATAGCGCAAGTCTTGATAATAAATTTGATTTAACCAAATGGCCATCAGTAAAGATTGAGGAAAAGACAAACGAGGATTTGATAGTAACTATATTTTTTAACACGACAGACAGCATCCTTTCTGACAAAAGAATTAGGCAGGCGCTTCATTATGCACTTCCCGCAGACATTCCTTTTGGTAAAAGATTGTATTCTCCGATTATTGAGCGTTCTATTTACTTTTCAAAACCTCCAAACTACGGAATCTCAGATAAAGAGCTTGCGATAGAGGTTCTCGAGACTGCAGGCGGTGCGCCGGAGAAATTGAATATAAAGGTGACCGGTGAGCTTGAAGACGTAGGGAAACTTGTTCAAAGTAGTTGGAAAGAGATAGGAGTCGATTCTGAGATAGAGGTTGTGGATGACCTTCCGCAAAATTTTCAAGTTCTTATATACGAGATGAGAGTCCCAACAGACCCTGATCAATATATCCTTTGGCACTCGGATCAAATTAACAATATAGTGGGTTATAAAAATCTGAGAATAGATAAATTGCTTGAAGATGGCCGATCGATAACAGACGTTGATGAAAGACGAGAGATCTACGCGGATTTTCAGAAATATCTGATGGATGATCTCCCCGCGTCTTTTTTCTATCAGCCTAAGGCCTACCGGATATTTCGGGAAGACTAACTCTTTTAAGGATTATAAGGTTTTCTATTCTTGAAGTATTTTCCACCCGTACGAATTCATCGTCGTATGCCATTATTTCATTTGCCATATCCATCTCATCTTTATAAAAAACCAGATAATCGACAAAATCTATGCCATTTGGTATGACATAGATTCTTTCTCTTTGGACGAGGTGTGCGCCAATACCATTTGTAGCTGATACAGAAGCATCATCTGGTATTTGCGAAAGAGAACTGTATATTTCTTTTTTGTTCTCGATATTTACAAATGGTGCAATATCAGAATTTTTAGTACCAGGTACGGGCGTGAATTGAAAGGTGCTGTAGATTATGAATATCAAAAGATAGTAGAAGACAAAATTTATGACAAGGCTTTTATTTTTGTGAAGCGAGAGTATTTTTTTGATTCCGTAAATCGCAGAAATATATACAAAAGGCACTATCAGCGCTCCGTAGTGATACTGGATCGAGCGCAGGTTGGGATTGTCGGAAAGAACATTTATCAGAAAATCCGGGAGTAAAAATATTGCATAGAGAGGTGAAAAGAAAGATAGGAATCCTACTGGTAGGAAATTTTGATAAAGATAATAAAAAGACTCTATGCTAAAGACTCTGGTGAAAAAAAGCATGGGCTTTAGGATGGGAGAGAAAAGTATTTCGATAGGCGAGTTGCCTAGGTATGCCAGGTAGTCCAGCGCAAAATGGTCATTTCCACCACGCGCAGTTGGAATTGCTACAGACATCAGGAAAATAAAAATTAGCAGTGATGCGATAAAGACTGCGGAGCCAAACCTTTTTCTTCCAGTTACGTATAAATATCCTCCAAAGACCGCAGATACCAAAAAAACGTTTTCTTTTGTAATAACTGCAAGAAGCAAAAATAGCGAGAAGAGCCTTAATCTATTTGACAGTAGAAAGTAGAAAGCCCCCAACAAAAAACTCGTAGCAAGACTGACCGCGTGAAAGTCAAAGATATTCTGCTCCTGCACGAAGTAGTTGAGGTAGTACCCGATAGCAAGAATCACCGCGAGGCGAGGCGAATTGATAATCTTTTGTGCGATCAGATAGACAAAAAACCCTCCCAGTCCTATGACAAGTGTTTGAGCCACCATTAGAACGCTGACATTCGGGAAAAGAGCATAGAAAGGAGCAAGTAGAAGAAGGAAAAAGTCACTGTGGGCGGAAAGGCGTGAAAGCTCGTTGGCGCCATCAGGATTAGAGAAGACAAAAAACCTTCCGTTGACAGTGTTCCACAATGTGTTCTCCATATTTCCAAGGTCGAATTTCCCGGAGAAAAAGTTGTAGTGTCTTAGAATCGTAAAATAGATAAAATATGAGATATAGGAAAATCCAGCGATCGCTACGATGATAAGTGACGGGGACTTTATATACTTTTTTATTTTGTTTCTATATTTATACGCAGCAAACGATAGAGCAAGAAATATGATTTCGCTTATGATAAGGAAAATTCTGGTGAAAATAGATATGGCAGTCGCCATATATACAGGGAGAAAGGGCGAGAGCAGATAGATAGCCGATGCCTCACGAACACCAAGGCCCATCGGAGCGATGAACGAGACATAACCGACAAGCCATGATAATACGAAAATCGATGAGAATATTATGACAAGGTTTGGATCGGTGGGAAAGATCGAAGCCGAGATCAGAAAATTTGCTATCCCAAAAAAAGACCAGGCCAAAGCAGATATAAATATTATATTTATATAGTCAAAAAGACTTTTGGAAGGGAAAAGGTTCTTGAGTTTTTGATTATATATTGTCCCAATTTTTTTTCTATAGATCAAAAGCAGCATCAAGACAACAAGGATGGCTGCTACAGGGACCATCAAAAAGGATGATAGATTTTCTCTTTTCGCAATGTTGATGATCGCAGGAGAAGAGACGAGAAGCGCTGAGATAACCATAACTAAGGATTCAAGAACTATCGCTTTGAGAACTGTGCCTTTGGAATGAGTATCTCCGTGGAATTTTTGGACTCTTGATACGAAAGAAAATATATTTCCCGGGATGTACCGCTTTGTCTCGGCAAGAGAATATAAGTAGACCCCCTCGGTAGTTTCCCGTTCGTCTTTCGCAAAGAGGTTAAGCATCTTTAGCCACGCAAAGGACCTGACCAGAAAAAATCCCATCATAAAAATTATTCCGATAAAAATGAGGGTTGGATCAGCACTATTTAGATGCTGTTGAATTTTCGGCCACGAATCGAGGAAGATTTTTCCTATAAAAACGAATGCAATTATCGTAAGCGGTACTCCTAGTAGTATCTTGGCAGTCTTTTTTATCCGGTTCATTTGGACGAAGAGTCGTATTTTATAGGAAAATCGGAAATCTCTTTTTTGTTGAAATTGACGATAAGGTCTGCAATAAGTCCTGTGAGCATAACTTGAAAACCGGTTATGACAAATAGTACTCCAAAAATAAGAAGCGGCCTGTCGCCTATGGTCTCACCAAGGATTCTTAGGACAAATAGGTAGAAAAGCGCTGCTGCGCCAATGAGTGTCAGGGGAAAACCAATCTTTATGAAGAAGTGTAGTGGGCGCTTTGTGTATTTTGTCAGAAAATAAATCGTCATAAGGTCCGGTATATCGGTCAGGATTTTTGTCGGTTTGTATTTGGACTCCCCATAAAGTCGTGGGTGGTGTTTGATTGAGGCCTCAGAGACTTTGAATCCTAGCTCTTTTGAGATGATTGTTATGAATCTGTGCATGCCGCCATACAGGAAGAGCTCTTTCGCAACATCGTTTTTCATGACTTTTAGACCGCAGTTTAGATCATGAACTTTGACCGCAAACATCATCGACATTAGGTTGTTGAAGAATTTTGATGAGATCACTTTTAGTAGTGAGTCTTTCCTTTTCTCTCTCCAGCCTGATACGAGATCATAGCCATCATTGAGTTTTTGGACTAGCTTTTTTATCTCAAAAGGATCGTCCTGAAGATCGGCATCCATC